>OHJE01000004.1_pt1 | contig 239241 bp, 220 predicted proteins | sample 1568491 | NCBI WGS metagenome assembly OHJE01 (sample SAMEA3879609, study PRJEB24766) | human gut metagenome | biome: human-associated habitat; feature: feces | place: USA | collected 1985/1987
GATTTGAACCTCCGACCCCACGCTTAGGAGGCGTGTGCTCTATCCAGCTGAGCTACTGAGACATTTATAAGTTTTATGCAATTTTTACTGCTCGAAGGAATCGAACAATCTGCCGCTTAGGAGGCGGATGCTCTATCCAACTGAGCTACTGGCGCATATTTAATTTACGAGGCAATTACCCATCTATCGGGGAACACTTTTAGGTTCTCTTAGGAGGCGGATGCTCTATCCAACTGAGCTACTGGCGCATATTTAATTTATGAGGCTACTACCCATCCATTGGGGAACACTTTTAGGTTCTCTTAGGAGCGTGACCTCTATCCAACCGAGTTGCTGAGACGTGTTAAATCGGGGTCATAAAGTGTACTGTGTTATTGTACCGCACGGCGGCGCATTTGTCAATCATATTGGATTTTCGCGCACTGAAATATACACAGAAATAGCTTTGAAGCCCCGTGCAAATTTTCCGCAAAAGACAAGGCTCTGGGTGGCTTTTGCCTTGACGCTTTTCGCTTTTTCGTCTATACTGATATATGTATGAAAACTTATGGAAACCAAACACCGCGGGCATCGGGAAATGTGCCTGCACGGAAAAAACAAAGGATTAAGGAGCCCGATACATGGTTTTTGCCGATTTGTTCTTTATCTATGTCTTTTTGCCGCTGTGCCTCATCTGTTACGGCCTCGCCAAAAAGCTCAGCACCAAAAACATCGTGCTGATTGTCTTTTCACTCATCTTTTACGCTTGGGGCGAGCCGCTTTGGATTTTGCTTTTGCTGTTCAGCTCATTCTTTAACTGGTTCATCGGCATATTGATCGGCAAATTTCGGGATACCCCGCGCGCAAAGTTAGCCGTTGGCGGCGGTATTTTGGTAGATATTCTGCTTTTGCTCATCTTTAAGTACAGCGCGTTCATTGTGGAAAACCTGAACGCCGTTTCGGGCGCGGCCATTCCCGTGCCGCAGATCACGTTGCCCATCGGTATCAGCTTCTACACGTTCCAGGCTATCTCCTACATTTTGGACTGCTACTGGGAAACGGTGGACGTGCAGCCGAAATACCACAAATTCCTTTTGTACCTGTCCCTCTTCCCGCAGCTCATCGCCGGCCCGATCGTGCGGTACAGCGTTGTGGAGCAGGAGATCGACAACCGCTCCGTCAACGCGACCGACCTGTGCGAAGGTGCGCTGCGCGTAATCCTCGGCCTTGCGAAAAAGGTCATCATCGCGAACAATTTGTGGTCCATTGTCAACACGTTCTTCGGCAAGGACATCACGGGACTTTCCGTGCTCGGCACATGGTACACCATCATCGTGTATTCGCTGTATGTTTACTTTGACTTCAGCGGTTATTCCGATATTGCCATCGGCCTCGGTCGCATGTTTGGCTTCCACTTTGACGAAAACTTCCGTCATCCGTTTGCCTGCACCACCATTGCGGAGTTCTGGCAGCGCTGGCACATCTCCCTCGGCTCCTTCTTTCGCGACTACCTTTTGTACGTGCCGTTCTTCGGTAAGCCGCGCAAGTATTTCGGTCTGTTCCTTGTTTGGTTCTGCACCGGTCTTTGGCACGGTGCCGCATGGAACTTCATTTTATGGGGCCTTTACTACGGCTGCTTCATGCTGTTCGAGCAGAAAATGGGCAAAAAGCGCATGAAAAAGTGGCCGATCGTGTGGAAGCACGTGTATACGAAGCTTGTCATCATCCTCGGCTTTGGCATCTTCTATTTTGAAGATCTCGGCCAGCTTGGTCAGTTTTTCCTCAATATCACGGGCATCAGCATGATTGCGAACGGCGCGCCGTTTACGGACCCCATGACGTTCTCCTCCCTGCGCAACAACATCTTTCTCATTTTGTTCGCGATTCTCGTCAGCCTGCCGGTATTGCCGAAGATCAAGAGTTATTTTCTCGAGAGCAAAAACGATACCGTTTATACCATCGGCCGCGTCGGCTCCGTTGCGGTCTGTATGGTGTTGCTCGCCGTCGTGAGTGTTCTGCTCGTCGATACCACGAACAACGTGTTCCTGTATTTCAGATTCTAAGGGGAGGTGCTCATTGACATGAACGATTTTAAAGACCTTGACCTTGATTATTTTGCTCCCCGCAAGCCCGCCGCACCGGAAGCGAAGCCGGAGGAAACCGAAGCCGTAGATGCGCCGACTGCGGATGAAAGCGTCGAACCCGCAGAGCGCCGCCGCAAGCCGAAGCCGAGCCGCCGCGAGCTTTTGAACATGCGGCTTTCCGTTTTATCCGTCGGCGTTATGGTCATTCTTTTCGCCCTGATGACGCTGTATCTGCTCCTTTTCCCGCGCTCCACCGTCTCACAGATTGAAAACCGAAACCTTGCGGAATTCCCGAAATTCTCTTTTGCATCGTATTTTTCCGGCTCGTTTACGGCGGACGTCGCCACATGGTTTGACGATACCGTGCCGAACCACGACGGCTTTAAGAATATGAGCAACTCCATTAAGAACCTGTTTGGTATGAAGATGTTCGCTTCAACGGTCAGCACCGCAAAGCCCGAGACGGACAGCACAGATAACACCGATACTTCTGCCGCAAACGGTGACACCCAGACAACCACACCCGCAAACGGCACCATGCCAAACAACACGAACCTTCTGCAATACGCCGCAGGGCGTGTGTTCCCGGCCGTGAGCGCTGCGGATGAAAAAATGGGCCGCGATTTCAGCACCGAGGATAACAGCACACTGGAATGGGTGAACAACCTGCTTGTTGTAAACTGGGATAATCACTGGCGCTGCATGGAGGCCTTCGGCGGCGGTGGCGGCACCGCTTACGCCAATGCGCTCAACGACCTGCAAAGCAAGATCGGCAGCGGTGTGACCATTTGGTCTATGCCCGCACCCACCGCTTCCGCCATCTACACCCCAAAAAACGGCATTGATTATGTTGGCGACCAGAAGGAATGCTTTGACGGCGTTGCCAAAAAGCTGAATGCCGGCATTCAGTCCGTAAACGTTGTGGACGTGATGAAAAAGCATGCGGAGGAAGATATTTACCTGCGCACCGACCACCACTGGCAGGCACGCGGCGCCTACTATGCCGCCCGCACATTTGCCGAGGCCGCAGGCGTGCCGTTCGCGGACCTTTCCACCTACACGGAAGAATCCATTCCGGGCTATGTAGGCACTATGTACGGTTTCTCGCAGGATACGCGTATTTTGAACGACCCGGACGATTTTCACTACTTCGTGCCGGCCTCGAACTACGTGGCTTCCTACTACGATACTTCTTTTAACTACCAGTACGAAGACGACCTCTTTGCCGATGTGGACACCGCAAACGCGTACCTCAAGTTCCTCGGCGGCGACTCCTGCATCGTAAAAGTCGATACGCAGATGAAAAACGGCCGCAAGTTGCTCGTCATTAAGGACAGCTTCGGTAACGCGGAGATTCCGTTCTATACGAATTCCTTTGAGCAGATCTACGTTGCCGACGTGCGCTATTTGGAGTGCAACCTCGTCAACTTCATCAAAGATATGGGCATCACGGATGTGCTCTTTACGATGTCCGCATACTCCGTTGTGGGCGATAACGCCGACAACATTCAGAACCTCATCGCGCAGAACGCCGGTGAGACCATCGCCGATTCGCACATTGTCCCGTCTGTTACGCCGAAAACGGTCATGCCGACCGCGACAAGTGCACCAACGACGACTTCCGGCACGGATACGGCCGCTAACACCACCTCGACCGGTACAGAGGATACCTCTTCCGCAAAAGAATAACAAAGGAGAGCCTATGAAAGAACTGGAATATCCCTTTGACGCCGCTTACATCATCAAAAAGCGCAAATCTTTAAAGAAAGCACTGCTCGCAGACGGCACCTCGCGCATCAGAAAGAAGATTGCCGTGCTCGGCGGCTCCACCACAAGCGACATTGTAAAAACGCTGGAGCTTTTCCTCTTAGACGCCGGTATTGAGCCGGAATTTTACGAATCCGAATACGCGCAATATTTTCAGGACGCCATGTTCCCGGATGAAACGCTTTTAAGCTTCAAGCCGGACATTGTGTTCATCCACACCACGAATCGCAACGTGACGGACTGGCCCGAGATGACCGACACCACGGAGCAAATAGACGAAAAGCTGCACACGGAAATTAACCGTTTCACGGCGATGTGGAAAAGCATTGCGGAAAAGTTCCACTGCCCCATCATTCAAAATAACTTTGAAATGCCGCTTTACCGCCTGCTCGGCAGCCGCGACGCGTGGGACATCCACGGCCGCACGAATTTCCTCACGCGCTTAAACGAAGCTTTTTACGCCTACGCACGCGAAAATGAGAGCTTTTATATTCACGACCTCAACTTTGTTTCTGCCGATTACGGCCTGAAAGAATGGTCGAACCCGCTGTTCTGGAACATGTACAAATACGCCATGTGCTTTGAGGCGATCCCGTCCTTTGCGTTCAGTGTTTCGCACATTATCAAGTCGATTTTCGGCAAGAATAAAAAGGCGCTTGCCCTTGACCTCGATAACACCCTGTGGGGCGGCGTTGTGGGCGACGACGGCGTAGACGGCATCGAGATCGGCCAGGAGACCGGCGTTTCGCAATCCTACTACGAGTTTCAGACATACGTAAAGCAGCTTAAAAGTCTCGGCATCGTGTTGACGGTCTGCTCTAAAAATGACCATGAAAACGCCATTGCGGGGTTAAACCACCCCGAAGGTGCACTGCGCCCGGACGATTTCGTCATCATTAAGGCAAATTGGGAAAACAAAGACCGCAACATTGCCGAGACCGCCGCAGAGCTGAACATTCTGCCGGATTCCATCGTTTTTGCGGACGACAACCCCGCCGAGCGCGAGATCGTTCGCACGCAGATCAAGGGCGCGGCCGTTCCGGACATGGACGGCGTGGAAAACTACATCACGACGATTGACCGCAGCGGCTTCTTTGAAGTGACAACCTTCAGCGAAGATGACTTGAAGCGCAATGAAATGTACAAGAAAAACGCCCTGCGCGCCGCGGAAATGGCGTCGTTCGGCGATTATAACGACTATTTAAAGAGCCTTGAGATGCACGCCGTCATCGATGATTTCATCCCGGTGTACCTTGCGCGCATCACACAGCTTACAAACAAGAGCAACCAGTTCAATGTGACCACCCGCCGCTATACGCCCGCCGAAATGGAAAGCGTATTTGAGGACGACGGCTATAGCCGTCTGTACGGCAAGCTCATCGATAAATTCGGCGACAACGGCGTCGTTTCCGTCGTCATCGGCAGAAAAAACGGCACGGCACTCGACATTGACCTGTGGCTGATGAGCTGCCGCGTGTTAAAGCGCGATATGGAATTTGCCATGTTGGACCGCCTTGTGGAGCGCTGCCGCGAAGTGGGCGTAGAGACGATTAACGGCTACTACTACCCCACCGTAAAAAACAAGATGGTCAGCGACCTTTTCGGTCGCTTCGGCTTCACGAAGACTGAGGAGCACGAGGACGGCAGCACCGTATGGCAGTTGAGCGTCGCGGACTACAAGCCGCAGAACCACGTGATCGAAGTGTTCGGCAACGACCACGCAGAAGCGTGATCCTCGCTAAATTAAGTATTAAATCAAATCACAGAAAGGAATTTTACCATGGACACAAGAGAAATTTTTGAAAGACTGGACCGCGTATTTCAGGATGTTTTTGACGATGACACCATTCACGTCACGCCGAAAACGACCGCAGACGACATTGAGGATTGGGACAGTCTGGAGCACATCACGCTGATCTCCGCTGTAGAGCGCGAGTTCCGCATGAAGTTCAAGATGGGCGAAATCTCCTCCATGAAGAATGTCGGCGAAATGGCTTCCATCATCGCAGCACGCGCAAAGGGCTGATCTTACCGCAAAAGAAAATGCCGCAGACAACCGGGTTTTCCCGTGCCTGCGGCATTTTTATATTTACGGTTATTTATAACGGTTCATGAAGTCGAGGTAATCGTCCTCCAGCGTGCGCTTCGGTTCTTCCTTACGCGGAGCGGTGTACGGGTCAGCCGTTTCCTGCTCGGCGGCACGGCGGCGCTGTTCCGCACGTCTGCGGCGCGCTTCGCGGCGCTTTTTGCGCACGCGCTGCCCGTGGATGTACACGATGAGCAGCAACACCGCAAAGACAATGACAAGCACCAAAACAAATTTCAAAATGCCGAAAATCACCGAGCCGCCCTTAGGGCCGCTCGCTTCGGAGGATGCACTGCTTTCGGCCGCGGAAGATTCCGTACCGCCGGCGGTGGACTCTTCGTTGCTTGCAGTGCTCACAGCCGCCGAGTCTGCGGGGTTACCGGATTTATACGTTTCCGCTGCCGCTGCCACGGCGTTAAAGAGCTTTAAAACACCGGCATCATATGCGCCGGTCTGAAAATCCGCTTCCAGATTATCGTGCAGCAAAGCGCTCAGCTCCGTGCCGGAGAACGCGCCGTGCAGGCCGTCACCGGCCACCGCCATATAGTCGCCATCCGAAACGGAAAGGCCTATGATAAGTCCGTTTTTTCTGTCGCCGCCAAGCTTCCACGTGTCCATGACCTTTTTAAGGTAGGCCACGCGGCCATCATAATCGGATTTTTCGCCGGGCAAAGTGTTCATGGTGAACACCGCAATCTGCACACCATACGTCGCATTGAGGTCAGCGTTTTTATCGTTGATTACCGTTTTCGTACTGGCGGAAATCACACTCGCTTCGTCATAGACATAAAGATCCGCGGGCTGCTCCGGCACTTCGGCGTCCGCTGCCGTCGCGCTTACGGTGCTGCCCGTGTCGCCTTCGTCTTCGGAAGACGAGGTGCTCGTGTCGCCGTTTCCGGCTTCATCCGCAAACGCATACAGGCTGCCGGTGGAAAACACCATCAAAACCACAAGGCATATCGCCGCAAAGCGTCCCATACCCGCTTTATATAGATTTTTCATCCAATCCCTGCCTTTCGGCAGCCCGGCTGTGCCCGGCCGCGTAAAATAATACCGCACAAAACCTGTTTCGTAGTTTTATGCGGTATCGGTTCTGTTGTACCTATTTTAAGAGAATTTTTCGCTGCTGTCAAGTAAAGCCAAGACTTTGCATCTTACGATCCTCTTAAGGTTATTTCAGCTCTACAATCGTCACGCCGCTTTCGCCCTCACCATATACGCCGAGGCGAAAGGATTTCACGGCCTTGTGGCGGCGCAAATGCTGCTGAATGCCGTTTCTCAATATACCTGTACCTTTGCCGTGGATAATCGTCAGCATGTTGAGATTGTGCATCAAAGCGTGATCGATAAACGCATCCACTTCCATGAGCGCTTCTTCCAAATTCATGCCGCGCACATCCACTTCATTGCGCGCCGGAGCGGAATCCATCTTCTTCGTCACGGTGCGATGACCGCCTGCGGCTTTCTTCTTTTCCTTCGGCTTCTGGTCGGTCAGGCGCAGGTTTTTCAGCGGCACGCGCGTTTTGATGATGCCTGCCTGCACCAAAATTTGGTCGCCGTTTTTCGGCACATCCAAAACGGTCGCAATCTTATCGATATCGTAAATCAGTACCGTATCGCCGACCTGTAAGGGACGCGGCAACACATAATCTTCGTCTATGCGGCGCTCGTGCACCGGGTCGCTGACCTTTTCCATATCGCGAATGCCTGCCTTCATGCGCGCTTTCTGCTCTGCGGTCAATAATTTCTGCTTGTTGCGGCGCAGGTCTTCGAGCTCGTCTAACAGGCTCTGGGCTTCGCGGCGCGTTTTCTGCACAAGCTCCGCCGCTTCCATTCTGGCGCGCTCAATTTCGTGCTTCGCGTCCTTTTCGGCGCGGTCGCGCAGCGCTTCAGCCTCTTTTTCCATGTTCTGCGCTTTCAAACGCAGCTGCTCGGCACTTTCACGCTCATCTTCCATTTTGCGGCGGCTCTCCTCCAAGCGGGAGACGACCTCCTCAAACATAGTGCTTTCATCGGAAACGAGTTCCTTTGCGTGCTCTACGATGTTCGCCGGCATACCGAGACGTGCGGAAATGGCAAATGCGTTGGAACGGCCCGGTACGCCGATGAGCAGGCGATACGTCGGGCGCAGCGTCGCCACGTCAAATTCGCAGCAGGCGTTTTCAACGCCAACGGTCTGAATGGCATATGCCTTCAGCTCTGCGTAATGCGTTGTCGCCATCACGCGCGTGCCTTTGGTGCGCATGGCTTCGATGATGGAAATAGCAAGCGCGGCGCCCTCGACCGGGTCGGTGCCCGCACCGAGCTCATCGATTAGGATAAGACTCTTGTCGTCCGCAATGTTGAGAATGCGGATGATATTCGTCATGTGCGCCGAGAACGTGGAGAGAGACTGCTCAATGCTCTGCTCATCGCCGATGTCCGCCAAAACGTGGTCGAAAATCGAAACTTCGCTGCCATCCGCCGCGGGGATCATCAGGCCGCACATGGTCATCAGCGTCAAAAGGCCCGCCGTTTTCAGCGAGACGGTCTTGCCGCCGGTGTTCGGACCGGTGACGATGAGCGCATCAAAATCACTGCCGAGGTACAGATCGGTCGGCACGACCTTATTTTTATCGATGAGCGGGTGACGCGCCGATTTGATGGTGATGCGCCCCTCCTGATTGAGCTTCGGCACGGTCGCCTTCATTTTGTAGGCGAGCTGCCCTTTTGCGAAAATGAGATTCAGCTCCACCGCCGCGCGGTAGCTCTGGATGATGCCGTCCGCAAACTCGCCGATCTCACGGGAAAGCTCCGTCAAGATGCGGTCGATCTCGTCCTTTTCGTCCGAGCGCAACACGCGGATTTCGTTGTTTGCCTCCACAACGCCGATCGGCTCAATAAACACGGTGGCACCGCTGCCGGAGGAATCGTGAATGAGGCCCTTGACTTCATTGCGGAACTCCGCCTTAACCGGCACAACGTAGCGGCCGCCGCGTTGGGTAACAATGGCCTCCTGCAAATACTTTTGGTAGGTCTGCGAGCGGATCATTTTATCAAGCTGCTCACGCACGCGCAGCGATGCCGCGCGGATCTTGCGGCGGATAGCCGCCAAGGCGACGCTTGCGGTATCGGCAACTTCTTCCTCGCTGACGACGGTCATCGAGATGCGGTCTTCGATAAACTTATTCGGCTGCAAAGTCTCGAAGCGGTAATCGAGCGCCGTTTTGACGCTTTCGCTTTTTTTACGCCAATCCGAAACACTGCGGATGGCACGCAATGTTGCGGCAACAGACAATAATTCCGCCAGATTCAGCACGCCGCCCGCTTCTGCGCGACGCAGCGCATTCGTGACATTCGTCATGCCGTAAAACGACGGTGCGCCGTACTTTGCCATTAAAACAAACGCGTCGTCCGTTTCCTGCAAAAGGCGCTCCACGTGGCGGATGTCGGTATCCGGCTCAATTTTCTGCGCCAGCTCCGCCGCATCCGGGCAAGTGGTTTCATTTGCAAGCTGAAGCAGAATTTTATCCAGCTCCAGCGCTTTATGATCTTTCAGCATTTTGTTCCTGCTTTCTTTTCGTACCCGGTTTTGCCGGGTCAATCTCCTCTGTTAATCCAAAAACGTTTTATAAAACTCCAAGGTCTTCGGTACGGTATGTAATGTATGGACAACGTAGCTTTCCGTTGCGGCGTTCAGAATTTTCAGCGCATCCTCCGGCAGCGAGAAGTTATAGAGCTTCTCAAAATCCACATACGCAATGTGTCGCATGGCGGTCAGCACGCCCGGCGGCAGCGCGACATACGGTTCATTCGCGCCGTGAAAGCACTTGTCGCACAGAATAATGCCCCTTTGCGGCAGAAAGAACATCGTTTCCGCCTCATACGCGGCGCAGTTTTCGCACGCGACTAAATTTGGCATATAGCCCGCCGACGAGAGCATACGCAGCTCTGTCACGGACTGCAACAGCCGTATCGGCCGCGTGCCCTTTGATAAAAAATGCAGGGAATTTAAGATAAGCCGCAGATATTCCTCGGAATCCGTATCCTCCGGCACCATTAAGTACGCCAGCTCACAGAAATACTGCGCCAGCGAAAGCGCGGCGATGTCCCGCCGAAGCCCGAAAAAGACCTCGATCGGCTCGGCATCGTCAATCATGTATTTTTCCCGCCCCTTAAAAATAGAAAGGCGGGAATAGCACAAAAGCTGCGTTGCGGCGCTTTTGCTGTCCTTTAAGTTTTTGGCGCGGCGGGCAAACGCACGCACCACGCCCGCGTCACGCGTCAGCACCGTGACAAGGCGGTCGCTCTCGCCCACCGTCTGCTCCCGAATGATGAGTCCCTGGGTCTTTACCTGCATCAAAGTCTCCTGCCGTAAAATCCACGTCGGCAAGCTCCCGGCGTGTAAGCTGCACGTAGCGGATGTAATCCTCCGCCTTGCCGCTTTTATAAAAGCTGTTCCACGCGGCATACGCCGCATTCTGCATCGGGGAATTTCGCATACAAACGCCTCCTAAACCGTATGGCTGTTTTTAGCTTCTGCGGTTTTTGCGGGTTTTATCCGTGGAAACGTCTGTCAATTTCTCAAAATGTGACCGTTTTCCCGAAAATCACGGTTTATTGGTACTGGTCAAAATCGTGCTCGTTAAAGCCGAGCTTTGTGAGGATCTGCGGGCGCTGGCGCCAGTCCTCCTTCACCTTTACCCAAAGGCGCAGGTTGATCTTGCAGCCGAAAAAGCGCTCCATGTCTTCTCTTGCCTTCGAGCCGATTTTTTTCAGCATTGCGCCGCCCTTGCCGATGATGATGCCCTTGTGCGTGGCGCGTTCGCAATAGATTGTCGCATCGATCTCCGTCAGGTTGCCGAGGTCGCGCATGCTTTCCGTCACGACTGCGACGCCGTGCGGGATTTCTTTATCCGTAAAGCGCAGAATTTTCTCGCGCACGATTTCGGACGCAATGACGCGCTCCGGCTGGTCTGTGAGCGTATCTTCCGAGAAGAAGTGTCCGCCCGGCTCCGCCAGTGCGATGAGCTCCTCACGCAGCGCGTCCATGCCGTTGCCGTCCTGCGCGGAGACCGGCACCACAGCTTCAAAGTCGTAGAGCGCGGAGAGCTTCGCAATCTGCTCCATCAAAACGCTTTTGTCCTGCAAAAGGTCGATTTTATTGATGGCGAGCAGCGCCGGCACACCTAAATCTTTAAAGCGGTGCACAAGCTCTTCATCTGCTTTGGAGATTTTCGTATTTGCCTCCACTACGAGCAGGCAGGCATCCACATCTGCGACGGACGAGGTAACGCTTTTCACCATGTAATCGCCGAGGGAGTTCTTCGGCTTGATGAGGCCCGGCGTATCGATGAACACCAGCTGCGTTTCGCCCTCTGTCCACACGCCCATAATGCGCGTGCGGGTGGTCTGTGGCTTATTGGAAACGATGGCAAGCTTCGTACCGAGCAGGCGGTTCAAAATGGAGGATTTGCCCACGTTCGGTCTGCCCACAATGGCGATAAACGCCGATTTTTCGTTCATGTAGTTTTCTGTATCCATAGTTTTCCCGGGGCACGCAGCCGCGGTTTCCTTTCTGATAATTTATATCACTTTTTATGAAGCTTTTCCCGCACGCCGCATGGCACTTTAAAAATGAAGAAAAAGGCCAAAATGAGCGACAGAATGAAAAGCACAAGGTAAAGCGGATTTGTGACGATTGTTATCAAAAGCGCTAAGATCGCTTCTGGACGCCACAAAACGGCTATACCGACAAAAGCGGCAAAAACGGCGCACACAAGCACCGCTCCCGCCGCGATATCTTTTGTTTTGCCGATAAGCGGATTATAGCTTTTCTGCGCGTAATCACACAGCATCTCAATGGCGGTGTTGAACGCTTCCGCCGCGATAACCATTGCGATGGTCAAAAGCAGAACGCCGTATTCGCTGCGCGTTACGCCCAGAAAGGGCGAAAAAAACAAAACGTATACCGCCGCTGTAAGGTGTATACGCATGTTTCGCTCCGTTTTCACGGTATGGAAAAATCCGCGCGCGGCATCGCGAAAGCTGTCCGCCTGCGTGCGGGTCTTACCGTTTGTTTTCCAATCCGGCACCATGTTAAACGGTGTAGCTGGAAGTGCCCGGCAGGCCGAGCTGCGACATAACGTATTCTTCTTTTTCACGCATGCGCACGCGCTCCATGCCGCCGTTTTCGTGGTCATAGCCGAGCAGGTGCAGCATAGAATGCGCCGTCAGGTAGCCGATCTCGCGCTCTAAGCTGTGGCCGTAGCGCTTTGCCTGTGCCATTGCCATTTCCACAGAGAGCACAATGTCGCCGAGAACCTTCGCACCGGTATCGTGGTTGATGTCATACACGCCGTTCTCACCCATGGGGAAAGAGAGCACGTCTGTTGCGGCATCTTTGTTGCGGTACTGCGCGTTTAGCTCGCGGATCTGCTCGTTGTCCACGAATGTCACGCTGATTTCAGCGGAATCCTCAAACTTCTCCATCCGCAGAACCGCGTGGCAACAGCGACGGATGAGCATGCGCACGCCGGTCGGCACTTTGACCGCTTTCTGGTTGTTTGTGATGATGACTCTGATTTTTTCCATATGCTAAAATCCTTTCGATAGGGGTTATTTTGCTGCGGACGCTTTTTCATACGCCCGAATGATATCCTGCACCAAGCGATGGCGCACAACGTCTTTTTCGGTAAAGCGAAAAACGGAAATGTCATCCACATTGCGCAGCACACGCATCGCATCCTTCAGGCCAGAGCGTCTGCCGTCCGGCAGATCAATCTGCGTGATGTCGCCTGTGATGACCATTTTGGAGTTGAAGCCGAGACGCGTCAGGAACATTTTCATCTGCTCGCAGGTGGTGTTCTGCGCCTCATCCAGAATGATAAAGCTGTCGTCGAGCGTTCTGCCGCGCATGTACGCAAGCGGCGCCACCTCAATGCTGCCGCGCTCCACAAGGCGGGCGTACGATTCCGCGCCGAGCATGTCGAACAGCGCATCGTAAAGCGGGCGCAGGTAGGGGTCTACCTTCTGTTGCAAATCACCGGGCAGAAAACCCAGCTTCTCGCCGGCTTCCACGGCAGGGCGCGTCAAGATGATGCGGTTCACCTGCTGCGCACGGAACGCCGTCACAGCCATGGCGACCGCAAGGTACGTTTTACCGGTGCCCGCAGGGCCGACGCCGATGGTGATGGTGTTATTGCGAATATTGTCGCAATAATTCTTCTGTCCCACCGTTTTGGGCTTTACGGGCTTGCCTTTCGCCGTGATGCAGATGCAGCCGTCCGTAAGCGGCGCCATCTGCGCTTCGCTGTCCTCCATGACCATGTCGATGCAGTAGCCGACGTTCTGGTCGTTTAGGACTTCGCCCTTTTCGACGAGCCGCAAAAGGCTTTCTGCCGCACGCACCGCACGCGAAACACCGGGTTCTTCGCCGATGACGTGGATCTGCGAATCGCGGCAGGAAAACGTTACACCGAATGCCTTTTCCAGTCGCTTCGCGTTCACGTCAAAGCTGCCGAAAAGCTCTGCCGCGTATTCTGCTTTGTCTACATGAATGCTTCTTTCCAAATCGTTCTCCTTTTGCCGCACGGCTTTGAAAAACCGTGCAGTCTAAAAAACCGAATTTCCTGTTTTATTATAGCATAAGTGTTCCCAATGTGGTTATGAAATTTTCAACGAAATTTAGTCGTTTCCCTGTACATTTCCGACAAATACCCCTATAATCTCCGGATTTTCAGGCTCTTCAGGCAGGGTGAGCGGCGCCTCCTGCGCAATATTTTCAAGACATACGCACCGGGACGTGACGTAAACCGCGCCGTTTTTTGTCTGATATGTGATGTTTTCCGTAAGCACACGCCCGTCTTCTCCAAGCGCAAGCTTTTGCAGCTGATGCAGATTTTCAAGCGCGCGGCGCTGCGCTTCTTCCTCCGTGAACGTAACGGGCACGGTCTCCTCCTCATATACGCGCACCGTTTCCACCCACAGCGGCAATGTGTGCCCCTGCAAAACGAACGGCGTGCGGGTGTATGCCGTCTGGCCTTTCGGCGCACCGGAAAGCGAGAGCGGCACGCGCACGCCCAAAATATACAGCGCGCGCTGTGTACCGAGGTCCGTTTCGCGCACCGTTTCGGTACTAAGCGGACAGGATGCCGTGAATGTGCGCTGTGTCTCCGCCAGAATCTCCGCACGGGCGCGGGTGTAAAAACAGCGCACGGGGTTGTATTCCGGGTCATACGGGTCGCCCACCTGTGTGATGCCGGAAACGAGCACCTGCCCCGCGGCGCAGGCAGAACCGACTTTCACGAGCACCGTGCCGTTTTGCGCCGTGATAGAATGGATGAGCCCCGCGCGTGACGCGACGATGTCCCCCGTGCCGTCGTGCTTCGCGCCCTCCGCCTTTGTGACGGACGTGCGCAGCTCAAGCTGTACGGTGCACCCCTCCGTGTTGAACGATGCCCACGAAAGCTCCGGCAGCTCCTCCAAAAGCGCGACAGAGGCCAAAGCGGTATCGGTGCTTCGCGGCGCGCCGATATACACGCCAACGCGCTTTGCTGCCGCCAAAATTTCGCTTTCGGCATACGGAATATCTTCACCGGAGATCGTCATCTCCCAGTAAAAGCCGGAAAGGAACAGCATCAGCGCCACGCCGAGCGCCGTGCCAAGCAAAAGTCCCGGTCGGCGCAGCATGCGGCGGAACCGAAACGGGAAGCCGCTTTTCTCCGCAAGCTTCACCCGCGCGTGCGTGCGTTGTTTGATCTTATGCAGCTTTTTGTAGTCCTTCGCATACAAGGTGAAAAGCACGTCTTTCCCATCCTTTTGAAGTCGAATGGGGCGCAGACCCGTTTTCACCGCAATGTTCATAAACCGTGCCGTATCGCCCGAAACACGCGCCGTTGCCGTGCCGAGCACCCAATGCGTGATTTTCTTCATGCGAACCTCACCGCCTCAATATGTCCCGTGATCACCGCGCCGTCCTCTTCAAGACACAAAAGCCGTAGGCTTTTCCCCTCCACCCACACGGCGCGCCGCCCGCAGCGCAGGCCGATCTTTTCCGTTTCGTATTCGATTACGCCGTCACAACCCTCTAAAATAAGCTTCGCCGTGCCGAGAATCTCCGTGCGGATCGTGCCGTCCTGCATGGCATAGCGCAGCTTATCTGCAAGCTCACCCATGCGCCCACCCTCTTTCTTTTTACTCCTCTATACGTATGTGCGGAAAAACACGCATATACTTTTTCAAAAGGAGGGTTCACCGTGTCGAAGCATACAGAACACATCGCTTTTTTCATTCGCCAAAAATTGCAGCTTCCGGCGCTTTATGTCCGCGCCGCCGCGCTTTTACTGCTCGCCTTGCTCCTGCTCAGGCACCGCACCGCTGCTGTCGCAGGCGTTGTCAGCGGCATCCACACATGCCTCGGCACGCTGATTCCCTCGCTGTTCCCGTTTATTTTACTCGCGTGCCTATGCACGAACAGCCGCGCGGCGCAGGTGCTGTTTCGCCCACTTTCCCCCGTAATGCGTCATGTGTTCCGCCTACCCGCCTGCGCCGCTCCCGCCGTTTTGTTGGGGCTCACCGCAGGCTACCCTACCGGCGCGAAGATCACCGCAAATTTATACGCAGCCGGAAAGCTCACAAGGGAACAGGCGGCGCGGCTGTTATGCTTCTGTACCGCGCCGGGCTATGCGTTTGCGGCAGCCTATACGGGCAGTTTATTATTAAGAAGCGAGCGCATCGGGCTGAATTTATTTTTTGCCTGCGCACTTGCGCCGTTACTTCTGGGACTCACCCTGTCGCGCTTTGCCGAAAAACCCGAAAAAAGCCCAAAATCGCCAGAATCTGCTCCCGGCAGCATCGTCTCCGCTGTGCAGGACGGCATTAAGGCCACCGTTTCCCTTTGCGGGTTCGTCATTGTGTTTTCCATGCTTTTGGCCGTTTTGCATGATGCCGGCATTTTTCAGTTTTTATGCGGGTTTCTCTCCCGCCTTGGGCTCACCGTGCCGCTTTCCGGCGCATTGCTGACGATGGGTCTGGAGATCACCGCCGGAGTCACACAGTGCATATATTGGCACCTGCCGGTTTGTATTTTAGCCTTCGGATTCGGCTTTTCCGGCGTTTGCATCCACTTGCAGATCTTCTCCTTTTTCCACAAAGCGGGGCTGCCGCTGTCGAAAACGAGATATATTCTCGCACGCTTTTTAAACGGTCTGCTTTCCGCTGCATTTTATTTGCTGCTTTCCTATTTTCTCCCGGCAAACACCTCGGTTGCCGTGGAAACCTCGCCCCTCAACACCGCGCCCATGGCGGGCAGCGCGGCATCATCCTTGGCGCTCATCGCGCTGTCTGTGTTCTTTCTTCTCACGTGTATTCTCCGCAGCGGAAAAACACCGTCGAAAATTTGTGGTGGAAATTCCACCGGGAAAATGCTACAATGAGAACAACTCTAAGAGCAACCTGAAAATCGGAGGCGACGAAAGTGTTCGGACGCAAAAAGAAAAAACAAACACCCGCTCTGTTTGGCAGCCGCATTGAGCCGGACTGCGCTTACTGCGCGTTTCATGCGGACGGTGTACAGAAAAAATGTCTTGCGGGGCAGCTCGGCGGAGAGCACTGCGCAAAATTTCAATATGACCCGCTGCGCCGCGAGCCGAAAAGCGAACAAAAGCTCGGACAATACAGCGCCGAGGAATTCAAACTATGAAAACTTATCTTAAAGCGTTTCGTTTAAAGCGCTTTTGGCTGCTGCTTTTGCTGCCTGCGGCGTTCCTTTTGGACTTCGCCGCACGGCAGAGCGCAGATTTTGCCGAGTGGTATGCCGTGACGATCTACCCCGTGTACGCGCAGTCCTTTTCCGCCATTACGGGCGTCTTCCCGTTTTCTGTCGGCGAATTTTGTCTGATCGCGCTTGTCCTTTTCATTTTGGCGTATCTCATTCACGGCGTTTATAAACTCATTCGTCATAAAGAGGGCCGTTTTGCGTACTTTGTACGGTTTTTGTCGGTTCCTGTTCTCATCGCCACGTGCATCGCATTTTTGTGCGTAACGAACTACGGCACGAACCACCGCCGGTACAGCTTTGCCGCCGTCAGCGGACTTACCGTGCGGGAGTCCTCCGCCGAGGAGCTTTACGATGTGTGCGTGTATTTAATCAACGAAGCGAACACATTGCGCGAAAACCTGCCCGAAGACGAAAACGGTGTATTTCAGCTTTCAAACGATGTTTTTCTCGATGCAGACGAAGCAAAATCATCATTCAACAGCCTTCATGATACGTATTCCACGCTCTACACAAACGGCAAACCGAAGCCCGTGCTGTTCTCGGAAGTGATGTCGTACCTTGACATCAGCGGCATTTACTGTCCGTTCACGTTTGAAGCGAACGTCAACGTCCACATGAACGACGTATTGATCCCCGTGACGATGTGCCACGAGCTTTCACACCTTTCCGGCTACATGCGCGAGGACGAAGCGAATTTCATCGCATTTTTGGCGTGTCTGCAAAGTGACGACCCGGAATTTCGTTACAGCGGTGTGTATTTGGCGTCCGTCCACGCGATGAATGCTTTGCTCACTGTGGACAGCGACCTGTGGAACCGGGCGGACGCTTTAAAAAGCGACGCACTGCGCCGCGACATTCGGTCAAATAATGCGTACTGGAAGCAGTACGAAACGCCCGTTTCCGAGGTCTCCGACCGCGTGAACGACGCGTATTTAAAAGCCAACGGGCAGGAAAACGGTCTGCGTTCCTACGGCAGAATGGTCGATCTGCTTCTCGCCTACTACCGCGACAAGCTGCAATAGATATAGTCTTGGGGGAGTTCTCTATGTGTGAAAAAATCATTGCGGCGTGTGGAAACGACTGCGCGGTATGTCCGCGCTACAACGTGCCGCCGTACACCAAAACCGCAGAAGAACTGCACCACACCGCCGAGCTGTGGTATAAAATCGGCTACCGCGACCACGTGGTGACAAACGAGGAGATTGCCCGTACCGGCTGCAAGGAAGAAAACTGGTGCCGCTATCGCCTTGTAAAATGCGTGAACGAAAAGCACATCGCGCATTGCGGCCAGTGTGAAAACTACCCGTGCGACGTCATGAAAGCGTGCTTCACGGTGACAAGCTCGTTCATCCCCACCTGTAAAAAAGTCTGCACACCCGAGGATTTCGAGACATTGCGCAAAGCATTTTTCGAGAAAGAAAAGAACCTGACGCAAAATTAAGACGACAAAAGGCCTTTGCACCGTCCAAAACGGAGATGCAAAGGCCTTTTTATGTACGATTATTTATTCGCGTTCATCTCGCGGACTTCTCTTAAAATGTCCTCAAGGTCATATTTTTCGGGCGCTTTCGGCGCAGCAGGCTTTGCCTGCACTGTTTGTGCAGCCGGCTTCGGGGGATTTGCCGGGCGCTGCTGCACGGGCTTCGGCGCAGGTGCGGCGGGCTTTGCGGCTCTCGGTGCAGCGCTTTGCCGTGGCGCGCGATTCACTGAGGTCTGCACCGCAGCGCGGCGCACGTTCTGTGGCTGCATGGAGACCGGCGTTTCCGGCATGATGGGGCGTTCTGCGGTGTACTCCGCCGCTACCGGCATCGCCGGCAGCTCGCCGGTGTCTTTATCCGGGTCAAAGGACGTGGGCACGCGGAGCTCTGTCTCACGGCGCGCCTGCATCTGCTCGCGGCGCATGCGCTCTTCTTCGCGTCTTCTGCGGTTGCGTCGTTCCTCCTGCTCAATCTCATCCAGCACCTCGGCGCGGTCCGCTTCGCCGCTGTCGCGGTTACGGCTTGCACGCTGCCACAAAATGATGCTGACAATTCCGCCGACACCGAGCACGATGCACACCGCACCCGCAATGAACAGCGTGCGGCCGACGCCGTTATCGGCCTTCAGCTCATTAAAGAACGATTCCGCCCCGCTGCTGTCTTCGCCTGCGGTGTCGGTCGTGCCTTCCGTGGTGTCCACCGTTTCGGTGCTGTCTGTGGTATCGGCCGTATCGGCTTCATCCGCAAAGGTAAGCGGCGCACACAGCGCAGCGCCGAGTAAAACCGCCGTTAAAACAGCAAATATACGTTTAGAAAAAGTATTTCTCATAATCCATTTCCTCTTTCGTGATAACTTTTATGTGTCACGATTTCGAATTCATTTTTATTTAGTTTAGCATATTTTGCATGGTGTTTCAACGGCAAAATAAACAAACCCGCCGCTTCTCTGCACGGTTCATGCAGTCGAAACGGCGGGTACTGTGTCTATTTATATTTCTTTAGAAATCGATCTTCTCTGCAATGTACGCTTCAAGCTCGTCGATCTTCACGCGCTCCTGCTCCATGCTGTCACGGTCGCGAACGGTAACGCAACCGTCATTTTCACTGTCAAAGTCATACGTGATGCAGAACGGCGTGCCGATCTCATCCTGGCGGCGATAGCGCTTGCCGATGGAACCCGTATCGTCAAAGTCAACGGAAAACTTCTTTGCGAGCGCATCGTAAACCTCGCCGGCCTTTTCGCTCAGCTTCTTGGAGAGCGGCAGAATCGCTGCCTTAAACGGTGCCAGTGCCGGGTGCAGACGCAGTACAACGCGCACGTCCGGCTTTTCTTCGGTGCCGAGGTTTTCTTCGTCATAAGCGTCGCACAGGAACGCCAGCGCTACGCGGTCCGCGCCGAGAGACGGCTCGACGACATACGGCACATAGCGGGTGTTCGTCTCCGGGTCGAAATAGGAGAGGTCCTTGCCGGAATGCTCCTGATGGCGGGTGAGGTCATAGTCTGTGCGGTCTGCAATGCCCCAAAGCTCGCCCCAGCCGAACGGGAACAGATACTCAATATCCGTCGTCGCCTTGGAGTAGAAGGAGAGCTCCTTCTGGCTGTGGTCGCGCAGGCGGATGTTCGCTTCGTCCAGACCGAGGTTCAAAAGCCAGTTTTTGCAGAAATCCTTCCAGTAGTAGAACCAGTCGAGGTCCGTGCCCGGCTTGCAGAAGAATTCACACTCCATCTGCTCAAACTCGCGAATGCGGAAAATGAAGTTGCCCGGGGTAATCTCATTTCTGAAGCTCTTGCCCACCTGACAAACGCCGAACGGCACCTTCTTGCGCGTGGTGCGCTGAATGCTCGGGAAGTTGACAAAAATGCCCTGTGCAGTCTCCGGGCGGAGGTACAACTGGCTCTTTGCGTCTTCCGTAACGCCCTGGAACGTCTTGAACATCAGGTTGAACTGGCGGATATCCGTAAAGTTGTGGCCGCCGCACTCCGGGCAGGCAATGTTGTTGTCGGCAATAAACTGCTGCATCTGCTCGTTCGTCCAGCCGTCTGCGGATTCGCCGGTGAAGTCTTCAATGAGCTTATCGGCACGGTGACGGGTCTTGCAGTCCTTGCAGTCCATCAGCGGGTCGGAGAAGCCGCCCACGTGGCCGGTTGCCACCCAGACTTCCGGGTTCATGAGGATTGCGGAATCCAGCGCCACGTTGTAGCGGCTCTCCTGCACGAACTTGCGTTTCCACGCGTTTTTTACGTTGTCCTTGAAAAGGCAGCCCAGCGGGCCGTAGTCCCAAGAGTTGGACAGACCGCCGTAAATTTCGGAGCCGGGGTATACGTAGCCTCTGTTTTTGCAGAGCGCCACGATTTTTTCCATGGTCTTTTCTTCGGGCTTCAGAACTTTCTTCATTTGTTAAACTCCTTTCGCGCCGCTGGCTGCTGCACGGCTTCGTGCAGCTGGATGCTGCGCTTGTGATTTATCAATCATACCACGTTTTTCAAAGATACACAACTACCGCGGCGGGATTTTATGCGAAAAAAGCGGCACTCCGCAGAGCACCGCCCGAAATTTCCGCTTGTTTAGATTTATTCGCCCTCGTCCGCGATGAGCTTTTTCATCTGCGGCAGACGGAACAGAATAACCGCCGCGATAACTGTAAAGATGAGCTCCGGCAGCATGTAAGTGCCGTTGTAGCAGAAGGAGTAAAGCCACGGGTGGCCCACCCAGGAAGCGCCGAACGCCACAAACTCATCAAAGTTTGCAAAGATAATGGCGCCGGAAATGAAGTGGCACACAAAGCGCAGCGCAACAGCCAGCGCCGTGCCGCAGCAAATGCCTACATAACCCTTCTTGCGGAAAATGCCCGCAATGCCGATAACCGTGTATGCCACGATGTAATCGAGCAAAATCGTGCCGATGAGAGCAGAAGGCGTCATGCCCCAGCCGAGGATGCCGTCCATCGTGATGCCGAACGCAAGCTGAACGACGGATTCCACAAAGGAAGCCGCAAAGCCCCACTTAAGGCCGTACATGATGGAAATCATGGCGCAGGGCAGCATGGAAAGCAGCGTGATGGAACCGCCAAACGGCATCTGAAGCACCTTGATCATGCTGAGCACAGCGCCCAGTGCGACCATAACCGCGCAGGCCGCAAGCTTTTTTGTATTGTTGTTCTTCATAGTTCATTCCTCCGGTTTTCTACCGAGATTTAGGGGATAAAGCGGAGAAAACAAAAACCGCGCACCCATTCGGCACGCGGCATAAAAAGCACTTAAAATAAGCGTATTTTCCTACGTCGGCATTATCCGAATCAGGTAACAGGTTTCGGCGTTCACGCCGCTCTCAGCCGACTTTATACGTCAGCACCCTTTTTTCACATTCAGTATAGCACGGAACTTTTCGCTTTTCAACCAAAATTTGTGTTTTCGGGCAGAAAACAAGGCTTTTCTTGATTTTGGAGAAACAAAATGATAGTATAAAAGAAACATAAGCCAACGGCAACGGTGGTTAAAAGTCTTGCTTAAGCTTTTTCAAGAAGCTTAAAGCGAACATGTGCGTTCGCTTGGGTTCATTAGGGCAGCGCCCTAAGTCGTCGTCCGCAGACGACGAAACACCTTTTGCCTAACAAAAATCAGGATGAGAACCACAACAGTCCGGTGGATTGTTGTGGTGTGGGAGACACAATTAGGGGGTCTCCCAATGAATTTGCAAGGCAAATTCATAAAATAAACTGCTAAAACCGATTTAAACTACGGAAGGACATATAAAAATGGAAAGCACACAGAACAAAACGCGCTGTCCGCACAGCAAAAAGTGCGGCGGCTGCCAACTGCAGAACCTCGATTATAAGGAACAGCTCGCGCACAAGGAGCGCACGTGCATCCGCCTGCTCGGCAAATTCTGCCGCGTAGAGCCCATCATCGGCATGGAGAACCCCTACCACTACCGCAACAAGGTGCAGGCCGCATTCGGCACCACGCGTGCCGGACGCATCATCTCCGGCATTTACCAGAGCAGCACGCACAACATCGTCGCCGTGGACAGCTGCATGACGGAAGACGAAATTGCCGACCGCATCATCGTCGATATCCGCCGCCTGCTGCGCGATTTCAAAATGACAACGTATAACGAAGTCACCGGGCGCGGCTTTCTGCGCCATGTGCTCGTCAAGCGCGGCTTCCAGACCGGCGAAGTCATGGTTGTGCTCGTCACCGGTACGCCGATCTTCCCCGCGCGCAACAATTTCACCCGTGCGCTGTTAAAGCTTCACCCGGAGATTACCACAATCATTCAAAATGTCAACGACCGCTACACCTCCATGCTGCTCGGGCAGAACGAGAAAACACTCTACGGCCCCGGCTATATCACGGATATTCTCTGCGGGCTGCGCTTCCGCATTTCGGCAAAATCATTCTACCAGATCAACCCCGTGCAGACCGAGGTGCTGTACGGCAAAGCGATGGAATTCGCGGAGCTCACGGGCAAAGAAACCGTCATTGACGCGTACTGCGGCATCGGCACCATCGGCATGGTCGCCGCCAAAAAAGCCGGACAGGTCCTCGGCGTAGAAGTGAACCGCGACGCCGTGCGCGATGCCCGTGAAAACGCAAAATTAAACCGCGTGAAAAATATCCGCTTCGTCTGCGCCGATGCAGGCGACTTCATGGTAGATATGGCAAACGCCGGTGAACACTGCGACGTGCTTTTCATGGATCCGCCGCGCGCCGGCAGCGACACCGCGTTTCTCTCCTGCGCGCTCACACTTGCACCGAGACGCATCGTATACGTCTCTTGTAACCCGGAAACGCTCGCGCGCGACCTTAATTTTCTCACAAAGCGCGGCTATCGCGCCGAAAAGATTCAGCCCGTAGACATGTTCCCCCACACCGACCATGTAGAATGCGTCGTACGGTTGGATAAGATGAATTAAAACAAAAGAAGGCTTTCCCATGATTCGCCCCGTTACCAAAAAGGATATTCCCGCCTGCGGATATTTGCAAATGCCGCTCCCGAAAATTACGGAAGAAAGGTAAAAAAATATGGCTTCCAGTCTCATGCACTACGCGATCACGGATAAAATTTTGCAACTGTTTCCTATGCACGACGGTGCGCGGCTGCGCTTTGGCGCGGTACTGCCGGACGCTTCCGTAAACAAGCGGAAAACACATTTTCGCATTTACAATGAAAAGCTCGGCATTCGGCTTTATGATCTTGAAGCGTACCGCGCGCAGTTCGGCGAGCGTATGCAAAAAGATGACCTTTACCTCGGCTACTATCTGCACCTTATCGAGGATGCTTTGTACCGCAAAACGCTGTACGATACCTTCGGCTGGAATCCCTACACGCCGGAAAGCACCGCGCGCATGCACCACGATTACACGCTTTTAAACCGTCATTTCATTCAAAAATATAATATCCGGGATGACCTTGCCGTCCCGGAAAATTTCCCGCAGGAACCGATTTTCGCTTTTGAGCCGTTTGACGCCGAAGGTCTTCTGCGTTCGATTCATCAAAACTTTGTGCCCGCGCCGGCGGATGCCCCCTACTTTTTCACGGCTGCCATGGCGGACACGTACATTGAAGACGCCGTGCGGCTGTGCACTGCGGAGCTTGACCGCTTTCACAGCGGCAAAACGCTTCTTTCCGCCGAGGATTTCACCTGGGCGCCGCCGGAAAACAATAAGAATTTCTGAATAAAAGCAAAAACACCCTCCCGAAGTGATGGATATGTACCCTATATAGGAAGCATATCCATGACCGACACGGGAGGGCTTCTTGATTTCTCTTTGGAAAGCAGCTTCGCGGGGCAGACGCGCTTTCCTATGCGCATTCGGAATTGACATTCCCTTTCCGCTTCGGTACAATAGAATCAACAAGAACCTCGGGGGACAAAACAGTATGAATTTTCTTGAAGAACGTATCGTAAAGGACGGCGTTGTAAAAGCCGGCAATATATTGAAAGTAGACAGCTTTTTAAACCACCAAATGGATGTGCGCCTGTTTCGCCAAATGGGCAAAGAGTTCAAGCGACGTTTTGCAGATAAGCCCATCAACAAAATTCTGACGATTGAAGCCTCCGGCATCGGTATTGCATGTGTGGCGGCGGAATGCTTTGACGTGCCGGTCGTCTTCGCGAAAAAGAGCCAGAGTGTAAATATTGATGGCGACGTATACGTTTCCGAAGTGGAATCCTTCACACATAAGCGTGTGAATCGCGTGATCGTTTCGAAAAAATTTCTCGGCCCCGAGGATCACATTCTTATCATCGATGATTTTCTTGCAAACGGCTGCGCGCTGCAGGGGCTCATCTCTATTGTAGATCAGGCGGGCGGCACGGTGGAAGGCATCGGTATCGCGATTGAAAAGGGGTTCCAGCCCGGCGGCGCGAAAATTCGCGAGATGGGCTACCCGCTCGAATCGCTCGCCATTGTGGAAAGCATGGACGACGCAACCGGCACGGTCGTTTTCCGTCCACAGCCATAAAAGGAGTTTTGTATGAAACGGTTTTTATCCCGCGTTTTGCCCCTTTTGCTCAGCTTCAGCTTGATTTTAAACTGCACAGGATGCAGCACGGTTTTGGTCTTAGCCGGTAAGGCTCGTGAAAACAGCGAAGTTTCGTCCTCCGTGATTTCGGAAAGCTCCGCGTCCTCCGGCGTCATCTCCACCCCTGTGCCGACCGAAGACGGCGACCTGCGTGCGTTTTACACGGACGTTGCAAACGCTGAAAGTGTCACGGTAATGGTGTACATGATCGGCTCCGACTTAGAGAGTGAGGACGGCTCCGCGACCGATGACCTTTTGGAAATGGCAGATGCCGCGCTTTCCGAAAACGTTCACCTTGTACTCCAGACCGGCGGCACCGAAACCTGGTGGAACGATATCTGCACAGACGATGAAAGTGAGCGCTTTGTGATCGAAAACGGCGATATGACGCTGCTCCAAAGCCTTGGCAGCATGAATATGACGGACGCCGACACGCTCTCCGATTTCATTCGCTTCTCCGCCGAAAACTACCCCGCAGACCGCTACGAGCTCATTTTGTGGGATCACGGCGGCGGCACCATGACAGGCTTCGGCTACGACGAGCTGTACGAAGACACCTCTTTGACGCTCTCTTCTCTTTCTACAGCGCTGTATAACGGCGGCGTGCAGTTCGATTTCATCGGCTTTGACGCCTGCCTGATGGCGACGGCAGAGGTGGCCTACGCCTTGGATCCGTATGCGGATTACCTCATCGCCTCCGAAGAATCCGAACCCGGCGAGGGCTGGGCGTACAAAAACTGGCTTACGATGCTGGCGGAAGACCCCGCCGTACCCACGGCGGAGCTCGGCAAAAAGCTGGCGGACGATTTCCTTGAGGCCTATATTTTCGCCGACATGCCGACGCTTTCCGTTTTAGACCTGCGCTATGTGCCGGAATTATACGCCGCGCTGGAAAGCTACTGGGGAAGCGCCTACACCGCACTGCAAAGCGGCAGCTACGGTGCGTTTTCGCAGGTGCGCAGCAACGTGCGGGAATTCGGCGACAACGAATACGACCAGGTCGATCTTTCCGACCTCGCCACGCTGACAAAGCAGAGCCTTTCCCTCGGCACCGAGGACGATGTGCAGGCCGCCGTTCAGAACATGGTGGTGTATAACGTCACCTATGAAAAGTCCGCCGCGGGCATTGCGGTCTATTTTCCGTGCCTGTGGCCGGATTATTACGGCGATACACGCTTTGAAATGACCTGCGTCGGCTTCCCGGAATCGTATTTTGAATTCTACGATAAATTCATGAACACAATGCTCTCCGGGCAGTCGCTTTCGCAGAGTGATATCGATTTTTACTCCTACTACGATTGGTTCGATTCCTCTGAGGTTGGCGGCGAAAACGTCACCACAATTAACGACAACGATTTTGAGCTCATCGACAAGGGCGACTATTATGCACTCTCTCTTTCCGATGAAGCATGGAACCTCATCACGTACATTGATATGACCGTTTACCTCGACGACGGCGAGGGATATATTGACCTTGGCAATGACAACGTGTACGAGTTTGACGACGACGGCGACCTGAAAGTCGATTTTGACTATACATGGATCTCGATCGACGGCGTGATTGTGCCGTTCTACGCCGAAACCGAGGAACAGACGGACGATTATTGGTACACAACGGGTTATGTGCCGGCCGAACTGAACGGCAGCACCGATATTGAGATCGTTCTGCGCTGGGACAGCGACCATGACAGCGGCTTTGTTGCGGGCTACCGCTTAAAGACCGAAGAGCCTACGGTAGCGGCAAAGGGTCTGCACAGCTTTACGGAGACGGATCAGATTCAGTACACCTGTTCGTATTATGATTACGATTTCAACTACGACCGGGACTACACGCTCGGCGACCCGGTAACATACACAAGTGAACCCGTCGTCGCCTATGAGGAAATCGGCGAATACCGCACGGTGATCCAATACACCCTGCGCGACATCTACAACAACGAACACTTTACAGACCCGGTAGAGCTTTCCTGTGAATAAATAATTCTTATAGAACATACCCTGCTGCGCTCCGTAGCAGGGTATGTTTCGATTTGACTTACACTATAATAGGCGGTATAATGAAAATTACTGACAAAAACGGAATTGTATGGAAAAATATGCCGTTTAAACTGTTCGGAAAGGACGAACGCCATGCGAAAGCTCCTCGTTTACATGAAAGACTACAAGAAAGAGTCGTTTTTAGCGCCTCTTTTCAAGCTGCTCGAAGCCACCTTTGAGCTGATTGTCCCGCTCGTAATCGCGCAGATCATCGACGTGGGCATTCAGACCGGTGACACCGGCTTCATCATCTCCCGCTGTCTGCTTCTGGTCGGGTTCGGTGTGGTCGGCATGGTCAGTGCCATCACGGCGCAGTATTTTGCCGCAAAGGCTGCCGTGGGCTTTGCCACCGGGCTGCGTCACAGCTTGTTCCAAAAAATCAACGAACTCTCCTTCTCTCTTTTGGACCGTGTGGGCACTTCCACGCTTCTGACACGCATCACAAATGACGTAAATCAGGTGCAGAACGGTGTGAACCTTGTACTGCGCCTGTTTATGCGCTCGCCGTTCATTGTGTTCGGCGCATGCGTTATGGCGTTCACCATTGATCCCGGCAGCGCGCTGCTGTTCCTCATTGTGGTCGCTCTGCTCTCCGTTGTGGTATTCGGCATCATGCTGCTGACCATCAAGCGCTACAAGGCTATTCAAAACCAGCTGGATTCCGTTTTGAACACCACGCGTGAAAATCTGAACGGCGCACGTGTCATACGCGCGTTCTGCGGTGAAGACACCGAAACAGAAAAATTTATCGGCCAAAATTCGCTGCTCTCCAAGCTCCAGAAATCCACGGGCCGTATCTCCGCACTTTTGAACCCGGTTACGTTTATCCTGATTAACGTCGGCATCATTCTGCTCATCCATTACGGCGCTGTTCAGGTCAACACCGGCATTTTGACGCAGGGTCAGGTCGTGGCGCTGTATAACTACATGAGCCAGATTTTAGTTGAGCTCATCAAACTTGCAAACCTCATCATCACCGTAACAAAGTCCTTTGCAAGCGCCGCACGTATCCGCGACGTGCTCGAGCTCGACACAAACACCGTTTATTCCGACGACAAGAAAATCTACAATACCCACGCCGTCGAGTTCGACCGCGTTTCCATGCACTATAACGAAGGCGCGAAGGACGCGCTCGAAAACATCAGCTTCACCGCCGAGCCGGGCGAGATCATCGGCGTTATCGGCGGCACAGGCAGCGGAAAAACGACGCTTGTGGGGCTTATTCCCCGCTTCTATGATGCGTCCTCCGGCACCATCCGCGTGGACGGCCGCAACGTGAATTCCTATTCGCTTGAAGAACTGCGCGAAAAGGTGCACGTCGTATTGCAGCGCGCGGTCTTGTTTCGCGGCACGCTGCGCGAAAACCTGCTTTGGGGCAATAAAAATGCCAACGACGAAGAGATGCAGGCAGCCGTAAAGGCTGCGCAGGCCGCAGACTTCGTACAGAGTAAGGGCGGGCTCGATATGAAGATTACCGCCGAAGGCCGCAACCTTTCGGGCGGACAGCGTCAGCGCCTTTCCATTGCCCGCGCACTTGTGGGTAATCCCGAGATTCTCATTCTGGACGACTCCGCTTCCGCGCTCGACTATGTGACAGAAAAGGCACTGCGCGGCGCGCTTTCCGCACTGCCGAATAAGCCGACGGTGTTCATCGTCTCGCAGCGCACATCTTCGCTGCGGCACGCGGATAAGATTCTCGTCTTAGACAACGGCGCGCTTGTCGGCTGCGGCACACACGATGCGCTCCTTGAGAACTGCTCCGTGTACCGCGAGATCTATGACTCTCAGTTTGGCGGAAAGGAGGCAGCTGCGAAATGAGCAAGATAAATAACAAAAACAGTACCATTAAACGTGTTCTTTTGCAAATCCGTCCGTATCTGCCGACCATCATTTTGCTGCTTGCACTTGCCGTAGTCAGCGTGCTGTGCTCGCTATACATCCCGGTGCTCGTCGGCGACGCCATCGACGCCATCATCGGCAAGGAACAGGTCAACTTTGCCGTTATCCTGCCGAAGCTCTTCACCTGCGCGGTGCTCATCGGCTGCGCGGCGCTCGCCCAGTGGCTGATGAATGTCTGCGGCAACAAGGTCACGTACAACACCATCCGCGATATGCGCGAGGCAGCCTTTAAAAAAATTCACCGTCTGCCGTTTTCTTACCTCGACGCACACGAAACCGGCGACATCGTTTCCCGCATCATTGCCGATGTTGATCAGTTTGCAGACGGCCTTTTGATGGGCTTCTCACAGCTGTTTACCGGCGTTGTGACGATCATCGGCACCATCGGCTTCATGCTTTCCGTCAACGTTTGGACAACGCTTGTCGTGGTGCTTGTCACGCCGCTTTCCATTTTGGTGGCGCGCTTCATCGCAAAGAAAACGTTCGCCATGTTCCGCTTACAGTCCGAAACACGCGGCCGCCAGACGGCATTCATCAATGAGATGATCACGAACCAGAAGGTCGTGCGCGCATACGGACACGAAGACGAGAACATGGAGAAATTCGACACCATCAACGAAGAGCTGCGCCGCCACACATTAAAGGCGACATTCTTCTCCTCCATCACAAACCCCGCCACGCGCTTTGTAAACTCCGTTGTGTACGCGGCGGTCGCGCTCATCGGCGCTTTTCTGGCCGTGACCGGACAGGGCTTCACCATTGGTATGCTCTCCTGCTTTTTGAGCTACGCAAACCAGTACACGAAGCCGTTTAACGAGATTTCCGGCGTTATCACCGAGCTTCAGAACGCGCTCGCCTGCGCAGACCGCCTGCTTGAATTCCTCGACAGCGAAGAAATGCCTGCCGATCCCGAACTGCTGCCGGAGCACAGCGAGACCGCAAAAGGACAGGTCACGTTTGATAACGTTTGCTTCTCCTATACAAAAGACCGCCCGCTCATCCGCAATTTCAGCTTGGATGTACCGGCAGGCTGCCGCGTCGCCATTGTAGGCCCGACGGGCTGCGGCAAAACGACGATGATCAATCTTCTCATGCGCTTCTACGACCCGGACAGCGGCAGCATCAGCGTGGACGGCACGAATACGCAGACGATCCCGCGCCGCGCACTGCGCCGTAACTTCGGCATGGTCCTGCAGGAAACATGGCTGAAAACCGGCACTGTGCTCGATAACATCCGCATGGGCCGCCCGGACGCTTCCGAAGAAGACGTTATCGCCGCCGCAAAGGCCGCGCACGCACATAGTTTTATTGAGCAGCTGCCGAACGGCTACTATACGCAGATTGGCGAAGACGGCGGCAGCCTTTCCGCCGGACAGAAACAGCTTTTGTGCATCTCGCGCATCATGCTGACGCTGCCTCCTATGCTGATTTTGGACGAAGCGACATCTTCCATCGATACACGTACCGAGCTGCGCATTCAGCGCGCGTTTGCCAAGCTGATGCGCGGACGCACCTCGTTCGTCGTCGCACACCGCTTGTCGACCATCAAGGAATCTGATGTTATCCTTGTCATGCGCGACGGCAACATCGTAGAGCAGGGCGACCATGAATCTCTGCTTTCGAAAAACGGCTTCTACGCCGAGCTGTACCGCAGCCAGTTTACGGATGAGGAACAGCCGGTGGGTTAACGCACAAAAATGCAGCCTTCTCTATTCGAGAGAGCTGCATTTTTCATTTTCTGCCATACCGCACAAAGCTGCATTCTGCACTTTGTGCGGTATTTTTTGAATATCAATATAGTGGAAGTTTTAGTCAATGCGTTTGAGGAAATCAAACGGCAAAACGATTATGATAAAGATATAAGCGAACCTTGCCCGGACTGCGCATGCGCAAACTGCGTGCGGAACGCCTTCGGTGCACAGCCGTAGCGCTCCGTAAATAAGCGGTAAAACCGGCTTAAGCTGTTAAAGCCGCATGCACCGCAGATTTCAATGACGGGCATATCCCCCTGCAAAAGCAGCTGCGCCGCCAAAGACAATCGCTTGCCGTTGATGTACTCCGTCGGCGTCATGCCGATGTAGCGGCGAAACGACCGCGTAAGGTGCTCCTGCGACATATTTGCAAGCGCTAAAAGACACGGAAGACCTGTGGTGTAATTTTCGCGCCGCTCCATTTTTTCAAGCAGCTCCGAAAACCACGCAGGCAAAATCGCTTCCGGTGCGGGTGCCGTAAGAAACAGCTGCACCAAATACGGAAACAGGCTTAAAATGTAGCGGCACGCCGTTTCGTTATCAGCAAAGCGGTTCGTGTTCAAAAGCTTTTCCTGCACATCCGTTAAGGTGTGGCCGGAAAGCACACAATGTAACGGCAGCTCCGGCGTATCGAATATGGCGCGGTCAAGCTGCAAATAATCGCACAAGCGCTCAAACACCGTGCACGGAATACCGATATCGAGCAGCTCGAAATCCGCGTTGTTGAAAAAATCATAGCGGTGCACGTCCCTCGGGCGTATCAAAACGAACGAGCCTTCGGAAAGCAGCTGCGAGCGTCCATTCACGGCGTGGATGGCCCCGCCGTGCGAGACGAGAAACAGCTCGTAAAAATCATGCGTGTGAATTTTATACGTCGCCGGCACACCGCACTGGTGCAGAACGCGCGCACCCTCACCGGTGTGCAGATTTTCTTCGGAAAAATGCAGAAGTTCAACGTCGCTCATTTCGGCACCCCCTTTCTTCTGCTATTATAACGCGTCAAAAAAGCGGAATCAAGAAATTTCAAATGTAAATTGGGGAGGATAACGGTATGTTCAAGACCGATGTTCAAAAACTGCGCAATGCGCTGGAATTCACGCGCGTTTACAAAGAGAACGCAAACGACATTTACCTGCGTGAAGCCGCCTGCATGGATTTTCAGCTCCGTCATATCTTAGTGCCGATGGATGAAAACGACGGCATCGCGGGCCGCTATGAGCACGACTTTGTGGGCTTTTCCTCGCAGGTCGGCGGCATTTACACGTATTACTTTAACGAGCATGAATTTTTGAACGCATACATGGCTTGTAAGCAAAACGGTGAGATCACCGCTGCGGAGGACTACGCTTTGCAGGCTGTGCAGGCCTATTGGCACGAGGAAAACACCGCGCGCAAGGTTGAATTGGAATTTTCGAAGCGCTACGGCTATGTGCCGCCGAAAGCTTTTCCCGGTGCGGGCGTGGGCAACTGCGACTGCCGCGTGGCAGGTACAAACCTCGATTTTGAAAAGCTCATCTGCCTCGGCTTTGACGGGCTCGATCAGGAGATCGACCGCGCGGCGGAAGTGAACGGCGCGTCTTCGTTCTACACGGCTTTAAAGCTGTGGATTGAAAGCCTGCGCGGCGCATGCGAGCGTTACCGCGAACAGGCGTTGGAGCTTGCCGAAAAAGCAGAGACCGAAGAAGCCAAAACGCGCTTTACAAAGCTTGCCGAAGCACTTTTAAACATTCAGCACAGCACACCGAAGACGTTCCTTGAGGGCGTGCAGCTGATGTGGATCTACGCTGTCAGCAGCGACATTATGAATTACAGCCGCATGGACGATTACCTTGGGCCGCTCTACGCCGCGGATATCGACGCGGGGCGCATCACGGAAGAAGAAGCCGTGCAGACCGTGCTGTATCTCTATAAGCACTTTAAAGAGATTAACAAGATCCATGACTGCCGCGTAATCATCGGCGGCGTGGGCAGAAAGCACCAGAAGGAAGCCGACCGCCTCGCCATCGTCATCATGGAAGCTTCCCGCCGCTTCCGCGAGACTGTGCCGCAGCTCACCCTGCGCTATTACAGCGACATGGACGAGACCGTTTTCCGCAAGGCGATGGAAGTGAATGCGGAGGGCACCACGTTCCCGATTATTTACTCCGATGAGACGAATGTACCGGCTGTGGAAAAGGTCTTTGGCGTTTCGCATGAGGAAGCCGAGCAATATGTGCCGTTCGGCTGCGGCGAATACGTCATGGTCGGTTACAGCGTAGGCACGCCGAATAACGGCATCAATGCGCTAAAGGCACTCGAGATGACACTGCACAACGGCCTTGATTTCTATCAGAACGTTCCCTGCGGCGAAAAGACCGGCGACCCGGCGCAGTTTGATACCTTTGAAAAACTGTATGACGCCGTGCTTGCACAGCTCAAGCCGACCATTGACCGCTTTGCTGTACACAAATACCTCAACTATAAAATCGCAGGCGAAAATGCGCCGTATCTGCACCTCAGCCTGCTTTTGAACGACTGCATCGCGCGCGGCAAGGCGACGTTTGAAGGCGGCGTGCGTTACCTGAATGCTTCCAGCGAAATGTTCGGCATCATCAGCTGTGCAGACAGCCTGACAGCCATTAAAACGCTCGTTTACGACGAGAAGAAGCTCACTTTGCCGGAGCTCATCGATGTGCTGGATCATGATTTTGAGGGGCACGACGATATTCGCCGCATGTGCCTTTCCGCACCGAAATACGGCAACGACGACGACACGGCTGATGATATCGCGACGCGCCTTTTCACCGATATTGCCGACCTTACCATGGCGGCGGGCAAAGCTGCGGGGCTTGACCACTACAATATTGTCAGCGTCAACAACTCCATGAGCGCAGAATGGGGCAACTTCTGTGCGGCGTCTGCCTGCGGCAGAAAGGCCGGCAGCCCCATGGCAAACGCCAACGGCGCTTCCATCGGCGCGGATAAGTGCGGCATTACGGCGCTGCTCAACTCCATGTCGAAGTTTGACAATACAAAGCACGTGGGTGTTATCAACAATGTGCGCTTCACAAAGGAGCTCTTCAAAGGCTCTATGGATAAAGTAGAAGCCGTCTTGAAGGCGTTTTACGACAACGACGGCGTGCAGACGAACCTGTGCGTCATCGGCAAGGATGACCTTGAAAACGCCATGGTGCACCCGGAAAACTACCAGAACCTCCTCGTGCGTATCGGCGGCTTCTCCGCGAGATTCGTCACACTGAATCCTGTTGTGCAGCGCGAGATTATTGAGCGTACGACCTACGGCGCGTAAGCGGAGGCCGATATGCGGGATCTTATTTTTGATATTCAACGTTTTTGCGTGTATGACGGGCCGGGCATTCGCACCACCGTGTTTTTCAAAGGGTGCAACATGCACTGTGCGTGGTGCCACAATCCGGAAAGCTTTTCGACCGATGCCGAGCTCTTGTTTCGCCACGAAAAATGCACGTCCTGCGGGGCATGCACTGCGGTATGTCCGAACGGAGCGCATGAAATAAAAGCAGACGGCACACATGTTTTTGACCGTGCAAAATGCGCGGCGTGCGGCAAATGTGCCGAAGTATGTCCGAACGATGTCCTGGAGCTTTCCGGGCGCGAAATGACGGTGGAAGCCGTGATGAAGCAGATCGACAAGGACGCAAAATATTACCGCTCGTCAAAAGGCGGCGTCACCTTTTCGGGCGGCGAGGCTTCTTTGCACTTTGAACTCCTGAAAAAGCTGCTTACAGCCTGCCGCGAAAAAGGGTACCACACCGCGCTGGAGACAAACGGTTTGATTTCTGCCGCACATTTAAAAGAACTGATACCGCTCACCGATCTTTTTCTGTTCGATTTTAAGCACAGCGACCCCGATGCCCTCAAAAAATGGGCAGGCGCGCCGCTTGCGCCGATCCTCGAGTCCCTGGCAGCCCTTGAGGACGCGCATGCGCATGTGTGGTTGCGCTGCCCGGTCATTCCGGGCGTGAACGACACGGACGCGCACTTTGAGGCGATTTGTGCGCTCAAGCATCAATATACCTGTATTGAAAAGGCCGAGATCATGGCATACCATGACATCGGCAAAACGAAATGGGACGCGCTGGGGATACCGTATTCACTCGCCGCGCTGAAGACCGTTTCGCCGGAACAGAAACATATTTGGAAGACTAAAATAGCCGATTAGCGGCACTTTTGGGGATAAGAGAGGGAACGCTTCGTTCCCTCTCTTTGCTTTATCTCCCACATTTTTTCTAAACATTTGACAGATTTCCCGGAATATTGTATGCTATGGAAAACACCGCAGATTTTCCCTGCGGGACCACAAATATTAGGAGGTCACTTATGTTTTGTATATACTGCGGCGCCACCTTGCCGGAGGGCGCGAAAAAATGTACGCTCTGCGGCAACCCCGTTTTGCGCCCGCCGGAAGCCACTGCACAACCCGTAAGCGAACCGGAGTCGGAATCTGCCCCCGCACCGGAAACGCCCACGGAGCCTGCCGTGGAAGACATCTCCTCAAATTCGACAGAGAGCCTCTCCGAAGCGGAGCCGACACCCGAAGCTGAAGATACCCCTTCAAACAGTCCGGACAGCGAAGATATTTACAGCCATTCCCCGACGGACTTCACGGAGGATATTTCCTCCGGCGATGCGCTCGGCGACAAACCCGAAGGCATGGAGCACGAGGGCACATTCACCGTTTCCCCCACCCCGGAGGAAATTTCAGGGCCGGAGCCGCGCGTGCAACCCATAGAATATACGTATAACGACGGCTACGCCTACGAGGAATACGACGAAAAGCCGAAGAAAAAGCGTTCTTTTAAATGGCTTTTCATCGTGCTTCCCATTCTCATCGCCATCGGCGCTACAATCGGCGGCATTTTCTGGTGGTACAATGCACCCATGCAAAAGCTCACCCGCGCGCTTGACGCTTACGATTATTCCGCTGCGGCGCAAGTACTTCCCACGCTTTCAAAGGACGAACTCGCTTCGGTCTCCGACCAAATGCAGGAATATGCCCAGACGGTCATCGACCGATACAATAAAAGCGAAGCGAACTACGACGGCTCCTATGAACTGCTCGACCGCCTGCAAAAGCTGTTCCCGAACATCGGTCTCGACGATCAGCTCGACGGCATTCAATCGCTGAAAGACTCCAAAGAGGCCTACAAAAACGGCAAAAGCCTGCAGGCGCAGGGCGAAGACGGCCGCGCCATTACGGAATATCAGAAGGTCATTCACGCCGATGTAAACCACGACGACGCGCAGACGCAAATTCAGAACATCCGCACCGCATACAAAGAAAAAGTGTTAAGCGATGCGCAGAGCCGCGCGGACGAGAAAGATTTCCTCGGTGCCGAAGCCATTTTGATGAACAGCGCCGATATCCTCGGCGATGATAAAGACATCCAGGCTAAGCTAGAAGAGATTAAGGATGCAGAGCTCAACAACTACGTGGAAACGCTGCTCGGCACCGCCAAAACGCTCGCGGATGACGGCGACTTGCCCGGCGCCGTTAACGTGCTGCAGGACGCCACACGCAGCGACAAGCGCATCGACGCGCAGATTGCCACCTACAAAAACCAGTATAAGCAAAAAATTCTCGATGCTGCCGCAAAGCAGGCCGGTGAAAGCCGCTATTATGACGCGGTGGAAACGCTGCAAAACGCCGACGACATCCTCTCCGGCGACAGCGACATTGCGGCAAAAATCGAAGAATACAGGGCACTTTACCCCGTTTCGCTGACAGATCTTTCTCCAAGCGGCGGCGAAGATTGCAGCCAGAACTGGACAGCCTATGACGTAAACGGCAGTGCGTACAGCAACGGCCTTAACTTCTCGCTGTACCCTGTCATCGCAAAAACCGTCTACACCGAATACGCCCCGAACGGACAATATAAGCGCCTGACGGGAACATGGGTCGTGGAGGGCGATACCTCCGACGATTTCATCGGCACGGTTCGCATTTATGTGGACGACCATTTGCAGTATGAAGTTTCCTCGCTCACGGTGAACAGCCCCGCAAGCGCGCTGAGCCTGAGTATTTCCGGTGCTTCCACCGTTCGCATTGAAGTGGAGGGCGCGTTCGCCTCGCTGCGTGCCGTCGGTTATCTGTACCTTGCAGATGCGAAATTTGAAAACTAAACCGCTATAAAAAGAGATACCGCACAGGGTAAACTCACCTTGTGCGGTATTCTTTTGCGCAAAGCCTGCCGTGCGGTCTATGCACGTGCAGCTGATCCTTCCACAATACAGAAAAACTCTGTGGAAAACACAACGCGCATAAGAAACGGGATGTCCCTTTTTGGGGGACATCCCGTCTTACTTTGGCTTACGCCTTATGCTTTTGTTCCATCACGCGTTTGCTGCGTTCTCGTCTTCGTCGTTTTCGTCCTTCTTCTTTTTGCAGAGGACCATAACAACGACCTGTACCAGCGCGATTACAACATGGAGGATTGTCCACTTGTCGACGAAGATCATCGGCAGGGTCATGTCTTCGGTGAAGATGAAGACGATGATGGCAATCAGAGCCGGGATGATGCTGATGAGTCTCCAAAGGCCCTTCTTGTTCTTTTCGTACTCCATAACCTCTTTGCCGTTCTCATCGAGAACCACGTTGCCGTCTTCGTCTTCCAACGCCTTCTTTTTCTTGCCGATATAGCCGATGAGAAGGAGGATGGAAAGGAGGGTCGTCACGATGGTGAGGATCAGGTTGATGAGTGCCCAAGCGCCCGTGCCGAGACCTGCGAGCGGCGTTGCGTTATCTGCGATGTCTTCACCGTTTGCAAGCGGTGTTTCGTTATCGTTGATCGTTTCGCCTATTTCGCCGTCATTATTGCCATCGCCTTTTCCGCCGTTATCGCTCGGCGCTGTGGAAGGTGTGGCAGTCGGTTTCGGGGTGGGTGTTGCAACCGTAGCCGGAACGACCGGAGCTACCGGCGTCGGAGTAGGCGTTGCCGGGTTCGGATTCGGGTTCGGATTCGGGTTCGGAGCCGGAGTAGGTGTAGGCTCTTCTGTCGGAGCCGGAGTAGGTGTAGGCTCTTCTGTCGGGGCCGGAGTAGGTGTAGGCTCTTCTGTCGGAGCCGGTGTAGGTGTAGGCTCTTCTGTCGGAGCCGGTGTAGGTGTAGGCTCTTCCGACGGAATCGGGGTCGGCGTGGGATTTGCTTCCCAAACAGCCTTCAGCACAACGTCCTTAGCCGGCATCGTGAACGCATCGTTCTCGATCGTAACCTCTTCGCTTCTCCAACCCGAGAACTTATAGCCCTCTCTGGTCGGGACCGTCTTTACAACTTCTACGGTTGCTTTGTACTCATACGGGAACTCGTTGGTTGCTTCAGTCCACTCGCCGCCGTCGAGGTCGTACGTCAAAGTGTAGGAATTCGCTTCTTTCGTATACGTTGCCCGATACGTTGCATCGCCGGTAACCGTCTCGACTTCCGGCGTCCAACTCTTGAACGTGTAGGTATACTGTGCATCTGCTGCTCTTGTCGGATCTGCCGGTGCTTCCAGTTTTGTGCCATACGGTACTTCTGTATCCGTTCTGACTTCGCTGCCGTCCCAGTTTACCCACTTGATTGTGTACTTGTTGACTGCCTTATCATACACTGCGGTGTAGGTAACATCTTTCGTAACCTTCTCAAGTGGTTTATCCCAGTCCTTAAACGTGTACGTGTACTGCGCATCTGCTGCTCTCGTCGGGTTTGCCGGTGCTTCCAGTTTTGTGCCATACGGTACTTCTGTGTCCGTTCTGACTTCGCTGCCGTCCCAGTTTACCCATTTTACTGTGTACTTGTTAATGTTCCACTTTGCCTTCAAAGTTACGTTCTTTGCAGGCATCGTGAACTTGCCGTTTGCTACTTCTACTTCTTCGCTCGTCCAATCTGCGAAGGTGTAGCCCTCTCTGGTCGGAACCGTCTTTACAACTTCTACGGTTGCTTTGTACTCGTACGGGAACTCGTTGGTTGCTTCAGTCCACTCGCCGCCGTCGAGGTCATACGTTACCGTGTACGTCTTCACCTGCCAAACCGCATAGAGATTGTTATCGCCGTTAGCGTCGACAAAGACCGGATCGCCTGCTGCGTATTCAATCTTATTGCTGTCCCGCGCGGTTGCCCAGCCGCGGAATTCATAGCCTATGGGGGCTTTGAAGCCGACATCGCCAAGCGATTTTACGATTGCGTTTGTGTTCTTCGGGTGATTATCATCCTTAAAGATATCGTCCTTGTAGCTGCCATCTTTATCTGTGAAATTATAATGATACTTAATCGTCACGGTTTGGGGCTTATTGGTGTAGACTGCCGTCAACGTGATGTTCTTTGTGACGGTAATCTTATCGCCTGGGTGGATGAGCGTGCCGTCTTCCATTTCCCAAGCGCGGAAGTTTTCGCCGTTTACCGGAGCAAGGATACCCGCACGGCTGCCCGTGAGGTATTTCTGCTCGTCTTTGGCAGGTTCATCCGTACCTTCTTCTTTGTATGTTACGGTATAGCCTTCACTGGAAGAAGCAAAGAACGGATAAAGTGTTACAGAACTGTACAACAGTGTGTCCAGATCGAACAACACACGGCCTTCGCCGGTTACAACGAACCATGCGGACGGTGCTTCGCCGGTTTCTGCCTTAATACGTGCAATGATCGCGTTAAAATCTTCGGACTCGGTGATTTTCTTACCATACGGAACAGAGAATGTTTCCGACTTGCTATCCGCAGAAGCACTCAGATAAACTGTTGCGTTGACCTGCGGCGCCTGCCATTTTGCGTAGAGCGTAATGCCCTTTGCCGGCATCGTCTTGCCGGTGAACACGAACGGGTCGCCTTCGCAAAGCTCGTTATCATACCAGCCTGCAAATGTGTAACTCGCATCTATTTCACTCGGGCGATTTGGAGCATAGTATGCGTCAGCAATACTGGCTTCATACTTAAAGTTCTTAGTATCATCCGTACTGCCGTTGTTAATAAATGTGAGGTCATAAGAGTTACGGGTGTAGTAGAACCTTGCACCATTATAATAATCCCCAATTTCCGCACTTATATTTTCATTAAAAGTAAAGCCTGTGATCGGATACTGGTCTTCTATTGTGATGGTCAACCATCCATAAGATTTCATAGTATCTTTATGATCTAATTTATAACTCTTCCCACCAACCTTTACTGTACCAGTCTCACCTGGAAGCACTTCTATGTAGTAATAGCCTGTCTGCCCATTTCCAGATCCCTTGTACTGATAGAAAGTTTTTCCACCTATCGGCATTACGTCGATATTTGCCTGATACGGGCCACCTGTGGGATTGACTGCCCAAGTAGTATTTCCCTGATAAGTAGGCCACTGAGAAGAGATATTGGCTCCCCATTTAGCTGTAATAGTGCTTTGTACACAGCTTTCCGTATGTATGTGTTCTGTTTTCCCACACTTTAATCGGCCTCTTTTACCATAGCACTCACTTGTATGCTTATGTTCTTCTTTGCCACAACTAACAAACTTCACTTCGTAAACATTTCTCTTATAATAAACGTTTACGATTGTGGAACCATTACCGACGATGGTCTTCTGCTCAATCGTCTGTGCGTTAAACCCCTCATAGCTTTTAGCTTCTGCCTTTGTCTGTGCGCCGGTCGTGCCTTTTTCGGTTTGTGTATCATCTTTCACCAGCGTATAGCCATTATCATCCGCATTTTCCTGCCAATGGATAACGGTATACTTCGTGTTGTTGCTGGCCGTCCAATGTGCAGTAACCGTAGCACTTGCGGAAACGGACTCAACTTTTTCTTCACCGATATACCAACCGTCAAACGTATAGCCGCTGCGGGTCGGCACCTTCGAAAGCGTCAGTGTTTTGCCCGGTTCGCAGAATACGGATTGAACATAGCTGCCGCCGTCAGTATCGAACTTGACCCAGAAGCCGTTTTCGATAACAGGATAAACCTTTGTGACGATTTTGTCTTTTGCAAACGTAACCGTAGTGGCTTCACCGCTCGGCACTGTGCTCCAACCAACAACGTGACTTTCGGCATCCAGCATAAGGTTCACTGTGTTTTCTGCCGCTTCCAAATCAGAAGAGCTGACAGCAGTCTCCGCTTCGCCCTCAGCCGTATAGCAAACAGACGAACCGTCCTTGTTCATGAAGTACACATAGCGAACATCCTCAAACTTCGCCGTAACGGTCACTTCCTTGCCGCTGACAGTCGTGACTTTGCCGAAGCTTAACGGGTTCTCACCGACATACCACCCAACAAAGCGTGCGTTTTCCTTTGTCGGTGCAGGCGGCTCGAGGAGCACTTCGCCTTCGGCGACGGTCTGCTGCCACTCGGTCAGCTCCTTGCCATCTGCACCATAGAAACAGTAGGTATCGACCCTGGGCTTCTCGTCGCCCGGACGCAGCATAGTCATTGCAATGCCCGTTTCCGCGCTCTGTTTCGCCGGTGCAGTTTCCTCTGCACCTGCGGCGGGGGTCGCCTGTGCTTCCACTTCAACGGGAGCCGGGGTCTCTACCGGGGCAGGAGTAGGCGTCTCCTACGGGGCGGGAGTAGGTGTCTCCTCCGGAGCGGGAGTGGGTGTCTCCTCCGGCGCTGCGGTCTCCTCGGGCGCGGGCGTTTCGTCAACGACCGGCGTTCCCCCCTGCATAACATCCCCTGTTGCAGTGTAGGTGTTCGTTTCCTCATCACTCATTGCAAACGCGCCCGTAGGACATGCCGAAACCAGCATACATGCGCTCAGCAACACGGCGATGATCTTCTTTTTCATAGTGTTTTCCTCCAATCCTGTGATTTGTCCTTTTTATAACAAATATGGATTCCTAAATTGATGTGTGTTACTGTGCCAAAACCGTTTCCATTTGGATGAGCAGCTCCAGCACACTGCGAAACGCGGCCTCTTTGCCGCCTTTTGTCCACCGCAGTCTCCCCTGCCAGCTGTAATTCTGGCGGAACAGGATGTCCAGTTCAAACGTGGGTGTTTCCGTACATTTTATGGGAGAAGCTTTCGGCGCGCCGCCTGTATCCAGCTGCTCTTCCAAAAGCAGGATCAGGCGTGAAAGACTTCGGAATAGGGTTTCCTCCGGGAGCGTCCCGCCGGAGACCCTGCCGCGGATGACACCGTCCTCCGCTTCATCCACAAAGATACGGAAGGTCTCTGTGCCGATCGGTAGCATACGATTTTCTTTCACCTAACCCCTCCCTTTTGTATTTTGTGATTCTATTTTACACAAAGGTGCTATGAGAACGCTATGATTAAGAAGTTTTTTCATAGAAAAACGACCTATTTTCTCATAAAAAAAGAAAATAGGTCGTAGTTTTTTTGTTAACCGTGCTGCGTCAACCGGTTTATTTTTTCAGGTGACGGTTTTAGGCCTTTCGGCGCTCCGTTTTCTCCGTTGCTTTTTCTTCTGCGCTCATATGTATGTGGCGCAGGTCGAGCGATTTAAAGGTGTAGGCCGCACCGCTTTTCGGGTATTCCTTTTGGAACCGATTGAACACACGGCGGGAAACGAGCCCGCCGTTTTCGCCGGTCGCACCCGGCAGCAGCACCCAAAACTGGTTTGCGCCCACCTTTGTGAACGGGTCGCCCGCGCGCAGTTCGTTTAAAAGCGTCCCTTCCATCTGCTTCATATATATAGCACGCTTTTCCGGGTCTATCGAGCGGTTTGCAAGCCGCACAATCATCAACGCCGCAGGGGTATCGTTTCGGCGCATCTCGCGCACATGCAGGTTTACAATCTCGCGGAAAACGTTGTTATCGCAGCAAAACGCACCGGGTTCCTGTTCTTTTTCAAGCAGGAACGTGTGAATATCTTCTTCACTCGTCTCGCTGCCGTAAAGCTCCTGCACCGCAAGCGCCTTCTGCGCCTCCAGCTCCGCCGAAGGCGAAACACCGTAGACCTCCCGGTACAGCGAAGCGATGTAATCATAGTGTTCCAGCGCTTTTTTCGGGTTTTTGTTTTTTATGAGCGCCTGCATCAAAAACACGCTGAATTCCTCTGCTGCGGGATCTAAACGGATAACGCCCGTGCAGAGCTTTTCCGCATCCGTAATGCGTCCGAGCTTCAAAAGGCGATCCACCGCCGCGCGACATAGGCGCGTATAAAGCGAGCGGTAATACGTGTTGAGGTTGATGCACCAGAACTCCGCTGCGCTTTCCGTAAGAAAATCGCCGGTGTAAAGCGCCACGGCTTCCTGCGCCAGGGCAACCGATTTTTCCATATCTTCTTCGGCAAGCGCTGCCTTTGCAAGTGTTTCAAATTGCTCCACGTCAAGCTGCGTCTCGCGGTCCGGCGCCCAGCGATAATAGCCCTTTTCGTTATGGATTATAACCTTTGCGTGCGTAAAACCGAGCTCTGCCAGCGCAGCCCTTGCGCGGCTGACATTATTTTGCAGCGTGCTTAACGGGTTATCGTTTTCGGCTTCCGGCCACAGCAGGTCGATGAGCTCCTGCGCGGAAACACCGCGGTTTCTGTTCAGAATAAGGTATGCCGTAAGCGTCCACAGTCTTCTGGAACGTCCCGTGAGGCTCACAGCGTGCGGAACCTCCATACCTTCCTGCTTTAAGGTAAACTTGCCGAACATGGTCACATTGATCTTCGGCACAACCTGTATCGTTTCACCGTTCTGTGCTTCACACGGCAGCCCGGTGGTTTCAATTTCTTTCGCTGTTCGACTCATGAACGGTTCATCTCCCTCTTTCAGAAATAACAGTTCAAAATATCACCCCGGCTATTGCGAAAAAAATAATATTCCGAACTTGTTCTTTTCATAAAGTATAGCACGCTTCACGGTATTTGTAATCCACCGAAAGGTGGAAAATGCGATTTTTCTCATAAGTATTTACTTTTTTATCGGAGAAAATACCTTTTTTTGGCGAAAGGTCGCGCTAAAAACTATGACTTAAAGTAATTGCAGACGTTTTTGCATTGTCTCATAGTTCGTGCAGTAGTAAAGCGCTGTCTCCTCTGTGATGCGCTTTTGCCGTACAAGGTCCGCAAGCGCCATGTCCATGGTGCGCATGCCCTGCGCCGCGCCGGAAGCGATGGCGGCATCGAGCTGATGCGTTTTGCTTTCGCGGATCATATTGCGTATCGCGAGTGTGGAATACATGATTTCAAACACCGGGATGGGTGTGCCGTCTACGCCGGGCACGAGCTGCTGACTGATGACCGCCTGCAAAACCATGGAAAGCTGTAAGCGGATCTGCGCCTGCTGGTTCGGCGGAAATGCGTCGATGATGCGGTCAATCGTATTCGCCGCGCCGGTGGTGTGCAGGCTCGAAAGCAATAGCTGCCCCGTTTCGGCGGCGGTCATCGCGACCTCCATTGTCTCTTTGTCGCGCATTTCGCCGAGCAAAATCACGTCCGGGCTTTCGCGCAGTGCACTGCGCAAAGCGGCGACGTAGCTCGGGCAGTCGCAGCCGATCTCACGTTGGCTCACAATGCACTTATCGTGGCGATGGATGTACTCTACCGGATCCTCGAGCGTCAGAATATGTCCCGTGCGCGTACGGTTGATCTCGTTGATGATACACGCAAGCGTTGTGGACTTACCGCTGCCCGCTGAGCCCGTAACGAGCACGATGCCTTTTTTCATCTGTGCCGCGCGCATGACCTCCGGCGGAATGTTCGCTTCTTCGGCCGTAGGCAAACCGAAGCGGATGACGCGCACCACGGCGGCAATGCTGCCGCGCTGGCGGAACAGATTCACACGGAAGCGTCCCGTACCGCTGAGCGAGAACGAAAAATCGTCATCGGTCGCACTGCCGTTTAAGCAGTGCGGCTCACGTGCGGCAAGACGATAGATTTCCGCTGCGAATGCTTCGGTCTTTTCTGGCGTGAAGGCGCCGTCCGCCGTTTCACGTTGCTGTTCGCCGCGCACCTTATACGTCAGCGGCAGGCCCGCCACCACGAAAATATCGGAAGCGCCGCGCTCCACGGCACTTTTCAAAATTTCAGTCATATTCATTATACTCCGCCTTTCTTACCCGAGGTTCAGGGAGTCATCCGGCTGCCAGCGCGCTGTGCAGCGCCATTTTGCAATCTCATAGCTGCCGTTTATCTTATTTAAGCAGATCTCAAGCTGCATGTTGCCGCGCGTGATCTCCGTTTTGAGCGTGGTTTCGGTCTCTTCCGTGTTTTCCGGCAGATCTCCCGCGCCCTTTAAATACGCATCTGCTTCGGAAAGCCAGTCTTGCCCGGCGTTTTCGCAGGCATACAGCACTTCCACATGATCGCCGTAGCGCTCTGCGGCACGGCGATCGGATACGGCAGAGGACACCGTAAGCACGCCAAAAATGGCGACACACAGCACAACGACCGCGAACAGCACCGCGATGCTGCCGATACGGAATCGATTTCGGCTCATGGCGTTCCCTCCTTCGGCTGGTAGCACCGTACATTCAGCGCATAAATTTCTTTATCCTGCTCCGCCGTGTACGCCGTGATTTTCCCGGCATACAACGCTCCCGTTTCGGTCTCGGCGGCGGTCACTTCGGTTTCTATATAATAGTAAGCGTCCGCTTCCGCACAGCTTGCCATATCTTTTGTGAAATATGCTTTTTCGCCGTTTTCGGGGATCTCTCCCGCGCGAAACTCCTCTGCGGCGCTGCGGCACAGCGCAATGCCTGCGCTTTCCCTCGCCGCTTCATCGCTGATGACGGCCGCGCGCAGGAACACGCACGCAATGACACCGCAGCACGCGACAAATGCCAGAACAAACACAAGCAGCGGGGTCATAAAGCCCATGCGGTGGCGCGTTTCACTGCGCTTTTCCTCGTAATCTATCATGCCGCGCCACCTCCGTCACAATACGCGCCGGCGGTCATGCCGTCCGCAGTGATCGTTAAAAGCCCGTTTTCCGAAAGCTCGGCTTTAAACGTTTTAAGGTCGCACAGCTTTTCGGCGTTATTGGGGTCGATCTCCGCCGTGACCCGTGAAAACTCCGTGCGCAGCGCGTTTTCATATAAATAGATGCGCGTTTCGAAGTCGCTTTCCGGCTCGCGCAGGCACACCGCCGGGCCCTCCGGGCCGTCGATCAGGCGGATGTTCCCTTTGCCGCCGCACGCTGCCGTTTGGCTTTGAATATACGAAAGCGCGCTGCGCTGCTTTGCGTGTGCGTCGCGGGCATCCATCGTATCGGAATACAGCCGCGCGCCCGCAAGCGTCAACACCAAAAGCGATGCGATGAGCAATGCATACAGCAGAAGCAGCATCAGAGAAGTGCTGTTTCTCTTTTTCGGTTCCGTCATGCGCCCTCCTTATTCCTCGCCGCGCACCAGCACCTGAACGGTCGGCAGCTGGTTATCGGCGAAAACCTCGTATGTCACGATGTATTCTTTCTTATTGACCGTAAGCCCGTAGTGCTTTTCCAAATATTCAAGGCTTTCCGGGTATGCGCCCTCTAAGGTGTAGCACTCCACGGCGCTGCGCAAAACGGCTTCACGCACGGCGGCACGGCCTGTTTCGCGGATATCCTCCTGAAAAACCGGCACGCACACCGTGGTAAAAATTGCCGCAAGCACCAGAATAAGCCCGACCGCGAAAAGCCGGAAGCTTACTTTTCGATTCAAAATACCCATAGCTTTTCCCTCAGATTGCGCTCAAAATGCCGAGCAAGGGCAGCATGACGCTTAAAAGCGTCAAACCGACAGACGCGGTGAGAAATCCGATCAAAATCGGCTCCGTGCGGTCGATGACGCTGCACAGCCCGTTTTCCGCCTCCTGCGCCGTGCGGCGCGCGAGGTTTTCCGTCACCTGCACGAGCTCGCCGCTCTGCGCACCGCCAAGCAGCATTTTGCCGTACATGGCGGGCAATATCTTTTGGTGCGCAAACGCCGTCGCAATGCCGACGCCCATCTGTGTTTCTTCACGGCATTTTTCAAGCGCTTCGTGCAGCTTTTTGTGGCGCGTCTGCTCGATGCACAGCGCAAGCGCACTGTCTTCATCCGTACCGCTCGCAAGCAAGGCGGAGAGCGTGTCCATCACCTCGGAGACCGCCAAAAGCCACGCGGCTCTGCGCGTGAAGCGGCTCGTTTCCATAGTGTTTCTGAGCTTTTCCCGACCTTTATCGGAGCGTATACCAAACGCCAAAACGAGCAAAACGATGCCCAAAAGCCCCGCAAACACCAAGCTGATGCGCCCGATGAGCGTCGCCGCGAGCACATAGGCATAGGAAGATGAAAGCAGGCTGCCCGTTAAATTGTCATACACGCGCTCAAACATGGGCAGCACGGCAAAAACGAGCACCGCCAGCACACCGCACATCATCAGCATCAAAACAGCCGGGTATGTAAGGGTGCTGCGCAAACGGTCGTATAGCGCGCTTTGGCGGTCATAGTGATCTGCAAGGCGATCAAGCGCTTCGTCCAATCGGCCGGAAAGCTCTGCCGTGCTAAAAACGCTCAAGGCGTATTCCGGGAAAACGCCGGTCTTTTCCGCCGCTGCCGAAAACGTCTCGCCCGCCGCAACCGAAAGGCTGATCTCGGTAGAAGCCTGCCGCAAGGCGGTGTCCGTGCCGTCTTCCTCAAACAGGGAAGAAGCCTCCGAAAGCGACGCGCCGGAGCGCAGCAGCATTGCAAGGCTGCTGCAAAATACGCTGAGCTGTTCCTGAGTCAAAAATTTTTCTGCCATGTTCCTCGTCCTTTCGCTTTTCCTTTAATAAGTGAACCGCGTTGTGTATTCCGAATCGTTTTGAATCTCCCCGGCGGGCATGCCGCCTGCGGCAAAGGTGATGTCCACCCGCTGCCACTCATCCGCTTTTGCGCGGATCTCCACGGTGATCCACCCCTCGCTCTCCACATAAAAGCTGTTCCACGCGTGGTAGGTCTCCTCACCCACATAACCCGTGATGAGCTTGCACGGAATGCCCTCGCTGCGCAGCATGGCGGCGGCAAGGCTTGCATAATCAAAGCATATACCCTTGCCGGTCTTTAAGGTCTCATCCGGGGAGGGCAGGTAGCCGTTCTGCACGGTCGCCGCTTTTTCCGTATCGTATTGGATGTTCTTCACCATGTAGTCATACACGGCGGCAGCAATGTCCGCATCGGTGGTGCAGCTTGCGGCCAGCTCTTTCACCTTTTTGATGCAATCGGAGCTTTTGTTGTAATTCACCATCTGGTTCGGGCGCAGGTACGGCTGAAATTCATCTTTTAGCGTCACGTCGCGGTCTTCGCTCCCGATGCATGCGTATTTGCTGTCGCCCACCTGCTCCATCAGGCGGAACGTGTATGTGCCGTTTCCCATGTTGAGCGGGAAAAATGTCGCAGTGCCGTCGTTCGGCAAGTCATAGTTATATTTATCCTCGCCGCAGACAATCTGCATTTTTAATCGCGTATCGCTCTGCGCTTTTACGCCGATGATGCCGCCTTCAAGCTGAGAAAGGTCAATCTCTCCGCTGCCGAACGCGGTCGCTTCCTCTTCGTTGAAGACGGAATTCCGAAAAGCGGGGACCTCGTAGGGCGCGGCGTTGCTGTCCGTGACATCGCCCGCCGCCGGCTTGGCGTCGTTTGATGCCGTGCCCCGCGCCGCACAGCCGCAAAGCAGCAAAATAAGCGCCAGCGCCGCCGCTAACAGCTGAATTTTTTCTTTCATGCCGCACCCCCTGTCTTTTCTGTGTATACTAAATATTATTTTATCTTGTTTTTGTCTTATACGCAAGCCCTGTGCAAAATTCTTCTGCATGGCTTTTCCGTCGATTTTTTCAAAAAAATGCGCTCTAAACTATTGACATTACATATATAATGTTGTAGGTATAAATTTCACCGTTTTCCGAGAAATTCCCGCATGTTTCGCGGTATTTCTCAAAAAGCAGAAGGAGTAATTTAAATGAAGAAATTCATGTCTTTCCTGCTTTCTGCACGGCTCGTTCTCTCTCTTGCGGCATGCGGAAGTAACGGCGGTGCCCAGAGCACTGCTTCTGAAAGCAGCGCCGGCAGCACGGCTTCCTCCGAAGCAGAGTCCTCTGCGACCTCACAACGTGGAACGAGATCACGAAATCCGATACCGTTACACTTGAGTTTTAAGCTTTAACCTATATCCGAACGCCCGGCAAGCTGTTTACGCAGCTTGCCGGGCGTTCTTTTTGTTTTTCCGAAATTTTGGCGCAGGAGTTTTCCACGAACACATTGACAAACCGCGCAAAAAAACGTATGCTTATATATAGAGTTATATCTAACTTAGAAAGGAGCGCTTGCAGATGACGTACACCATTAAGGAAGCCTCGGACATCACGGGCATTCCGGCGACCACGCTGCGCTATTACGATAAAGAAGGCATCCTGCCGTTTTTGGAGCGAAAGGAATCCGGCCACAGAATGTTTTCCGAACAGGATCTTTCCATGCTTCGCATTATCGAATGTTTAAAATGCACGGGCATGTCCATTAAAGATATTCGCCAGTACGCGGTGTGGGCACAAATGGGTGACTCCACCCTGGAGCAGCGCTACAACCTGTTTCTTGAGCGCCGCGAGGCCGTTATGGCACAAATCAAGGAGCTTGAAGATCAGCTTAAAGTAATCGATTATAAGTGCAAATACTACGAGGAAGCCATTGCCGCCGGTACGGAAGACATTCACAAGCACAAAACAGGCCACTGCTGCGACGATGAAAACAAAGACGCGTAAGTTCCGCAAAAACCAAGGGCACGGAGTTTTAAAGCTCCGTGCCCTTTTGTTGTATAAGTCATAACCACACCTAAGAGGAGAGGTTATGACTTTTGCCTTATTTTAGCCCTGCACAGACCACGTGATACCCTGCGGGGTATCCTTCACAACGATATGGCGTGCGGCAAGCACATCGCGAATCGCGTCGGCAGTTGCCCAGTCCTTTGCCTTTCTGGCTTCCGTGCGCTTTGCGATGAGCGCTTCGATCTCCGCAGCTTCCTCGGCGGTCATGCCCTCCGGCACAGCGGACTTCTGCGCACTCTGCTCCTCGCGCAGCGCCTTTGCAGCTTTCAGCAAGCCGAGGGACAACACTTCGTCAAACTCCTTGATGAGCGCAAGCTTGTCCGCGTCGGAAAGCTTGGCTTTCAGTACGTCGTACAGCGCTGTGAGTGCCAAGGACGTGTTGAGATCGTTTTCCAGCGCCGCGCGGAACGAGGCACGCAGCGGCTCCATGGCAGCTTCGTCGTGTTCTCCCTCATTTTTCAGCGCTGCAATGCGGGAAACGAGCTTTTTGTACGCCGTGGCGGTGTTGTCAAGGCTCTCAAACGAGAACGTCAGCGGCTTTCTGTAATGGGACTGTAAGCAGAACATGCGGTATACAAGCGGCGCGTAGCCCTTTTCCTCAAGCAGCGAGACCGTGAGAAAATCGCCCTTTGATTTGCTCATCTTGCCGCGCGCGTCCAAAAGGTGCAGCACGTGGAACCAGTATTTGCACCACGGGTGGCCGAGATACGCTTCGCTCTGTGCAATCTCATTCGTGTGGTGTGGGAACGCGTTGTCGATGCCGCCGCAGTGAATGTCGAGGTATTCGCCGAGGTACTTGATGCTGATGCCGCTGCACTCGATGTGCCAGCCCGGGTAGCCCACGCCCCACGGGGAATTCCACTTGAGCTCCTGGTCGTCAAACTTCGACTTTGTAAACCACAGTACGAAGTCGCTCTTGGAGCGCTTGTTTTCGTCCTCTTCCACGCTGTCGCGCACGCCTACGGCGAGGCTCTCTTCCTCCATGTTGCCGAAAACATAATAGTTTTCGAGCTTGGAGGTATCAAAATAGACGTTGCCGCCCGCGATATACGCATAGCCCTTTTCAAGGAGCACCTCTACCATGTGGATGAACGTATCGATGCAGCTCGTCGCCGGAACGACGATCTCCGGGCGCTTGATGCCAAGCTTTTCGCAGTCACTGAAAAATGCGTCGGTGTAGAACTGCGCAATCTGCATGACGGTCTTGTGCTCGCGGCGCGCGCCCTTGAGCATCTTGTCTTCGCCGGTGTCGGCATCGCTGGAAAGGTGGCCGACGTCCGTGATGTTCATGGCGCGGGTCACGTCATAGCCGAGGTAGCGCAAGGCTTTTTCCAGCATATCCTCCATGATGTACGAGCGCAGGTTGCCGATGTGCGCATAGTGGTACACGGTTGGGCCGCAGGTGTACATTTTGACTTTGCCGGCTTCGTGCGGAATAAATTCTTCTTTTTTCTGTGTTCTTGTGTTATAGAGCTGCATACAGGTGCTTCCTTTCTGCTTATTCTTCCTTATTCTTCTCCGCTTTCTGTGCGGTCAGCTTGCTTTTTTCTCTGCGGCAGCTGTTCAGCTCGCCATGCAGGCGCTCAATTTCAAGCCGCATGCGGCACATTTCCTGCGCCACCGGGTCGGCCACGTGGATCTGATCCAGCGTGCTGTTGTCCATCACACGCTTGCCGCCCACGCGCACGATGCGCGCTGGTACACCGACCGCCGTTGCGTTATCTGGCACGGCATCCAGCACCACGGCACCCGCCGCCACACGGGCGTTATCACCCACGCGGAACGGCCCCAGCACCTTTGCGCCCGCACCGACGAGCACATCATTTCCAAGCGTCGGGTGACGCTTGCCCTGGTCTTTGCCCGTGCCGCCGAGCGTCACACCCTGATACAGCGTGCAGTTGTCACCGATAACGGTGGTTTCGCCGATGACGACACCCATACCGTGGTCGATGAACAGATTTTTGCCGATCGTCGCGCCCGGGTGAATCTCTATACCCGTTTTGCGGCGCGCGCGCTGCGAGATATAGCGCGCGATAAATTTCATATTATGGCGGAAAAACCAGTTTGCCTTGCGGTAAGACCGCACCGCCTTGAAGCCGGAATACAGGAAATAAACCTCCGCACGGCTGCGGGCGGCAGGATCGCGCGCCATCACGGCGTCAAGCTCCGCCTTTAATTTAGAAAACATGACGTAAACCTCTCCTTAAAAACAAAAGCCCCGAGCGCACAACATAGGCGCTCGGGGGCGAAATGTACCAAAACATTCATGATACAATAAATCCGCGGTTCCACTCCGGTTTATCACTCAAACGGCGTAACGTGCCGTACCCGTATGCGGCTCACTTTCGCTCACCGCATCCGCTCGCGAATGCACTTCGCCCGGCTCTTTTCTGCGGCGGCTTTCAGCCCATGACCTCCGCTCTCTATCGACTGCCCCCGGGGTACTCGTTCGGTCTCAGCGTTTGCTTTATGACAGTATTTTAACACAGCCCCTTTAAAAACGCAAGCCCAAAGATCACCTCTCCGCGCCATTTTATGCGGCTTTTTTCTTTTGGTGCTTTTAAAATACGCGCACACAAAAACAGGGTACGCACTTTTTTACAGTGCATACCCTGTTTATTTTAGTTGTGATTCAAAAATTAGAGCTGCTCGTCGATGATCTTTGCCTTTTCAAGCGCACGCTTCTGGAGCAGTGCGTCGATCTTGGCGTGCGGGTCAAGCAGGGAGCTGATGGAAGCGTCGTGGTTCAAAGCGGAGATGAAGTAAGCGATGTACTTCGAAACGTCGACTTCATGGAACCACGGGCGGTTCTTCAGTTCCGGGTTAAGGTACGTCAGGTTGCTGCCGAAGATGCCGTCGATGAGGCCCTCTTCATACGCTTTATCGAACTTTGCGAGGCCGTTCGTGAAGATGGCATACGTGCCGTAAGCGAAGAAGCGGCGTGCCTTGCGGGCCTTGACGTTCTCTGCAATGTCGAGCACGGACTCGCCGGAAGAGATGATGTCATCGGCAACGAACACGTCCTTGCCCTCGACCGGGGTACCGAGGTACTCATGTGCGACGATCGGGTTACGGCCGTCTACGATGCGGGAATAATCGCGGCGCTTGTAGAACATGCCCATGTCCACACCGAGCACGGAAGCATAGTACATGTTGCGGTTCAACGCACCTTCGTCCGGGCTGACGATCATGAAGTCTTTCTTATCGGTGGAAAGATCCGGGAAGTCCTTGAAGAGCTTCTTTAAAACCTGATAAGTCGGCATCAGGTTATCGAAGCCCATAACCGGCACAGCGTTCTGCACGCGCGGGTCATGTGCGTCGAAAGTCAAAACGTTGGAAACGCCCATCTGCTGAAGCTCCTGCAGCATGTATGCGCAGTCCAAAGACTCGCGGTAGCTGCGGCGGTGCTGACGGCCGCCGTAAAGCAGCGGCATCACGACGTTAACGCGGTGTGCCTTACCACTTGCCGCCTGAATGAGACGCTTCAAATCCTGATAATGGTCATCCGGGGACATGTGGTTCTGGTTGCCGAAGTAGTTGTAGGTCAGGCTGTAATTGCCTACGTCTACAACAAAGAACAGGTCATAGCCGCGCACGGTCGACTTGATAAGACCCTTGCTGTCGCCGGAAGAGAAACGCGGGCAGCTGTTTTCGATGATGAACGTGTCCACATCCATACCGGCACGCTTTGCCCAACGCACCAGATGGGCCTCAACCTTTTCGGAAAGCTCACGCGCACCGGCAAGCGGTACGATGCCAAGCGGTGCTACGCGATTCTCTGCACTGAAAAACGTCTGTGATTCCATTGCCATTTGATTACTCCTTCAAACTGCATATTCCGTTATTTGCCTGTCCGTTTTACACGAACAATGTCGGCTCTTGTCTATTTCAATATAGCACAAAATAGCGAGAATTTCCACAGCAAATACGCAAAATATTAAACTTTTGTTAAATCCGATAAGAGGGCAATGCCAAACGGAGCGAGTTTGATTGAATTTACCGTTTGATCTGTACCGTACAACTTGTAGTCGCGCGGCAATTCCACGGTTTTTCCGCTTTCCGTGTAGTTTTCTACAAAAATGATATTCTCCTTTTCGCCGTGGCGGATGTGTGCCGTTACGCCGTGCGGCAGGGCGCAATCGAGCGCTTTTTCAATGTGCAGCGTCTCAATCATTTCGCCGTACAGTACAGAAAGCATATCGCTGCCGGTACGGGCCGCAATGTAATACGCCTCGCCCTTGCCGAACTTGTTTTTCGTCAGCGCCGCTTCGCCTGCGTAGAAATCTTTTTCATATGTGCCGAGCACCTCCGCCGTCAGCGGGTGGATACGTGCACAAAGCTCCATAGCATCGTAACGGCTGCCGTTAAACGCAATGCCGTTCTTCATGCCGTCCGGCAGACTGTCGATTTCTTCGTTCCACACGCCGAACACGTCCATCATGTCGCCGGGGAGGCCGCCCATTTTGCACAGGTCGGTATCGTCCACGATGCCGCTCCAGTACGTTGTGACGAGCGTGCCGCCGTTTTCGACGAACTTGCGCATCTTCTTTTCAAAGCCTGCGCGGTACATATAGAGCATCGGCGCAATGACAAGCTTATATTTCGAGATATCGCCGTCCATATCGACGATGTCCACCTGCACGCCCTTATCCCAGAACGGACGGTAGTGCGTCAAGAGCGTCTCCACATATTTTTCGTCTTTATCCTTGTTGCGCGGGCCCGCGGCAGCATCCAGCGCCCAGCGGTTTTCCACGTCGTACACGATAGCGACCTGCGGCTTGACTTCGGTGCTGTATACGTCGCCGCGCTCGTTCATGCTCTTCAGCTCAGCGCCGACGGACTGCACATCCTTAAACACACGGGTGTTCTCATTCGTGACGGAGTCGAACACGCCGCCATGGCTGACATGGTCGACGACCGCGCCGTGGAACTTTTCACAGGAGCCGCGGCTCTTTCTGAACTGGAAATATTGCACGGAATTTGAGCCGTGTGCAACCGCCTGCATGGAGGAAAGCAGGTGCATACCCGGGCGCTTCAGCATGCTGATGGGCGTCCAGTTCGTCATGCTCGGCGTGCTTTCCATCAAAAGGAAGTTTTCGTGCTTGATCGAACGCATCACGTCGTGCGTCATCGCGGAAGAGACCGCAATCTCTACGTTGTCGGTCGTATGCCACTGCGGGTAATTGTCCCAGGAAACAACATCGAGCTCCGGGCCGAACTTGAAGTAATCGAGGCCGTCGTAGAAGCCCATCAGGTTCGCCGTCACCGGGATATCCGGGTTTACTTCCTTTACGGCGTCGCGCTCCATTTTCATGAAATCGACGGTCTGGTACGTGACAAAGCGCTTCCAATCGAGCGTCAGACCGTGCACGTTCATTTCGCCGTTCGGCTGCGGCGCGTGGATCTGGTCCCAGCTCGTATACGTGTGGCTCCAGAAGTCCGTCCACCACGCGTGGTTCAGGTCGTCGAGCGTCTTATACTTCTTTTTCAGCCAATCGCGGAACGCCTGTTGGCACAGCGGGCAGTAGCACTCGCCGCCGTACTCGTTAGAAAGGTGCCACAAAATGACGCCCGGGTGGTTTGCAAAGCGCTTTGCAAGGCGCTTATCCATCTCGCGGGTCTTCTCTCTGTACACGGGGGATGTATAGCAGTGGTTGTGACGCGCGCCGGAAAGGTCGCGCACACCGTTATTCTGCACACGGCGAATCTCCTCATACTTTTCGCTCATCCAAAGCGGCTTTGCACCGGACGGTGTGGCCAACACGGTATAAATGCCGTTTTTGTAGAGATTGTCGACGATCTTCTCCAGCCAGTCGAAGTCGTATTCTCCCTCATTCGGCTCCAGATGCGCCCAGGAGAAAATACCGACCGACACGCAGTTGATATCCGCTTTCTTCATCAGCTCCACATCCTGCTTGAGAATCTCGGGGTAGCGCAGCCACTGTTCGGGATTATAATCGCCGCCATGCAGCAGCTTCGGAAATTTCGGTGTAAGGGGTTTCATAATAAAATACCTCCGTCAGCGCGACTTCCCGCGCGTAATCTACACCCAGTATACAGGTTGTACGGGCAAACTTCAAGAGTGAGTTTCACATTCTTCATTCTTTAGTCTTTGCCGTGTTCTTATGCGCATATAATAAAGAAAAGCGCACAGATTTTGTTTTCTGCACGCTTTTTAGCTTCATATTTTTCTGAAAGGCTTCTTTTATTCGCCCGCTTTACTCTGGCTTGTGTCAAGTTCTCTCGTCAGCTTATGCATTCTCAAAAAATACGTCGTGACAAGCAGAATAGCCGCACCGGCCCAAGCAGTGATCTCCGCATAGAAAATACCCTCCTGCCCGATAATAAGCGGCAGAAACAACGCCACGCCAATACGCATCAAAAATTCCATGATGCCCGAAGCCATCGGCATGATGGTATCGCCAAGCCCCATCAGCGCGGAGCGGTAAATGTGCAGCATATAGAGGATAGACAGACAAATACTCATGATATTAAGATAGTGTATTGCCACCTGCGACGAGATCGACACTTCCTCCGCCGTGCCGGAAATAAACAGTGCGATGCCGTATTTTCCGAAAATCAGCACAAAAACCGTAATGACAACCGAGGTCAGCAAAGCAATCCACGTTGCGGAGTGCATACCCTTTTTCACGCGGTCTAAAAGCCCCGCGCCGAGATTCTGCCCGACATACGTCGTCACGGCGTAGCCGAACGAAACGGCGGCAATCTCCAAAATACCGTACAGCTTATTCGTTGCCGTAAAGCCTGCCACGAACAGCGTGCCGTAGCGGTTGACGACCGACTGCACCACCATGCCGCCCACGGCGATGATAACATTCTGTGCGGCGACCGGCGTACCGAGTCCCAAAAGGCGCTTTGCTATTTCCGGATTAAGTCGGAAATACTCTTTTTTCAGGTGGATGACCTTCACGTGCAGCACAGCGCGCAAACAGTAAAGCGCTGCAAAAAGCTGTGCGATGACCGTTGCGACGACCGCACCCGCAATGCCCCAGTGGAACACCATAACAAACAGCAGATCAAGCCCGATATTCAGAATAGATGCAATGACCATGGCATACAGCGGCGTTTTGCTGTCGCCGAGCGCACGCAGGATGCTTGCAAGCACGTTATACGCCATGATGATGGGTATACCCGCAAACATGATGCGCAGGTATGTGAACGCGCCGCCGATGATCTCCTCCGGCGTGTTCATGGCGCGCAGCACGGGTGCCATGGCGACTTGGCTCAGAATGACGGTCAAGATTGAAATGACCGCCGAAAGCGAGATCGTTGCGCCGATGGCGCGATTGAGGCCCTCGTGGTCTTCCGCGCCGAAACGCTGCGCCATGTAAATGGAAAAGCCCTGCGCAAAGCCTTGAATAAGCCCCAGCACGAGCCAGTTCAGCCAGTCCGCCGCACCGAGCGCCGCCAGCGCGTTTACGCCGAGCGCCTGCCCCACAATGGCGGTATCCACCACCGTGTAGAACTGCTGAAACACGTTGCCCAGCATCAGCGGTATCGCAAAGGTGAAGATCAGCTTTGCAGGGTTGCCTTTTGTCATATTTTGAATACGTTCTGTTTTTGCCATAAATCCCTCATGATTTCGCCGAAAGTTTTTCCGGCAATTTATGAATACGAATGTAATATGTCACGCACAGCAGTGCTGCCGCGCCGAACCACGCGGAGACCTCTGCAATGCAGATGGAAAGAAAGCCCAGATTGAACACTTTAGAGAGCACGAGCACAACGGAAATACGCAGAATTAGCTCCAGCGCGCCGGAGAACATCGGCACCACCGTGTCGCCGAGACTTTGCAGGGAAAAGCGGTAGACGAACAGCAAACCCAGCACCCACATCATCGCACCGCAACACAGCAAATACGGATACGAAGCTTCGATGACCGCCTGCTCCACGCCGGAGACGAACACCGCCGTCAGTTGGCGGCCGAACAGAATCATTGCGCCGCCGATGAAGAAATCGACGATGAGCACCATCAAAATGCCGCGGCGCACGCCGACTCTAATGCGGTCAACGCGTCCCGCGCCGAGGTTCTGCCCGACATACGTGCCAAGGGATAACCCGATGATGTTGCACGGCTGTTCCGCAAGACCGAAGATTTTCGAGCCCGCCGTATATGCCGCCACAATCGTAGAACCTAAACCATTCACAATACCCTGCAAGATCATACCGCCGATCGCCGTAATGGAATTCATAATTCCGACCGGCAAACCAAGCTTCAATAAGCCAAAAATGATAGACTTATCCATGCGCTTTTCGCCGGCTTTAAACCGCAAAACCGGCATACGGCACAACACGAAAAGACACATCAGGCCGGAAAGCAGCTGTGCCAAAACGGTCGCCCATGCAGCGCCGGCCACACCCCATTTAAAGGCCATGACAAACAGAATGTCCAGCCCGATGTTCACTGCCGAGCTGATGAGAATGATAATGAGCGGCGACATGCTGTCGCCGAGCGCTCGAAGAATACTCGAAAGCGTATTGTAAAACACCGTCGTGAAAATACCGATGAAAATAATGCGGATGTACAAAAGCGCGTCGTCAAAAATATCGGTCGGCGTACCCATCAGTGTCATGAGCGGGCGCGAGAAAATGAGACTTAACGCCGTGATGACCGCCGCGCTCATAAAGCCGAGGTAGCCCGCGTTCATCACCGTGCGGCGCATGTCGCTTTCGTCGCCTGCGCCGAAGCGTTGCGAAATCAAAATGGAATACCCATGCGTCAAACCGTTGATGAAACCAAAAATAAAGAAATGTACCGAACCCGTGGAACCCGCCGCCGCAAGCGCGTTGACGCCTACACCGCGGCCGAGCACCATAGCATCCGCCACGGAGTATAACTGCTGAAACACATTGGCAACAAGCAAAGGCAGTGCAAATGCCAACAAAAGCTTTACCGGGCTGCCCTTCGTCATATTGCGAACCACAAAATTGCTCCCTTCAAAAGACACTTTAATTACCATTATATCAGATAAAATGCTGCAATTCAATGCCTGTATGTCATTTTCAAGGGGTGTAAACGCTGAATTTTCCTATTCTTTTTTGGCTAATTTGGCGCAATTTCGGCTTCAGCAACAAGCCGTGTAAAAAAGCAGCGCCATGCAAAAGCCGCACAGCGCCGCGTGAATTTTGTTCAATTAAACGATGTAATCGACCGCAACCGCCTTTTCGCGAACTGTCGCAACATAGGTCTTCACCGTGTTGCAGTGGTACGGGTCTTTCTGGTATTCTTCGAGCGCCTCGGGGCTCTCGAGCGTAACGGTCAGGCAGACGTCAAAGGAGCGCTCGGAGTGGAGGAAATCCGCACCGGCTTCCACGTCAAGTGCCTGCGGCACGCGGCCCTTCATCGTCATAAAAAGATCGCGCAGCTTTTCGCACTGCTCCTTGGAATTGTCCTTGAGCTTGATCATTAAAACATGCTTTACCATTTGAAAAACTTCCTTTCGGATAAAATTATTGCATAGCTAAAGAAAACCATGGTTAAAAGGTTTGTTCAAGCTTTTTCAAAAGCTTGCAGGTTCTTAGGGCAGCGCCCTACGTCGCTTTCCGCCGAAAGCGACATCTTTTTGCGTTCGCAAAGTCAGGAAGGGAGGACGAAACTTCCGGTGGACGTTTCGTCCGAGGGAAACCCTACTAAGGGGTTTCCCTCGGAACTTGTAACACAAGTTCATAAAAATCGAACCCAGTTTTCCCCGAAAGGCGGCCAAAGCCGCCTTTAAAAATCGACTTATTCTATCTAACCCCCGAAACCGCCCTGTCGAGCGCGCCCAAGTCCTTGTGAATCCGCACATCGCGCAGGCCGGCGGCTTCAAACAGCACCTTTACCGCCTGCCCCTGCGTCTCACCGATTTCCACGGCAAGCACGCCGTTCGGATGCAATTTTTTCGCCCAAATATCGCAGATCGCGCGGTAGAAGATGAGGCCGTCCGCGCCGCCGTCCAGCGCCGTTTTCGGCTCTTTCTGCACTTCGCGCTGCAAAAGCGGCAGCTCGCTTGTCTCAATATACGGCGGGTTCGACGCGATGAAATCGAACCCATCCGGCAGCGTCTCCGCAAAAGCTTTATCTAACATGTCACCCTTTACCGCCGTCACCGGCAACTCCGGGTAACGCGCCAAATTCTCGTTTAAATAGTTGAATGCGCCGTCGTACAGCTCCACTTCCGTCACTTCGGCGTGTGCTTCCTTCGCGATGGAAAGCCCCACCGCACCCGTGCCGGCGCAAAGGTCAAGCCCCTTCGGCAAATTCTCGGTTTTCGACAAACGCTTGCACACTGCTTCCACCAAAACAGCGGTGTCCTCGCGCGGAATCAGCACACCCTCTCCGCAGGAAAGCGTCAGGCTCATAAAGTCCCACTCGCCAAGCAGATATTGCAGCGGCTCGCCCGTTTTGCGCTTTTCGAGCGCGAAAAGCACCGCTTGCTCCGCTTCAGACTCCGCCGGCTTATCGCCGTGCAACAATAACTCTGTGCGGTTCGCGCCGCAGAAATGCTCCAAAAGGCACGCGGCTTCAAACGTCGGGTCTTCCGTGACGGGTTCAAGCGCCGTTTTCGCTGCGCGGTACAGCTCGTTCAGCGTCATCGGATAATATCCTCGCCGTTTTCCGGGATAACCGCTTTCATCGCCGCAATAGCGGCTTCCATCATCTTGTCGGTCGGCTCTTTTACGGTCAAACGCTGAAACCACAGGCCCGGCGCCGCAATGATACGCGTCAGCACGTTATCGTACTTGCCGCAAAGCTTGATGAGCTCATAACCGATGCTGACAACGATCGGCAGGCACAAGAGCTTACAGAATGTGCGCAGGAACGGATTGGAAAACGGAATGAAAAAACCGATGATGATGCCGAGCAAAAGCATTAAGATCATAAAGCTGGAGCCGCAGCGCGGGTGGAAGCGCTTTTGCTTCCGCACATTTTCCACGGTGAGCGGCAGGTCGTTTTCATAGCAAAAAATCGTCTTGTGCTCCGCGCCGTGGTAGCGGAATGTGCGGTCAATCTCCGGCATTTTAGAGATGACAACAATGTACAGTACAAAAATGACGATACGTAAAAGGCCCTCAAACACCGAACGCCAACCACTGATGCCGTCGCCCGTGAGCATCATCAGCCCGTTAAAGAGCACCGCCGGCAAAAAGAAGAACAGCAGCACCGCAAGCGCCACGCCCAGCACACCGCCCACGGCGACGACCGCATTCATCACCTTGTCTCCGAATTTCTTTTCAAGCCACTTTTCAAATTTCGAGGGCTCTTCCTCTTCCTCGCCGCCCACTTTATCCGCCGAAAGCGTCAGCGCCTTCATACCGAGGCGCAGGGTATCCACCATAGAGAACACGCCGCGTATAAACGGCTTTTTCAAAATGGGGTATTTTTCGCGCAGCGACGGCGTGGAAACCTCCTCCGTTGTAATATTTCCGGCTTCGTCACAAAAAGCCGCTACGTTTTTCTTCGGGCCAACCATCAAAATGCCCTCAAGCAAGGCCTGCCCGCCGATAGATGTTACGCGTTTTGCCATTCTTTCTCCTTTTGCTTATAAACAATATTTAATCCTGTTTTCTTTCCACGACCTGCACCTGCGCGGTGGCGGTGGGAATCTGCGTTGTATTGGAAAGCTCGGGATTCATCTCAAGCTTTTTCATGGTCGGTATCGTGATGATGACCGTGGTGCCCATGCCTTCTTCGCTGTCAATATCAAGCGAGCCGGAGTGCAGCTCCATGATCTCATTTGCGACGGCGAGGCCGATGCCGTTGCCGCGCACATTTTGGTTTGCTTTGTAGAACTTCTTTTTGACGTTTGGCAGATGCTCCGCCGGGATGCCGCAGCCACTGTCCTTAATGATGACGCGGATAAACCCGTCGTCCTCATACGCGGAAACGCGCACCGTACCACCGGGATTCGTGTATTTCAAAGCGTTGTCGATGACGTTGATGAACACCTGCCGCAGGCGATTCACATCGCCCAAAATCGGCGAAAGCATCGTGTCCTCCTCATCGTAAATGAGGTTTTTATGCTCCGTTCGCGCACGGTCGGTGAACATATACACGGCCTCATCCAGCTCCGCCAAAAGATCGATCTTCTTGAGAATCAGCCGCATTCTGCCGCTTTGCATGCGGGAAAAATCCAGAAGCTCCTCCACCATGCCGGAAAGGCGTTCTGCCTCGCGCACGATGACGTTCATGCCCTTATCATACGTTTCGCGGCCGATGCCGCCTGTTTGCAGCGTTTCCGCCCAACCCTTAATAGCCGTCAGCGGCGTGCGCAGCTCGTGCGAAACAGAGGAAATGAAGTCGTTTTTCATTTTTTCCGCTGTGCCAAGCTCTGCCGCCATGTCGTTGATGGAGTCGCACAGTGCGCCGAGCTCGTCGTCCTTCTCTTTCTTGACGCGCACGTCAAAATCGCCCTTTGCGATTTTTTCCGCCGTAGCATTGAGTTCCCGAATGGGCGTGATAATAGACCGCACAAAATAGATGCCCGAAAGCGTGACGAGCACCAAAATGAGCACGCCGATGCCGATCAAAACCAGCACGACATACGTAATCTGCCGGTCTGCGCGCTCCATAGAGACGATGTACCGCACCGCGCCGAGCACCGCGCCGTTTGCGCCGCGCGCCACGCGCGAGACGGCCATGACCTTCTCGCCGCTTGCGAGCTTGCCAATCCAATAGCCGTACCCGTTTTCACTGTGCAAGGCACTTTCAAAATCGGGCTTGCTCTGGTTTTGGTCCGGCGCAAAGCCGGAGGAGGTAGACAAAATGCTGCCCGAACGCGAGACCGCCATGACCTCCATGAGGTCTTTATCCGGGAAATTTTCGGTGTAGCTTCTGGCTGCAGCGTTAAACTCGCTTACGGTTTTCATGCTGCCGGAAAGCACGGTGGGCAGCTCGTCGCTGCGGCCGATGAGCGTCATTTGTATGCCGTTATAGGCATAGCTCTGCACAACGAAAGAAAGCGCCGCAATACAGGCTGTAAATAATAAAATCATCACACCGAGGCTGTTAAACAGCCAGCGTCTTGCGATACCTTTTTTGAACACGCGCTTTCCTCCTTTCTGTGCTTCTTTTTATAGTTACCAGTATTTTTAAATGACCTGCCCTGCAAGTCATCAGAAAACCCATGCAACTGGGTTTTCTGCGGTTCAACAGTCCACCGGACTGTTGAACCTACTTTCCTAGTTTTTTATTAGGCAAAAAGATTTCGTCGTCTGCGGACGACGCCTCAGGGCCTTGCCCCGAGACCCCATAAACTTTCTGAAGAAAGTTTAATCAAAGACTTCATTCGTTTGCTTTCACGCAACCTTTTGATTACTTATCCCACCGATAGCCGATGCCCCACACGGTGACAACATGTCTCGGGTTCGAGGGCTCGTCTTCGATCTTCATTCTCAATCTGCGAATATTCACATCTACGATTTTTTCCTCACCGACATATCCGCTGCCCCAGACGTGCTTTAGAATTTCGGAGCGTTTTAACGCCTTACCGGCATTTGAGATAAAGTATTCCATAATCTGAAACTCCACCTGTGTCAGCTCCACGGGGTTGCCGTCTTTTGTGAATGAGCGGTTGCGCAGGTTCAGCACGAAGCGGCCGGAGCGCAGCTCTTCGGAGAAATTCGGCTCTGCGGCTCTCGTAAACTGTGCCACACGGCGGTAAACGGCGTCCACGCGCGCCACGAGTTCTGAGGGGCTGAACGGCTTCGTCACATAATCGTCCGCGCCCATCATCAGGCCCGTCACCTTGTCCATTTCCTGCGTTTTCGCCGTCAGCATGATGATGCCGATGGTCGCGTTTTTCTGTCTTAATTCCTTACATACGGCAAGGCCGTCCAGACTGCCGGGCATCATGATGTCCAGCACGGCCACGTCAAAATCGCCGCCGGCCTGCTCGTACACGCGCAAGGCTTCCTCACCGCTTGCGGCTTCCACGCAGTCGTACCCCGCGCGCTTTAAATTGATGACCACAAACTCGCGGATATTCTGCTCGTCCTCTGCCACCAATATCTTTTTCATGTTCGTTTCCCCTTTCTGTCCCCCATTTTCAGTCTATATTTATTCCAGCACTTCAAATCCGCTTTGCAGCGTTTTTTCGTCGCTTTCCGCCATGGAATCGTCCAAAATGCGCAGCACATACACGCGCCCGGCGGAGCTGCTCAACAGAATATCTTCGTCATCCTGTTCTTTTTCCGCCCAGTCTTCCTCCGTATATACCCGAATGGAGAACTTATCCTCCCGACCGAGGTAATTGCCGTTAAAGCCGATCTGTGTATACGTAAAGAATGTCGCTGTGCGGGTCACGGTGTCATTTTGGCAGCCGTAGTTATCCTCGCTGCTCGGCAAAAACAGGTTGTAGTTTTCCGCCGTATTCAAAATACTCGTGCACACCGGCGTCAACGTGTTGTCCTGTAAGCTATACGTGTTCCACGTGATGACATACCCGGTGGAATCTGCCGTCGTTTCGCTGCCGTTTATCGTCAACTCCGCCGTTGGAATCTCCAAAATGCCGTCCTTATTCACATCGCGCGAGACCGCTGCGGCCGCCGTTGGCCGATCCGTCGCGTTTTCTTCGTTTGATAGCGGCGAAATGAGTCTGTCCGACGCTTCGTCATACCCAATGACCTGCGTCAGCATGCGCCCGTCCGCTTTCACGCCGTCTAGCACCGCTGCGCATCGCCAGGCATTTACCTGCGAAAAGCTTACGGAAGTGTAACGCGTCACCGCCGCATCGAGCGGCACGGTTTTGGAGACATACGGCTGGTCGCCGTCAAAGCGGTATAACCCGCCAAGCGCCATAATCTCCTCTCCGCTCGTCTGCGCTGCCTGCAAAACGAACAGCTCGTTTATATTGTCGCTGTCAAAATCCGTCAGCAGCATTTCGCTGTATGAGACCGTTGTCATGGAGAATTCGCGGATTGTGTCTCCGTCCACATAATAAACCGAAACGCTTGCCGTCGCCGTGAGCGGATCTCCCCAGCCCACGATGATCTCGTCCATACCGTCGCCCGTCAGGTCACCGAAAAACACCTTGTCCACCTGCGTTGCCGCCGAGGTAAACCGCGCCATAGAGCTCCAAACACCGTCCGTGTTTTTCTTAAAAAATTCCAGCCGCGTACCGCCCGCGTCGCCGTTTGCACAGAAGCTCACGACCTCCGAAGTGCCGCACCCGTCTAAATCGCGCGAGATGATCGCCGAGCGGTAATCGCCGTATTTCGGGTAAACGAGCGTTACGTCACCCACGCCGCCGCCCATCAGGGCATATATCGCTTCTCTGTCTGCCGTCGTCTTTGGCGGAGACATCAGCGCTTGCGCATCAAGACCCGTCAGCTCGCTGCACCCCGAAAAAGAAAGCGCCAAAAGCACGGCGAGCACCGCTGCAAAAAGTTTTTTCAGTTTTCCGCGCATCGCCGTCACCTCCTGCGCAAATTTACAATATCAATATAAGTATAGCATATCCCCCGCACCGCCGCAAGCAGTCAGGGGCGCTTTGGCGTCATATAAAAATTAAATTTCTGTGACAACATTGAGAAACCGGCGCGCGCGTGGTAAAATGGAGAAAATATCTCGAAAGGATTCCGCATGAAACAAACAACGTACAATACCCGCGTGCGATGGGTGCTCGGCATTCTCATTGCGCTCACGCTTGCGTTCATCTGGAGCAACTCCATGCAGAGCCACGCGGTCTCCGGCGGCATGAGCGGCTCCTTAAAAACGTGGCTCGAGCAGCTTCTGCACACGGAAATCAGTGAATTTTTACTGCGCAAGGCGGCGCATTTTTCGGAATACGGCCTTCTGGGTGTGGAATTTTCGCTTCTGCTCGGCCTGCAGCACGATAAAAACGGCAAAAATCTCCAGCACGGGCGCAATCTTCTCGACTTTCCGCTCATCGGCATGCTGTGCGCCGTCACGGACGAGACCATTCAAATTTTCTCCGGCCGCGGTTCGCTTGTTTCCGATGTGTGGATCGACGCCGCCGGCTTTTCGACCGGATTCTTTTTGACCGTTCTGCTCTTTCTTTTTGTCAATCACTGTAAAAAAGCCGGGTAACCGGCAACCGGAAAGGATAAATACCATGAAACAGCATATTTTAAAGAAGGTTCCCCTCTTCGTCACCGTGTCCGTTCTGCTCACGTGCATCGTGTTTTCCGGCTGCGCGGGCCGCACCGTCATCACAGATGCGCAATTCAAGTCCGCCTGCGAAGCTGCCGATTGCGAAGTAACGGATGTTTCCGACCAGTTTGACAGCAGCGTCATCACAAAAGCGCTGACCGTTTCGGGCGATGATTACTCCTTAGGCTTTTTCACGTTCGCTTCCACGGACAGCGCCAAAACGAACTACGCGCAGATGCTTTCAAGCGTCAAGACCTCCGAGGGCAAGGCGGTCGATTCCAGCGAATACAATCGCTACACGTATAAAGGCGACGACCTCACAACGGTACTCTACCGCAACGGCACCACGATTCTTTTCGCCACCGGCGCGGATAAGGACACTGTAAATAAAGTCGTAACAGCGCTGGGACTTTAACCGTTAAAGGCTCGTCGGCAAAACCGACGAGCCTTTAAAAATACCTTGCCATGCGGGCAGCGGCGTTCGGGATGAATGTTTCCGCCCGCTCTGCTATATAAGCCGCCGTCAGCGTACCCGCGCCGACGTACTCCCCATACTCCGTAAACAGGCTGCGTGCCGCGATGCGCTCTGAAAACCGCACCGTCACACACAGGAAAAACCGGCTGCCGATCCGCCCCAGCGCCGAAGAAAGAACATGGAGCGTGTGCACGGCACGCTCCACCGCATCCATCAAATGCCCCACGGTCTCAAAGCAAAACGTCAGCGGCACGGGCGGCGAAACGATACGAATGCCACCACCCCCTTTCCGTTCCCAAGACACACCCACAGGTGTATCTTAAACCAGTTTACGCCAAAGGCAGGTACACCGTGCCGATTTTTCTTTGAAACCTTGACATTTTCTTTTTACGTTCTGATCATTACCAAAGTTAGTTATGATCTGACATCGGTGAAACGCTGAACCGGCCGCGCCCCGGTGTGACCCGTACCGTAAAGGAAACAGAGCAAAAAGACTACCTGCAAAAGACCGTTTCCGAGGAAGACGGTCGCGTGACCTACATTTCCGCAACGAAAGCTTCAGCGGTAATGTAACCGGCACGTTAAGCACCGGCAAAACAGACGTCCCGTTCAACAGCGGCACAGGCATATGCAAAGTCAGCACGCTCAGCGGCAGTATCCGCATTAAAATTGCAAAATAACGTAAAAAATCTCTCTCGGCTGCGCCGAGAGAGATTTTCAATTTCGAACCTTATTTTACTTTATTTCTGAACTTCGGTACCAACACGGTGGCGAGCACCCAGAACAGCTCGTAGATGACGAGCGCAAATGCGGAAATCTGCTCCACGCCCGCAATGAACGTGAGGAACGCCACAAGCACAAAGCCGATGACGACCGCCGCGTTCTGCATGGCGACGATGAAGCTGATGTTCTTCTTTTCATCAATGCACGTGGAAACAAGGCTCATCATGGATTCCACACGACCCTTTGTGGCGGCATAGGCGTCCACGCGGTCCGCAGTGTCGTTCACAAGGTGGTCTGCCGGGCCGTCTTGGCCCGCGCCGATGACATTCACCGCCGTGGCGTCAATGCCGAACAGGCGCGAAATGAACTGCGGCGTAAGGTTCGGGTCTGCCGAACGCAGAATGAGCGAAACGCCGTTCATTTCCATGTTCTGCAGCTCCGCTTTCTTCTTACGGTCTGCGTTATAGGTCAGGATGAACATGGCGTAAAGCTCGCCGCCCATTGCAACGTACAAGATCTGTCGGCTGCCCGTCGTGTACTGACTCTCCACATTTTGCTCCGGCGCTTCCACACCGTGCGCAGTCAAAAGCGTACGGGAGCCGATGAGCACCTCTTTGCCGTCCACCGTGCCCACAACGCCGTTTCCGGCCTCAAATGCGGCCTTTTCAACTTCCGGAAGCTCGCCCTCATGCTCGCTGAACACCTGCTCGAACACGCCGCAAAGCGGGCCGCCGAGCTGCTGCACCAACGTGCCGGCAGCCAAAACGGCTTCTTCAAGGCCCTCCTGCTTAAACGGCTTCACCCCGTTCAAAACGACCGTGCCGCGCGGGAAAAGCTCTGTGGAATCAACCAGAACGGCATTTACGGCGCTCATGCGCTTGATACCTTCATAGCCGGAGACCATCGCGCCGCGGCGGCGCAGACGGTGGGAAAGTCGGCTCACCGGCAGGTTTACGGCCAGCATGTTCATCACCGCTACACACACGCAGCAGGAAGCCGCCAAAGCCGTAATGGCAAGGGACGCATCCTTCGTGATGACAAGCGCCACCACGCACAGAAGCAGCGAGGAAATGAGGCCCACCGGCGCCAAAACCTGCGAAGAGGTCTCTGCCGGGTCCGGCTCATAGGAAATTTGTAAGAAGCGCTTTAAGAAGCCCGCTTTCTGCTGATACGCGATTGCAGGCTGCGAAATGACGGAGGAACCCGCCATTTTTAAAGACGTGTTGTAATCGTCAAATACGCGCACCGCATATTTCTGCTCGCGGGAAGACACAAAGCGGAAATTCGAGTGGATGCGGCGCAGCATCGTCAGCTTGCCGACGGTATTCAGGAACAGAATACCCGCCGCAATACCGGCGTAAAGGTGGATTTTACCCATGCTGAGCGCAGCCGGCGCAAACAGCGTGCAGAGCGTCTGCACAAAAACCGCCACACAAGCTACCGCAGCGGCAGAATCCGAATTCGCGCGAAACTCAAACAGTGCCTTCAGACCGTTTAAAATCGTTTTCGCGCAGAAGCCGATGGCCACTAGCAGCAGCACAAGCGATAAGATGGTGTAGCCCACTGCACCGGCGGTCTCCGTGTTATTGGCATTGAAGCCGGATTCCGCAATGAGCGACGCCAAAATGAGCACTGCAGTACTCACGCCCGTTGCAAGCATGCGAATTGTCAGCTCGCGCATCGTCGTGCGCAGGTCGTGCGCCACGCTCTTTGCGTCTGCCGGGCCGGTGTAATCGTCGATGAGCTCGTCGCTGTTTTCGGCGGCTTCCGTGTTTTCGGGCGCTTCGTCCGGCTTTTCCGCAAAGCGAATTTTAAAGCGGTGCGCACCGGCCGCACTGACGTTCTCGTCGTCGGAATACACGCGTGCTTCGCTCAGCAGTGCACTTTGCAAAACATCCGCATTGATAATGTGCACCGGCAAGTCGCGCTTTCTGTACTGCGTCACGTCCGTTACCGGCACGGAGATCTTCTGCTGCGCAGGCTCTGCCGCTTCTTCGCCGGCGTTCTCGGCGCTTTCCGCAGCCTGCACATTTTCCGCTTTCGGCGCTTGTGCTTCGGGCAGCTGCTCGCCGGAAGCAATGTCCATGCCTTCTTCCGCCTGCGGCTCTTCCTCCGGCTCCGGGCCATTGCTTGAAATATCCTTAAACGCCATCTCGGGCGCGTCACTTTCTTCCGTTTTCGGCGCTGCCGCAGCCTGCTGCTCGGCATTTTGCACCTGTGCAGCCTGCTTTGCCGCGTTTTCCGCCTGCACAGATTCCAGAATGCGGCGCACGGAATCCTCGCTCACCTCCGGCACCACCTTTGCCTGCTGCAAACCAAACGTCTCATTTTCAAGGTCAAGCTTAATCTCCATCGTGTGCGTCTGCGCGTCCTGCAGCATCGCCGTCTGGAAATTCTGCACCTTGTCCTTCGTCTTTTTATTTTCCGGCACTACAGCGTTCGGGTCATTCATCGCAACGGAGACCGGCACCGGGGCCACAATGCCCAGCTCGTCCTCCACAGCGGAAAGATCCACACCGGCCGTCTCTACGGCCTCGGCCACACGACGGCGACGCTCTTTCTGCAGGCGCTCAAAGTCCTTTGCCACTTCGTCGTCAAGCTCCGCGGTGTTCTCGTCAAACAGCTTGCGGTATCCCTCGTCCTGCGTGGAAATCTCCCCTGTGGCATCAAACCCGCGGGTGTATTCGTCAATCGGTTTTAACTGGATGCCGTAGTACATGTCTTCGGCTTCGTTAAAAACCTCCTTCTGCTTCTTTTCGCGGCGGCGCGCCCAAAAACCTTTTTTCTCTTTCTTCTCTTTTTTGTTCTTCTTTTTCTTTCCGGGCTCTTCTTCCTCCTCGTAGGTATCCCACGGGGAGTCTTCTTGCACCTCCACCGGCTGCGGTTCCGCTTCCGGCGCGGGCTGTGCTACCTCTGCCGAGGCTTCCTCTACGGGCTGCTCCGTTTCAGGCTCCGTCACAGCGTCGGATTCTTCCGTCACCCCGGGCGTTGTTTTCTCCGGCTCTTCCGGCGCGCCGTTGGCTTTCGCCTTGCGCTCCGCTTCCAATATCTCGTCCACCGAGAATTTGCTCTCATCGTTCATGGTTTTGGGTCCTTTCTTTTTCGCCTCAGCCCTTGGCCTTGATGCCCGCGCGCTGCCGCGCAATCTCATAGCAAAGCACGCCGCAGGCCACCGAAGCGTTCAGCGAATTGATTCTGCCCTTCATCGGCAGAGAAACGATAAAATCCGATTTTTCTTTCACAAGTCTGGACACGCCGAAGCCTTCGGAGCCGACAACAAGCGCTGCCGGGCCGGAGAAATCGGTTTGGCACCAATCCGTGCCGTCCATATCCGCGGCGTATACCCAAACGCCGCGCGCTTTGATCTCCTCAAGAAATACCGCAATATTCGTCACACGCGCCACGGGGACGTATTCCACCGCGCCCGCAGAAGCCTTGCCGACCGCCGCCGTAAGGCCAACGCTGCGGCGCTTCGGGATGACAACGCCGTGTGCGCCCGCACATTCCGCCGTTCTGAGGATCGCACCGAGGTTATGCGGGTCCGCAATCTCGTCGCACACAAGGATAAACGGCGGCTCATTTCGGCTTTCCGCCAGCGCAAAAATATCCTCCACCTCGGAGAACGCGTGCACCGCCGCCATGGCGATGACACCCTGGTGGTTTTCGCCGCCGCACATGCCGTCCAGCTTACGGGAATCCACTTCCTTTACAGGGATGCCCGCCTGCTTTGCCATGCGGAGAATGGACGATACCGAACCGTTTTTCTCCCCGCGCCGCACAAGGATGCTGTCGATGGGTCTGCCCGCTTTAAGCGCCTCCGTAACGGCATTGCGCCCTGCTATGACATCTCTTTCTCTCTCGTTTTCCATGAACAAACCTATTCCTTTCCGCGGCTTCAGAACACGTCTGCGGCCGAAATTCGCAATACTATCGCAGTATATAGTAGATTATAGCATACTTATATTTGCCATTGCAACCGAAACGCGCAATTTAGCGCGGTTTTTGCAGGCGGTTTTTGCGCCTAAAACCGCCGTGTTTTTGGGCAGTTTTTTCGCCGCGCTCTTTTCGTCATTTTGACGGTGCTTTTGCGTGTTCATTTTGCTTGGCATAATTATTCATTCGGGTTGCATATCTTCTCACATCTTGCTGTATATGAGCCGGCCTTTACATTTATACAATCTGTAATATGCGCGGCAGAAGTATACACACAGCGAGCTTTCCACAGCGTTTTCCGTTTAAGCTGTGGAAAACTCTGTGGAAAGTGTTAAAAACCCGCTTTCGGTGCTCTTTTTACTTTCCACAGCTTTTCACAATGCAAAATATTATGTAAACTATTCCGTCGAAAATGCCGCTTTTTACCGTTTTTTCACAGAATACTCACTATAAACCGTGTGTAAAATTTGCGTGAAAAGCCTTGTGTTTGCCCGAAAAAATGTCCCTATATATGGTGTTTTTGCGAAAAACAGCGTTTTAATTCCAAATTAGAACTATTTAGGCGAAATCCTGGGCGGCGGAATTTTCCGTTTAAGCACATTTTGTGAAAAAAAGCAAGGCGGCAGGCTTTACACGGTTGTTTTTTCACCTAAAATCGTGTAAAATGAAAATAGCGAGCAGAAAGACACCGGGGAACTGCGCACTTTTTAGACGTGTCCCACAAAAAAGCGGGGCCGTACAAACCGTAAGCCACGGCAATTAAAACAAAAGACATTTTTCGGATAAACATGCACTGTATACAACTATTAAGAAAAGAGGAACCCAAAATGCGTGAAGACATTTGCTCTATACCGATCAGTGAAATTTTCGAGCCGAAGGACGGCTGCCCGTTCTGCCGCATGCGCGACATGCTCGAGGACCGTATGGCCACCTACATTACCGGCGCGGCCATGATGGAGCCCGACGTGCGCGTGGAAACGAACCGTCTCGGCTTCTGTCACCAACATTTTGAGCAGATCTTACAGCGCGGCAGCCGCCTGTCCGTCGCCCTTATTCTCGAAAGTCTCTTAGACGAAGCCGGCAAAGACATCCTGCCCGAGGACGATAAGCTCGCGCCGAAAAAAATTCTCGCCGCCGCAGATCGCCGTGCGCACAGCTGCTTTGTCTGCGAAAACGTTGAGAAAAACATGCAGCATCTCAGCGCCACGGTTATCAAGCTCTGGCAGAGTGAGCCGGAGTTCCGCACACTGTACAGCGAGCAGACACACATCTGCCTGCCGCATTACAGCTTCATTTTGGCTGCTGCGCAGAAAATGCCGCGTAAAAACTTTCAGCCGTTTGCGGCAGAAACCAAGCGCCTTACGAAAAACTATCTCGATACCGTCAAGGCCGACACCACCCATTTCTGCCGCATGTTCGATTACCGCAATGCGGGCGGCGACTGGGGCAATTCCCGCGATGCCATTGAGCGCGCCATCACGTATCTGACGAGCCGAGAGCCCACCGTCACCACCAAAACGGAAGGCAAAAACCGTTGATGCGCTTCACCCCGCCCGATGGCGTTTTAAACCTCGCCCAAACGCTCGACTGCGGGCAGTCGTTCCGCTTTTATCCCGTCACGCTCGAAAACAACATTCCCGCATGGCGCGGTGTGGCATTTTCCCGCGGGCTGACCGTCTATCAAGATAAAAATAACGACCTCGTTTTAGACTGCACCGAGCAGGAATTTCGTGACATTTGGTTTGATTATTTCGATTTTAACACAGATTACAAAAAGTCCCGCGAAGTGCTTTCCGCTCTGCACCCCGCGCTGAAAGAAGCAGCCGAATTCGCGGGCGGCATCCGCATTTTAAAGCAAGAGCCGTTTGAGGCGCTGTGCTCGTTCATCATCTCGCAGAACAACAACATTCCGCGCATCAAAGGCATTATAGAGCGCTTGTGTCTGCATTTCGGCGAGCCGTTTCTTTATCATAACGAGACCCGCTACGCATTCCCGACACCGAAAAAATTGGCCTCCTGCACGCCGGAAGACCTCGCTCCGCTGCGCGCGGGCTTTCGCGCGAAATATCTCATCGATGCCGCAAAGCGCATCGCTTCCGGCGAGATCGATTTAGAAGCCGTGCGCAAAATGCCTCTTCCCGATGCCAAAGCGAAATTGCAGACGATTTCAGGCGTCGGCCCAAAAGTCGCGGACTGCGCTTTGCTCTACGGTCTACACCGCACGGAGTGCTTCCCGATGGACGTGTGGATGAAGCGCGCCGTATCGCTTTTGCCGAGGCTTTCCCCCGCAGATTTCGGTGAAAACGCCGGCATCGCGCAGCAGTACTTATTCCACTATGTGCGCATGCACCCCGAGCTTTTCAAATAAAGAATTCGTCCGGGACCGGCGGCAGGTCATCGGGTATCGCCGCCATACTTCTTTTTATGATCTTCGCCATTTCTTCCGGCGTTTCCGGGCAGCCGTACAAAAGCCACTTGCGCGTCACGGCAAAGTACCCCGCTTTCACAAATTCAAAATGATATTCCATGCAGTGCTCGCTCTCGATGCCGAGCCGCCGAAAAAAAGGCTTGAAGACGTTTTCAAACAGCGTCTGATAGCCTTTTTCCACTTCTGCCGTGCCAAATTTCTCAAAATATGCCCGGTAAAACGCCCTGTCGCGCTTTGCCTCGCGCAGCGTCGCCGCCACATATGCTTCGGAGAAGATATTCGGGTCGCCGTGCATCTCTTCGTGTATCCGCTCTACGGACTCCGTCCATTTCTCCTCTACGATCGCTGTTATCAGCGCGGGTATGTCCGCATAGTGCAGGTAAAACGATGAGCGGTTGATGCCCGTCGCCTCACAAATTTCCCGCACGGAAATTTGATTTGTTTTTTTATTGAGCACCATTTTCGTAAACACCTTGCGGATGCGCCGGTCGGTCTCCGCAAAGCGCTCGTTTTTCTTTGTGTTCATTTTGCCCTCCATTAACACAACACTCATCGTGTTTTAGCGGTTGTTTTCCAAATCTCCACGTGTTATGCTTGTATTAACAGAACAAGTGTTGATTTTATAGTAGCGCATCGCAAACATAAAATCAAGGGGGAATTTTTCGTGAAAACCGAAGAACTTTTTGAACGCGCACCCGTGTGGAAATCCATTTTCAAGATGTGCCTGCCCACCGTTGTCATTATGCTCGTCATTACCGTCTACAACATGGCCGATATGGTATTCGTCGGGCAAACCGGCATCGCGGCACAGGTCGCCGCCGTTTCGCTCGCGTCGCCGTTCTTTTTATTGCAGATGACGCTCAGCACGTGGATCGGCGGAGGCGGCTGCACGGTCATCTCCGCCGCACTCGGCGCAAAAAACACAGAAAAAGCCAAAGCAGCCGGCGCAGCATGCATACTTTTGAGCCTTGTGGGCGGCATTTTGCTCGGCGGCGCGGCGCTGCTTTTCCCAAACGCCTTCCTGCACTTTTTCGGCGCCGATGCCGCCACGTGGGACTACACCGCACAATACCTGCAAATTTTAGCCCTTGGCACGCCCGTCATCGTGTTTTCCAATGTCTTTGCAAACCTCGTCCGTGCAGAGGGTGCCGTACAGACCGCCGTCCTGCTCAACATGCTCGGCACTGTCGCCAATATTATACTTGACCCGCTTTTCATCTCCGGCCTGAACCTCGGCGTACAGGGCGCGGCCATTGCGACCGTCCTTGGCAATATTTTCACCGCCTGCGGCCTGCTTTTCTATCTCCGTCGCGATACCATCTTGACGCTCAACATGCGCAAAGCATTCCACATGCCGCATGTCTTCCGTGAAATTTTTACGCTCGGCATTCCGGGCTCTGTCAGCAACCTTTTGATGAGTGCCGTCAACACGATCACAAATCGCATTGTCATCGCCTATGGGGCCGATACTGTCGCCGAAATGGGCGCGGGCGGCAAAGCGGGCATGATCGTCGCCATGGTCGTCATGGCCATTGCCCTCGGCGTACAACCCATGTTCGCATATCTTTACGGCGCGGGCAACACCGCCCGCCTGCGCGAGACCTTCCGCAAAAGCGGCATTTTGGCGGTCTCTCTCGGCATCGTGTTAAGCGTCGTCTGCTTCATTTTCCGCTTTCCTATCTGCGGCCTGTTCTTAAAGGACGAAGCTCTCGCCGCTTCCGCCGCGCACATCACGGCGCTCGGCCTCCTCGGCATGCCGCTTATCGGTGTGTATTACCTTGCGGTCAACTACCTCCAGTCCGTCGGCAAAGCGGCGCAGGCTTCCGTTCTTTCCGTTCTGCGGCAGGGCGCCGTTTATGTACCGCTTCTGCTTTCGCTCCATGGTCTGTTCGGCCTTTTCGGCGTGTTTTACGCCGCACCCGCCGCCGATATTTTCTCCACACTTTTAGCCGTCTTCCTCCTTTACCGCGCCATAAAAAAAAGATCTCGTCTCCGCAAAGCCGCATTTGCCCGCAAAAGTCGAAAATCCCCTCTAAAAATCAACTGAATTTTCATATTCTGTCCATGACTTTTTTCCTCGCTTCTGTTATACTTTAATATAGAAACCAACGCAGTATAAGGAGACGGTACGATGGGCGCATTTGTAGAATTTGAAAATGTATCGAAAATTTATAAAACCGGCGACGTAGAGGTGCACGCCTTAACCGATGCAAGCTTTGAAATTCAAAAGGGCGAATTCTGCGTCATCGTCGGTGAATCCGGCGCGGGAAAAACGACGCTTTTAAATATCCTCGGGGGCATGGATACGCTGTCTAAAGGCACCGTCCGCATGGACGGACGCGACATCAGCCACTTTAACCGCACCCAGCTTGAAAACTATCGACGCTATGACATCGGCTTTGTCTTCCAGTTTTATAACCTTATCCCGAATTTAACGGCGCTCGAAAACGTGGAAATTGCGGCACAGCTGTGCACCGATGCCATCCCCGCCGAAGACGTGCTCCGTGCCGTCGGTCTCCATGACCGCATGCAGAACTTTCCCGCACAGCTCTCGGGCGGTGAACAGCAGCGTGTTTCCATTGCCCGCGCACTTGCCAAAAAACCGAAGCTCCTTCTGTGCGACGAGCCCACCGGCGCACTCGATTACGAAACCGGCAAATCTATTTTAAAGCTTTTGCAGGATACCTGCCGCCGCGACGGCATGACCGTCGTCATCATCACGCACAATGCGGCGCTTGCCGCCATGGCAGACCGCATCATCCGCGTAAAAAGCGGCCACATTTACTCCGTTCGCATGAACGAGCACATCACGCCCGTGGAACAGATTGAATGGTAACGCGAAGGGAGCCGGAAAACGCATGACAAAAGCACTCAGAAAAAACACGCGGCGCAGCATTTCGGGCAGCCTTGGGCGGTATATCGCTATCCTGCTCATCATTATGCTGGGTGTGGCGTTTCTCACGGGTCTGCGAGATACCCGTCCCATCATGTCCGCCACCGAGACCGCCTATGTGAAAAATACGAAACTCTACGATCTTCGCCTCATCTCCACCATCGGCTTTGATGCGGACGACGTTGCCGCCGTGCAGAAAGCCGACGGTGTGGTTGCCGCCGCAGGCAGTGTGAATGCCGATTTCATCTGGCAGCACGACAACAAAGAGCGTGTTTACCGTGCACATATGCTGACAGATAACATCAACGAGCCTGTGCTCACTGCCGGACGTATGCCTGAAAACGGCAGTGAGTGCCTTATAGATTCCAGTCGCTTTTCGGAAGACATGATTGGACAAACGATCGAAATTTCAGACTCCAACGACGAAGATACGAAGAAAAACTTCAAATACAGCACCTACACCGTGGTCGGCCTTGCAGATTCTCCGCTGTACATCCACACGCTGCGCGGCACCACGTCGCTTGGCGACGGCACGCTGCAGGGCTTCGTTCTCATCCCGGAGGACGGCTTCGATTTCGAGTATTACACAGAATTATACGTTACCTGCACCGATGAATTCCCGCTATACAGCGACGATTACGACGATTACATCGATACGTTCTCCGATACTGTCGAAGCCGCCGCCACCGCTTCCGTCAACGCGCGTTTTGATCGTCTCACGTCCGACGGCGAAGCCGAAATTTCAGACGCCGAGAACGAACTAAACGACAAAAAAGCCGAAGCCGAAACAGAGCTTGCCGACGCCAAAGCACAGCTTGACGATGCAAAAGAGACCATCACCTCCGGCGAAACGGAGCTTGCCGACGCGAAAAAGCAATTGGACGATGCCAAAGCACAGTTGGATGCAGGCGCAGAGCAGATTCAGCCCGGCTTCACTTCGTGGGAAAGCGCCCTGCAAAGCGGCTTTGACGCATATTACAGCGGCAAGCAGCAATTAGAGGATGCCCTTGCGGAGGGTCAGGCGCAAATTGATGCCGGTTACGCGCAGCTGCAGGAAAACGAAAAGCTCTACACTGAAAAATATGCCGAATTCACGTCCGGCAAAGAGCAGTATGAAGCAGGTCTTGCCGCCGCAAAGGACGCCCGCACACAAATTGATGCCGCACGCGCCGACTTAAACGAGAAAAAAGCGCAGCTCACGGCGGGCTTTGCCGCACTCGACGAAGCGCAGGCGCAGCTTGATGCCGTAAAAGATATGCTCGACCCGGCAGAAGCCGAATCGCAGCAAACGGCGCTCGATATGCAGCGCGCCGCTTTGAATCAAAATCAGGTGCAGCTCGACGATGCCGAAGCCGTATTAAACGAACAGGATGCCGCCCTCACCGCGCAGGAAGCGCAGCTCACAGAGACCGGCAAGCAGCTCGATGAAGCCGAAACCGCTCTCTCGCAAATGCGCACGTTGCTCGATGTCGGCCAAAACGATTACACCGACGGCACAGCACAACTTGAATATCAGAGAAAAACGCAAACCGCAAAGCTTGACGAAGCGTATAACTCGCTCATCACGTTTCAAAACGGCATCAAAGAATACAACGAGGGCCTCTCTTCGTACAACGACGGCGTAAAAGAGCTCGCCGACGGCAAAGCCGAATACGAAGACGGCCTTAAAGACTACGAGGACGGCAAAAAGGAATTTGACGAGCAAATTTCCGACGCCGAACAGAAAATCGCCGACGCCAAACAAGAGCTCGCCGATTTAAAGAAGCCGGAGCTCTACGTTTTAACGCGCGACACAAACGCCGGCTACGTCTCGTTTGAAAGCGACTCCACCATCGTCGAAAAGCTCTCGGGGCTCTTCCCCATTTTCTTCTTCCTCATCGCGGCGCTCGTCTGCTCCACCACCATGACCCGTATGATCGACGACGAACGCACACAGATCGGCACGCTCCGCGCGCTCGGATACAGCCGCGGCTCCATCCTCGCAAAATACCTGCTCTATTCCGGAAGCGCCGCCGCACTCGGCTGTGTCATCGGCTATTTTGCGGGCGGCTATGTTTTCCCGTTCGTCATCTGGACGGCCTACGGCATGCTGTATAGCATTCCGGGTTTCGTCATACTGTATGACCCCGTGCTGTTTGTCATCGCGCTTGCGGCGTCGCTTTTATGCTCGGCGGGCACCACATATTTAGCCCTGCGCATCGAGATGCAGAACATGCCCGCAAATCTCATCCGCCCAAAAACCCCGGCCGCCGGAAAACGCATTTTCCTCGAGCGCATCACGCCGCTGTGGAAGCGCCTGAAATTCCTGCACAAGGTCTCCCTGCGCAACATTTTCCGCTTTAAAAAGCGCATGATCATGATGATTCTCGGCATTGCCGGCTGCACCGCGCTGGTGCTCACCGGCTTCGGTATCCATGATTCCGTCGCGAACATTGCAAACTTCCAGTTTGATGATATTCAAAAGTACGATGTCAGCGCTCAATTCTCCGATACGCTGACCGAAGATAAAATCAACGAAGTCGAAAGCGACCACAAATCGGAACTTGATGCCGCCACCGCCGTGCAGATGACCTCCGGTGACGTCACAGGCGACAGCATCACAAAATCCGCTTACATCGTCGCGTCCGACGACCCCGCCATCACCGACATTTTCGATCTGCATATCGACGGCGAGACCGTACCCTACCCCGGCAAAGGCGAAGTGCTGCTCACCGAAAAACTCGCCGAGCTCACCGATATCAAAACCGGCGATACCGTCACCGTCTCTGTTTCGGATACGGAAAAAGCCGAGCTCAAGGTCGCGGGTTTAGTTGAAAACTACGTGCAAAATTACCTCTACATGACGGGCGAAACGTACGCCATGATCGCCGATAAGGGCTACGAGCCGAAAACGCTCCTGCTGCGCGTAAACGACAGCGCAGACGAATATGCACTTTCCGCCGCACTCTCCAAAACGGACGGCGTATCCTCCGTTTCCGTCGTCACCGATACGCGCAATATGATCGACCAAATGATGCAGAGCCTAAATTATGTCGTCGCGCTCGTGCTCATTTCCGCCGGCGCACTCGCGTTCATCGTCCTGTTTAACCTCGGCAACATCAATCTGACCGAACGCGTCAGGGAAATTGCCACCATCAAGGTGCTCGGCTTCCATTCCGGGGAAACCGGCGCGTATGTGTTCCGTGAAAATATCATTTTGTCCATGATGGGCATCGTCGTCGGCCTGCCGCTCGGTGTTCTGCTGCACACATTTGTGCTCATGCAGATCCGCGTCGATATGGTCTCTTTCAAAGCTGTTATCGCACCCGTCAGCTTCCTTTTGACCGTTGTCATGGTCGTGCTGTTCACGGTTATCACCGACCTCGTCATGCGCAAGAAAATCGCCAAAATCGACATGGCGGAATCCTTAAAATCGATCGAATAAACCTATACCGCCGAAGAGCTCCTGAAGCTACCGAATTCATTCCTCCTCGAGAACTGCGACTGCTACGGAAGCTACACCGCACTACTGCATGAAAAAACGAAGTAAACATTTTTCGTAAAATTCTTGCCGCAGCTCCCTCGGTTTTCTCCGTTTTGAACTATTATGAAGCGAGCGAAAACCCTGTATAATAGAAACCGTTAAATGGTTTATATTGGAAACGCACATTCCTCCCGAATGATAACGAACAACACATTGGCAGGCTCTTTATCAAAGTGCCGCTTTCAGTTTATCATTCAGGAGGAATTTTTATGTCCAAAAACAAAGTACAGGACGCCGTTTTCACCGCTATCATGGCTATTATCATGGTCTACGGCATGATTGTCTACAATGTCGCGCTGAACACCGGCGGTGTTTCCGGCGAGACCTTTCTGCTTGCCCTGCATGAGCTGCCCGTTATAGCGCCAATCGCGTTTATTCTGGAATTTTTCGTCGTCGGCAAGCTTGCAAAGCGCCTCGCGTTTTCGTTCATGAAGCCTACAGACCGCCCGCAGTTCATCACCTATGCCGTTTCCATCTGTATTTGCTGCATCATGTGTCCTATCATGAGCCTGATTGCGACCATGCTTTTTAAAGACACCCACACCTTCGGCACGTTTATTCAGACATGGGGCATGAACTTCCCGTGCGCCGTGCTGTGGCAAATGTTTTACTGTGGCCCGCTCGTCCGCCTGATTTTTCGCTTGATTTTCAGGGAAAAGAAAAATAAATAAGCATAGAAAAAATTCTCCCTCGGCTCTACAGCCAAAGGAGAATTTTCTTTATCCCGGCAAAATTTCCGCCAAAATCGCATTGGAGACCAAAAAGCCCTCCGCAGTCAGCGAAATTCGCTCGTAATCTGCATGTATCAGATTTTTCGGCAAGTGCTTACAACCTTCCAGAACCCCGTCAAACAGCGCACCGCCGTTTTCAAATCGTGTCTCGCAAATCTTTCTTTGCAGCCCCTCGGTCAGCCGAAGCGACAGCATCGCAAATTCCGAAAAACCGCCGCCGGCGCCGTCGTCGGCGGGCGCATTGCCGTTTAAAAAGCCCTCTAAATCGCGTGGGAAATAAAATCGCCTGCCCTCCATAAAGGAGTGCGCCGCGGGACCGAGCCCCAAATATTCCCCGCACCGCCAATACTGCAAATTGTGTCGGCTCTCTTTGCCCGGCCGCGCAAAATTGCTGATCTCATACTGGTCGTACCCGCGCTTTTTAAGCTCGTTTACGGCAAACAAATACTGGTCTGCCGTGCCGTCCTCATCGGGCAGATTAAGCTCTTGCTTTGCAAACGGCGTACCGGGCTCTATCTTTAAAATATACGCGGAAATATGGTCGGCCTCGAGTGCCGCGCAAAAATCGATCGAGTTTTTCAGTGTCTCCAAGCTCGAGTTCGGCAGGCCGAGCATCAAATCGACCGAAACATTGTCGATGCTCGCTTCTCTCGCCGCTTTCACCGCTTCCCGCACGGTTTCCGCCGTGTGCCTGCGGCTGAGAATTTTCAATTCCGCCTCGTTTGCGGACTGCATACCCATTGAAATACGGTTGAACCCGCCGCGTTTCAGCGTTTCAAAAAATGAAACGTCTACATCCGCCGGGTTGCACTCCGTCGTGATTTCCGCGTTTTCGGCAACATTAAACTGCTCTTTCACTTTTTCGAGCACGCGGCACAGTCTTTTCGCACCGAACACACTCGGCGTGCCGCCGCCAAAATATACCGTATGCAACAGCCGTTCGCCGTATTTTTCACCGTACACTGCAAGCCGCGCACACAGCGCCGCCAAATAGCGGTCAAATACGTCGTCTTCTTCCGGCCGCGCGGAGTAGAAATCGCAATACGGGCACTTGCTTTTGCAAAACGGAATGTGGATATACAGCGAAACCGGTTTATTCATCAAGCTTCAGAACCGCCATAAACGCCTCCTGCGGTACTTCTACCGTGCCCAGCTGACGCATGCGCTTCTTGCCTTCCTTCTGTTTTTCCAGCAGCTTCTTTTTACGGGTGATGTCACCGCCGTAGCACTTCGCCAAAACGTCCTTGCGCATCGCTTTAACGGTCTCACGCGCGATGATCTTGCCGCCGATGCACGCCTGCACCGGCACCTCAAACAGCTGGCGCGGAATTTTCTCCTTCAGCTTTTCCACCATCTTGCGGGCGCGCGGGTACGCCTTTTCCGCGTGGATGATAAACGAAAGCGCGTCCACCACTTCGCCGTTCAGCATAATATCCAGCTTCACAAGCTCGCTCTTGCGGTAGCCGATGAGCTCATAGTCAAACGACGCATAGCCGCGCGTGCGGGATTTCAGCGCGTCGAAGAAATCGTAGATAATTTCATTGAGCGGCAGCTCATAGTGAATATCCACACGGTCGGTGTCAATGTATTTCATATCCTTGAAAATACCACGTCTGTCCTGACAAAGCTCCATGATGTTACCCACAAATTCTGTCGGGGAGTAAATGTGCGCGTTCGCAATCGGCTCCTCCGCCAGTGCAATGTGCGAGGGATCAGGGTAATTCGTCGGGTTATCGATGGAAAGCTTTGTGCCGTCCGTCTTTGTAATGTGGTACACAACGCTCGGCGCGGTTGTGATGAGGTCAAGGTTATATTCTCTCTCCAGACGCTCCTGAATAATCTCCATGTGCAGCAGTCCCAAAAAGCCGCAGCGGAAGCCGAAGCCGAGCGCCACGGAGGTCTCCGGCTCAAACGTCAGCGCCGCGTCGTTCAGCTGCAATTTTTCGAGCGCATCTCTAAGGTCTGCATAGTGTGCACCGTCTGCCGGGTACACGCCACAGAAAACCATCGGCTGCACCGCACGGTAACCGGGCAGCGGCTCTGCCGCCGGTCTGTCCGCCAGCGTAATGGTGTCGCCCACGCGCGCCTCGCGCACGTTTTTGATCGATGCCGTAATGTAGCCGACTTCGCCCGCGGAAAGGCTCTTTGCGGGCTCCAAAGACGTCGCGCGCAGAATGCCGCATTCCACCACGGTGAACTCACTGCCCACCGCCATCATGCGGATGGTGTCGCCGGGGTGCACCGTTCCCTCTTTAATACGCACATACGCGATAACGCCGCGGTATGCGTCATAGTAGGAGTCGAAAATCAGTGCGCGCAGCGGCATGTCCGGGTCGCCCTGCGGTGCGGGAATATCCGTCACGATTTTCTCCATAACGGCTTTGATGTTGAGGCCCGTTTTCGCGCTGATGCGCGGCGCGTCCTCTGCCGGAATACCGATGACGTCCTCAATCTCCGCCGCAACCTTGTCCGGGTCCGCGGAAATCAGATCGATCTTGTTCAATACCGGTACGACCTCAAGGCCTGCGTCCACCGCAAGGTACGTGTTTGCAAGCGTCTGCGCCTCAATGCCCTGAGAAGCGTCCACCACCAGCACCGCGCCCTCACAGGCCGCAAGTGAGCGGGAAACCTCGTAGTTAAAGTCCACGTGACCCGGGGTATCGATAAGGTTGAACGTATATGCCTCGCCGTCGTTCGCGCGGTAGACGAGCGTCACAGCATGCGCCTTGATCGTGATGCCGCGCTCGCGCTCCAGATCCATGTTGTCGAGGATCTGGTCTTCCATGTCGCGCTTCGCGACCGCCTCGGTCTGCTCCAAAATGCGGTCGGCAAGCGTGCTTTTGCCGTGGTCAATATGTGCAATGATGCTGAAATTGCGAATTTTACTCTGTTCCAAGCGTGATTCTCCTCTTTAGAAGTATACATAGTTAAGTATAGCATTTTCGCGGCGTTTGCGCAATGACTGCTTTTGAAAAAGTCCGCATTTTAAGGTGCTTCACACCTTGCGCTTTTCTGCCTAAACGTGGTATCATAGAAAAGACAAAACCACGCGTATACGTGGTTCCATAAGGAGAACCGATATGCCGAGATTTTTTACATCTGCCGTGCAGTTTGACGAAGCCGCGTCCGTAGGCTCTGCCGTCATAGACGGTGAAGACGGCCGCCACATCGCCCGCTCCCTGCGCATGCACACGGGCGACGCCCTCACGCTTTCGGACGGTGCCGGCACCGACTACACAGGCGAAATTGAAAGCATCACGGGCGATACCGTCATGGTGCGCCTTACCGATAAGTTTAAAAACAGAAGCGAGCCCACCCTGCGCGTCACGCTGTACCCCGGTATGCCGAAGGCCGATAAACTGGAACTCATCACGCAAAAAGCCGTGGAACTCGGCGTCACGAAGATTGTGCCCGTTTTGACTTCCCGCAGCGTTTCCCGGCCGGATGCAAAATCCGTTTCAAAAAAACAAGAGCGTCTGCAGCGCATCGCGCTTGAAGCCGCAAAGCAGAGCGGCCGCGGCATCATCCCGGAAATCGGTAAAATGACCGATTTAGAGTCCGCGCTCAGAACCGCACCCGGCAAAAAGATTTTATTCTACGAAGGCGGCGGCGAAGCGCTCGGCACGCTCGTCTCCCCCGATGAGGCCGAAGTTTCCGTCTTCATCGGCCCGGAGGGCGGCTTTGACGCTGCCGAAGTGCAGCTCGCTAAACAATACGGCGCTGCACCCGCCACGCTCGGCCCACGCATTTTAAGAACAGAAACCGCACCGCTTGCGGCGCTTTCCGTTTTAATGTACATCACGGGGAATATGCAATGAAAACAGTTTTAGTCACCGGCGCGTCGGGTGAGATCGGCGCTGCCATCGCAAAAGAATTTGCCGCCGCAGGTTACGCCCTCGCGCTCCACGGCGCAAAGCACATTGAAAATGTAAATCAACTTGCCGAAACTTTCAAATCAAACGGCATCGAAGCCTATCCCGTCTGCGGCGACCTTTCCGACCCCGCCGCATGTGAACACGTATGGGCGGACACCGAAAAAAAACTCGGGCATATTGACGTTCTCGTCAACGCCGCCGGCATCTCGCTCGTCGATTTTTTCGACACCATGACGCCCGCACAGTGGAAAACTTTGTGTGACACGAATCTGTCCTCCGCCGTTTACCTCTCTCAATGCGCGTCCCGCTCCATGATCCGCCAAAAATCCGGCGCTATCGTCAATGTCTCGTCCATTTGGGGCGTGAGCGGCGCGGCAATGGAAGTCGCATATTCCGCCGCCAAGGCCGGTATGCTCGGGCTCACCCGCGCACTGGCCTTGGAGCTCGCCCCGTCGAACATCACCGTCAATGCCGTCGCACCCGGCTATATCGATACCAAAATGAACGCCCATTTGTCCGAAGACGAGAAAAAAGCGCTGTGCGAGGAGATTCCCCTCGGGCGCGCAGGCACCCCGGCAGAGGTCGCCGCAGGCGTCAGATTTTTAGCCGAAAGCCCGTACATCACCGGTGAAACGCTCGTCATTTCGGGCGGCTGGCGTTAAGGAGAATATTTGCCATGTCCAAACAAATCGATGCTTATTCCTTCGCACTCGGCGTGTGCGAGGCATTCTGCGAGGTTGTCCGTGCCGGCGTAAAGCGCATCGCGCTCAGTCACCCGTTCACAGAAGACGAACTTCAAAACGCACTCGGCGCAGATTTTCTCCCCGCGTGTGAAGCAGTCGCCCGAAAGTACGGCTGCAAAGCGTATTATTTAAAAGAACCGCTCATCACCGACCTTTTCCCGGTCTCGTTGAACCGTGGCAAGCAAAATGTCGTTTTCTACCGCGAAGACCGTGACCTTAAAGAATTTTTGAGCATTCAACACGATAAACAAGCCCTCATCGCCGAAAACAACTATACGGGCGAAAACCGCCGCCAAATCGCCGTGCGTTACGGGCATCTGCTCTCGTACAGCGACGAAGCCATCGCCCGCTATTTATCGCAAAATACAGAACTCGAGTAATCAAAGGAGCACCCCTATGTCCATGACCATTAACAAAGAGCTGCCGAACCCGGCAGCCCTCAAAGCCGAATTTCCCGTCCCGGAGCACATCAAAGAAATCAAAGCCGCGCGCGATAAAGAGATTGCCGCCGTGTTCCGCGGAGAGTCCGATAAATTTCTCGTCATCGTCGGCCCCTGCTCGGCGGATAACGAAGAAAGCGTCTGCGAATACACCCGTCGCCTTGCCCGTGTGAACGAGCAGGTGAAAGACCGCCTCATTCTGATTCCACGCATCTACACCAATAAGCCCCGCACCACGGGCGAGGGCTATAAGGGCATGCTGCACCAGCCGGACCCCGATAAAGCCCCTGACCTGCTCGGCGGCATCATCGCCATCCGCAAAATGCACATGCGCGCCATTGAGGAGACCGGCCTCACATGCGCAGACGAAATGCTGTACCCCGAAAACCGCAGCTATTTGGATGACCTTCTGTCCTACGAAGCCATCGGCGCGCGCTCGGTCGAAAACCAGCAGCACCGTCTGACTGCAAGCTCCATGGATATCCCCGCCGGCATGAAAAACCCCACCTCCGGCGATCTTTCCGTCATGATGAACTCCATCAAAGCCGCCCAAAGCGCGCACAACTTCATCTATCGCGGGTGCGACGTCACCACCACCGGCAACCCGCTCGCCCATGCTATTTTGCGCGGCGGCGTTGATAAATACGGCACAACTATCCCGAACTACCACTACGAGGATTTAAAACGTCTCGCCTCCCTCTACGAAGAAAGCGGGCTCGAAAATCCCGCCTGCGTCGTGGATGTCAACCACTCGAATTCCGGCAAAAAGTTCAAAGAGCAGATCCGCATCGTCAGCGAGGTGCTGCACAGCCGTTCCTACGACCCCGCCATACACAAGCTCGTCAAGGGCGTCATGATTGAAAGCTACCTCTTCGAGGGCGCGCAGAAGATTTGCCCGGAAATGATCCACGGCAAATCCATCACAGACCCCTGCCTCGGCTGGGAAGACACCGAAAAGCTGCTTTACAGCATCGCGGAAAAAGCGTAAAGGGAGTTGTAAGATGAAACTGTACGTCACACGCCACGGCGAAACACCCATGAACGCTGCGCACCGCGTCTGCGGACTCACGAATATCGACCTCACCGAAAAAGGCATCGCGCAGGCAAAAGAAGCCGGGCGCAGTCTCCAAGATAAAGGCATCAAGCGCATCATCGCCTCCCCGCTCCTGCGCGCCCAACACACCGCAAGGCTCATCGCAGACGAGATCGGCATAGATACCATCGAGACCGAACAGCGGCTCATCGAGCAAAACTACGGCATCTACGAAAATACCGACTGGGACGGCGAAGCGTTCAACGCAAATAAGCGCGAGTTCGCCGTACGCTACCCCGGCGGCGAATCCATGCTGGACTTAGCCGGTCGGCTCTACCCGCTTTTAAACAAGCTGAAAGCCGAAAACGGCCCCACCACGCTCCTCGTCTGCCACGGCGGCATCTGCCGCATGATCCGCACCTATTTCTTAGATGTCAAAAACACCGACTACGCCGCCTTCAAGCTTCCAAACTGCGGCATCATGGAGTTTGATCTATAAAAAAAGCATCTCGGCTTAGCCGAGATGCTTTTTGCTTTACGCTTCCGTCGCAGTGCCATGCTGCGGGTCGTGCTCGCGTTTGATGCAGCGGTCAAGCCACTTGCCTCTCAAATAATAAATAACGAAGATCACCGCCGTGATGACCCATGATACCGGGTAGTTCATCGCGACCATCTGCATCGTGTGCCAATATGGAACCACAAGCAATATCCACACTACGCGCAAACCGCATACGCCGATGCAGGTGATGAGCATCGGCTGCAAAGCCTCGCCGGCACCGCGAATCGCGCCGGACAAAATCTCGATAAAAACAAACGTAAAGTAGGACGGCGCCAATACCAAACAGAACTGCGCACCGATATTCACAACCTCCGCATCGCCCGTAAAGAACATCAAAAGCTGATAGCGGAAAATAAACAGCAGCGCGGAAAGCGCGATGATCGTGCCAAGGCACATGCCAAGCCCCACACGCGTGCAGCGCTTCATGCGGTCATACTGGCGTGCGCCGAAGTTCTGCCCGGCAAATGTCGTCACCGCAATGCCAAACGCGTTCATCACCATCCAGATAAAGCCGTCAATCTTGCCGATGGCCGCCCAAGCCGCGATAGCTGTCGTGCCAAAGCTGTTGATGCTCGCCTGAATGAGGATATTCGAGAATGAATACATCACAGACTGCAAGCCGGCCGGCAAGCCGATGCGGACCACATTCTTTAGAATATCCTTGTGAAAGCGAATTTTGCGCAGCTCCACACGGTATGCTTCCTGCGTGCCCATCAGGCGGATCATCAAAAGCACGGCGCTGATCAGCTGCGATAGAATCGTCGCAAACGCTACACCGAACACACCCCAGTGAAACACCACCACGAACAATAAATCGAGTACCACGTTTGCAAGGCAGCACACAATCAAAACATACAGCGGCATACGGCTGTCGCCGATGGCGCGCAGAACACCTGTGCCGATATTATAAATCAGGTTGCCGATGATGCCAAGATAATATACGTTCATGTACAAAACCGCGTCATCCATGATGTCGTCCGGCACACCCATCGCCAGCATTGTCGGGCGCGCTGTCACAATGCCGAAGACCATAATGACAACGCCGCCCGCCACCGCCAGCGCCATGGACGTGTGGACAGATTTAGAAAGATTTTCGCGGTCGTTTGCGCCGAAATATTGCGAAATAATGACCGTCGCGCCGGAAGCTACGCCGACAAAAAAGCCTACAAGCAGGTTGATGACCGTGCCCGTCGTGCCCACAGCCGCCAACGCCTCGGTGCCGACAAACTGACCGACAATGATCGTGTCAACCGTGTTATACAACTGCTGAAAAAAAGTGCCGATCAAGATCGGAAAGAAGAAAAGCAAAAGCTGTTTCCAAATAACACCTTCCGTGATCCCGTTTTTTGTTTTTTCCAAACGTCCTCCCCCTTTGATACCCTATAACGCCTATTCTTAAACCGCGCTCTAAACACGCATACGCCCATTCTAACACCTTTTCTCCCATTTTTCAAGCGGTTACAAAAATAAAAGTACGAAATAGGATTTTAATTTGACATCTCAGGAGGTAGCCGCACCCGTTTCCCGGCGCGTATATTTCAATCCTACCGTACGCAAAGCTTTTCGCGCGTGGTTCATCGAAAATTCCGCCGCCGGAAAGCTGTTCGGTAAACGGAATGACAAAGGCAGACTTTTAGCTACTAAAAAGCGCCCGCAGGGTCAAACCTTGCAGGCGCTTTCACTTTACTCTTCTTTACTCCACATACGTAACGGGGAATTTCTTCTCCTTCACAGGCGTTTCTGCTGCCGCATAACCGATGGCCGCAATGCCGAATACCTTGTGGTTCTCCGGCACGCCGAACTCCGTCAAAACGGCGCGCACCTCGGGCACGTCGCACGTGTCGGAAAGCTGGTTGATCCACACAGTACCAAGCCCCATGGAATGCGCCGCGAGGAAGATATTTTCAAGCGCGCAGGCGTTGTCCCAGGACGTGATACCCGTGTCGCCAATCAGCTCGTTCGACGGAATGATAAGCGCGGCGGGCTTATACATGTCGTACTTCTCGTTGCCGAGCGCCTTGCCCACAGCCACCGCAAGCTTCGCGATTTTCTCGCGATTTAAAACAGCAGAAAAATGCCATGTCTGGCGGTTCATCGCGCTCGGTGCATGCACAGCGCACTGCAAAAGCGTATCGATCTTTTCTCTCTCCACCGGGCGGTCGTCATACGCGCGGACACTGCAGCGGGTCAAAATGTTCTGAATCACTTCATTCGTCATAAAAACGCTTCCTCTCTTTGATTTTTCGGGTATGTACCCTTATTTTTAAGCGGTCATCCGCTTATTGACTCAAAATTTTTCCGCCAAAAGCGCGGCGATTTTCTCTAAAAATGCCTCATCTTCTGCGGTAAAGCGATCTTCAAACGGGCTGTCCACATCCAAAACAGCATAGACTTTTCCGTCTTTCATCACCGGCACCACAATCTCCGCACGGCTCGCGCTGTCACAGGCAATATGCCCCGGGAACGCGTGCACGTCCGCTACGCGCAGCGTTTTCTTCTCCGTAAGCGCTGTGCCGCACACACCGCGCCCCGCTTTGATGCGGATGCACGCCGGTTTACCCTGAAACGGCCCCAACAGCAAATTACCGTCCGGCTGCACCGTGTAAAAGCCCACCCAGTTGATGTTTTTCAGTGTTAGATTCAACAGTGCCGAAAGGTTCGCCATGTTCGGCACAAGCTCCGGCTCGTCTTCAATGAGTGCCTTCGCCTGCAAAACGACGTCTTCATACGTCCCGCTGCCTTGAAGCTCAAAACTCATTTTTTATACTCCTTGTAAACAAAGCGTTGACTTCATCGTGTGCATTTTCGCCTTTATACAACACATTGTATACCGCGCGGCAAATCGGTAAATCGGCTGAAACCGTCTTGCCAAGGCGCAAAAGCGCGTCCACGGCGTAATAGCCCTCCGCCAAATCGGTGTACGGCTCATTTTTCACAAACTTCTCGCCGAACATGCGGTTGTGCGAATACGGCGAAAACAGCGTCGCTTCGTAGTCGCCGAGGTGACAAAGCCCGTAAGCCGAAAGCTCGTTGCCGCCTAAAGCGTCAATCAGCCGCGCAATCTCACGCGTGCCGCGCGCCATCAAAGCGCCTTTTAACGTCGAAAGCCCGAGGCCGTCCAGCATACCGGCAGCAATACCGACGACATTCTTCGCCGCCGCACCGATCTCATTGCCGATGAGGTCCTGTCCGTAGTAAAAGCGAATGAGGTCGCTGCCGAATGATTCCACCAGCGTCTTTTTTGCGTCTTCGCTGTCGCTGTCAATGACCATGCAGTTCGGCACACCGGCCGCAAACTCCTGTACATGGCCGGGACCAACCCAAACGGCGACCGCGTTCGAGTTGTCACACTCCGCGGCACACACCTGGGAAAGCCGCATGCCGGTTTCAATCTCCACGCCTTTCATGCACAGCACGAAAATTTTATTTTTCAGCTCAAACGGCTGAAGCTCGCGCATCAGGCCACGCAGGCCCTGCGAGTTGACGGAGATTACAATCACGTCGCTGTCTTTCACAGCGTCCAAAGAATTTGTCAAATGTAAGGTTTCGGGCAGCTCTACAAGCCCGTTCGTACGGGTTTCGATGAGCTTTTGCATGTGGGCAGAGCTTTTCCGCCCGTAAAGGGAAACACTGTGGCCGATCTTATCGAGGTACCACGCGATAAACGTGCCCCAACGGCCGCAGCCGATAACGGTAATTTTCATAGGGAATGCTAAGGTCCTTCCAAAGGGGTAATGTAAGCGCGAAATTCAAATCACAGCTCTGTAAATAAATCTTTTGCGTCTTTGGCGTAAATGATGCCGGAAACGACGGCGAGCAAGGTTGCAATCGCCATCACGACAAAATTCACCCATGTAAATATCGGAGAAAGCGTCTCCGTCGGCAAAGCCAAAATGCCGTATGCGCCAAGGTCGAGAATGTACTGCGTCAACAGCACGATGCAGATTGCGACAATCTGCGATACGGTTTTCGCCTTGCCCCAGTTGTTCGCCGGGATCACCCTGCCCTGCTCCACCGCAATAAGGCGGATGGACGTCACGGCAAATTCGCGGACCATAATAAGGAGCACAAATACCGTGTTCGTCATGCCGTTCGCCACAAAGCAGATAAGCGCCGACATCACCATGATCTTATCGGCCAAGGGGTCCATCAGCTTGCCGAAATTTGTGATGAGGTGATCGCGCCGCGCGATTTTGCCGTCCAAGTGGTCGGTGTACGACGCAATGCCGAAAATTGCCAGCGCCACTAAATTGTGGTGTGGGAATATGTCGCCGGAAAGCAGCATGAAAAACACAAAAAACGGTACTAAGATGATGCGCAGTATCGTCAGTTTATTCGGTAAATTCATAGCGGTTCTCCCGTTTAGACGCGCGTACCGAACAGGTCGCCGTCAATGGCCTCGTCCACGTGCACCGTTACCATTTCACCGTAGTACGGCTTCGTTTCCGCAGAGAAAAACACCTTGCCGTCAATGTCCGGCGCGTCCATGGCGCTGCGGCCGAACCAGCATTCGGCGTAGCGGTCAAAGCCCTCCGTCAACACGGTGATGTCCCTCCCAACCTGCTTTTCGCCAAGGCGGTCCATAATGTTCATCTGTGATTCCATGATGATCTCCGCGCGGTGATTCTTCACCTCGTCGTCGATCTGGTCGGGCATCAAAGCCGCCGGCGTGCCCTCCTCCTGCGAGTAGGCAAAGCAGCCGAGGCGCTCAAATTCAATGTCTTTCACAAATTCCGCAAGCTCGGTGAATTCCTCCTCCGTCTCGCCCGGGAAACCCGTAATAAGCGTTGTGCGCAGCGTCACGCCCGGAATCTTCTCGCGGATTTTCTTCATCAGCGCCGTCAGGCTCTCACGGTCGCCGGTGCGGTTCATGCGCTTTAAAACGCGTGCGGAAGCGTGCTGCAGCGGCAGATCGATATACTTCACAATCTTCTCTTCCTCCGCCATCGTCTCCAAAAGCTCGTCCGTCAAAGCGTCCGGGTAACAATAGAGCACGCGCAGCCACTTGAGGCCGTCAATTTTGCACAGGCGGCGCATCAGCTTTGCAAGGGAATATTCTCCGTACAGGTCAATGCCATAGCGGGTCGTATCCTGCGCAATAAGGATGAGTTCCTTCGCGCCATTTTCAACGAGACCGCGCGCTTCTTCCTCAATGCTCTCCATCGTGCGGCTGCGGTAGCCGCCGCGGATCATCGGAATCGCGCAGTAAGTACATTTGTTGTCGCAGCCCTCTGCAATCTTGATATACGCAAAATAGCTCGGGGTCGAAAGCTCGCGCTCGCCGCACAGCGGCATTTTGCTCTTTTCGGGAAAGCTCTCCGTAAAATCATTCATTGCACTTTCAATGCACGCCGCAATGTCCGCGTTCGCGCCGATGCCGAACACGCCGTCCACCTCGGGCAGCTCTTTGTGAATTTCCTCGCGGTAGCGCTCCGCAAGACATCCCGTCACCACAATCTTCTTGATGCGGCCCTCTTTTTTCAGTGTCGCAAGCTCCAGAATTTCATCGATGGATTCCTGCTTCGCGCTGTCGATAAAGCCGCAGGTATTCACGATTGCAACGTCTGCAAGCGCAGCGTCATCGCACAGCTCAAAGCCCGCGTTTTTCAGGTTCGCCATCAGCATTTCGCCGTCCACCTGGTTTTTGGCACAGCCAAGGCTGACCATTCCCACTTTAATTGCCATGTATATAACCCTTTCTCGGTGCATATCCAAGCTTTAGACATGCCCTTATATAATTTCTGTTCTGCTGCTACCTATTTTAGCAGAAAACGAGCGGCTTTTCAATCGAAATGCCGCCCGTTCACAAAAATCATACAATTATACGCGCAAAAACACGCTTGCCGCCCGGAAATCATGCCTTTTTTGCACATCCTGTCCGTCTCGCGCAACGCACAAAACGGCCCTGCAACCAAAGCAGCGCCGTTTTACGGTCATTCTTCTGAATTTAAGACAGAGAAGATCTCGTCGAAACCGTAGCCATAGCGCTGCAAGGCGGCTACGGCACGGCGGCGCACTTTTTCGTCTTCGCGCGCCATGGGATACTTTCGCTCCAAAATGGCGCGGATGTTTTCCTCTGTTTCCGAACGTTCTGTGGAAAACTCGTCCATCACCGCGGCGATGAGCGCGTCGTCAATGCCCTTTTGGCGCAGTTCCTGCTTTACGCGGCGCGCGCCGAATTTTTTGCGTGTGAAAAGCTCGTTTGCAAGGCGGCGGGCGTAGTCCTCGTCATTTAGTAAGCCCAGCTCTTCCATGTGCTCCACGGCGCTTCGGGCAGCTTCGCGGTCAAATTCCGCGCGGGTGATCTTATTTTCCAGCTCTTTTTTGGAGTGGGCGCGGTGCTCCAAAAGGTACAGCGCCTTTTCCTCGGCGCGGTGCTTTGCGGAGGCCTGCAAAAGTTCGTGCAGCTCCTCGTCGTCGAGTTCGTCGCCGATAGAAATGCCGCGGCGCAAAAGTGTTTCCGTGTCCACCTTCACCGCCGCTTCTCCGTCAATATAAAGCTGTGAAAGCCTGTGGCGGCGCGGGGCGATGTCCGTGATCTTCATTATTCGTCGTCATCGACCGTGATGTCGATGTCTGCCTGCACGTTCTTACGGGTGTTCTCCGCCTGCTCGGGGGATTCTTCCTCCTCGGCCTTTTCAACGGGCTTCGGCGCACTGCCGCCCTTGATGGACTTTGCGTAGAGCTTATCCGCGTTCTGACGGACGAGCTCGGAAATTTCCTCAAAAATATCCGGGTTGTCGCGCAGGAAGTTCTTCGCATTGTCGCGGCCCTGACCGATACGCGTACCGTTATACGAGAACCACGCGCCGCTCTTCTGCACGATCTCGAGCCTTTCGGCAAGGTCAAGCAGGTCGCCGACCTTCGAGATGCCCTGCCCGTACATGATGTCGAATTCGACCTCACGGAACGGTGGCGCAACCTTGTTTTTCACAACCTTGACCTTTGTGCGGGAGCCGATGATGTCGGTACCGCTCTTCAAAACCTCCTTCTTGCGCACATCGAGACGCACGGAGGAGTAGAATTTCAGCGCGCGGCCGCCCGGCGTGACCTCCGGATTGCCGTAGACAACGCCGACTTTTTCGCGCAGCTGGTTGATGAAAATGGCGACGCAGTTTGACTTCGAGATGGCACCGGCAAGCTTTCTTAACGCCTGCGACATCAAACGCGCCTGCAAGCCGACATGGCTGTCGCCCATTTCGCCCTCGATCTCCGCGCGCGGAACGAGCGCCGCCACGGAGTCCACAACGATAACATCAATGGCGTTGGAGCGCACGAGCGCCTCGGTGATCTCGAGCGCCTGTTCGCCGGTATCCGGCTGCGAAACGAGCAGAGAATCCACGTCTACGCCGAGCGCGGACGCATAGACCGGGTCAAGTGCGTGCTCCACGTCGATAAACGCCGCATTGCCGCCCATTTTCTGGCCTTCGGCGACGCAGTGGAGCGCCAAGGTGGTCTTACCGGAGGATTCCGGCCCGTAGATCTCAATGATTCTGCCGCGCGGCAGACCGCCGATACCGAGAGCGAGGTCCAGCGAAAGAGAGCCGGTGGAGATCGCATCCACGTGCATGCCGTTGTTCTGGCCAAGGCGCATGACAGCGCCCTCGCCGAACTGCTTTTTAATCTGCGTCAACGCAGTCTCAAGCGCTTTGCGCTTGTCTTCGGGCTTGATGTCCTCCACTTTTTTGCTTACGGGGCTTTTATTTTCCTTCGCCATGGTTATATCCTCACTTCTTTTGAAATTTGGGTTATGGTTCCTGATGGATTGTGTTTCCGTCGAGCGTGGTTAAAGTTTTCGCCAACCTTTTTCAAAAGGCTGCGGTTTCCAAAGGTGAAACTCTTTTTTTACTGCCTCTATTATACTAAATCCGTCGAAAAAAAGCAACGGTTTTCTCGAACATATTTTCTTTTCTTGCTGAGGTGAGCGAAAAAGCGACAGTTAAGAGGACATCACAGGACATCGGCGGACATCTTTTTGCGCAAAAAGGGCAGAACCCCGGAGGAAACCGGAACTCTGCCCCTTTTTTAGCTTATGTAGAAATTACAGACCGAGCAGTTCGGTTGCCGCTTTCTCCATTTTTGCGATGATCTCATCGGACTCTGCGGCGGTTTTACCCTTGCCGGAGAGGTAAATTTTGATCTTCGGCTCTGTGCCGGACGGGCGGACGATGAGCTTGCTGCCGTTCTCCAGACGATACTCGAGCACGTTGGACTTCGGAAGCGTGATCTCCGTCTTCTCCGCGCCCTCTGTGCGCACGGAAAGCTGATAGTCGCTGTCGCCGACGACCTTGAAGCCGGCAATCTCTGCCGGAGCGTTGTGGCGCAGATGATCCATGATGGAATTCATCTTCTTCATGCCGTCTTCGCCCTCAAACGCGAAGTTGCACAGGGCGTTCTTGTAGTAGCCATACTTTTCGTACAGAACATTGATGGCATCGACGAGCGTCATGCCCTTTTCTTTGTAGTAGGAAGCCATTTCGCAGATGATCATGCTGCCGTCCACGGCATCCTTATCGCGCACATAGCCGCCGGAGAGGTAGCCGTAGCTCTCTTCAAAGCCGAGCAGATAGCGCTCCGGGTGGCCTTCGCTCTCAAGCAAAGCGATCTGGTCGCCGATATACTTGAAGCCGGTGAGGGTACGGCGAATTTCAATGCCGTAATCCTTCGCGATGCCGTTGACCATATCGGTGGAAACAATCGTCGTGACCGCGACCGGGTCCTTCGGCATGGTGCCGAGCTCCGTTTTGCACTGTGCAATAAAGTTCAGGAGCAGAATGCCCACTTCGTTGCCGGTCATGAGCACATACTCGCCGTGCTGGTTGACGGCGATGCCTACGCGGTCACAGTCCGGATCGGTCGCGAGCAGCAGGTCGGGCTTTACGGTCTTGCAGAGATCAAGGCCCTTCTGGAGTGCTTCGCGGATTTCCGGATTCGGGTACGGGCAGGTGGGGAAGTTGCCGTCCGGCTCGCTCTGCTCCGGCACAACGGTGATATTCTTCACGCCGATGCGGTCGAGGATGCGCAGCACGCACATTTTGCCGCTGCCGTTGAGCGGGGTGTAGACGAGCTTGAGGTTATCCGCCGGCTTACCGAGGATGCTCACGCCGTAAACCGCGTCGATGAACGCGTTGACGGTCTCTTCGCCAATATATTCCGCCTTGCCGGAAGCGAGCGCCTCCTCAAACGGGATTTTCTTCACGTCCGCGAAAATATCGAGCGCTTCGATCTCCGCCATGATGCCGTCTGCCATGCCTTCCGTCACCTGGCAGCCGTCGTTGCCGTAGGCCTTATAGCCGTTGTACTTTGCCGGGTTGTGACTTGCGGTAACGCAGATGCCTGCATCACAGTGCAGGTGACGCACAGCGAAGGACAGCGCCGGGGTCGGCATGAGCTGCGGGTAGAGGTACGCCTTGATGCCGTTTGCGGCGAGCACCGCTGCGGACTCTTTGGAGAACAGCACGCCCTTGTTGCGGCTGTCGTGTGCAATGGCAACGGAAAGGGGCTTACCCTCCGTGTTGTGCTTATTCAGGTAGTTTGCAAGGCCCTGTGTCGCCTTGCGCACCGTGTAGACGTTCATGCGATTCGTGCCTGCGCCAATGACACCGCGAAGGCCGCCGGTGCCGAAGGCAAGGTCTCTGTAAAAACGGTCGTTTATCTCCTCGGGCTGATCCTTAACGGAAAGCAGCTCTTCTTTCAAATCTGGATCGTCCAGTTCGACGCTAAGCCATCTTTCATACTCGGTCATACTCTATTCTTCCTTCCATGGTTTAAATTTTCGGCAGTGCGAAAAAACGTATCTGCCTTATGTTAAATGCGGATGACCCGCACCTACACGCTATAATTAGATTACCATTTTATCTGTGCAATGTCAATGACAAGTTGCGTCGCTCCATGTCAATTTATGTGTAAAATATTTGTTAGTATCCCGGCGGGCGAAATATCAACCAACCCACAGGTTGCGCGAAAGCCCGAGCAGGAGCCGGGGTTTAAGATATACAGTCCGTCGTCGTAGGTCTCGAGCGCCTCGTGCGTGTGGCCGAACAGCAAAAGATTCGCACCCGCCTCCCTTGCGGCGCACACAACGGTATAGAGCCCCGATTTCACATGGTAAAGGTGCCCGTGTGTGCAGAAAATTTTAGCGCCGTCAAGGTCTAAAATTTCGCGTACCGGCACGTCTGCGCAGCCGAGGTCACAGTTGCCGCGCACGGAGTAAAATGCGATATTCGGGAACAGAGCGCGCATCATTTGAAAATCGTTTTGCCCGTCGCCGAGAAAAATGACGGCATCCACGTCTCTGTGCTTCTCGAGCGTTTCGCGCATATAGAGCGGCATGCCGTGGGAATCCGAAAAAACCAGCAGTTTCATGAAAATTCTCCTTCTTTTGAATTTAACGCAGATGAGGTCTCATTTTTTCGCGCCGCGCATAAACTGTAAACGGAAGTTTCCCTAAAGGGAGGGTTTACCATGAACGAACGTGAAATGCAATCGCTTTTGGCGTTGGCGGCGAAACGGCTGCACACCACGCCGGAAGCGCTGCGCGCCGCCGCCGAAAACGGCGACCTGCAGAACATTACGGGCGGTCAAAATAACGCGGCGGCTTCGCAGCTAAACCGCGTTTTAAGCGACCCGGAAGCCGCGAAAAAACTGCTTTCCACACCCGCCGCGCAGAAACTATTTGAGGCTCTCGGCGGCAAAAAATAGAAAGGAGGTGAGCGGCGGTGGAAGACCTGGCCGCAGCCGTACAATCCATTTTAAACGACCCGCAAAGCATGGCGCAGCTGCAGGGCGTGATGAACTCGCTTGGCATGAATCCGCCGCAAGCTCCTGCCCCGGCTACGCCGCCGGTGCAGCAAAAACCGGCGGCCGCCGCGCCGCTCAATTTGCTGAACACGCTAAACAACAGCGATCCGATGACGGCGATGCTTTTGCGCGCCGCGCCGCTTTTGGCAAGCGCGAACCGCGAGGATGACTCCACGCGATTGCTTGCGGCGCTGCGCCCTTTGCTCGGCGAAGCACGGCAGAAAAAGCTGGATGAAGCCTCGAAAATTTTGAAGCTCTTGCACCTTTTGCCGCTTTTGAAAGAGAGCGGCGTTTTACAGAATATTCTTTGAGAAAGGCGGGGTAAAATGCCGAGTAACATGCCGGACGCACGCGCCGTGGAAGAAGCCTTGCGCCGCGCACGGGAAATGCAGGGGCGCTCGGCGCATAACGCGCCGCCCCCGCCGGAAAAGCCAACAGAGAAATCGCCGCAGGGAAATGCGGAAACGTCAACTGAAATACCGAAGGAATTTCAGGCTGCTCCGAATAGACCTCTTTCTCCTCTCGATACGCTGCTAAAAGACAAGGAGCGCACGCTTTTGCTTGCACTCCTCCTTTTGCTTTACAACGAAGGCGGCAGTGCGGAGCTTTTGTTCGCGCTCTTTTATCTGCTTATCTGACCTGACCGTCGCCGCGGATGATGAATTTGTAGGAAACGAGCTCATTTAAGCCCATGGGGCCTCTGGCGTGCAGTTTCTGCGTGGAGATGCCGATCTCCGCGCCGAGCCCAAGCTCGCCGCCATCCGTGAAGCGCGTGGACGCATTTACATAGACCGCCGCCGCATCGACCTGTGCCGTGAACCGCTCCGCCGCACGGAGGTTCTCGGTGACGATGCACTCGCTGTGGCCGGTAGAATACTGCGCAATGTGCGCGATAGCCGCGTCAAGGCTGTCCACGACGCGCACGGCTAAGATATAATCGAGGTATTCCGTTGCCCAGTCCGCTTCGGTCGCGGGTTTGGCTTCGGGCAGAAGTTCGCATGTGCGCTTATCGCCGCGCAGCTCCACATTTTTCTCTTTGAGCTTATTTGAGATGACGGGCAGCGCCGCTTCGGCGATGTCCTTGTGCACTAAAATCGTTTCGATGGCGTTGCAGACGGACGGGCGGGAGGTTTTCGCGTTGAAAATGATATTCGCCGCCATTTCGATGTCTGCGTCTTTGTCGACATACACGTGGCAGTTGCCGACGCCGGTCTCGATGACCGGTACCTTGGCGTTTTCCACCACGGCGCGGATAAGCCCTGCGCCGCCGCGCGGAATGAGCAGGTCGAGGTACTCCGTCATGCCCATGAGCTCCACGCTGGACGCGCGGGAGGTATCCTGCACAAGCTGAACGCTGTCGCGCGGGAGGCCGGCGGATTCTATCGCATCGCGCAGAACCTCGGCGATGGCATTATTGGAGCGGAACGCTTCCTTGCCGCCGCGCAGAATGACGGCACTGCCCGCCATAAGGCACAACGCAGCCGCGTCGCTCGTCACGTTCGGACGCGCTTCGTAAATGATGCCGATAACACCCATCGGCACCGTGATTTTTTCCACTTTAAGCCCTTTGGGATTCGTTTCGCCGCTTAAAATGCGGCCCACGGGGTCGCGTTGGGCGGATACGTCTTCCACGCCCTTTGCCATGCCCTCAATGCGGGCAGGCGTGAGCGCCAAGCGGTCGAGCATGGCTTCGCTCATGCCGTTTTCTTTTGCGGCTTTAAGGTCTTCTTCGTTCGCGGCAAGAATTTCTGCCTGACGCGCGCGCAGGGCAGCCGCAGCGGCGTTTAATGCCGTGCGCTTTTTTTCGCCCGCGGTGCGCAGAACGGCGGCGGCTTTTTTGGCTGCGGCACCCATTTTTTGAAGTTCTGTCATACGCGTTGTGTTCCTTTCTGTAAATTACGGCATGAACACCGTGCCGATGTCCTCACCGTCGAAAATGCGGTAGAGGTTCTCCGGATCTTCGCCGGAGAGGATATATGTCGGGATATTTGCACGCCCTGCAATCTCTGCGGCGCGAATTTTCGTCGCCATGCCGCCTGTACCGCGTGCGGAGCCTGCCCCGCCCGCCATGGCACGCACCTCGTCGTCGATCTTCTCGATGACGCTGAGACGCTTTGCGTCGGGGTATGCCTTCGGGTTTTTGTCGTATACGCCGTCGATATCCGTTAAGATCATCAGCACGTCTGCGTTGATGATGCCGGCGACGATGGCGGAAAGCGTATCGTTATCGCCGAAATTGCGGCCCTCGAGCTCATCGACCGCAACGGTATCGTTTTCGTTGACGATCGGAATGACGTTCATATCGAGCAGCTCACGGAATGTATTTTCCACGTTGCGGCGGCTGATGGGCTGCGAGGTGACATCTGCCGTGAGCAAGACCTGCGCGACGTTCTGATGATATTCGCCGAAGAATTTATCGTAGGCAAACATCAGCTCGCACTGGCCGATGGCGGCAAGCGCCTGCTTTTTGGCGGTGTCGTCCGGGCGCTCCGGCAATCCGAGCTTGCCCATGCCCACGCCAATGGCGCCGGACGTAACGAGCACGATGCGACGGCCGCCGTTTTGCAGGTCGCACAGCGTGCGGCAGAGCTTATCGATGCGGCGCAGATTCATTTTGCCGTTTTCGTATGTCAAGGTTGAGGTGCCGATTTTCACCACAACGGTTTTTACTGTATTTAAATCCATGATTTTATTTGTTTTCACCGCAAATTCGCGGCAAAAACGTCCTTTCCCCATTCTCTTTTCTGCTCCATTATACATGGAAACAACGCAAAAAGAAAGCCTTTTTGCAAAAACTCAGGCGTTAAAAACGTCTAAGTCTTCGCCGTTTACGACCTTGCCCGTGTAGCCCGCATCACGGATCTCCTGCAAAATGAGGTCGCTGCGGCGGCGCGTTTCGGCTTCGACATCAATGGCGTTATCCTGAATATTCATGTGGTAAATGCGGTGGTAGGTGACGAGCAGCTTCGGCTGCGCTTTTTTCGCAACCTCAGCTAAGTCCGTGCTGAGCGTATGCACCTCGCGGTGATATTTCTGCCACTTCGGTCCGCGCGCGGCAATGCCGGCGGCATACTCGACCTCGTGCAGCAGAATATCGCAGTTTTTGGCCTTTTCTGCGACGATGTCGAGCGGGGCGGTATCGCCGCTGATGACAACGGTCTTCCCGTCTTTTGTTGTGAACTTATAGCCGTAGCTTTCGAGTGTGCCGTGGCTGACGGTGAACGCCTCCACGGTAACACGCTCGTCTTCGTAAATAACGCCCGGCTCAATCTCCGTCGCTTCCACCTTATAGCCGTTTTCGTTCGCGCGCTCAAAGCCGTGCAGGCGAAAATCGATATCGACCGCATAGGCAGAGAGCAGATGCTGCGCCATATTTCGGATTCCCTTCGGGCCAAAGACCCCCAGCGGTTTTTCCCGTTCCAGCACCCACGGGGTGAAAATGAGGTCCGCAAACCCGGCGGTATGGTCGGTATGCAAATGCGTACAGAACGCGGTATCGAGCAGATCAGGTCTAAGGGCATCTTCGCCGCGGCGGTACGCTTCCGCTGCGCGTCTTACGACGCCGGGGCCAAAATCGACGAGGTACGCATGGCCGTCGATAACGACGGCGGAAGCCGGGCCGCTCGCCCACGGGCAGGCGTTCGGTGTGCCCGTACCGAGTAAAACAAGTTTCGTTTCCATGTTTGTCATGCCTTTCTGGTTTAGAAAACAAAAAGGGACAAGCCTCGGCTTGTCCCCCGTTATCGAACTTAGTGTCTGTCGTTTCTGTCGCGGCGCGGACGATCTCCACGCGGGCGGTCACTGCGCTCACGGCGCGGCTGCTTCTCCGGCAGGACGTTCTCCGGCACGGCACCGTCAAGGTCGATCAGCGCTTCGCGGCGGGAGAGGTTCAGTCTGCCCTTATCGTCGATTTCAAGCACCTTGACCTTCACGATATCGCCGACATTGACGACATCCGTGACGTTCTCCGTGCGCTTGATGTCGAGCTGAGAGATATGCACAAGGCCTTCCTTGCCCGGGGCAATCTCCACAAACGCGCCGAAGTCCATGATTCTCGTCACGCGGCCGCTGTAATAGGAGCCCGGCTCCGGGTCGTTGACGATGGTATCGATGATGTCCATAGCGCGGCGGCACTTTTCAATGTCTATGCCTGCAACATAGCAGTGGCCGTCATCCTCGATATCGATGGTAACGTCGCACTCGGCGCAGATCTTCTGAATGACCTTGCCGCCGGAGCCGATGACCTCGCGGATCTTATCGACCGGCACAATGGTGGACAGCATCTTCGGTGCATATTTGGAAAGCTCGGGACGCGGCTCTGCGATAACCGGCAGCATAACTTCGTCCAGAATGTAATTTCTTGCTTTGTGCGTCTTTGCAAACGCTTCCTTGATGATCTCCGGCGTGAGACCGTGAATCTTCAGGTCCATCTGAATGGCGGTGATGCCCTTCTTTGTACCGGCAACCTTAAAGTCCATATCGCCGAAGAAGTCCTCAAGACCCTGAATATCGACCATGGTCATCCAGCGGCTGCCCTCGGTGATGAGGCCGCAGGAAATACCGGCGACCGGCGCCTTAATCGGCACGCCTGCGTCCATCAACGCCAACGTAGAGCCGCAGATGGAGCCCTGAGACGTGGAACCGTTAGAGGAAAGCACCTCGGAAACCAGACGGATGGTATACGGGAACTCCTCAACCGGCGGGATAACCGGCACAAGTGCACGCTCTGCCAGTGCGCCGTGACCGACTTCACGTCTGCCCGGGCCTCTGGAGGGCTTCGTCTCGCCTACGGAGTAGGACGGGAAGTTGTAGTGGTGGATGTAGCGCTTGGACTCTTCGTCGTCGATGCCGTCGAGGAGCTGGTTGTCACGCGTGGAGCCGAGCGTTGCAACGGTAAGCACCTGCGTCTGGCCGCGGGTGAACATGCCGGAGCCGTGTACGCGCGGCAGCAGACCGACTTCTGCGGCAAGCGGACGGATCTCATCCATACCTCTGCCGTCAACACGCTTCTGCTCGTCGAGCAGCCAGCGGCGCACGACGAACTTCTGCGTCAAATACATGCACTCGTCGATCTTTGCCGCCTGATCGGGGTAAATTTCGTCGAAGTGCTCATGCACTTTTTCGTAAACAGGCTTGAGCCTCTCGTCGCGAACGGTCTTGTCGTCCGTATCGAGTGCGGCCTTCACGTCATCAATGGCGAAATCGCGGATTTCTTCAAACATCTCCGGATCCGGCTTATTGGACGGGTAAGAGAACTTCTCTTTGCCGATCTCCCTCTGGATACCCTTGATGAACTCAATGATTTTCTGGTTTTCCGCATGGCCAGCCATAATGCCGTTGAACATATCCTCGTCGGACACTTCGTTTGCACCAGCTTCGATCATTGCGATGCGCTCATCGGTGGAAGCGACGGTAACAGCCATCTGGGAGAGCTTTCTCTGCTCTGCCGTCGGGTTGATGATGAACTCGCCGTCGATGAGGCCGACGGAAACGCCGCTGATGGGGCCGTCCCACGGAATGTCGGAGATGGACAGCGCGACGCTGGTGCCGACGAGTGCGGCAATCTCCGGGGAGCAATCCGGGTCAACGGACATGACGGTGCAGACGATGGAAACATCGTTGCGCATGTCCTTCGGGAACAGCGGGCGGATGGGGCGGTCGATCATACGGCAGACAAGAATCGCCTTATCGGTCGGGCGACCCTCACGCTTTAAGAAAGAGCCCGGGATCTTGCCGACGGAGTAGAGCTTTTCCTCGAAGTCAACGGAAAGCGGGAAAAAGTCGATGCCGTCACGCGGCTTTGCGGCAGCGGTGGCTGCCACGTGGATGGTGGTCTCACCGTAACGGACAAGGCACTCGCCGTTTGCAAGCTGTGCCATTTTACCGGTTTCGATCTTCAGCGGGCGTCCGGCAAATTCCGTTTCAAATACTCTGAAATTTTCAAACATAAAGGTTATTTTCCTTCCCCCCGAAAGCCGGGATTTTCCGACTCCGCAGACCGTTTAACAATTAAACCGACGCACACGTGTTTTACGACCTGTATGCGCCCGTTTCACTGCTAAACAGCCCTTGGAATCATTTTGTGCAGATATTAAATCAGCTGCGCGGGTCGCGCGCAGCTGAAAAAAGACAAAAAATTACTTACGGATACCGAGTTCTGCAATGATTGCTCTGTAACGCTCGATGTCAACCTTAATGAGGTAGTTGAGAAGGCTTCTTCTCTGGCCGACCATCTTCAGCAGGCCGCGGCGGGAGTGATGATCCTTCTGGTTGGTACGGAGGTGCTCGGTGAGGTCGTTGATTCTCTTGGTGAGAACGGCGATCTGAACTTCCGGGGAACCCGTGTCGCCCTCATGGCGTGCATACTTCTTGATGATCTCTGTCTTTTCGCTCTTCAGCATTGTGTTTTCCACCTTTTCTAAAATATTTGCCGCGCTCACAGGTCTGGGTCGGTGTTATCCCTGCGGAGATGTCTCCCAAAAGGGTTAGTCCCTGATCCGAGGACGGGCACTTTGAAAGTATAGCATAATTCTTCAAAGTTTGCAAGCGGTTTTTCCTCTGCGGCGCAGATTTTTCGTTCCGTACAAAATGACGAAAACGTCCGGCCCAAAACCGACTTTTTCACGGCTCTTCCTGCCTTTTTTGCGAAACTCGGACATTTTCGACATGGTGCATCTTGACAAGCTTTTGAAATCCGTATACTATTAAACAGTTAATTATCGAAACGACCGTGCAAAAGCAAGTTTACCCGTGAAAGACTGAACACAAACGACGCGAAAAGGCGTTATGGGCGCGGAGGTTTTTCCGCCGGAGAAAGGATATTTTTAATGAGCAAAATTGCAGTTGTTACCGATACAAACAGCGGCATCACCCGCGAGGAAGCGAAAAAGCTGGGCGTTTATCTTCTGCCCATGCCGTTCATCGTAGACGGCACGGAGTATTTTGAGGGCGTCACCTGCACGTATGAGCACTTCTTTGAGATGCTGGAAGCCGGTGCAGAGGTCTCCACCTCTCAGCCCTCGCCGGAATCCCTCACGGCGATGTGGGAGGAGGCGCTCGCGACGCACGATTCCGTTGTGCACATTCCGATGTCTTCGGCGCTGAGCGGCTCTTGCGACACTGCAAAGGCACTCGCCGCGGAATACAACGGCCGCGTATGCGTTGTGGACAACAAGCGCATTTCCATCACGCAGCGCGAATCCGTTCTGGACGCGCTGATGCTGGCCGAAAAGGGTCTGACCGCTGCCGAAATCTGCGTGCAGCTTGAAAACACCGCGTATAACGCGAGCATTTACCTTGCTGTGAATACACTGGAGCTCTTAAAAAAGAGCGGCCGTGTGACGCCGGCCGGGGCGGCGCTCGCGACGCTGCTGGGCCTCAAGCCCGTTTTGCAGATTCAGGGCGGCAAGCTGGACGCTTACGCGAAGGTGCGCGGCATGGCAAACGCCGAAAAAACGATGCTGAAGGCGCTCGAAAAAGACCTGCAAACGCGTTTTGCGGGCAAAAAGGTGCACATTGCGGCGGCATACTCCGGCGACATCAAGCCCGCGCTCGAGTGGCGCAAGACAATACGCAAGTATTTTGATGACAACAGCATTGAGCTTTACAAGCTCCCCATCAGCATTTGCTGCCACGTCAGCTCCGGCGTAAAAGCGCTCGGCTGCTTTGAATATTTTGAGTGATTTTTGCGTTTACATACAAAACCCTCGCTGTGTTCGTTTGAAGCACAGCGAGGGTTTTCTTATTTATGTTTGAGCATTTCAATGCTTGCAGCACGGTTATGGAGGCTGCCAAGCAGGCCTTTGAGGCTTAAAATGCGGAAAAGCAGCTGTTCGCGCTCGGTGAGCGGTGTTTGAAACGCGGCTTTGACGTCTTCGGTTGTTTTGCCGCAGTACCGCTCGAACGCTTCCGGCGTGATACCCAGCATTTCGATGAGGGCGTCGATGTCGTCAACGACGGTTTTTACATCGGCGTTTTTGCCACTCTGCGCCAAAGAGAGGTACTCCATGAGCCAATCAAAATACATGGTTCCCTTTATGCTGCCCGACGCGGCTTCCAAAAGCGCATCGAGCGTTTCGGCATCGCAATGCGCGATGGTTTTGAATGTTTCAAACCCGAGTCCCGTTTTTTCGCGGCAGGTTTTTTCCCATTCTTTCATGTCGATTGGGGTGAGCATGTGCGGGGGCCTCCTTTTCAAACGCTTCAAACAGCGTTCTTGCGGTTTTTTCGTTCAGGCTGATCTCCGCTTTCAGCGCGTCTAAATCGGGGAACTTTTTTTCGTCCCTGACAAAGCTCAAAAGCTCCAGACGCAGTGTTCTGCCGTACAGGTCACCGCCTGTGAAATCGGGCATCCAGGTTTCGGAAAGCGCGTGGTCGGAGCCGACGGTGGGCTTTACGCCGACATTCGTCACGCCGCAGTAGGTTTTGCCGTCCACATACACGGCGGAGGCGTACACGCCGAAGCGCGGCAGCACGAAGCGCGGCGGGAAATTCTGGTTGATGGTCGGCGTGCCGATGGTATGACCGATGTGGTTGCCGTGCACGACCTCAAAGCAGAAGCCGAACGGTCTGCCCAGCATGGCGGTGACGTCTTCCATCTCGCCGTTTTCAATCGCTTTACGGATGCGCGTGGCGCTGATCCGCTCGCCTTTATATTCCACTGTGGGCACGACGTGCATTTCGCCGCCGTGGGTTTCGCAGAGCTTTTTCAGCCACTCCGTGTCGCCCGCCGCGAACTTACCGAAGCGGAAATCCGCGCCACAGGCGATGCGCTTCGCGTTCAAACCGAAGCGCAGAAGGTTTGCAAAGCGCTCCGCAGGCCACTCTGCGACCTGTGCAAAATCCGGCATGATGACATACTCCACGCCCCAGCTTTCCAAAATGCGCATGCGCTCCTCAACGGTGGTGAGATAGCAGCAGGTGCCTGTAAGGTACTCCGCAGGGTTATCCCGAAACGTGAAAACAACGGGTGTGAGCCCGCTTTCCACCGCCGTGCGAATGACCTTATAATGCCCGATATGCAGGCCGTCAAACGCGCCGAGCGCGACCGCCGTTTTTTTCTCGCCGATGAACTTTCGTATTTCTTCCGTATTGCGAATGACGTGCATGTGCCGATTCCCTCTCATTTTTCTGAAAATGACTTAACGTATTTGAATTCCCCGTTTTCCGCGCGGGCGAGTCCCAAGAACTTCTCGCCGTCTTCGTACAGCGCGACCTGCGTGCCCTCCGGCATAGCGATCTTCGGTGCACGGCAGCGCGAAATTGTGAGTGCACCGCCGTTTAAATATCTTTGTGCCTGCGCCGGTGTGACAGACACGGCAGTGAGCATCGAAAAGAGCTTTTCCACGGGGCGAAGAATTTCATCAAAGCTTTCCCCGTTTTCTTTCATCGCCTTTAATGTATCAAGCGAGACGGCGTCTGCGAGCGTAAAGCCGCACGCTGCTGTTCTTCTGAGCGCCGTCATGGCACCGACCGTGCCGCATTTTTGGGCAATGTCTTCGATCAGCGTGCGGATATACGTGCCTTTCGAGCACGTGACGTGCAGCTTGCCGGTTTTTTCATTCTCGTTATATTCGAGCAGCGTGAGCTCCGCAATATGTACGGGCCGCGCTTCGCGCTCTACTTCGATGCCCTGCCGCGCGAGCTTATATAATCTCTGTCCGTTGACGGAGACAGCGGAATACATAGGCGGCACCTGTAAAATATCGCCGCGAAAAGAATCCAGTGCAGTTTCGAGCGCAGCTCTTAAAACGGGGGTTTCATCCGTTTTGATGACTTCGCCGGTCACGTCGCCGGTGGTATACGCTTCGCCAAACCGAAAAGACGCTTCGTAGGTCTTTGCGGTTTCCGGCAGAAGCGACACGGCTTTTGTAGCGCGGCCGAGCAAAAGCGGCAGAACGCCTGTTGCCATGGGGTCTAATGTGCCCGTGTGGCCGATGCGCCTTTCGCGCGTCAACCCGCGCACGACCGCCACGGCGTCGAACGACGTGAAGTCCTGCGGTTTATCCAAAACGATGATGCCTTCCATGCTGCCTCCGTATTACCAGCCCGCCTCTTCCACGAATTTGTAGAAGTCCTTTTCCGCGTCTTTGTCTTCTGCGCGGATGGTGCCGACGGTCTCGGTATAAATGATGTATTCCTCTTCGCCGTCCAAATCAAACAGCGTATCGCACAAATTCTGGTCGTATGCGCCGATGCCGCAGGTACCGAGATTTAAAGCACTGCACGCAAGATACAGGTTTTCGCCCACGTGGCCCATATCAACAAGGGAACCTCTGTGGCTGAAAATGCCGTAGCGCCACTCTGTGCGGTACGGAACGAACGACCAATAGAACACAACGCTCGACTTTTTCACCCAGTGCTGATCGCATAGGGACTTGTCGATGACGTCTTCGATGTTTTCCACCTCACCGAGATACTCGAGCTGATTTTCGAGCGGCAGATAGTGGTATTTGCCGGGCTTTAAGCCCTCTACACGGCGCACGAGCAGGTATGTTTCAAACGGATGTCTTGCGCCGCCGCACGGCACGGTACGCAGCGTTGCATACTTTTTGCCGCGGATACCCTTTACGCCCTGCGTTGCCCAAAGTAAAAACGAAAGCTCCAAAAGGGACAGGTTCTCTTCCGTATAAACGCGGGAAGAGCAGCGGTTGAAAATGACGTTTAAGAGGTCTTTTTCGAGGCCAAGCGGCTTAAAATCGCGCGGCAGATCGATACGCGCATCGCTCACCGGCGCTTTCGTCAGCGGCGGCTGCGGCAGCATTTTCTGCTGGTCGGTCTTGTAGCCCTCCGGCTCGTCGCTTGCATCTTGCTTTAAAAAGCCACGTCGGCTTTCTGTGATGGCGCGAATTTCTTCGGGTGTTAATTCTTTCATGTGAACTCCTCCCATCTGATTTACAGCTGAATTAAATTGCCGATTTTCACTTATTTTCGAGCGCTTTGATGGCTTCGCCGCAGGCGGCTACCACGCGCGCTTTTACGTCTTCAAGCTCGCCCGTAAGGGAGCAGCCTGCCGCACCCTTGTGCCCACCGCCGCCGAATTTGGCGCAGACGACGGACGCGTCCGCGGGGTTCGTGGCACGCATGGAGACCTTCCAAACGCCCCCTTCGCGCTCGCGCAGCGTAAAGCCCAGCAGAACTCCCTCCACCTGGCGCACCATGGCGGAAACGCCGTCGAGATCGTCTTCGGAAGCGCCGGTCTCTGCGATGACGTCACTCGTCAGGCAAAACACCGCGCACTTACCGTCACAGTGAAACTCCATGTCGCTGTACAGGCGTTTCAGCAGCGCTACGGCAGCGCGGCTTTTGGTATCAAACATCAGGCGGTTGATCTCCGCGGCGTTCGCACCGTGCTCCAAAAGGTCCGCCGCGATGCGGTACGTGTTTGCGGAAGCGTTCGGATAGCGGAAGCAGCCCGTATCGGTGGAAATGCCCGTATAAAGGCAGTCCGCGATCTTCGGCGTGATCTCCGCGCCGAGCGCCGGAATCAAACGCGCGATGAGCTCGCATGCCGCGCCTGCGGTGCCTTCTACCCACGTTTCTTTGGCAAACGGACGGCAGGACGCGTGGTGGTCGATGGCAAAATCCGTTTTGTCGCCGTAGGGCTCCAAAGAGCCGAGCAGCGTTTTATCGGCCACATCAACCGTCACGATATGCTCCGGCTCGAACTCGCCGTATTCGATGCCCTCAAAAAGATATGTGAATTTCGGCGGCACGGGGTCTGCACAGCGGAACATGACCGATTTGCCGAGCGCGATGAGTGCGCGGCTGAGCGCCGAAGCGCAGCCGAGCGTATCGCCGTCCGGCGAGCGGTGGCTGAGGATCAAAATTTTGTCTGCGCCGCGCAGGAAATGTGCGGCATCCTCCAGATTTGCCATAAGCGTGACCAAGCTTTCGGGCGAAATTTACGCCCAAAAGCACTCCTTTCTTTGAATCTTTACGGGAAGCTTATTTTTTCTCGTTTTCAAGGTCGTGCAGAATGCGCGAAATGTTGGCGCTGTACTCAATGGAATCCGTCGCCTTAAAGATCATTTCCGGCACATGGCGCAGCTTTAAGCGGTTTCCAAGCTCGCGGCGTACATAGCCCGCGGCGCTTTTAAGACCCTTAACGGCATTTTCCGCCGTTTCCATGCCCTCCATGGCGCTGACATACACTGTGCAGTAGGAAAGGTCGTTTGTGACCTCCACACGCACCACACTCAGCATGCAGCCGCTGACGCGCGGATCCTTGAGTTCTCTTAAAATAGCGGAAACCTCACGGCGGATATCCTCCGTGGTTCTGCCCAATTTATAACTCGGCATCGTTTATTCTCCTTTCTCTTCCGGCAGGAAGCGCGCGGAAATGAGCTCCGCTGCAACTTTAAAGCCCGCCTTCAGACTTTCTGTTTCGATCCACTCGCCGCGCGTGTGCTCACCGGCGCCGATGCAAAGACCGATTGCCGCGGCAGGAATACCGTTTGCAAGCGGGATGTTGCAGTCTGTGGAGCCGGCATACACGCCCGGGCGCGTGCCGAAATGGTTTTCCACCGCGTCCGCGCACTGTGTTAAAAGTGCAGTCTGACGCGGGTCGTGATTTTCTTTGTTGCCGCAGGGACGCTCGCCGAGCAGCTCTGCCGTGACGTCTACGCCCTCTGCTTTAAATTCTTCCAGTATTTTCTCAAAATATGCCTTGGCATCCATAAGGCACGCGTAATCGTCCGAGCGCATTTCGTACAGCATTTCCGCCTGTGCCGCGATGCTGTTGACGGTCGTGCCGCCCGAGATCGTACCGACGTTGAATGTCGTTTTCGCGCTGCCTGCGGGAATTTTGTATTGATAGAGCTCCGTGATGATGGCAGAAAGGCGCTCAATGGCGTTTACGTTTCCGAAATCGGCAAACGAGTGACCGCCCGCGGTCTTCACTGTGACCTTGTAGCGCAGAGAGCCGACCGCCATGCCGACGATGCCGTCAAGGTAGCCGTCAAATGAAATGACCTGCTCTATGCGCTTGCCGTACCGTGCGTTTAAAGCGCGGCTGCCTTTTAAATTACCGAGGCCCTCCTCGCACGAGTTCATGACAAATACAATGCCGCCGTTCGTTTTCGGCTTTTCGTTTGCGACATAAGCCGCCATAAGCATAAGCAAAGCGACGTTCGCGGTGTCGTCACCCACAGCGGGGCAGAACCACTTGCCGTCCTTTTCGGTCAGTTCAAGGGGCACAGACTCCGGGAAAACCGTGTCGATATGCGCCATGAAAATTGCGACGGGCACATCGTTTTCGGCGTTATATTCGTAAATGACGTTTTTCGCTTCATCGATAAAAACGTTTTCCGCGCCGTGGTCCATAAGCCACGCTTTGCAGAATGCGGCACGCTTTTCTTCGTGGTGGCTCGGCGACGGGATCAAGCACAGCGTGCGCAGCAGTTCCAGCGCCGTTTGGTGATTCGTGAGAACGTATTCGTTCAAATTCATAGGGAATGCCTTTCTAAAGCAAAGCCGCGTCCCGCGATGGGGACGCGGCTGAACCGACTTTTAGTCTCTGTACTCTTCCATTTCGTAGACTTCGAGGATGTCGCCCAGCTTGATGTCGCTGAAGCGCTCCAGCGTGATGCCGCAGTCGTAGCCGTCCTGCACTTCCTTCACGTCGTCCTTGAAGCGGCGCAGGGAAGCAATCTTATCATCGGCAACGATGATGCCGTCACGCACAAGGCGCACCTGCGCGCCGCGCACGATCTTGCCGGAGGTGACGTGACCGCCGATGACCATGCCGACGTTCGTGATCTTGTAGACCTCGCGGCACTCTGCCTTGCCGAGGAACACTTCGCGGTACTTCGGTGCGAGCATGCCCTTCATAGCGGATTCGATCTCTTCGATGCAGTCATAGATGATACGGTAGAGGCGCATATCGACACCGTCGCGCTTTGCGTTCTCTTCCGCGACCGGGTCCGGGCGAACATTGAAGCCGACGATGATGGCGTTCGAGGCGTTTGCCAACATGACGTCGCTTTCGCTGATTGCACCGACCGCGCCGTGAATGACATGCACGCGCACTTCGTCGTTGGAAAGCTTCTCGAGGGACTGACGGACAGCTTCAACAGAGCCCTGCACGTCGGCCTTGACGATGACCTTGAGCTCCTTCATCTCGCCTTCCTTCATCTGCTCGAAGAGGTTATCCAGCGTAACCTTCGTCTGGGAGTTGAACATCTCTTCCTTCTGCTCGGTAAGACGCTGCTCAACGAGCTCACGTGCCAGACGCTCGTCGGAAACGGCGTTGAACGTATCGCCGCCGACCGGCACTTCGTTGAGACCCGTGACCTCAACCGGCACGGACGGACCTGCGCTCTTTACGCGCTCGCCACGCTCGTTCATCATGGCGCGAATACGACCGACCGTGGTACCGGCGACCACGATGTCGCCGGTATGCAGCGTACCGTTCTGCACGAGGACGGTCGCAACCGGGCCGCGGCCCTTATCGAGGCGCGCTTCAATGACGGTGCCCTTTGCGGCACGGTCCGGGTTCGCCTTGAGCTCCTTCATTTCCGCAACGAGCAGAATCATTTCAAGGAGATCATCGATACCCATTTTGGTGTGTGCGGAAACCGGGATGCACGGCACGTCGCCGCCCCACTCTTCCGGTACGAGCTCGTATTCGGTGAGCTGCTGCTTGACGAGATCCGGGTTTGCGGCCGGTTTATCCATTTTGTTGATGGCAACGATGATGGAAACGCCCGCTGCCTTAGCGTGGTTGATGGCTTCTACCGTCTGCGGCATGATGCCGTCATCGGCTGCGACGACCAGCACGGCGATATCCGTAACCATGGCGCCTCTTGCACGCATGGTGGTGAAGGCGGCGTGACCCGGCGTATCAAGGAACGTAATGTCCTTGCCGTCGATATTGACGCGGTATGCGCCGATGTGCTGCGTGATGCCGCCGGCTTCGCCCGCGGTAACGTTTGCGTGGCGGATGGCGTCCAGAATGGAGGTCTTGCCGTGGTCAACGTGGCCCATGACAACGACGACCGGTGCGCGCGGCACAAGGTTTGCATCGTCGTCTTCGCTGTCGTCGATGATACGGTCTTCGATGGTGACGACGACCTCTTTTTCGACTTTTGCGTGGAACTCATCGGCAATGAGTACGGCGGTATCAAAATCGATGGTGTCGTTGATGGTAGCGAAAACGCCGTTTGCCATGAGCTTCTTGATGACTTCGGCGCTCGTTGCCTTCAGGCGGAGGGCAAACTCGCCGACGGTAATCTCATCCGGCACGGTGATGGTGATGGCCTTTGCCTTGCGTTCCGCCGCGATGCGGTTGAGTCTTTCTGCTTCCGTCTCGCGCTTTGCGCTGCGCGGCTTGCCGCGGCGCTGGCTCTTCTGGTTGATCTTCTGCTTTGCGGCAACGGTGTCGTTCTTCACTTTGTCGTATGCCAGACGGTCGTACTTTTCATTGTACTTGTCGATATTGACGTTGACCGTTCTGGTATCGACCACGCGGCGGCGCGGAGCTTCGCTTGCGGCCTCCTGTGCCGGAGTGTTGTTGCTCGGCTGGTTGTTCTGCGCAGGACGCTGCGGCTTATTCTGCTGCGCGTTCTGGTTTCTGTTATTGCCGTTATTGTTGCGGCGGTCGTTATTTTTGTTGCGATTATTATTGTTATTCACGTTCTGCTTCTTCGGCTCCTGCGTGTTCTTAGCGGTTTTTTCGCTCGGTTTTTCCGCTGTTTTCTCGGCCGGCTTCTCTTCGGTCTTTGCCGCATTGCGCGTTGCAAAGTACGCGTCAAAGTTCTGTGCGGCATGATCCTGCGTGAAGCGGTCAAAAACGATATCGAGCTCGTTTTCTTCCAACGCCGTCATGTGCTTTTTCGGCTCTTTTACGTACTTGCCGAGGATATCCAGCACTTCTTTGTTCGGCACATCCAGATCCTTTGCCACATCATGCACTCTGTATTTAATCATCATATACGCATTTCCTCTCTTTCTCCGTCTGCGATGAGCTGCTTCAGTTTTTCCGCAAATCCGCGGTCACACACGGCAAGCACACCGGCCTTTTTGCCGATGGCTGCGGAAATTTCTTCCATGGTAAACGCAGGCTCCAAAACGGATACATGATACTTTTCCGCTTCAAAGCGCACGTTCTTCTTCGTTTTGTCCGAAAGGTCTGCGGCAAGGATCACAACGCCGCACGCGCCGCTGCGCATGGCTTCCACGGCGGTATCAAAGCCCCAGTTGAGCTTTCCCGCACGTCTTGCAAGGCCCAAAGCGGACAGTGCTCTGTTCATTTTTGCGCCTCGCCCGCCTTTCCTTTCACATCTGTACACAGCTCCTGATACATGGCGTCATACACGGCGTCTTCAATTTTACAGGAGAACGCGCGTTCAAAGCGCCGCGCCTTCTGTGCCTTTTTCAGACACTCGGGGTCCCTGCAAACGTACGCGCCGCGGCCGGGCTTGCGGCCTGTAAGGTCCAAAGAGACCTCGCCGCCTGTCTGCACACCGTTCTCATCTTCCTTAACGGGGGCACGCACCACGCGCACCAGTTCCTTTTTCGGCTTCATTTCACCGCATCCCGCACACATACGGAGCGGTATTTTCTTTTGTTTCACGCTGTATCACGTTCCTTTCTGCGAGATGCAAGTTTCAAAAAGGCTTACGCTTCCTCTTCTTCGCCGAAGAAGCCGCTTTCCGGCTTAATGTCGATCTTCCAGCCGGTCAGCTTAGCCGCAAGGCGGGCGTTCTGGCCCTTGTTGCCGATGGCGAGGGAAAGCTGGCTGTCCGGCACGGTAACCTTGCATACGTGGGAACCGTCCTCTGCCGTTTCAACGGAAAGCACGGTCGCCGGTGCAAGCGCCGCTGCAATGAACTTTGCCGGGTCTTCGCTGTAGTCGACAATGTCCATCTTCTCGCCGCCAAGCTCGTTGACGATGTCGGAAACACGCGTGCCGCGCGTACCGATGCAGGCACCCACAGCGTCTACGTCCGGGTTATGGGACATAACGGCGATCTTCGTTCTGGAGCCGGCCTCGCGGGCAACGGCTTTGATTTCTACGGTGCCGTCGAAAATTTCCGGCACTTCCTTTTCAAACAGGCGGCGGATAAGATCCGGGTGCGTGCGGGAGATGATGGCCTTCGGGCCCTTTTCGGTCTCCTTAACGTCTACAACGTAGACCTGTACGTGGTCGCCTTCCTTGACGTTTTCGGTGCCGACCTGCTCTCCCTTCGGCAAAATGGCTTCTGCCTTGCCGATCTTCAGGGACAGCGCGCCGGTCTTCGGGTCTACGCGCTCTACAAGGGCGCTGACGAGTTCCTGATGGCGACCCTTGAATTCCTGCATCATTTGGTCGCGCTCGCTGTCGCGGATGCCCTGACGGATGATGTTTCTTGCGGTCTGCGCTGCCACACGGCCAAACTGTTTTGTATCGAGACGGTGGCGCACAAAGCCGCCGATCTCTGCGCGCGGGTCGTACTGCTTGACGATCTCGAGTGCAATCTCGCGGTTCGGGTTTTCCACTTCTTCTACAATCTCCTTGCGCAGGAACACGTCAAACTTGCCGCTTTCCGGATCCATGTCGATGACAACGTCTTCGTTGCCGTAGCTGTTTTTGCAGGCGGTGGCAATGGCCTTCTTGATCTTATCGATCATGAAATCGACCGGGATGCCTTTTTCCGCTTCGAGGAGCTTCAGAGCCTCAAACAGCTCCTTGCCGTCATTGTTCACTTCTTTTTTCTGCGCTGCTTTTCTTGCCATTTTTCAAATTACCTGCCTTCCGGTATTATTCTTTCAAATTTTTGTATTATAAACGGGAGCCTTCCCGGATCAGTCATAATCTTCGATGAGGTTGACACTGGCACATTCTTTTCTGGTGAACGTGACCGTGGTGTCCTCCTCGGTGATGACCTCAAAGTCGCCGTTTTCGGCAACGTCGATGAGGATGCCCTCGAGCTCGCGCACGCCGTTTTCAAGCGGGCGAATGAGCTTTACGCGCACCGGCGCTTCAAGAAAAGCCTCAAAGTGCTCCGGGCGGGTGAGCTTGCGGTTGATGCCGGGCGAGGAGACCTCCAAGGTATATTCCTGCGGAATGGGGTCTTCGCTGTCCAGCACGGGGTTGATGGCGCGGGTGAGGTCTACGCAGTCGTCGATGCCTACGCCGCCTTCCTTGTCAATAAAAATGCGCAGATACCAATCCGCGCCCTCTTTCGTGAACGTAACGTCCCAGATTATGAGCCCAAGCTCCTTTGCGAGCGGCTCTGCCAGCGCGCGCACGATCTCCGTGGTGCTGCCTTTCTTTTTCTCTGCCATACGCAGCTTCCTTTCTCCGCCCGCTTTTCGGCGGCTGTGTCTGTTTTGGATATACACCCTAATACAAACAAAAGAGCGGGTCGCCCCACTCTTTCATCATCCTACTATCTTACCGTAAAGATTATACCACAGCGCCGCTTTTTTTGCAAGGAGAAAAACAAAGTTTTCCGCACAAATACGGGTGTGTTTTTACGTTTTGGTACGGCATTTTTCACAGGCTGTTTGCCCCTGCCGCGCAAAACAACGTCCGTGCGCTTTATTTCCCGAAAAACACAAAAAACGGACGCGCCGCCTTTTTGCGGTCGCGTCCGTCGTTTGTGCTTATTTTATTCCGCTGCGGATTCAAGCTCGGAGGTCGTGCTCTCTTCCTCATCGCCCTTTACGGGCTTATTCTGCGCGATGACTTCCTTTGCTTCCAGAACCTTCTGGATATCGCTCATGCGCACGGAGCCGGTCGGCTGATCGTTCAGTGTGGCAACGGCGCGGCGTTCGGATGCCGGGTCTGCGTAGAACTTAATCTCCTCGCTCTTTCTGCCGTCGAAGAAATCGTACTTGATTGTGAGGATCGGGTCGCCCTGCGGCTCCTGAATGTCCTCGTTCAAAACGGAGATGGCGAGCAACATCTGGTAGAACGGCTGGTAGTAATCGTAGTTGATTTCCTTGCCGTCCTTCGAGACTTCCAAATCGTAGAATGTGTTCGTCTCGGTGGATTTCTCCTCGTTCTCGATGCGGGTCACGTCGTAGACATCCGTACCGGTGGACGAGGTGAGGGCCACGCGGGAAACGCTCTTGATGTACGGCAGGCGCACAAAGCCGTCGCGCAGGGAATACACTTCAATATCCACCCAAGAGGTCACGGCGCTGTCCGTGATGGTATAGATCGTTGTGTCGTCGTCCACCATCATGCTGTACAGGTCGCCGGTCTTATCGCCGAGCTTAATGACATGGTGCTCATCGTTCATCGTGTAATCGCACACAGCGACCGGGTTATCCAGACCGTACTTTGCGATGTCTTCTTCCGTAGCGTGTACGGCGAGGACACCGGCAGCCGTCACGTTTTGCAGCTGCTCCACAAAGTCGTCGATCTTGCCGGAGTTCATGCCGGCGTAGATCGGCTCTGTGATGTCGTACGCGAGCACTTCGTCATCGGAAAGACCGAACTGAATTTCTTCCGGATAGTTCTGGCCGGAAAGGTGCAGGCTGTTGATTTCGCTTGTGCTGTCCGTCTCGGTACCGTCCGTCGCGGTGATGGTCGGCGTCGGAATTGCGATGAGAGACTTATTGAGGAAGTCGTACTTAGACTGCTTCAAATACGTGGAAACGGGCACGATGTACACTTCGTCCTCATACAGCATGTAAGAGCCGGAGGATTCACCGGCCTTATTGCCGATGGTGAACGTCTGGGACGTGCCGTCCGTGTAGTTCATGGTGATCTTGTAGCCTTCGCCGCTGCCGAGACCGTACTCGGAGAGGTCCTCTACCTCACCGATCTTCTTCGTCGGCGTGACGGAGCATAGGCGGTCTGCAAGGCTCTTTACGTTCGAGTAGAGCACATCAAGGTCGTCCCAGCCTTCAATGGTGAAGGTCTGCTCGGTGTCGCCGCTCGAGGTGGTCGTTTCCGTCGGGATGATCGTATAGCTGTCGTCCGCGGCGAGGTCTTCAATGCCGATGTTCTTCACGTCTTCGGCGGTCTTATCGATCAGTGCGGGCTCCGTGCTCTCGGAAACGGTGCTGGAACTGTTTGCGTCGTCTTCACTGTCCTTCGGAGACGTGAGGATCAGCGCTGCGGCAGCCGCGCCCAGCACGATGAGCACAACGAGCGTGATGATAATGTATTTTGTGGTTTTCTTCATGGGAAGCAGGTTCCTTTCTTCGACTTACAGATGTCTTCTTCTGAGGAAGATGACAAGGCCGATGACAAGGACGGCAACCGGCACCACAATGGTGAACAGGCCAAGACCGATGGTCTGGATGACCGCGGAGGAAGCGCTGATATCAAGTGTGTTCGTCTGGGTCTGGTTGACAACGAGGCCCACGCGGGTATCGGTCGTGCCGGTGAGGTTCTTAATGAAGTCCAGCGTATAGTCCTTATTGCCGAAGGTGGAGTTGCCGAGGAAGGTGCTGAGGTAGCCCATGGAGTTGCCGTCTACCACAACATTCGCGCAAATCTTGCCTTGATTATCCATGTAGCGCTGTGCAAGACCGGTGATGGTGTAAGTATCGGTGTTCGGGTTTTCCTCAACCTCCTGTGTGGTCGTGAGGTAAGCGGTGTCGCTCGTCTCCAAAATGGAATACGTAGCGATATCGTTGTTGGAGGTAAACAGGCGCTTTACCGGTGCTGCTGCGGCGGCGATAACGTTATCATACGTGCCGCTGAGTACATCATCGGTGACGTTTGCAAAAAGATAAGCCGGGGAAGCGTCCTGCGTGGTTAGCACGTTGTTCATGTCGCTCTCGAACAGCACACCGGTCTGCGGCTCAAGACCCCACTCTGCAAGGAAGGACTTGAGGTTCGGCATGTCTGCCCAGCTCTGGGTCGGGTATGCCGTGACATACAGCGTTCTGGAAGAAGCCATTTTCTCATCGTCGAGATACGCTTCAAGCTTAGAAAGCTCTTCAGACGTATAGTCCGTGGTCGGCGTGCCGAGCACAACGATGGAAGCGTCTTCCGGAATTTCGTCCGTCAGCATGTTGAACTCTTTGACTTCAAAGTTGTTGTCGTTGAGCATGCCGGTAAACGTGGAAAGGTTATCGGAAACGGTGAGCATTTCGTTGTGGCCCGTCGCGAATGCGACGACCGGAACGGTATCGAGATTGACGAGGTACAGGGCGTTTGCAAGTGCGCCGTCTACCTTGGAGTAGTAGTTATACTGGCCGGTGGAAGAATCCTGCTGGATGCTGAACAGGTCGGTAACGGCGAGCGTCTTGTGGCGCTTATCCGTCTTGACCATGACCTTACCAGTCGTAAGGGAGTCACCAGCATAGTCGCTGATGAACTGCGGGTTCAGGTCCGGGTCGATGTACTCGACTTTGATCTTGTCGTTCAACTCATGCAGACGGTCTGCGAGGTTTGCGACCTGACTGTACTTTAAGCTGTAATTGGAATAGACCTCATCGCCGCGGATCGCGTCCTCGGAGCCGATGATGTAAATGGTCGTTTCGTTGACGATCTCCTTTGCCACGTCCGTTGCTTCATCGCTCAGGGTATTGAGGCCCTCTTTCGTGAGGTCGAAGTTCATGGACGGAAAACGCGTGGTCAGCGCAGAGACCAGAACGTTGATGACGATAATCACGGCGATAAACACAACCGTGAACACAACGGCCAAAGAGCCGTGCTTGAATTTTTCTTTATGCACCGCGGTCTTTACTGCGGAAAGGTTCGGTTTCTTACTCATCTCTATGCTCCTCCCTTAGTTCCAGCGGCGGCTTTCCACCCTGCGGGCGGTCAGGAACACAAACACAGCCGCCACGCTGATGAAGTACACGCAGCTTGAAACGCTGAATATGCCCTGCGTGAAGATATCATATCGCGAGGTGAACGAGATCCATGTGAGGATGGTGCCGATGAAGTTGCCGGAGAGCGCAGACGCAATCTGGTCGACGAACATCAGGAAAATGGCAATGACGAACGTGCCGATAGCCGCGATGACCTGGCTGATGGTGAGGCCGGAAATGAAAACACCGATGGAGATCATAGCCGCGCCGTACAGCAGCGTGCCGATGTAGTTGCCAAAGAGAATGCCCCACGGGAACGCGGAGGAGAAAAAGCCCATCGTGATGGCCGGCAGCAGTGCCAGGGTGTTCGCGATGAAATACACGCCGAACGCCGCGAGGAACTTGCCCATAACGATGCCCGTCACGCTGACCGGCGCCGTGATGAGCGCCTGGTCGGTCTTATTCTTGCGATCATCGCTCATGCTGCGCATCGTGATGATCGGCATGATCATCATGCTGAACATAAACATGGTGCTGAACACCTGCGTGATGTACGAGCTGGAGCCGATGGCCATAACCTGATAATAGAAGAAGCCGTAAAGCGCAAGCAGCGCCGCCACGACGACATAGCCGACCGGGGAAGCGAAGTACGCTCTCATCTCTCTTTTGAATATTGCTCTCATTTCTCTGCATCCTCCTTCGTTTCAGCCTCTTCGGGCTCAGATGCTTCGGTATTTTCGGGTTCTGTTTCCACTTCAACCGCAGGCTCTGCCGGAGCAGCGTGGGAAGCATCGCCGCTTGTAAGCTGCAGGAAGACTTCCTCCAGCGTGAGGTCTGTGTTTCTCAAAGCCAGCAGCGGCCAACCCTTGCGGGTGAGCAGTGCAAACAGGTTGCGGCGCAGGTCGTAGTTCGGCTCGCCCTCGATGGAAATCTCGAAGACGCCCTTTTCCTTCTCGCCGAGGGAGTAAACCTCCACAATATGCTCCATGCCGCGGATGGCCTGCAGAATTTCGCTTTCCGGGCCGTCAATGCGCGCAATGATGCGGTGCTCTGCGGAAAGGTCGTGCGCCAACGTATCCGTTGCGCCGTCCGCCACAAGACAGCCGTTGTTCATAACAATCACGCGCTCGCACACGGCCTGCACTTCGGGCAGGATGTGGGAGGACAGAATAATCGTGTGGTTTCTGCCGAGGCTCTTGATGAGGTTGCGGATCTCGATGATCTGCTTCGGGTCAAGGCCGACGGTGGGCTCATCCAGAATGAGGACAGGCGGGTTGCCGAGCAGAGCCTGCGCAATGCCGACACGCTGCTTGTAGCCCTTAGACAGGTTGCCGATGAGGCGAGTGTAGACGTTGTCGATCTTCGTCAGGCGGCAGATCTCGCCGATATGCTGCTTGCGGTCGAGCTTGACGCCCTTCAGCTCATACATGAAGTTGAGGTACTCTTTGACCGTCATATCCATGTAAAGCGGCGGAAGCTCCGGCAGGTAGCCGATGAGCTTTTTCACTTCGTTCGGGTTTTCCAGGGTATTTTTGCCCTGTACCGTGACCGAACCGCTCGTGGCGGAAAGGTACCCGGTGATGATATTCATGGTTGTGGATTTACCTGCACCGTTCGGCCCGAGGAAGCCGACGATGGTGCCCTCTTCAACCGTGAAGCTGACATTGTTCAGCGCGGTATTTGTACCGTAGCGCTTCGTGAGGTTTTTGACCTCGATCATGTTTGATGACCATCCTTTCTCTGCGGGACGGAAATATGTACCCGGGAAATTCCCGTGCAAAGTCCTCCCCAATGGCGCCCGCGCAGCTGCGCGTCGCTCGAAACGGTTTTGAACATGCGGTGAACCTTTTGTGGAAAAAGGGAGACCGCTTCCGGAACCGTTTAGATCCTCTGTTTTGGGTTTCCGCGCCCCTATGCAGGGCAGCGGAAGCGCACAAATTATCATACCGCAGTTTTCGCTGTTTTGCAATAGCCATGCCGTATTTCGGGCAAAAAATTAAGTCAACACTGCATAAAGAACGTGCTTTGCGCAGTGTTGACTTAACAAAACAAACGATAACTTTAGTTATCCGCATTATAGCGGCTTTCTGTGACGGCTATGTGAAAAAACAATTCGCAAGTATGAACAAAATGTGAACTCTTCACAAACCGTACACTGTCTGTACACACGCGGTATTTCAAAAAATCATTCGCCGCGCAACAATGCGATCTCGGCGGGGATGTTCTCCGCGCGGAACACGGCTGTGCCTGCCACGGCAACGTCTGCACCGTTTTCGCGGCAGATGGGCGCGGTTTCACGGTTCACGCCGCCGTCCACCTCTAAGATGAGCTCCGGGCGCTTTGCACGCAGCGCGCGAAGCTTTTCCATTTGATCAGCCATGAACTTCTGGCCGCCGAAGCCCGGCTCCACCGTCATGACGAGCACCATATAAAGGCGGTCGAGGTACGGGTACAGGCACTCAACGGGCGTGCCCGGCTTTAAAGACAACGCCGGCTTTACGCCGTACTTTTCGATTTCGGTGATGGTTTCATCAATGTCGTCGTCGCACTCCACATGAAACGTGATGATCTCCGCGCCGGCCTCCGCAAACTGGCGGATATACTGCTTCGGGTGCGAGATCATGAGGTGCACGTCAAACGTAAGGTCGCTTAACGGACGCAGTGCCTTGACGACATCCGGGCCAAAGCTGATGTTCGGCACGAAATGACCGTCCATAATATCGAGGTGCAACCAATCGGCCGCGTTGACGGACTTTGCGCACTCGCCCATGCGGGTAAAGTCGCTTGCGAGCATAGAAGGTGCAATTTTCATTTTTACCACTTCTTTCTACGAGAAGAAATTTACGGATTTTGCGGTTAAAAGTTATCTTTTTCGTCGTCCTTTTCCTGCATTTTATTCATGGCGGCTTCCGCTTTCCAGCCTCTGCGGTTCAGAATAAAGAACACGATTGCCAGCACAACGAGAACGATGAACGTGAGCACTTTTAATACGGCGCCCGGTGTGCCCTGAAACACTTTCCAATCCGGGAAAAGCGAATCCAAAAGCCACCACACGCCAAGCACAAGGAAAAATCCGCCTGCAACGTAGAATATCTTATTTTCTTTCGACAGACGGAAAATCAAGATCAGTCCTGCAATAAGCCACATGGCAGCATATACATAACCCATGGTATCCTATCCTTTCTAAAGACATACGCCTTATCTTCTCTTTGTTGACCTGCTTTATTATAACGGATAGTGCCCCAAAATACAAGGAAATCCGCAGAAAATACACAAAATATCGGAATTCTCACATTTTATAACCGAAAATTTCCCCTTCTTCTCCTTTTGCGGAGTAATGAAGAATTTACGCTCCCCGCAAAACGCAAAAAGGCTGCCGGCAAAAGCCGACAGCCAATTTCACTGATTATATTGAGATCAGATCAGCTCAATGATCGCCATCTCAGCTGCGTCGCCGCGGCGCGGCCCGAGCTTCGTGATGCGGGTGTAGCCGCCGTTACGGTCAGCATACTTCGGAGCGATTTCCTTGAACAGCTTGTTCGTGACGCTTTCCTTGGTGATGAAAGCCATGACGTTTCTTCTGTTTGCAAGGGTATCTTCCTTCGCGATTGTGATCATCTTTTCAGCAAGAGCGCGGACTTCCTGTGCTCTTGTTGCAGTTGTCTCGATCTTTCCGTTCTCGAAGAAGAACGTAACGAGGCCGCGCAGCATAGCCAGTCTATGTGCAGTGTCTCTTCCGAGTTTTCTTGTTCCCGGCATGATTGTCACTCCTATCGTTTGGTAATGGTAATTAAATTATTCATCGTCCTTGCGGAGGCTGTAGCCGAGCTGCGCAAGCTTCCAGATGACTTCTTCAAGCGACTTGCGGCCCAGGTTTCTGACCTTCATCATGTCTTCTTCGGACTTTGAAACAAGGTCTTCCACCGTGTTGATGCCGGCGCGCTTTAAGCAGTTGAAGGAACGGACGGAAAGGTCCAGCTCTTCAATCGTCATCTTGAGCACCTGTGCATCATCGCTGCCGCTCTTCTCTACGATGGTATCCATCGCCTTACCCTTTTCGGAAAGGTCAACGAAGAGGTTCAGCTGGTCTGTAAGGATCTTGGCAGCGAGCGACACCGCCTCTTGTGCGGTAATAACTCCGTTTGTCCATACCTCAAGGGTCAGCTTGTCGAAATCGATGCGCTGGCCTACACGGGCAGGCTCTACGTTAAAGTTAACCTTTAACACCGGTGTGTAAATAGAATCAACTGCCAATTCACCGATCACGCCCTGCGGCATATTCTGCTTGTTGCGTTCACCGGAAACATAGCCGCGGCCCTCATCGAGCACGATCTCCATGTACAGCTTTGCGCCTTCACCAAGCGTTGCAATGTGCAGGTCCGGGTTCAGGATCTCTACTTCGCTGTCGCACTTGATGGAATCTGCCGTTACGATGCAGGGGCCTTCAGCAGAAATCTCCACGGTTTTCGGGCCTTCGCAGTGCAACTTGGCAATGAGACCCTTGATGTTCAGAACGATTTCGGTGACATCTTCCTTAACACCCGGAATGGTGGAGAACTCGTGTACGACGCCGTCGATCTTGATCGACTTCGGGGCTACACCCGGCAGGCTGGAAAGAAGCACACGGCGCAGGCTGTTGCCCAGCGTAGTGCCGAAGCCGCGCTCCAGCGGCTCTACCATAAACCGGCCGTAAGTGTTATCGTTGGATAATTCCTCGGTCTCTATTCTCGGTCTTTGTATCATCTCAATCATTTGCGATCCTCCTTTACACATTTGACGTAATTCGTAAAACCCATAAAATAATGTTAAGTTTTACTGGATTACTTGGAGTACAACTCAACGATGAGATGCTCTTCTACCTCAAATTCAATGTCGCTGCGCTCCGGCATGCGAAGGATCTTGCCCTCAAGGGCTTCCTTGTTGCGCTCCATCCACTCGGGAGTGGTGACGAGCGGTGCGTCTGCGCCGGTGAGCTTAGAGAACTTCACGCTGCTGCGGCTAGCTTCACGCACAGCAATGACGTCGCCCGGCTTCACAAGGTAAGACGGAATGTTGACCTTCTTGCCGTTCACGGTGAAGTGACCGTGGTTGACAAGCTGGCGTGCGTCGCGGCGGGTGGAAGCAAAGCCGAGACGGAACACGACGTTATCGAGACGACGCTCCAGCAGACGAAGCAGGTTTTCGCCCGTCATGCCGGTCTGACGCTCAGCCATATCAAAATAGCTTGCAAACTGGTGCTCCAGAACGCCGTAAATAAACTTCAGTTTCTGCTTCTCCTTGAGCTGAGTTGCATATTCAGACTGCTTTCTGCGCATACCGTTGCCCGGATTGCGGATGGTGGTCTTCTTGCTGTAACCCATAACGGCCGGAGAAATGCCCAGCGCTTTGCAGCGCTTTGCAATGGGCTGTCTGTTCTTAGCCATATTCTGTAACCTCCTAATCTGTTATACGCGTCTTCTCTTCGGCGGGCGGCATCCGTTGTGCGGGATCGGTGTTACGTCTTTGATCATGCTGACCTCAAGACCTGCCGACTGCAGTGCACGGATAGCGGCTTCACGGCCTGCGCCCGGGCCCTTAACATAGACTTCTACGCTCTTCATGCCATGCTCCATAGCAATCTTAGCCGCGGTCTCCGCAGCGGTCTGTGCTGCGAACGGCGTGGACTTTCTGGAACCACGGAAACCGAGCTCGCCGGCGCTTGCCCAGGATACCGCATTGCCCTGCGTATCAGTGATGGTTACGATCGTGTTGTTGAAGGTGGACTGGATATGTGCAGCGCCACGCTCAATATTCTTGCGCTCACGGCGTCTGCGGACTGCGGTTACTGCTTTCTTTCCGCCTTTTGTAGCTGCCATTTAAAATCCCTCCCGATTACTTCTTCTTGTTGGCCATGGTCTTTCTCGGACCCTTGCGCGTTCTTGCGTTGGTCTTAGAGCGCTGGCCTCTTACCGGCAGGCCCTTGCGGTGACGGACACCGCGGTAGCAGCCGATTTCAACGAGTCTCTTGATATCGAACGCAACATTACGGCGGAGGTCGCCCTCAACGGTGTAGTGGTGGTCGATATATTCTCTCAACTTTGTAGCGTCATCTTCAGAAAGATCTCTTACGCGGATGTCCGGATCAACGCCCGTAGCAGCGCAGATGTCCGACGCTGTCTTGCGGCCGATGCCGAAGATGTAGGTAAGAGCAATCTCGATTCTTTTGTCTCTGGGTAAATCAATACCAGCAATACGAGCCATGCTTATTGCACCTCCATAAATATTTCAGAGCCTCAGCCCTGGCGCTGCTTGTGCTTCGGGTTTTCACAGATGACCATGACTTTACCCTTGCGCTTGATGATCTTGCATTTTTCACACATCTTCTTAACAGAAGGTCTGACTTTCATTTGTGTGCCCTCCTTATGCGTTGTGGGGTCTTCAAATCTATTTTATCTTACTTGGAACGCCACGTAATGCGTCCCTTTGTCAGATCGTACGGGCTCATTTCCAGTGTGACCTTATCGCCCGGAAGGATGCGGATGAAATTCATGCGCAGCTTGCCGGAGATGTGAGCCAGGATCATATGCCCGCCCGGGATCTCTACCTGGAACGTCGCGTTCGGCAGAGCTTCCTTTACGATTCCTTCTACTTCAATTACGTCCTGCTTTGACATTCTTGTCTCACCAATCCTTACATTTAAATGTTACGTTGTGTGCGCTCTGTATGCTGTGAGCGCCGTGCGTATTTGTCGATTGGTCGAAAGGCTCTCTTCGCTGAGCACCGTCGCCGTCGGGGCTAAATGCATCAGCTTTTTCTTTTTCGGTGCTTCCATCCTGCGACGTTTGCCGTCTGCCATGTAGGCATACGCGCCGTCCGTTTTCAGCACCACCTGAAAATCGCCTTTATCATGACCTTTAAGCGACCGCATAATCTGTCCGCGTACACAGTCCATCTGACACCTCAATCCAGCGATGTGAGGATCACAGGGCCGTCGGGTGTAATGGCTATACTGTGTTCAAAGTGGGCGGCAAGTTTGCCGTCCTTCGTCACGGTGGTCCAGCCGTCTTTGAGAATTTTAACCTCGCAGCTGCCCTGCGTGACCATGGGCTCGATCGCGATCGTCATGCCCGGTAACAGGCGTACACCCCTGCCGGGGGTGCCGTAATTTGGAACACTGGGGTCTTCATGCAGCTTCGCACCTACGCCGTGGCCGACAAATTCCCGTACCACCGAGTAATTGCGAGCTTCGACATACTGCTGCACTGCGGAGCCGATATCGCCGATGCGGTTGCCCGGCACAGCCTTTTCAATCGCAAGGAACAGGCTCTCTCGGGTCGCATCCATCAGCTTCTGTGCTTCTTCGGAAACCTTGCCGCACGGGAAGGTCCATGCGTTGTCTCCGTTGAATCCCTCATAGATTGCGCCAACGTCAATGGAGACGATGTCGCCCTCTTTGAGAATTTCGTGTGCTGAAGGTATGCCGTGGATAACCACATTATTTACCGAAATGCAGGCGCTCGCCGGAAAACCGCCATAACCGAGAAAGCTGGGCACGGCGCCCGCCTTCTCGATTGTTCTTCTGACGATCTTGTCCAGTTCGAGTGTAGAAACACCCGGACGGACCGCTTCACCGGCCTTCAGCAATGCTTCCTGCGAAATCTTTCCCGCGTCACGCATATAACGCAGTTCACGGGTCGTTTTCAGGTTAATCATGCTTACGCCTCTAATGCTTTGAGTGTGAGGGCGGTCGTATCGGCGACCTCCTCCTGACCTTCTACGATGTGCAGCTTGCCCTGCTTCTCGTAGTATTCCTTTAAGGGTTCGGTCTGCTCGTGATAGACGCGCAGACGGTCCTTAACGGTATCCGGGTGGTCATCCTTGCGCTGAACAAGGGTGCCGCCGCAGTTCGTGCAGACGCCTTCCACTGCCGGCTTCTTGTAAAGCAGGTGGTAGGAAGAGCCGCACTTTTCGCAGACACGGCGTCCGGACATTCTCGTGACGATCTTCTCGTCGGGCACTTCGATATCGATGACCCGATCGATCACAACGCCGGAAGCGTCCAGAGCCTCGGCCTGCGGAATGGTTCTCGGGAAACCGTCGAGGATAAAACCGTTTTTGCAGTCTTCCTCTGCCAGACGGTCCTTGATGATACCGATGACGATCTCATCCGGGACAAGCTGGCCGGCGTCCATAAAGGCTTTCGCCTTGAGGCCCATTTCCGTGCCGCTTTTCAGCGCCTCTCTCAGAATATTGCCCGTAGAAATGGCGGGTATTCCGAGATGTTTGCAGATAACTTCTGCCTGGGTGCCCTTACCGGCACCCGGTGCACCTAAAAGGATCAGCTTCATTGTTCATGACTCCTTTCGTATCTTATGCGCCCGGGGCTTAATCAAGGAAGCCCTTATAGTGACGCATCATCATCTGAGATTCGATCTGCTTTACAGTCTCCAGCGCAACGCCGACCATGATGATGACGGACGTGCCGCCCATGGAAAGGCCATACATGCCGGTGAGGTTGCTGTAAAGGATCGGCAGGATCGCAACGAACGCGAGGAAAATCGCGCCGATGAGCGTTATCTTGGAAAGGATCTTGCTGATGAACTCCGCCGTCGGACGGCCCGGACGGATGCCGGGGATCGTACCGTTATTGGTGCGGAGGTTGTTCGCCATTTCAATCGGGTTGTACTGGATCGTCATGTAGAAGTAAGCAAACACAACGATGAGCAGCAGGTACAGAACACTGTACAGCCAACCGGTGGAGGAGAAGGCATTGAAGAAGCCCTTCCAGAAGCCGGTCGGTTCGCCGACAAAGAGACGAATGGTGCTCGGAATGGAGAGGATCGCAGACGCGAAGATGACCGGCATAACGCCGCTCATGGTCACTTTGATCGGCAGGAACGTGCTCTGACCGCCGTAAACCTTTCTGCCAACGACCTTCTTAGCATACTGCACCGGAATGCGGCGCTCGGAATCGTTCATGAAAACGATGACCCAAATGACCGCGAGGAAAAGGATGATGAACAGCGGTGCAAAGACAAAGTACTTGCCGTAGCTCTCCGGAGACTGCATTGCAGCCGAGAAGTAGCTCCAGATCTGACCCATTGTAACCGGAAGACGTGCGACGATACCGGCAAACAAGATGATGGAGATGCCGTTGCCTACGCCCTTCTGGTTGATCTGCTCACCCATCCACATGATCAGCGCCGTGCCGGCGGTGAACGTGAGAACAATAATGATCGCAGTAAATACTGCGGAGAAACCTTCATTGTACAGGGTAATTTTATTGTTTCTCAGGTAGAAATAATAAGCGGTACCCTGAATGAGGCCGAGACCCACCGTGGTGTATCTCGTAATGGCAGCAATTTTCTTTCTGCCTTCTTCGCCTTCCTTCGCCATGCGCTCCAAGGCGGGAATCGCCACCGTGAGGAGCTGAATGATGATGGAAGAGTTGATGTACGGGGTGATGCCCATTGCAAACAGCGTTGCATTTGCGAACGCGCCGCCCGTTAACATATTGATATAACCCAGTGCAGTTTCATTGGCGCTTGCCATCAGCGTGTTGAGCGCGGAAACGTTCAGGAACGGTACCGGCACAACAGAGCCGAAACGGAAAGCAATGATGATCAAAAGCGTATACAGGAGTTTCTTACGGAGATCCGGGATCCTCCAAGCGTTTTTGAGTGTATTAAACACTTAGATCACCTCGGCCTTCCCACCTGCAGCCTCAATTTTCGCCTTGGCTGCTTCGGAGAAAGCGTTAGCCTTAACGGTAACCTTTTTGGTCAGCGCGCCATTGGAAAGAACCTTAACACCGTCGCATGCAGACTTGATGATGCCTGCTTCAACGAGTGCTGCCTGATCGACGACTGCGCCGTCTTCAAAGGCGTTGAGGGCGTTCAGGTTGATCGCAACGATCTCCTTAGCGAAGATATTGTTGAAACCTCTCTTCGGGATTCTTCTCTGCAGCGGCATCTGACCGCCTTCAAAACCGGGGCGGAAACCGTGGCCCGCTCTTGCCTTCTGACCTTTGTGGCCCTTACCGGCTGTTTTACCGTTGCCGGAGCCATGACCTCTGCCGATGCGCTTTGCGTCCTGCATTGCGCCCGGGGTAGCTCTGAGTTCATTGAGCTTCATTCAAACACACCTCCTTAGCCTTTGATAACCTCGACCAAATGAATGATCTTCTTGATTTTGCCCTCTGTTTGTGCATTATCGGGCTGAGTGGTTGTATCGCCGACCTTATGCAGGCCGAGCGCCTCGGCGGTTGCAATCTGGGGCTTTTTGCAGCCGATGAGGCTCTTTTTCAACGTAATCTTTACGTCTGCCATATTGCAAACCTCCTTACAGAATTTCACTTACGGACTTGCCGCGAACAGCTGCAACCTCTTCTGCGGTTCTCAGCTCGGAGAGACCGGCGAGGGTTGCGCGTACAACGTTGCACGGGTTGTTGGAACGCAGTGCCTTTGTACGGATGTCCTTGATGCCAACGCTTTCAACAACGGCACGAACCGGGCCGCCTGCGATAACGCCGGTACCGGGTGCTGCCGGCTTTAAGAGAACACGGCCTGCGCCGAATTCGCCGACGATCTCGTGCGGGATGGTGGAGCCGCGCAGAGCAACCTTCTGCAGGTTCTTCTTAGCGTCTTCAATGCCCTTGCGGATCGCGTCCGGAACTTCGCCGGACTTACCGATGCCAAAGCCTACGATGCCGTTGCCGTCACCGACAACAACAAGAGCGGCAAACTTAAAGATACGGCCGCCTTTAACGGTCTTGGAAACGCGGTTGATAGCAACTACGCGCTCCTTCAGATCGAGTGTGGATGCGTCAATTTTCATAGCCAAAACAATATTCCTCCTTCTTAGAAGTTGAGGCCGCCCTCGCGGGCGCCGTCGGCCAGCTCTTTGACGCGGCCGTGGAAGATATAGCCGCCGCGGTCGAAGACCACATCGGTGATACCCTTTTCTGCTGCTCTTTCTGCGATCAGCTTGCCTACTGCGTGTGCTGCTTCTTTGTTTCCGCCGTTGCCGGTAAACGCCTTCTCAACCGAGGATGCTGCGCACAGTGTAACACCGTTCACATCATCGATGATCTGAGCGTAAATATGCATATTGGAGCGGAAAACATCGAGGCGCGGTCTTTCCGGTGTGCCGCTGATCTTGCCGCGAACTCTCTTGTGGCGGCGCAGTCTGGCTACGTTCTTATCTGCCTTACTAACCATTTTTATCTCACTCCTAACCTATTATTTACCCTTACCGGTCTTGCCTTCCTTGCGGCGAACAACCTCATCAATGTACTTGATGCCCTTGCCCTTGTACGGCTCCGGCGGTCTCTTCTCGCGGACTTCCGCTGCGAACTGGCCGACCTTCTGCTTGTCGATGCCATTGATGATGATCTTGTTCGGAGCCGGAACGTCGATCTTGATCTCGTCCGTTTCCGGAACGATGACCTGATGCGAGAAACCGAGGTTCATAACCAGGTTCGTGCCCTGCTTCTGAACACGGTAGCCAACACCGTTGACTTCGAGCTCTTTCTTAAAGCCTTCCGTTACACCCACGATCATGTTGTGGATAAGGGTACGGGTGAGGCCGTGCAGAGAACGGTTCTCTTTGTCGTCGTTCGGACGTGTAACAACAATCTCAGCGCCCTCCACAGCGATGTTCATGCTCGGCTGGAACTTCTGAGTCAGCGTGCCCTTCGGGCCCTTGACCGTTACGCAGCTACCGTCTACCTTAACCTCGACGCCTGCGGGAATATTTATCGGTTTTCTTCCAATTCTGGACATGTTATTGCACCTCCCTGATTACCAAATGAACGCGAGAACTTCGCCGCCGATGTTCATCTTTCTTGCCTCGCGGTCGGTCATAACGCCCTTAGAGGTGGAGATGACGGCGGTGCCGAGGCCCTTCATGACCTTCGGCAGCTCTGCTGCGTTAGAATAGATGCGGAGACCCGGCTTGGAGACTCTCTTGAGGCCCTTGATTGCCGGCACGCCGCCTTCAACATACTTTAGTGTTACGGTGATGACGCCCTGTTTGCCGTCCTCGGTAACCGTAAAGCTCTTGACATAACCTTCGTCAACAAGAATCTGGCAAATAGCCTTCTTCATGTTAGAAGCAGGGATGTCAACAGTGTCATGCTTCGCAGACTGAGCGTTGCGGATACGGGTAAGCAGGTCAGCGATTGTATCTGTAATCTGCATGATTTATTAACCTCCTATAAAGCTTTTACCAGCTTGCTTTCTTAACACCCGGGATCTGGCCCTTATAAGCCAGCTCACGGAAGCAGATACGGCAGATGCCGAACTTGCGAAGGTAGGCATGCGGCCTGCCACAGATCTTGCATCTGTTATATTCGCGCGTAGAGAACTTCTGCTCTCTCTGCTGCTTGAGTTTCATTGAAGTCTTGGCCACAGTATTCCCTCCTTACTTTTCAAACGGAGCGCCCATGAGCTTCAGGAGCTCGCGGCCCTCTTCATCGGTATTTGCCGTCGTAACGAAGCACACATCCATGCCGCGGACCTTGTCGATCTTATCGTACTCGATCTCAGGGAAGATGAGCTGCTCTTTGATACCCAGGCTGTAATTGCCTCTGCCGTCGAAGGAGTTGGGGTTGATGCCGCGGAAGTCACGCACGCGCGGAAGCGCTACGTTGAACAGGCGGTCCATGAACTCCCACATCTTCTCGCCGCGCAGCGTTACCTTAACGCCGATCGGCATGCCTTCACGGAGCTTGAAGTTTGCAACGGACTTCTTAGCTCTGCAAACGATGGGCTTCTGGCCGGTGATCTTCGCGAGGTCGCCGGAAATGGAATCGATGACCTTCGCGTTGTCTTTTGCCTCGCCGGCGCCGACATTGATCACAATTTTATCGAGCTTCGGGATCTGCATAACGCTCTTGTAGCCGAACTTCGTCATGAGAGCGGGTGCGACCTCTGCTTTGTAAAAATCATTCAGTCTTGCCATTTTATTCCCTCCAGATTAAAGCGACTCGCCGCATTTTTTGCAAATGCGCTCTTTTGTGCCATCCTCAAGCACTTTGTGGGTGACACGGGTCGGCTTGCCGCAGCGGGGGCAAACAACCTGGACCTTGCAGGCGTAGATCGCGGACTCTGCCTTGATGATGCCGCCGGCCTCGCCCATCTTGCGGGGCTTTACGTGCTTAGAGACAATGTTGGCATTCTCTACGATGACCTTGCCCTCTTTCGGGGAAACAGCCATGATCTTGCCCTTCTTGCCGCGGTCTTTACCGCTGAGGATAACGACGGTGTCACCGGTTTTAACATGAACTTTACTCATTTCAGGACACCTCCAATTAAAGAACTTCCGGGGCGAGGGACAGAATCTTCATGTATTCCTTGTCGCGCAGTTCGCGAGCGACCGGCCCGAAGATACGTGTGCCTCTGGGGTTTTTATCATCACGGATGATGACGGCTGCGTTTTCGTCGAAACGAATGTAGGTGCCGTCTTCGCGGCGAACGCCGGATGCGGATCTTACGATAACCGCCTTAACTACGTCGCCCTTCTTAACAACTCCGCCGGGTGCTGCTTTTTTAACAGATGCTACCACGACGTCGCCGATATTTGCATACCTCCGGCCTGTACCACCGAGAACGCGGATGCACATAAGCTCCTTCGCTCCTGTGTTGTCGGCCACCTTGAGGTAAGTCTGCTGCTGAATCACAGTAAATTCCTCCTTCTGCTAAAGCCGATTATTTGGCTTTCTCGATAATCTCAACCAGGCGCCATCTCTTATCCTTAGAGAGGGGACGAGTTTCCATAATACGCACTCTGTCGCCGATGCCGCAGACGTTCTCTTCGTCATGGGCTTTTCTCTTAACGGTACGCTTGATGATCTTGTTGTAAAGCGGATGTCTGTAACTGTCCTCAACAGCAACAACGATTGTCTTATCCATCTTATTGCTGACGACCTTGCCGACAGTTGTCTTTCTCATGTTTCTTTCGCTCACGTCTAATCCTCCCTTCCCTTATGCGTTCTCTTTGCTAAGCTCATTCGCACGGATAACTGTCTTAACACGAGCGATGTCCTTCTTAACCGCCGAGATGCGCATCGGGTTTTCGAGCTGGTTAATAGCGAGCTGGAATCTGAGGTTAAAGAGCTCAGCCTTGAGGTCATTCAGTTTTGTGTTCAGCTCTTCTGCTGTGAGCTGTCTGATTTCAGAAGCTTTCATTACTCTTAGCCCTCCTCTTTTGCTACAAACTTGCACTTAATCGGAAGCTTGTTGCTTGCAAGGCGAAGTGCCTCACGTGCAGTCTCTTCCGAAACACCGCCGAGCTCGAACATAACTCTGCCGGGCTTAACGACGGCTACCCAGTACTCCGGGGAACCTTTACCGGAACCCATTCGGGTTTCAGCCGGCTTCTGTGTGATCGGCTTGTCCGGGAAAATTTTGATCCAAACTTTACCGAAACGCTTGCAGTAACGCGTCATAGCAACACGGGCTGCTTCGATCTGGTTGGAGGTGATCCATGCGGGCTCAAGAGCCTGAAGGCCGAAGTCGCCGTATGTCACCTTATTGCCGCGATATGCCTTACCGGTCAGGCGACCTCTGTGCACTCTGCGGTATTTAACTCTCTTAGGCAGTAACATTACGCACGTCCTCCTTCTCTCTTATTGTTTCTGCGGGTGTTGTTGCTCTCATTGAGCACTTCGCCCTTGTACAGCCAAACCTTAACGCCGATGCGGCCGTAGGTGGTAGCTGCTTCTGCAAAGCCGTAATCGATGTCCGCACGGATGGTCTGCAGCGGAATGGTACCGTCATGATACTGCTCGCTTCTTGCGATTTCCGCACCGTTCAAACGGCCGGAGCACATGATCTTGATACCCTTAGCGCCGAGCTTCATGGAGCGGCCGATGCACTGCTTCATCGCACGTCTGAATGCGATTCTCTTTTCGAGCTGCTGTGCAACGTTCTCTGCTACGAGCTGTGCGTCGAGGTCCGGGCGCTTAACTTCAACAATGTTGATAACGACCGGCTTGCCGAGCTGCTTCTCGCACTGTGCGCGGAGCTTCTCGATTTCTGCGCCGCCCTTACCGATGACCATGCCGGGCTTTGCGCAGTGAATGTGAATGCGAACCTTGGAGGCATCGCGCTCAATTTCAATCTTCGGAACACCTGCGAGGTAGAGCTGCTTCTTCAGCGTTTTGCGGAGGTTGTAGTCCTCAACGAGCGTATCGCCGAAATCAGCTTTCTTTGCGAACCAGCGGGAATCCCAGTCTTTGATGACGCCCACGCGTAAGCCGTGGGGATTAACTTTCTGACCCATTTATGTGACCTCCTCGCTTATTCCTTCTCTTTCACAACGAGTGTGACATGAGAGGTTCTCTTCAAAATTCTGTAAGCTCTTCCCTGAGCTCTCGGGCGGATTCTCTTGAGCATCGGACCCGGGCAAACGTAGCACTCGGAAACATAGAGGTTGTTTCTGTCCATGTTGAAGTTGTTCTCTGCGTTTGCGATCGCGCTCTTGAGGAGCTTCTCGAGATCTTCGCACGCCGCCTTCGGGGTGTGCTTCAGGATTGCCATTGCGAGGTCAACGGGCTTGTTTCTGATGAGGTCCAGAACGATCTCAACCTTGCGGGGAGAAATTCGGGTATACTTCAGAACTGCTTTTGCTTCCATCTTATACTCTCCTTTCTCTTAGCGGCTGGTCTTGGAACCGGCGTGACCCTTGAAGGTGCGGGTCGGGGCGAACTCGCCGAGCTTGTGACCGACCATATCTTCTGTCACGTAAACCGGAACGTGCTTGCGGCCGTCATGGACGGCGATTGTGTGACCGACGAAATCCGGGAAGATCATGGAAGCGCGGCTCCATGTCTTGACGATCTTCTTTTCGCCGTTCTCATTCATTGCCTGAATCCTTTTAAGCAGTGCGGGCTGACAAAAAGGACCCTTTTTTAAGCTTCTGCTCATGTTCTTTTAAGCTCCTTTCCGTGCCTTACTTACCGTTTCTGCGCTTAACGATGAACTTGTTGCTTGCCTTCTTCTTGGAACGAGTCTTATAACCAAGAGCCGGCTTGCCCCACGGTGTAACCGGGCCCGGGCGACCAACAGGGCTCTTGCCCTCACCGCCGCCGTGCGGGTGGTCATTCGGGTTCATGACGGAACCTCTGACGGTCGGTCTCCAACCCATGTTTCTCTTACGGCCGGCCTTACCGATCTTCACGTTCTCGTGGTCGATATTGGAAACCTGGCCGACGGTTGCCATGCAGGCATCCGGAACATTTCTCAGCTCGCCGGACGGGAGTCTCAGCAGAGCCATGCCGTTTTCCTTAGCCATCAGCTGAGCCATGATGCCGGCTGCACGGGCAAGCTGTGCGCCCTTGCCGGGATAAAGCTCAACGTTGTGGACAAAGGTACCGGTGGGGATATTTGCGAGCGGCAGTGCGTTGCCGGGCTTAATATCTGCATCCTTACCGGAGAACACCTGATCGCCGACCTTCAGGCCGTTCGGTGCGATGATGTATCTCTTCTCGCCGTCTTCGTACTGCACGAGTGCGATGAAAGCGGAACGGTTCGGGTCGTACTCGAGGGTGAGGACCGTAGCAGCCATGTCGTTCTTCTGGCGCTTGAAGTCGATCACACGGTACTTCTTGCGGTTGCCGCCGCCTCTGTGGCGAACGGTGATTCTGCCGTAGCTGTTGCGGCCGGCAGCTTTATTCTTCGGAGCCAGCAGGCTCTTCTCCGGACCCGTCTTGCTCAATGCGCTGAAGTCCGTGGTGGACATGTTGCGGCGAGCATTCGTAGTCGGCTTATAGTTAATGATTGCCATTGTGTTTCACTCCTTGTTTGGCTTTGCGGGATCGGGCAAATTCCCATTCATGCCCTTGGGGTTCGAATTACTCGAGCCGAATTAAACCATAGACTCGAAGAACTCGATGGACTTGCTGCCCTCGGTGAGGGTTACAACAGCCTTTTTCCAAGCTCTGGTGTAGCCTTCATATCTGCCCTGGCGGCGGAACTTGCCGCGAACGTTCAGGGTGTTGACCTTCTGAACCTTGACGCCGAACAGCTCTTCAACCGCCTTAGCGATTTCAATCTTGTTTGCATCCTGGCAGACTTCAAATGTGTACTTCTTATTCGCAACGCCGGTCATGGATTTCTCCGTGATGATGGGGCGAATGACGATGTCCTGCGCTTTCATTATGCGTACACCTCCTCAATTTTGGAGACGGCATCCTTTACAACGATGAACTTGTCCGCGTTGAGGATGTCATATACGTTCAGCGTGTTGACCTGTGCGGTCTTAACGCCCGGGATGTTCGCTGCGGAAGCGATGACCTGTGCATCGACCTCGGAGAGAACGATGAGCGCCTTCTTCTCGCTGCCGAGCGCCTTGAGCATCTCAGCAATCTTCTTCGTCTTGTAACCCTCGGTTGCGATGGAATCGACAACGATCATTTCGTTATCCTGAACCTTGCTGGAGAGTGCGGACTTCATAGCGAGACGCTTCACCTTCTTGTTGAGGATGACGGTGTAATCTCTCGGCTTCGGTGCGAACACGATGCCGCCGTGTGTCCACTGCGGAGCTCTGGTGGAGCCCTGTCTTGCACGGCCTGTGCCTTTCTGTCTCCACGGCTTTCTGCCGCCGCCGGAAACTTCGGAACGGGTGAGGGCGGACTGTGTGCCCTGTCTCTGGTTTGCGAGATACGCCTTGACCATATCATTCATGACGGAAACGTTCGGCTCAATACCGAAAACGCCTTCTGCAAGCTCGATCTTTTCGACCTCTTTGCCTGCCATGTTCAAAACTGCTACTGTAGGCATTCTTTATTCCTCCTTCCCTTACGCTTTCACGCTGTCGCGCAGAACAACGGTGCCGCCGTTCGGGCCCGGAATAGCGCCCTTAACTGCGATGAGATTGTTTTCTGCGTCTACCTTGACAACAGCGAGGTTCTGGACTGTGACCTTCTCTGCGCCGAGGTGACCAGCCATCTTCAGGCCCTTCCAAACTCTGGACGGGCTGGAGCAAGCACCGTTGGAACCGCCGTGGCGTGCAACCGGGCCGGAACCGTGGGTCTCTTTAAGTCTCTGGAAGTTCCAGCGCTTGATGACGCCGGCGTAACCCTTACCTTTGCTGGTGCCCGTTACGTCGACCTTGTCGCCGTTTGCGAACACGTCAGCCTTGATGAGGTCGCCTACGTTGTAAGCGCCGCAATCGCTGAATCTGAATTCCTTCAGGGTCTTCTTCGGGGCAACGTCGCCCTTCTTGAAGTGGCCGGTGAGCGGCTTGCTCACGCGCTGCGGCTTCTGATCGCCGAAGCCAACCTGAACTGCATCGTAGCCGTCGTTTTCAACAGTCTTCTTCTGTGTGACAACACACGGACCGGCTTCAACAACTGTTACGGGCACGACTCTGCCCTTTTCGTCGAAGATCTGCGTCATGCCGATCTTCTTGCCGATGATTGCTTTCTGCATTTTGTATCCTCCTTTAGGTTATTGGTCGGATCTCTCCGACATGACCCTCCTGCCTGTAGGTTGAGCGGTTATCTGCCGAACGAAATCAGAGCTTGATTTCGATCTCAACACCGGCGGGGAGCTCTAAGCCCATCAACGCCTCAACGGTTTTGTTGCTGGGTCTCAGGATGTCGATAAGTCTCTTATGGGTTCTCATCTCGAACTGCTCACGGCTGTCCTTGTACTTATGAACAGCGCGCAGAATCGTGACGATCTGCTTCTCTGTCGGCAGCGGTACCGGGCCGGAAACTCTTGCGCCCGTGCGCTTTGCGGTCTGCACGATCTTTTCAGCTGCCTGATCGACAACCTGATGATCGTAACCCTTAATTCTAATCCTGATCTTTTCTTTGACTGCCACTTAAATCGCCTCCTGTTAAATTTTAGTTGGCGGGCGGGGGTTTTTATGAACACTGGCCCGGGTGTTTCACCAAGAAGCCATATAAAAACCGGATATTCACTTTTGTGAAATCCGGGATGCTTTTGGGTCGGTGTAAAATCACAAAACCCTCATAAAAAACCATTGATCTGCCTTTTTTGTCCGGCCTGTGCGCCTTAGAAATCAACGCATGGTTCCGCGCGCCACTCCCGTAGGAGCCGCTCAGCGTATCAAATTGTGTCGCCCGGTTTGAAATCGGACATACTCCACGGAAAAACCGGCATGTCTCAGCCGCAACCTCCCGCTTCATCGCATATCTGTCGCAGTCACGCAAGTATTATTATAACAGGCAAAGTATGAAATTGCAACCCCTTTTTTCGAAAAATTTTTCAGATTTTCTGCGGGTTTTTCCGTTTTTTCAATTTGCGCCGTATCTTGTGCTTTCACCCGCGCGGCATACAACCGACGAAGCAAAAAACGGGGCGGCCCGACCGCCCCGTCTTTCTTTCTATCGCACACTTTCTATGCATCTACAGGCTCTACGCGCAGGAAATCCATCGTTTCCGCCGGCTCACGCCCGTCTGCAGAGAACACGAACCGCTTATCCTGCCCATCGTCCATGACCTCGAAAAAGGCGGTCGTGCCGTCGGCGCCGTACACAAAGCGCAGCGTCTCAATTGCGTTTGACGCGGGATCATACCAGCCGCCGTCCGCATGGCGGATCGGCCCGTCCGGAAACGTCAGCTCCCACAGGCAATCCACCGGCTCGTAGATTTTCGTTCCCTGCGCCGTCTCCACCGTAAACGACGCCCGCAGCTCCGTCCTACGCAGGAACCGGCACAGCCGCCAGCCCTTGGCCTCCAGCGCGGCGGGCTCCGCCGCCGTACTGCCCTCCACCCGCACGCCGGAGAGGGAAATATGGAACGGCAGGGGCAGCGGCACAAGCCAGAGTACAAGCGCGAGCAGCACGATGCCCACGCAGACCCGCCCGATAATTTTCCGGTTTAATTTCTTCACAGTAATACCCCTATCATAAGAAACTAGCGGTTTAATGTATGGGTAATCTTCACTTCCGATCCATATCTATACCGCACCGGACCTGTTGTATCATAATTAATGACCGAGTACATATATCCATTTACCGCTTGGCTTTTTCTCCATTCATATGCCAATAAAGCGCTAACGGTCTTCTTGAACTCTCTTTGATAATAAATTCAGAAATTCAGATTATTCTGCTCTCTGTTTATTCCATATTATCGGACCATTCTATTATTGTCAACAGTTCATTAATATTTTTGAAATATTATTTAACCCCCCTTGATAACATGTCTCTTGTTATCAAGGGGGGTTAACTTTATTTACCAGCCTGCGCGCACAACGTAGACGATCATATCGCGTCTGCCGAATGCGGTGCAGTCTTCCAGTGTATCGTAGTAGAGATCTGCCACGATGTCGCCGCACATGGCCGCTCCGCCGGTGTCCATGGCGTAGCAGTAGCCATATGTCCACGAGCCGTCCACCGCGGTGATGTACAGCAGCGAACCGTACGGGATGCGGTTTGGGTCTACGGCGACATAGCCGACCTGCGGTGTAGCGCCGATGGATGTGACGGCGCCTGCCGGTGCATAGTATGCAGTGCAGGAGCCCGTAAGGCTATACTCAAAGGAGGACGGTGCGCCGGAAGCATCCGTGAAGACGTTCTGCTTCTCTTTTGTACCGCGCAGCACGACCGCGCTCTTCGCTTCCTTTAAAACTTCTTTCGTCTTGACGACGCGGTTTTCTTCCTCGCCGTCCGCATACGTGACCGTGTAGGTAACTTTGGCTTCGCCTTCCACGCCCTCGGTCTTCGTCTCCGTTTCGCCCTCATAGAGCTCTTCGGTATCTTCGTATACCGTGTTGTACGCGACAGCTTCGTTCTCGGTGACCTCTTCGGTGCGGATGCGCACAACGCGGATCACATCGCCGCTCGATACGTTATCCTCTGCCTTCACCTGCTTTTCACCCTCTGCGGTCGCGACCAGAATGCGGTCGTTCTCGCCGAGCGTAATGCCCATGGCTTCTACGGCATCACTGTAATTTTCAGCGGCAACGCTCTTCTCGGTCGTTTTGCCGTCTGCCGTAACGGTGAGGTCAAGGTAACGCTGCACGCGGATGCGCATACCGTTTGTAAGTGCGGTATCCACAGCCGGTGTGACGGTGTCGTTTTCGCCGAGCGTGATGCCGGCAGCTTTCAGCGCGTCTTCTACGGTGCCCTCGTTGAGGTCTTCCATGCGGCGCTTGCCGTCTGCCGAAACAAACACACGCTTTGCACGGATGATCTGCACGGCGATGTCTGCCGTAAGCGCGGCGGTGAGATCGGCATCTGCCGTATCTCTTGCGCCGAGCGTAATCTCGTTTTCCGCAAACACGTCGGAAAGCGTTTTGCCTTTCGGGGCTAAAATCATCTGGGAGGCGTTATCCTCCTTGACGGAAACGCGCACAAAGCGCTGCACGGTGAGCGTGCCGTTCTCCGGGGAGAAGTCGTAGGTATCGATGTCCGAAACGGGCGCCATGCCCTCGGTCTGTGCGCGGGAAAGAATATCCTGCGGGTTCTGACCGATCATACTGAATCTGTATGTTTCGGAGCCGTCATATACGGTGATATCGGCGGTATTTGCCATAACCGTAACAACGGAAGAGATGCTGAGCGCTGCAACCAGAACGACGATCAGAAGGATCTTCGGCATCAGGCTCTTTTGCTGTTTTCTAACATGCCGCATAGCTCTTGCTCCTTTCAAAAAACTGTGAAGCGTTTTGCGCTTCGATTTGGCAAAGCTTCGGCGGCCACCCCGCCCTCTTGCTTTGCGTCCACTACCTTTCCTGACCTTTGAAATACGGGTGCAAAATACCCTTTTCAAAAGTCATTTGAGAGTATAATGTGAAAATGATGGTCTGTCAAGTTTTTCGAAAGGTTATTCTTGTGCAATATGCTGAATTACGCATGGTGTTTTAATTTACATAACAACTCATTTGATATTTTTGAAAGCGATTATTTGCCTTTTTTACGGAACTTTTTTGCGGCGCTCTGTGCAATTTGCAAAAATTTTGCAAAAGTAAAAACATCGAACAAATTTTCTTATACCTTAATATTGTATATTCTTGCATATTCGTTTCGATGAATTTCGCGAACTTTCTGCGTTTTCCCGTTTTATATCGTATATTGTTCCGAATTTGATACATTCCATGTGCTGTGCGGCATTTTTCCTTTACAGCAGAAATTTTCAAAAAATCGCGGTCAAAAGGCAGGTATATTTCATAAAAAGCGTGCTGTATTTTGGGCAGCTCTCCGAAAAAATCGCATGTGCGGCTTTTGGAAGCGGGATGTCCGTTTCAATCGGGCCGATTTTGTGTCGAAATGCGTCTCACTGTGTCCGCAGAAAAAATTATCGTCAACCGATGTATAGAATACACACGTTAAGTTTACATAATCCGCGTTTTACATAGAGTTTTGTTTCCGTGCCGCGCACGTTTTTTTGATTTGCTTCTTATATAATAGAACATCACGGGCAGCTTTTTAGGGCCGACCGTGATGCCTTATCTCATGCGTTCTGTTTCTTTATATAAGCAATAAGCTCGTTTGCCGCGGTGCGGTGTGCGCCCACACCGGGGTGGTCACGGCAGCCGCGATTTTTGAGGTCATCCGTCAGCGACAGAAATTCTGCGTTCGCGTCGCCCGTTTCTGCTTTGTAATCGTCTATGGCCTTTTGCAGCGCCGGGACAAGCTCCAAGCCGAGCATACCGTAGATCCACACAAGACGGGCGTTGGGGTAATACCCACGCAATTGCTTTAAAAACGCGGTCGCGCCGTGCGCAAAACGCGCTTCGTCTTCGGGGTTCAGCTTACCGTCTTCCGTACGGCGGTTCTGAAACGTCTCGCCGGTTGTTTCATCTGTCCAGGCAGGCTGTGAAAACGCACCGCAGTCGTTTGTACCGAGGTTGATGAAGACGTAATTCGGCTGCCATTTTGTGAAATCATATGGCTCTTTCGCGCCGAGGGCAATGTTTTTTTCGCCGCTCAAAAGGCCGCAAAGCTGCCCGTAGATGGGCGGAATGGCGCTGTTTGGGTCGTTGTTCCAGCCGCAGCACACGCCCCAGCCACTCTGCGATGAGACACGGATATCGGCGTTTAAAGCACGGGACACCATGACAGCGTAGTTATTCTCCGCGCTGAAGAACATGGAAATCCAGTCTGTTTCCGCTTTCGCGCCGATGTCGCCCTCGCCGCTCGTGATACTGTCACCGATGAATTCGATCTTTAAATTGCGCTCCGGCACGGGCAGGAATTCGCCGTCTGTTTCGACGGCGTTAATCTGCAAAACACTCTCCGGGTCGGCGTTCATGGCCTGCGTATCTTTAAAGATGCGCACGTTCTTGACCTTTTCGGGGTCCATGCCGCGGAACACGCACACGCGCTCCGTGCCCTTCTGCGCCATGCGGCGGGAGAAGAACTCGCCATTCACCATAAAGCTGTACCACGGCTCGTGGATGTCCCAATCCGCCGTAAATTCCACCCACAGCTCGCTGCCGCGCACATTAAGCTCTAAGCCCGCCGCCGTCCAGAACAGCGTGAGCGGCGTTAACGAGCCGTTTGTGCGCCCGTGCACAAGGTGCGGAACTTCGGGTAAGGTATATCGTTTGACTTCGCTCATTTTGCCTCCGCCTCGGCAAGCTCCTTCTTATAAAGATACTTGTCAATGTCTTCCTTGATATTGTCCGGAATCTTCTTTTCCACCGGGAATACCGCCGCATTGATCAGCGTATCGGCATACGTGAGCACAATCTCCAGCGTTTTGCCGAGTGCCTCTGCGGAAAGGAACTCCATGGTATCAAAACGGTTGTGGATATACGCCGCACCTTTTGCACCGTCGCGGGAGAAGTTGATTGCCGGAATGCCGTTATCCGCAAACGGGATGGAATCGGAAGAATAAATGCTCTGGCGCGTCACAGCGGAGAGGCCGTTGATTTTGAGCATGTAATCGGTGTAGTGTACGAGGGATTCCTCGCCTGTGACAGCCGCCGTGTTATAGCCGAGGATCGGCGCACCGACGTCAACGTTAATCATGAAGACGTGATCTTTCAGCTCATCCTTGTGGTCGCGCACGAATGCCTTACTGCCCTCGAGTCCGATCTCCTCGCTGCCGTACCAACAGAACTTTACGGTACGCTTCGGCGGGTGCTGCGCGAACCAACGCGCCGCTTCCATGTTGATAACGGAGCCTGCGCCGTTATCGTATACGCCTTTGGAAAATTCAACGGAGTCATAATGTGCGCCGAAGGAGATAATCTGCTCCGGGTGCTCGGTGCCCTTGATCTCCGCAATCACATTGTGCGACGTGAGTGTAATGTTCTTGTTCTGTACAGTAACCTTTGCGCGGGATGCACCTTTGTTGACGATCTCCATAGCGTCCACGGTGCGCAGCTGTACTGCCGGTGCATTGCCGAACGTACGCAGCGCACTGCGCAGCTTGCGCTGATGAAGGTCGGTATTCTCGAGGTCATCGTGAATATCGCCGTCCATGGTGACGACAGCTGCGGCGCCCGCTTCCATCAGGCTGCGGTACAGCGGCACGCGCAGGAAGCCGTTAACGAGCACAATCTTGCCCTTGACATTCAACAGGTCGACCGGAAGCGCGTTTTCCACGTAGACAAAATCCGCCGTAAGGCCGTCTGCGGCGGTGCTTTCCGCGCACTGGTAACCGCGCACGGTGTAGCTCTTGCGGTACGGCTCCAGAATCTCGAAGGTCGCTTCCACTTCGGCGGATTCGATCTCAAACGGCTCTATCACGGCGGACAGACCGAAGCTTTCACACTCCGCTTTCAGGATTTTCGCGGCTTTTAATTCTTCTGAGGAGCCGGCCACGCGCGTAAAGCCGATTTTATCGAGCAGTGCGAACGCACGGTTTTCGTCATATTTTTTCAATGTAAACAACTGCCTTTCTCTTTGATTTTATACGGTATTTATTCCTATTATATAGTATACAAAATAAATTGCAAGCAATTTTGCGCTAAAATGAAAGTGTACGGCTTTAAAAATGCAAAAAGCAGGGTCATTCCCCGCTTTTAGAGAATAATCCTGCAATTTTGCATATGAATTCACTTAAAATGCTTGTATGCAGACGAATTTAATCTCTTCGATCTCCATACCGGTCTGGCCGAAGTAGAGCTTGAGATAATTCGTGCCGCCGAACAGCACGCCGATGTCCTGCTCCGCGGTAACGACCTCGCCGTTCGTGCCGTTGATCATGACCATGCCGCGCAGGTTACCGTCGATGAAGATAGACATCGGAATCTGCGCCACTTCATTGGCGTTTGCTTTTACGCGCATGACAAACTTATAGAGGCCGTTTTTCTTATAGCGGATGCCGAGAACGGTGGAAGCGCCTTTTTCCGTATTGACTGCGGAAATGTCGAGCGGAGCTTCGTCATCAATGAACTGATACTCGCCGCTGAAATCGACGTAATCTTCGCTCGTCTTCTCCGCTTCTGCGGCTTCGCGCTCCTCATCGCTCATGCGGCCGAGACTGCGCTCCATCACAGGCGAGTTCATCACGGTGCGGCAGATATTCATCGCAGAGCGCACGAGCGCGTCACGTGTCAGTCTGCCGTCTGCAAGGGCGTCGTCCAAATTATCGTGTTGGCTGTTCGAGGCGGCGTCCGCGTTAACCATGTTGAGGTCATTCTGCGCGCGCACCTGTGCGGCGACGTTCTCGCGGGTGGCTTCTTCGCCCTCGCGATCGTTGCCCTTTGCCCACCAGTCGGTCATAACGGTACCTGTGAAGCCCCACTCGTCGCGCAAGATGGTCGTGAGCAGGTCGAAGTTGCTGGCCGTCCAAATGCCGTTCAGACCACCGTAGGTGGACATGACGGAGTATGCGCCGCCCTCTTTTACGGCCGTTTCAAACGCGCGCAGGTAAATTTCACGCAGTGCGCGCTCGGAAAGGACGGAATCGATCTCGGTTCTCTTAAACTCCTGGTTGTTGCAGGCAAAGTGCTTGATGGTGCCGGTGACACCGAAGCGGCGCATGCCGCGCAGCTGTGCGGCGGCGAGCTTGCCGGTGAGCAGCGGGTCCTCCGAGAAATACTCAAAGTTTCTGCCGTTTAAGGGGCTGCGGTGGATATTGAGACCCGGGCCGAGAAGTGTGTCGACGTGGTTTTTGCGCTGCTCCTTGCCTTGCATGGCGAAAAGTTCTTCATTCAGCTTTTCGTTAAAGGTGCAGGCAAGCAAGGTGCCGTTCGGCAGGCTGAACGCGATGGTGCCGCAGTCCATACGAATGCCGGAGGGGCCGTCTGCACAGCAGGCTGTGGGAATACCGAAGTTGACGAGGTTTTCCGTGACGCCGCCGAACGCGCCTGCGGTGCCCGCCGTGACCTTCGGAGAGTTCATGCCCTCGCCGCGCATAAGGCAGATGAGGTCTTCGTCGGAAAGCTGCGTTACAAAGTCTTCCAGCTCCGCTTTGCCGTCGAATACATCGCCGAGCTTGATGCCCTTATCGCCCGTATACGGCTTTGCAGGCTTTAATGCCGCCGCGCTGCGGGCCGCCATATCGTATTCGCGCTGCGGTGCGGGCTCGAATGCGATCGTGTTATTGTGATTCACCATGCGGTCAAACTTCGTGACCGGCGCGCACGCCTGCACGCATGTGCGGGTGACGGTATCTTCTTTCACTTCAAAGCTGCCGGAGAGCTTTGCGCCGCGCACGCAGCCGCCCGTGTAGACGTTATACGCGCCGCTTTCAAGCACATAGCAGAATCTGTGTCCCGTAACGCCGCTGTCGTCGTAGGACGCAAGATTTGCGATTGGGAACGTGAGCGTAAGCGTTTCGCTTTCGCCCGGCTGCAGGGTTTCGGTCTTTGCGAATGCGGCGAGGCTTCTTGCGGCCTTGCCGAGCTTGCCCTGCGGTGCTTCAACGAAGACGGTGACGACCTCTTTGCCCTGCACATCGCCGGTATTTTTCACGGTGACTTTCTCTGTAACGGTCTCGCCGTCGAAATCGAAGCTTTCAACCATGCGGGTGAAGGTCGTGTAGCTGAGACCGTAGCCGAACGGATACAGCACACGGTCTTTTGCGAACGTCTCAAAGTAGCGGTAGCCGACGTAGATGTCTTCTTTATAAATGACCCGTGTAGGATCACCGAAGCCCTCTGTAGACGGATAATCGCTGATGTCAAGCGCGATGGTGTCGCTCAGCTTGCCGCACGGCGTGACAGTGCCTGTGAGAACATCTGCAGCGCCTGCGCCGCCCTCCTGGCCGCCCTGCCAGACGTACAGCACAGCGGCGGGATCGTATTCTTTCACCCACTTCATATCCATGATATTGCCGACGTTCAGCAGAACCGCAACACGCTTGAACGCGCCGCAAACCTCTTTTAACATCTGATGCTCGGCGGCCGTCAAGAGATAGCTGCCCTCTGCGGCGCTGTTGTCCTTATCTTCACCCGCGGTACGGCCGATGATGACAACGGCGATATCGGACTTTGCAGCAACCTGCTCGGCAAGCTCTTTCGTGACGGGCATTTCCTCCTGGCACCACGGCTCCTGTGCCCAGCCCATGCCCTTTTCAAACGGATGGTCCTTCAGCCAGTCGCGGTAGGTCTGCTCCAGCTCCTCGTTGACGGAAATGTCTTTGTTTTCTTTTAAAGCGTCCAGAATGTTCGTGACGTAGCGGGTATTAACTGCGCCGCCGGAGCCTGTGCCGCTCTTATAATAGTCGAACTGAATTCTGCCGAACACGGAAACGCGCTCACCCTTTCGGATTGGCAGCGCCTTGTCGTCATTTTTCAGCAGCACGCAGCCTTCCGCCACGGCCTGACGCGCCAGCGCGGCATACTCGTTCCAATCGATCTTATACGGATTGCTCATTTTATTTTTCCTTTCTGCATGATCTATGCCGTTTACGGTGTATTCTCTTTGTTATAATGATAAACGATTTTGTGGATTTTATCAAGCCGCACAGTTAAGTTTCTGTGAAAAAATCACGTGAACGAAAATTTTCGTTGTAAAACGCTTTAAAAACGGTTATGATACATATAAATAGAAACCCTTTACGGAAGGAGTTACCGTTATGCCTGCTTTTTATACCCATTATCGCTTTGGCTGCGATGTTTTAAAACAGCTGCCGGAGGACATCCGCAGCATTTGCACCGCGCACCGCGGGCTTTTTGACATTGGCTTACACGGACCGGACATCTACTTTTTCTATCGACCCGTTCTGCCGAACAAGGTGAACCGCATCGGCTATGCGGCACACAAGCGCTCCGGGCGCTACTTTTTACAGCGCGCACAGAAGGTCATTGCGTCTGCGCATGACAAAGATGCTGCCCGCGCGTATTTCTACGGGCTTTTGTGCCACTTTACGCTGGATTCTATCTGCCACCCGTACATCCACACGGCGATGAAAGAATTCAACGTCACGCACGCGGCGACAGAGACCGCTTTCGACCGCGCTTTGTTACTCAAAGACGGTAAAGACCCACAGCACTTTGACCCGTGCGGTCATTTTGAAGTGAACACGCGCAACGCCGCCGTGATCACGCCCTTCTACACGCCGGAAGCTACTGTGGCGCTGACCGAAAAGAGCATCTCCTCCATGGTATTCTACGGCCGTGTGCTGTTCACGCCGAACAAGGCGCTGCGCCGCGCCATTGACACCGGGCTTTACATCACGTTCCACCACGACGCCATTGCCGATATGATGATGACCACGCAGGACGTGCCGAGCTGCAAGCTGTGCACGGAGCACCTTATCGAACTGTACGGCAAAGCACTGGAGCTTGCGAAAACGCTTTTCCCGGCTGCGCAAAAGCTGCTCCAAAACGAAAAAGTCTCCTGTCCGGAGCTTGACCGCACATTTGACGGCTGATTTCAAATTTTTACCAAAATGCCCGCCATGCAGGAACCAAAACGTTCTGCACGGCGGGCATTTTATTTCCCGGGTTTTACCCTATAGCAAAAGCTCCCGTTCACGAAAGCCTGTGAACGGGAGCTTTGATTTTCACTTACAGATCCAATCAGATTTCCGGCTCTACCAGATGGCAGGCGCAGAAATGACCCGGACGAATTTCACGCAGCTGCGGCTTCGACTCTCTGCACTTGTCGCAGGCGACCGGGCAACGGCCGGCAAAGTTGCAGCCCTTCGGCGTGTTGATCGGGCTCGGCACGTCGCCGGAAAGAATCTGGCGGTGCTTCTGCGCTTCTGCACTCGGGTCCGGAATCGGCACTGCGGAAAGCAGAGCCTTGGAGTACGGATGCAACGTGTGCGCATACAGATCGTCGGAAGAAGCGAGCTCAACGACATTGCCGAGGTACATAACGGCGATACGGTCGCTGATGTACTTGACGATGTTGAGGTCATGCGCAATGAAGAGGAACGTCAGTCCGAGCTGCTGCTGCAGGTCGTGCAGCAGGTTGATGATCTGGGACTGGATGGAAACGTCCAGTGCCGAGATTGGCTCATCGCACACGATGAATTCCGGCTCGATAGCGAGCGCACGGGCAATGCCGATACGCTGGCGCTGACCGCCGGAGAACTCATGCGGGAAGCGGTTGGCGTGCTCTTTGTTCAGGCCGACCAGCTCGAGGAGCTCGTATACGCGCTCCTGACGGCGCTTTGCGTCGTACATGCCGTGGATGACCATACCCTCTTCAATGATGGAGGAAACGGTCATACGCGGATCCAGAGAAGCGTACGGATCCTGGAAAATGATCTGCGCTTTTTTCGCATACTTGAAACGCGTTGCGGCGTTTTTCAGATTCAGCTCTTCGCCGGCATAGTAGAGCTTGCCGGATGTTGCGGGATAAATGCCCATGGCCACACGGCCGAGCGTGGACTTGCCGCAGCCGGACTCGCCGACAAGGCCGAGCGTTTCGCCCTTATAAATATCGAGAGAAATGTGGTCGACGGCCTTCAGCATACCGCCGGAAACCTTAAAGTGCTTGCATACGTCGTCCAGAACGATCAGTTTTTCATTACTGCTCATCCGGCTCACCCCTTTCTGCTGCGCTCGGGCAATCGGGATGGAGCAGCCAGCATGCTGCCTCATGGCCCTCGCCCACCTTGAATACCGGCGGCTGCTCCTCATGACAAATCTTCATGCAGTGCGTGCAGCGAGCACCGAAACCGCAGCCCTTCGGCGGGTTCAGCAAATCCGGCGGTGTGCCGGGGATGGAAACAAGGCGCTGGGTCTTGTTCATATCCACGGACGGCAGGCTCTTTAACAATGCCTGCGTGTACGGGTGCGCATTGCGGTAGAAAATATCCTCGCAGGTGCCGGTCTCTACAACCTTACCTGCATACATGACCGCCACGCGGTCTGCCATGGACGCCACGACGCCGAGGTCGTGCGTGATGAGGATAATCGCGGTGCTGGTCTTCTCTTTGATCTCGGCGAGCAGATCCATAATCTGCGCCTGAATGGTCACGTCCAGTGCGGTGGTCGGCTCATCGGCAATGAGGAGCTTCGGGTTGCAGGAAAGCGCCATTGCAATCATGGCACGCTGACGCATGCCGCCGGAGAATTCGTGCGGATACTGCTTTGCACGCTCTTCCGGGTTCGGAATGTTAACAAGGGAGAGGTACTTAATGGCTTCCGCCTTCGCCTCTGCCTTGGAAAGATGACGGTGGTGCTGAATGGCCTCGACAATCTGCTTGCCGACGGGCTTTGTCGGGTTCAGGCAGGTCATCGGGTCCTGGAAGATCATGGAAACTTCCTTGCCGCGAATCTTCTGCATTTCTTTTTCGTTCGCGGCTACGATGTCGTGCTCGCCGAGCTGCACGCTGCCCTCTTTAATTCTTGCGGGCGGCATGGGGTTCAGCTTCATGATGGTCTGCGCCGTGACGCTCTTGCCGCAGCCGGACTCACCGACGATGGCGAGCACTTCGCCCTCGCTCAGCGAGAATGTGACGCCGCGGACAGCCTTGACCTCACCGGCGTAGGTATCGAAGGAAACGTGCAGGTTCTGCACATCTAATACTTTATTCATGTTGAATTACCTCCTCAAGCGCGGGTCAAATGCATCGCGCAGGCCGTCGCCCAACAGGTTGAAGGAAAGCATTGTAAGGCTGATGGCAACTGCCGGCACAACAAGCTGGTACGGATACGTCATGAACACATCTTGACCGCCCTTTGCCAGAACGCCCCAAGACGGCTGCGGAACCGGAACACCGAGACCAATGTAGGAAAGGAATGCCTCGGTGAAGATCGCGCTCGGAATTGCGAGGGTGACGTTGATGATGATAACGGAAAGCGCATTCGGAATGAGGTGCTTTGCAATGATTCTGGAGCTCTTTGCGCCCATGGCTTCTGCCGCCACGATATACTCCTGACTCTTGAGCTGGAGCACCTGACCGCGTACAAGACGTGCCATGCCGGTCCAGCCGGTGATGCCGTAGGCGACGACCATGGTGAAGATGCCCTTCGGGAGCACCATCATCAAAAGGATAACGACGATGAGGTACGGAATACCGTTGACGATCTCCACGATACGCATCATGATGGTATCAACCGCGCCGCCGATGTAACCGGAAATACCGCCGTAGATCAGGCCGACGATGAGGTTGACGAACACGGCTGCAAACGCGATCATCAGAGAGACGCGGCCGCCTTCAAAGGCGCGCAGAAAAAGGTCACGGCCGAGGTTATCGGTGCCGAAATAGTGTACATGGTGCTGTCCCTCATAGCGGGAATCTGTACAAACTGTCATGAAGCCCTTGTTGACTTCGCCAAGGTGCTGTTCGCGGCTCTCAAACGGAGAGAAGAACGGCACGATGATGCAGGAAAGGATGAGAAGCACGATGATGAAGAAACACACAACGGCAACTTTGTTTTTCATCAGTCTGCCGATGGCGTCTTTCCAGAAGGTCGTGCTCGGGCGGGAAATGCCCTCGCGGCGAGCGGAGTCGGAACCGATCCACTCAAAACGGCTTTTATCTATCTGTGTCATACTCAGCCCTCCAATTTCACGCGCGGATCAATGAGACCATACGCAATATCGACTACGAGGTTCGCAATAATAAGGAACGCGCCGTAGAAAACCGTGGTGCCGCAGATCATGGTGTAATCGAGACCCTGAATGCTCTGCACGAAATACTTGCCGAGGCCCGGGATACCGAAAACGCTTTCTACAACGAAGCCGCCGGTGAGGATGCCTGCCGTGATCGGGCCGAGGACCGTGACGACCGGCATGATGGCGTTGCGCATTGCATGCTTAAAGATAATGCCGCTCTGGGAAAGGCCCTTTGCCTTAGCGGTCTTGATGTAATCCTGACCGAGAACGTCCAGCATGCTGGTACGCATCAGACGGGAGATCGTCGCGAGAGAACCGAAGCCGAGTGCGACAACCGGGAGAATGTGGCTGTTGAAGCCTTCCCAGCCGGTAATAGCGAAAATACGCATGCCCGTTGCCTGATACAGCTTGAGGCCGAGGAAATACTGCAAAATAGAGGCCACAACGAACGACGGAACGGAAACACCGAGCAGTGCAATAATCATGGCAACTGTGTCGGCTGCCTTGCCGCGCTTAATAGCTGCAAGTGTGCCGAGCAGTACGCCGCCGATGAAGGCGAAGCAAATGGAACGGATACCGACGTCAAACGAAACGGCAAATGCTTCGGTGATCATCAATGTGACCGCACGGTTATAGGTAAGGGAAACGCCAAGGTCGCCCTGCACAACATTACCGATATAAATGAAGAACTGCTGCCATACGGGCTTATCAAGGCCGTATTTCGCATAAAGCGCTTCCATCTGTGCCGCGGGAAGCTGCTTTTCACCGGTGAACGGGTCGCCCGGAAGAAGCTGCATCATGAAGAATGTGATCGCGACCAACAGGAACAGGGTAACAATGGAATAGCCCACGCGCTTTAAGATGTACTTAGTCATGTGCAATCCACCTCTCTTTGATAGTTTAATAGAATGATTAAAGGTTATGCGGACAAAGCCGCCGACGTTTTTGGGAACGATGCCGCCAAAGCGTCCGCGGCCTTGTCCGATAAACGACAATATGACAATATAACAAAAAATGTGCGCAAAAGCTCGGAAATTATTCTGCCGCCTTTGGCACATCAATTTTGTGAACTTAGCGAATGCAGCTTGTATTGCCGTTCGCGGAAATCCCCAAAATTTCGGGGAAACAAGGCTTTACTCACCCAACACAGTGATGCGTATATCACCTAAAAGTGTTGAAGTAAAAGATTAAAAGAATAAATACAGTTCGGTGCGGCGCACCCTTTTAAGATGCACCGCAAGCCGTAACCGTATTTGAATTTCTTTTAAGTATCCGGGTCAGCGCCCGTAAGGTTTTCGATTAGGAAAGCTTTACGTAAACAGCGTTGATATCCTGGAACGTAGATCTGTGCATACCGCCCTTGATCTTATCGGAGCAAGCATAGGACGGAGCTCTCCAGAAGGACGGGCCGATCGGGAGCTGATCCGCAATGATCTGCTCGCACTCGATGAAGTAAGACTCACGCTTTTCAAGGTCTGTCTCCTTGGCTGCGAGGTCGATGAGCTCATCGTATCTCTCGTTGGAGAAGCCGGTCTGGTTGTTGCCGCCATCGGTGACCCACATGTCAAGGAAGGTGTTCGGGTCGTTGTAGTCCGGGCCCCAACCGGTGATGGACATGACATAGTTGCCGGTCTTACGGTTCTGAGAACCCTGCTTGGTGATCATGGAGTTAACGGCAACCTCGATGCCGAGAACCTGTCTCCACTGCTCCTGATAGAAGGAAGCTTCTGCAATAGACGTCGGGGAGTCGCCGCAGTCGATGGAGAGGTGAGCGGAGAGATCATCTACCGTGCAGCCGAGCTCGGAGAGAGCCGTTGCAAGGTATTCCTTAGCCTTTTCCTGGTCACGGGACGGCGCATACAGCTCGCCGACCTTACCTGCAAAGGAGGTGCCGTCAGCAGCGGAAACACCGGGCGCCGTGAAGGAAGTCATCGGCTCGTTATCGTTCTGCCAAACCGTATCAATTTCCTTCTGCGCGTCAATTGCATTGAACAGTGCACGACGGAGATTTACATTGGAGAGATACTGGTCATTGTTGTTGAAGTAAATGTAGAATGCGGAACCATCCGTATAAGACTGAATCGTAGCACCTGCTGCTGTAGCCTGCTTGATGAGTTCGCCGGTGCCGAGACCGACCATATCCAGATCGCCTGCGAGGAAGGAGGAGAGAGCTGCGTTGGCATCGGTGATGATCTTCCAATCGATCTCTTCAACTTCTACGTCTGCTGCGCCGTGCCATGCATCGTTTTTCTGCATAACGATCTTATCGTTGTGGCTCCACTCGGTAAGAGCGAACGGGCCATTCGTGCAGAAGTACTGCGCTTCGGTGGAATAGAGGTCTGCGCCTACAGCCTCATAGAATCTCTGGTTGATCGGAGCAAGGGTGCCGAAGGAGAACAGGAACAGTGCGTACGGAGTCGGCTGCTCCAGGGTAACCTCGAGGGTATAATCATCGACAACCTTTACACCAACTTCATCCCAAGTAACTTCACCGTTGAAGTACTTTTCAGCGTTCTTGATGAAGTAGAGGAAGTAAGCGTAATCAGAAGCAACATCCGGGTTCAAAGCCTGACTCCAAGCGAACTCGAAGTCCTTCGCCGTAACCGGGTCGCCGTTTGTCCAAACGCCGTCCTTACGGAGGTGGAAGGTGTAGGTGAGGGTATCCTCATCGTAGTCCCAGCTCTCAGCTGCGCCCGGGGCTGTGTTGTCGTCATCGTCGAGGGTGACGAGGTTCTCATACATGTGCTTGAACAAGGCGAACTCAATGGAGTATGTGGAGGTCAGGGTGTTCAGGCCTGTCGGCTCCATACCTGCGTTCAGGCTGATGGTCTTTGCAGCGTCTACGGTCTTCGGGGTGAAGATTGCCGTAGCGTCACCGGATGCAGCCGGGGTGGAATCTCCGGAGGCGGTGGACTCGGTGGATTCTGCGCTGCTTTCAGAAGCTGCGATGCTCTCGGTAGATGTCGTGGAGCTGGAGCTCTTGCCGCCGCACCCAGCGAATGCGGAAACAACCAACGCCGCGGACAGAACCAGAGCTAAAACCTTCTTCAGTTTCATTTCTTGTTCCTCCTAATGTGATAGGTGATAGAATTATGAAATTTCCGTTCAAAGAAAATTCATATTGCATATATAATACAGCATAAAGCGCTAAATCGCAAGTGGCAAAACTATGGAAATCCTGTCCTAATTTTCGTGTATTTTTGTGAATTATGACCTTGAGGCATATACACACCGTGCAGTTTTTCATGATAGTATTGCAATTTTGTAATTAAATCCGCCCAAAATCCGCCAAAAAAAGCCGCTTCAGGGGCGTGTCCTCAACAAAAATACAAGTTTCCGCGTATTGTGCACGAACGACGGATAGAAGCCGAATTCCTGCATTTTACGGCGAAATCCGACAAGTTTTCTCCTGTTTTTGAAAGAGAACGCGCAAAAATGCAGTTTACCCGGAAAATATGTTGGACATTTTCGAAGTTTTGTCCACCTGCCTCTCCCCTATGTGCGCTGTTTTCTATGCGTTTTTTGCTGCAAAGCCATTCTATATATAGTAGTATATGATATTCCAATATCGATATAGAATGCGGATTTTTGCTTTAGTTTGCATCAGATGTCCTTCACTATGCATGCTTACCGGTTTTTGTGCAACTGCGGAAAACAAAACAGAACCCCTTCGCCGTGCAGACGAAGAGGTTCCGTAATGCAAATTTAAAATCAGCCGTGGATGGAGTAGTTCGGGGCTTCCTTCGTAATCTGAATGTCGTGCGGATGGCTTTCCTTCAAACCCGCACCCGTAATGCGCACGAACTGTGCCTTCTCGTGCATTTCCGGGATATTTGCGCAGCCCACATAACCCATGCCGGAGCGCAGACCGCCGACCATCTGATAAATGGTATCTGCGAGCGGTCCCTTATAAGGCACACGGCCCTCGACGCCTTCCGGAACGTACTTCTTGTTGTTTGCCTGGAAGTAGCGGTCGCTGGAGCCCTTACCCATAGCGCCCAGAGAGCCCATGCCGCGGTAGACCTTGAACTGTCTGCCCTGATAGAGCTCGTACTCGCCCGGGGTCTCCTTGCAGCCTGCAACAAGGGAGCCGAGCATAACAACGCTTGCACCTGCTGCGAGCGCCTTGACGATATCACCGCTGTACTTGATGCCGCCGTCTGCGATAACCGGAACGCCGTATTCTGCCGCCGCGCATGCTGCATCATACACAGCCGTGACCTGCGGCACGCCGATGCCGGCAACCACACGGGTGGTGCAGATGGAGCCCGGGCCGATGCCGATCTTTACGCAGTCTGCGCCGGCTTCGATAAGCGCACGGGTGCCCTCTGCCGTTGCAACGTTACCTGCAATGAGTTGAAGGTCCGGGTATGCTTTCTTGACCTTTTTCACTGCTTCGATGATGCCGCTGTTGTGACCGTGTGCGGAATCGAGCACGACAACGTCGACCTGTGCTTCCACAAGGGCAGCAACGCGGTCCAGAACGTCAGCCGTAGCGCCGATAGCCGCGCCGCAGAGCAGACGACCGCCTTCGTCTCTTGCAGAGTTCGGGTACTGCACAGCTTTTTCAATATCTTTAATCGTAATGAGGCCCTTCAGATAGCCCTTTTCATCGACAATCGGAAGCTTTTCGATTCTGTGGTGGCGCAGGATCTCCTGTGCATCCTTGAGGGTGGTACCGACCGGCGCGGTGACGAGGTGATCCTTCGTCATGACGTTTTCGATTTTCTGGTCGAAATCGGAGCCGGACATGAAGCGCAGGTCGCGGTTCGTGATGATGCCGACGAGTTTGCCGTTTTCGCAGATCGGCACGCCGGAGATCTTGTAGCGACCCATGAGGTTATCCGCCTCGCGCACGGTGTTCTCCGGCGCAAGGAAGAACGGATCAACGATAACGCCGTTCTCGGAGCGCTTGACCATATCGACCTGATCGGCCTGACGCTCAATGGACATGTTCTTGTGAATGATGCCGATGCCGCCCTCACGCGCAATGGCAATGGCCATATCCGCTTCCGTGACGGTATCCATAGCCGCCGTCATAATGGGGGTGTTCAGCTTGATCTTCTTTGTGAGATGAGTGGAAATGTCTACCTGACTGGGCAGTACGTGTGATTCTGCCGGGATCAGAAGAACGTCGTCAAAGGTGAGCCCCTCTTTGACAAACTTAGAGGTGAATTCTGTGTTCAGCATACCGTCAACCATCCTTTCGCCTTGTGCACCGTGTTTTGTTGTCTTTATGCGGTAATTTCCGCATACCGCATAGGAAAAATTCCCCGGCAAGCCGGAGAAAATATATTATTTGATATTAGATTGTACCACTTTCGCGGTACATTTTCAACTGTTTTGTCCTCGAAAAAACAGAGATACCCGCTGAGCGTTCTATGCGCTTTTTAGGGAAAAACCACAAAAAGCGGTTTTATGTGGCTAACTTCCGGGTTTCGGGACGATTTTTGCAGGATTTTGACGGGCTGAACTTCTAAAAAGCACTCCATTTGTAAAAAACTTCATACAGAAATCACAAAATATCTTGACACTCCGCTCTGTTTGATATACCCTAAAACTACTATATCAAAAGCATATCTCCCGTACCCGACAGATTCGGCGCACGGCATATTTTTCGCGCTTCCCCTATTACACTCGGCCCTATTGGGCTAAAAGGATGGTTTTTCATGAACAAGCTTCGCAGACTGCGCTCCCTCTCCCCGGAGATGGCGGAAACGCTGCGCCTTGCCGGCGTGCAGGGCATTTTTTGGGCAGCTATGGCGGTAGGCAATTATCAAACAGTCTACCTGCAAAGCATCGGCTTTCCCGCTACGGATTTCGGCTTATTAAACGCTATTGCCTGTGCCGTCGCTATTTTTGCCATGACGTTTTGGGGCACGGTGAGCGACCGTATCGGCAGCGTGCGCAAAATTGTCATTTTAACGCTGACGCTCGGCTGCGGCCTTTTCATTTTTGTGCCGCTCATTCCGACGGGGCAATCCTACTCAACGCTATTATTTCTAATCTTGATTCCGATCATCAACTTTTTCCGCGTACCGATGTCGCCGTTTGTCGATAACCTTACGGTGCGCAACTGTGCGGAGCATCGACTGAATTACGGCATGGTACGCAGCAGCGGCTCGCTTTTATTTGCCATTGCCGGTGTTATCACGGTAAACGCGCTCATTCCGGCGGCGGGTGTGCCTTCGACATTCTGGGTGATGGGCATTGTGATGATTCCCGCCATTGTACTGACGTATTTCTGCTTTGAGCCGCAGAGCGGCAAGCGTGTGAAAAAGAGCGCAGCGGGTGCCGGCGTACTGTTGAAAAACTACGCATACATGGCGTTTCTCATTTTTGCATTCTTCTTCCAGATGGCCGCGGCGTTTGAAGGGAACTTTCTGACGTATTACATGGCGGATATTCAGATTGATACTGTCAATCTTGGTCTTATCCTCTCCGTGCGCGCCATGATGGAGATCCCGTTTCTGTTCTTCATCGGCCACCTGCGCCGCTATATCAAGATGAAATACCTCATCATGCTTTCTGCAATTTTGATGGCGACGGAGTGTCTGTGCTTCTGCTTCCTTGTGAATTCGCTGCCGACTATGTTGGTATTTGCCGCGTTTTACGGCCTTGGCAACGGTGCATTTCTCGGCACGGGCACGAACTATATCTATGAGCTTGCACCCGTGGAGCTGCGTGCCACGGCGCACAGCCTGTTCATTTCCGTGGCGCAAATCTCCGGCATTCTCGGCAACCTGCTCGGCGGCGTTCTGTTTGACACCATCGGCGGCAAAGCGTTCTATGGCGTAACAGCCTGCGTATTCCTCGTTTCCGTTGCGATCTTCGCCGCAAGCTTTCTCTTCCACCGCAATAAAAAAGAAACGGCTGCGGCATGACCTTCAAATACTCTGTGCTCTTAAAGGCTCGCTTCGGCGGGCCTTTTGTTTTGTCTGAAAGCACACGCCTTTTATTGTATATGCCGAAATAACGTTTCCAATCCATTTTACGCTGCTTTTTAGCGTACCCGCACGCAACATGTCGTAAAAATGAATGCGTAAAGTATATTGCCTTTCCATATATAGCCGATACCTTGTGAAACGCTTTGATTTCTCCACTATACCGTGTGCTTTTCCACACTTTCCACCGAGTTTTCCACACCATAATTTTGCAAAATTATGTATATTTATACACAACTTCGTTTTGCGGTTGTATGGTTGTTTGTTCTTGTATCGTGGACACAGCTGCGTATATCTGTCGAAATTTGTCCGCAACCGGAGATACATACGTTCGAAACTGCTGAATATTCTTTCACTCATTTAAGTTGAAAATCGGTTTTCCACATATCCTCAGAAAAAGTTTTGCACAAGACGATGACGAAAACTGCCGCCTTTTAAAAGTTCGTGTTCTTTCGTTCCGCTTTGCATCATTTCTCCTATTTTTTAATACGGTCATCAGAGCAAGTTTTTCTATAAGCAGACGACAAAAGAGGCACACGCATTTTACTTTGCATGTGCCTCTTTTGTCACCTATTTAATTTGCAAAAATCACTTTTTCGGGACGATAACTTCCTTGCCGCCCATGTACGGACGCAGAGCTTCCGGGATGCGAACGCTGCCGTCTGCCTGGAGGTTGTTCTCAAGGAATGCGATAAGCATACGCGGCGGTGCAACAACGGTGTTGTTCAGCGTGTGGGCAAGGTACTTGCCGTTTTCGCCGTTTACGCGGATGCGCAGGCGGCGCGCCTGTGCGTCACCGAGGTTGGAGCAGCTGCCGACCTCAAAGTACTTCTTCTGGCGCGGGGACCACGCTTCAACGTCCACAGACTTAACCTTAAGGTCTGCGAGGTCGCCCGAGCAGCACTCGAGCGTGCGGACCGGGATATCCATGCTGCGAAACAGGTCTACGGTGTTCTTCCAGAGCTTATCATACCACTTCATGGAGTCTTCCGGCTTGCAGACGACAATCATTTCCTGCTTTTCAAACTGGTGAATACGGTAAACGCCGCGCTCCTCGATGCCGTGTGCACCTTTTTCCTTACGGAAGCACGGAGAATAGCTGGTCAGCGTGAGCGGCAGTTCGGCTTCCGGCAGGATCTGGTCGATGAATTTACCGATCATGGAGTGCTCGCTGGTACCGACGAGATACAGGTCTTCACCCTCGATCTTGTACATCATGGAATCCATTTCCGCAAAGCTCATAACGCCGGTGACGACATCGCTGCGAATCATATACGGCGGGATAACATACGTGAAGCCGCGGTCAATCATAAAATCGCGCGCATACGCGATAACGGCAGAGTGCAGACGTGCGATGTCGCCCATCAGATAATAGAAGCCGTTACCCGCAACGCGGCGTGCAGCGTCCAGATCGATACCGTTGAAGCTTTCCATGATCTCCGTGTGGTACGGAACCGGGAAATCCGGCACGACCGGCTCGCCGAAACGCTCAACCTCGACGTTTTCGCTGTCGTCTTTGCCGACCGGCACGCTGGCGTCGATGATATTCGGGATCGTCATCATGATCTTGAGGATCTTCTCGTCGAGCTCCTTTTCCTTCGCTTCTGCGGCGATGAGCTCATCGGACTGTGCTTTGACCTGTGCCTTGACCTCCTCAGCCTCGGCCTTCTTACCCTGACCCATCAGTGCACCGATCTGCTTGGAGAGCTTATTTCTGGAAGCGCGCAGGCTGTCGGCCTTCTGCTGCGTAGCGCGTTTTTCGGCGTCCAGCTCGATGACTTCATCGACAAGCGGAAGCTTCGCGTCTTGGAACTTTTTCTTGATATTCTCGCGGACAATGTCCGGGTTTTCTCTCAAAAATTTAATATCGATCATTTTGGAACATTCCTTTCGGTTATTTGTGGCTTTTTAAGCGTTTTTCTTGGTTCTTGGGCCGGTTTCGCATCGCGAAACTCCAATAGGCAAAAAGTGTTTCGAGCTCCGCGGAGCTCGACCCAGGGGTTTACCCTTGGAACCCACAGCCTTTTGAAAAAGTCTGGCGAAAACTTTATTTGCCCCGTTCACTTTAGCTTTGTGATTTACTCGCCCGTTTTATCGGTCAATTTCAAATCATACAGCAGGTTCTTGAGGTCTTCCTCGCCATAAAACTCGATTGTCAGCGCCGCTTTTTTCTTTGTGCCGGAGATATGCACCACACGGTTTAAAACGTCACGAAGTGCAAGCTCGGCCTCGTCATAGTAGCGGATGCGGCGCTTTGCGGGTTTATCTGCCTTTTCCGGCTTCTCTTCGTTTGCGCGCTTTGCCATTTTTTCCAGCTCGCGCACGGAGATGCCCTCCATGGTCACGCGTCTTGCCGCCGCTTTCATCTGGTCTTCGTTTTTGAAGCTCAGCAGCGTTCTGGCATGGCCCGCAGTCATTTCGCCGCGCTCCAGCATGTTCTGCATATCCTCCGGCAGATTCAAAAGCCGCAGTGCATTCGTGATCGCCGGGCGGGATTTGCCCACTGTTTTTGCAATCTCCTCCTGCGTAAACTCGAAGTTATCCATCAGCATCTTGTAGCCGTTTGCTTCTTCCAGCGGCTTCAAATCCTCGCGCTGCAAGTTCTCAATCAGCGCCAGCTGCATCACTTCGCTGTCCGTCAGGTCGCGGATAACCGCCGGTACGGTCGTCAGTCCTGCCATGCGAGAAGCACGCCAGCGTCGTTCACCCGCAACGATCTGATAGCCGCCGGAAAGCAGTGGGCGCACCAGGATCGGTTGCAAAACGCCGTGCTGCGCAATAGAATCCGCCAGCTCGGTCATCGCGCCGTCATCAAAGCTCTGGCGCGGCTGCGTACGGTTCGGCTCTAAGTCGTTTATGCTGAGCTCCACCGCGCCGGCATCGTCCTCACGCGCATTGTCATAGAAAATTGCGTCCAGCCCCTTGCCGAGGCCGCCTTTTTTTGCCATTGCGAAAGACCATCTCCTTCTTGTCGCATTTATACCGATACCACACGATTTTGCGCATGAAACCGGTTTTGCCGCCGAAATCAGCGGTTTTTCTTCAAAATTTCATCCACAAGCGCACCGTATGCGATGCAGCCCTTGTTGGATTTATCGTAGTACAAGATCGGCTGTCCGTAGCTCGGCGCCTCGGAAAGACGCACTGTGCGCGGAATGACTGTTGCAAACACCTTGCGCGGGAAATACTTTTTAATTTCCGTCACAACCTGCTGCGTCAGGTTCAGTCTGCCGTCATACATCGTCAGCAAAACACCTTCCAGCTCTAAACGGTCGTTGTAACGGCGCTTCACAGCCTGCACGGAGCTCATCAGCTGCGAAAGGCCCTCCAACGCGTAGTATTCGCACTGTACCGGGATCAAAACAGAGTCCGAAGCATTCAGCGCGTTCGTTGTGATAAGCCCCAGCGACGGCGGGCAATCGATGATGATATAGTCAAATTCTGTGCGCAGTGGCGCCAAAGCCTTCTTTAAAACGGACTCGCGCCCGTTCAAATCCGCAAGTTCAATCTCTGCCGCAGCCAGATCGGCCTTGGAAGGAATGACAGAAAGCTTTTCAAATTTTGTTTCGAGAACGGCATCTTCGCCCTTTGCCCCGTTGATGAGAATATCATACGAGGTCGTTTTCAGCGTTCGGCGATCAAAACCTACGCCGCTCGTGGAGTTGCCCTGCGGGTCAATATCGACCAAAAGCGTCTTTTTCCCTTTTGCGCCGAGCCATGCGGCAATATTTACTGCGCTGGTCGTCTTGCCCACGCCGCCTTTTTGGTTCGCCACGGCAATTACCTTGCTCATGTACCGCGCCCCTTTCCTTCTTCTTTCTATTATATAGGATATTGTAGCACATATCCGGCACAGAATAAAGAGAAAAGTTCATTTTTTTGCAATGTTTCATGTGAAACAGCCGGATTTTATCGCGTTTTGGCAAATTATGGTGTTTCATGTGAAACATTTGCAGTTTTAAACCGAAAAAAGTATTAAAAACACAGAAGGACTGCCGGCATTTGCAGACAATCCTTCTGTGTTGTGGGAAATGAATAAGGGAATGGGTTTACCTCGTACTCGATATTAAGTTCTGGCGCATCAGCTTGCCTTGTGTGCAGCTGATTTTGGGATGCGGACGACGCATTCGTAATACTCATCCGTTTCCTTACGCTGAAAAGCCGCGCCGATGCCGGCCTCTTTCATGGTTTGGACAGCATGGTCGATCGTGTTGAGGAACAGGCGAACATCTTTCGCAATGAATGTCCTCTTCGGCCTTTTCGCCTGTCCCTCCTGCTCCAAAAGTGATTTGATATACGTATCCGTCTGTGCCACGTTCATTTTGCGCGCTATGACAGTCTTCAACGCTGCCATGCGCTTTTCCGGATCCTCCATTCTAAGCAAAGCACGTGCATGACGCTCCGTAAGGTGGTTTTCCAGCACCATGCGCTGCTCTTCGCCGGAAAGCCGCAGCAAACGGATCTTATTTGCAAGCGACGGCTGACTCATGCCGAGCCTACGTGCGGCCTCCTCCTGCGTCATAGCGCGGTCCTGCATCAAAGCATAGATTGCAGCAGCTTCCTCAAAGAAGTTCAGGTCACTGCGCTGCATATTTTCAATAAGCGCCAACACCGCGCCGTCCTGCGGAGAAAGCTCCTGCACAATGGCCGGGATGGTTTTGAGCCCCGCCATACGCGAAGCACGCCAGCGGCGCTCCCCTGCAACCAAAATGTAGCGGTCGCGGTCTCTGCGCACAAGAATCGGCTGCAAAACGCCGTTTTGACGAATGCTTTCTGCGAGCTGCGAAAGCTCATCCTGCGGAAAATCCAATCGCGGCTGTGCAGGATTTGGCACAATCTTATCCGGTGAAAGCTCCAAAAGCTTTTTCTTTTCCGTAAATGCCATACGCCGCACCCCCTGCTTGAATTTCCAGTGTAAGAAGTTGTCCTTTGTGAGGGCTTGTTCTCTTTACAGGAAATAGCTTACCACAATGAAAGGGCAGATTTTGCCGCAATCTGTCACCGTATAAAAAGTTTTTCTTGCTTTTTTGAAACGCGGTGCTATAATAATAGAAATATTCAAACGGAAAAGCGTCGAAAAAGCGCATATTCCCGCCATTTTTAGAGAAAAGGAGCGAAAGAACATGATCTATGCAGAAACCGAAATCAAGCTGAAAAACGGGTGCACCGCCGTCGTACGCAATGCACGCCCCGAAAATGCCAAGCAAATGATTGAATACCTGCGCACCGTTTCGGGCGAATCTCCGTTTTTATTACGTGAGCCGGATGAGGTGAATTTCACCGTCGAAAAAGAACGCGCAATTTTGCAAAACAAAGCGGAAAGTCCAAACGAGATCATGCTCACCGCTTATGTGAATGGCGAGCTTGCCGGCAACTGTTCGCTGGCGTCGCAGGGTGATAAGCGCCGCACAAAGCATCGCTGCTGTGTTTCCATTGCGTTATATGAAAAGTATTGCAACCTTGGACTTGGGCGTATATTATTAAGCACACTTTTGGAGCTTGCAAAGCAATGCGGATACACACAAGCGGAGTTGGGTGTGATTGAAGGCAACGAGCGTGCAAAGCATGTTTACGAAAGCCTCGGATTTAAAGAATATGGCTTTTTACCAAATTCTCTGCGCTATTCCGACGGCACCACGCGCGGCGAATACTTCATGGTGAAAGAGTTATAAGTTCCACGTGAAACTACAGCAGGAGAATAGAATGGAAAGCAAAGATCAATGGCTCAACTGGGCCATCGAACTGCAAGGCTTAGCGCAGGCAGGTTTAACCTACGGCAAAGATGTTTTTGACCTCGAGCGCTACACGCGTATTCGTGAAATTGCCGCCGAGATCTTGTCTATGAAAAGCGAGATTCCGGTAGAAACCGTTAAAAATCTATTCTGCAACGAAACCGGGTACCAAACGCCAAAGTTAGATACCCGCGCGGCAATTATTGAAAACGACCGAATTTTACTGGTACGCGAGCAAAACGGCAAGTGGTCTTTGCCCGGAGGTTGGGTCGATGTGGATAAATCCGTTGGAGAAAACGCTGTTAAAGAGGTTTTGGAAGAAGCCGGATTGCGCGTTACAGCAGACCGTATCATTGCCGTACAGGACCGAAACCGGCACAATTTGCCGCGCTACGCCTATAACATCTGCAAAATTTTCTTTTTATGCACGCGTACAGGCGGTGAATTTCAAGCCAACGCCGAAACGACCGAAAGCCGATGGTATGCGGAAGATGAATTGCCGCAGCTTGCGGAGGAAAAGAACAACGCAGAGCAAATTCAAATGTGCTTTGCAGCTTCCCGCAATCCAAACTGGCACATTCTTTTTGATTAAAAAAACGGCTATACAAGAGTTTCTCCTTGCATAGCCGTTTTTATATCGTCTTTCTTACAAATACTTTTTAAAGCCCTTCACTTCACTGTAGCCGATGGCATCATAGAATTTATGCGCGCCGGTACGCTGCAGGCCGGAGACCAAAATGCAGTAGTGGCACTCTTTCTCTCTGCCCCACGTCTCAATGGCTTCAAACATGCCGCGTCCAACGCCTTTTCCACGGTACTTTTCGTCCGTAACAACATTTTCAACGAGTAAAATTGGCTTGCAGGTATCGCAAATATCTTCAAATACAACACCAATCAAAGAGCCACAAAGGTCGCCGTTTTCCGTATTTTCAGCTACAAGCAAGTAGTTATCCTCGTTTTTTGCGATTTTTTTCATCTTTTCCGCCATTTTCTGCGGATCTGCCATCGCATCGGAAAGTTGCGCCAAAAGTGGGTTCAGCTTCGGAATGTCGCTCAATTCGGCTTTACGGTAAATAATACTCATTTTGCTTCCCCTTTCTGCTCTAAAAATAACGGCTTTTTGGTGATCGTGCCGCCGTGACGCGGATACATTTTCGGTGTAAAGCGCAGTTTGCGCATTACGGCAACAAAGCGCTCGCTCTGTTCCTCATCCGGCAGAATGAAAGGAACCGTTTTTACAACATCGCATCCAAGCGAAGAGATTGCTTTTCGGGCATATTCCAGTTCATCCGGCAAGCTCGGACCTTTCATCGCAGCAAAATAGCCCTTCATTTTGATGAGCGGAATGCAATATTCCGCCAAAATATTCATGTTTGCGACCGCACGAGCCGTTGCAACATCAAAGCTTTCACGCAGCTTAGTGTCTTTTCCGGCTTCTTCTGCGCGTTTATGAATCGTCTCGGCTTCAATGCCAATGGCATCACACACTTCGCGCAGAAAAACAAGCCGCTTATTCAAAGAATCCAGCAACGTCAGTTCAATGTCCGGGCGCATGATCTTGAGCGGAATGCCGGGAAAGCCCGCACCGGTACCTACGTCGATAACTTTCGCATTCTTTTTAATTTCAAGCGCTTTCAGCAGCGTCAAGCTATCCACAAAATGTTTTATGACTGCCTCTTCCGGGTCGGTGATGGCCGTGAGGTTCATCACAGTGTTGCGCTCCAAAAGCAGATCAAGATAGATCTGGAACTGCTCCGCCTGTGCAGGCGAAACCTTTACGCCAATCCCTTTTGCTTTTGAAATCAGCAGATTTTTAATATCCATAATCAAAATTTCAGCCCGCCTAAAGCAAAGCTGCCCTTTCAGTTTTGTTTTATAAATATTATAGTGATTAAGTTCAATTCATTACATATTAAATGTAGCAGACATCACTTTTTTTCATTGTGTGCAGAGAGCCAAATCAACAGCACGGAAATATCCGCCGGGGAAACGCCGGAAATACGCCCTGCCTGTCCCACGTTTTCCGGGCGCACGCGATTGAGTTTTTCCTGTGCCTCAAGTCGCAGACCCGAAATCTCGGCGTAGTTGATCTCTTTTGGCAGCAGCTTCTTTTCCAACCGGCGCATTTCGGCAATGTCCTGCAGCTGGCGCTTGATGTAGCCCTCATATTTAAGCGCCGTCTCCACGCTTTCAAAAATCTCACGCGGGTAATTCGGGCGTTCGGTGTCGATAGGCGTCAGGTCCGCATAGGTCACCTGCGGGCGGCGCAGCAGCTCAGAAAGGCGCACACCCGTCGTGACCGGCGATGTTTCACATGAAACCAGCACTTCGTTCAGCGCGTCCGTCGGCGAAAACACCGTTTTCTCCGCGCGCTTCATCTCCGCTTCTTTCTGCGCCTGCTTCTTTTCAAACTTCGCCCAACGGCGGTCATCGATGAGCCCCAGCTCGCGGCCGATTGGCGTCAGTCGCTCATCGGCGTTATCCTGCCGAAGCACAAGACGGTATTCGGAGCGCGAGGTCATCATGCGGTACGGGTCGGTGACGCCTTTCGTGATGAGGTCGTCGATGAGCGTGCCGATGTACGAACCCGCGCGATCCAAAATAAGCGGATCACGATTTAAGACTTTCAGCGCAGCATTTGCACCTGCCACAAAACCCTGCGCGGCGGCTTCTTCATAGCCGGAACTGCCGTTGAACTGTCCCGCGCCGTAAAGTCCCGGATAATCGCGAAATTCCAGCGTGGCGTTCAGCTGCAGCGGGTCGCAGCAATCATATTCGATCGCATACGCGTTTCGCATGATTTCTACGTGCTCAAGCCCCTTGATCGTGCGGTAAAACGCAATCTGCACTTCTTCCGGCAGTGAAGAGCTCATACCCTGCAAGTACATCTCCTCGGTTTCCGCGCCGCACGGTTCAATAAAAAGCTGATGGCGCGGCTTTTCGGAAAAGCGCATGATCTTATCTTCAATGCTCGGACAGTAGCGCGGGCCAACGCCTTCGATCATGCCCGCATACAGCGGCGAACGGTGAATATTATCGAGAATGACCTGCTTCGTGCGGTCGTTTGTCCAGCTCACGTAGCACACAGCCGAGTTTTTCGGCGGCATTTCCGCATCAAATGAGAACGGCGTGACAGGTTCATCGCCCTTTTGAACCTCGAGGTCGGTAAAATCGATGGATGAGCGCAGCACGCGCGCCGGGGTGCCGGTTTTAAAGCGGCGCAACGAAATGCCAAGCTCTTTTAAAGAACCCGCAAGTTCCGTCGCCGGGAACATGCCATCCGGGCCGCCCGCATACGAAACCTCACCCACGAAGATGCGCCCGCCGAGAAATGTGCCGGTCGCCAGCACGACCGCGCGGCACGTGTAAACCGCGCCGAAGCGTGTCGTCAGCAGCCAGTTTTCGCCGCCTCGCTCAATGTCGATGACCTCCGCCTGGCGCATCACGAGGTTTTCGCACTGCTCAAGCTTATGCTTCATCACGCGCGCGTACTTGTTGCGGTCGATCTGCGCGCGCAGCGAGTGCACCGCAGGACCTTTACCAAGGTTCAGCATGCGGCTTTGCAGCGTACATTCGTCCGCCGTTTTGCCCATTTCGCCGCCGAGCGCGTCCACTTCGCGCACAAGGTGGCCCTTTGCTGTGCCGCCGATGCTCGGGTTGCACGGGCAGTTGCCCACAGCGTCCATATTTATTGTGAAGATCACCGTGCGGCAGCCGAGACGCGCCGAGGCCAAAGCCGCCTCAATTCCCGCGTGTCCCGCGCCGATCACGGCAACATCGTATTTTCCTGCATCATAGCTCATAATTTAACTTCTTTTCCGATTTATTCTGAAATACAGCTTATTTCAAAGATAAAATATAACAATTTTGATATTTTATTTTCCCACGCAAAACTTTTCAAATACCTGATCGACCACCGCATCCGAAACACGCTCGCCGGTCAGTTCATTCAAAGCTGCAATGGCACCCTCCAGCGAGACCGTCACCGCGTCCCACGTCATGCCCATAAGCAAAGCGTTTTCCGCTTCCTCCAACGCCGTGAGCGCCTTTTGTACGTCCGCGCGTTGGCGCTCCGTATAGAGAATGCCGTCGTTCGGGTTCAGCTCAGCGGTTTTCAGTGCACGCGCGGCCGCGTTTTGCAGCGCAGGCAGTCCCTCGCCGGAAAGCGCCGAGACCGTCACGATCTCTTTGAAATGCTTATCGATCTCCGCACGGTCGATCTTCGGCGCGAGGTCGGATTTATTGATGACCGCCACGGCCGGTGTATCGCCTATGGCATCCATCAACGCGCGGTCGTCGTCGTTCAGTTCTTCGCTCGCATCAAACACCGCCAACACAAACTGTGCCGTTTTGACGCGATCTAAAGCCATGCGCACGCCGATCTTCTCCACGCGGTCTTCCGTATCGCGGATACCGGCGGTGTCGGCAAGACGCAGCGGAATTTCACCGAGCAGCACAGTCTCCTCCACCACGTCACGCGTCGTGCCCGCAAGATCGGTCACAATGGAACGCTCGCAACCCGCAAGCAGGTTCATCAGCGTGGATTTGCCGGCGTTCGGGCGGCCTGCAATGACCGTCACCACACCCTCGCGCAGAATGCGCCCGCCGTCAAAGCCGGCGAGCAAATCTTTCAGCGCCGTTTTTCCGGCAGCAAGGCGCGTTTTCAGCATCGTCTCATCCACCTGTGGAATGTCGTCGTCCGGGTAATCCGCCCATGCGGCAAGGTGCGCACCGATGTCCGTCAGATCCGAACGCAGCTTTTCAATGCGGCGGGAAAGTGCGCCGTCGTGTCCCGCCTGCGCCGCTTTCATCGCTTCGCGCCCCTGCGCGGAGATGATCTGCATGACAGCTTCCGCCTGCGCAAGGTCCATTTTGCCGTTTAAAAACGCGCGGCGCGTAAATTCGCCCGGCGCCGCAGAGACCGCACCGGCAGCAAAAACCGCCTGCAAAACCGCTTTTAAAACGAACAATCCGCCGTGGCAGGAAAGCTCCACCACGTCTTCACCCGTAAAGCTGTGCGGTGCGGCAAAAACGGTCGCAACGCACTCATCGAGGCGCTCGCCGTCCGGCGCATACACGTGTCCGAAGCGGCACGTGTAACCCGCCATATTACAGAGCTTCGCGCCGGAAACCGACTTAAAAACACGGTCGCCGACCGCGCGGGCCTCATCGCCCGAAATGCGAATGACTCCGATGCCGCCCGGCGCCGCCGCCGTGGAGATTGCTGCAATGGTCTTCATAGTTTATCCCTTCTTCTCGTTCGCTGCACATGCAATACTTTCTCATTTTGTATTATACCACGCGGCGAAAAGATTGTCACGCAGAATGTCGGAAAACGCAGGAAAATCATAGAGAAAAAGCGCCTCCTTTATCCGTTCGGAGACGCTTCCTTTTCATTTTTATGCCGTTCTTATTCCGTGAAAGCTCGTTATGAACGGATTACAGCGCGCTTTTAAGCGCAAAAAACTCCGCATACGCAAAGTATACGGAGTTTCTCTGTTTTAAAGTTTTAGTTTTTGGAGATCTTACCGTACGGCGTGGAAACGTCGTCCAGAACACGCGGTGCTGCGGGAGCGGTGCGATTTTGTGCCGGACGGCTGTCACGGTTATCTCTGCGCGGAGCGCGAGCACCGCGATTATCGCGGTTGTAGCTGCCGTTTCTGCCGCGGTTATTGCCGCCGCGACGGTTATCGCGTCTTACGTAGCGCTCGCCGCCCTCAGGGCCGATCACAACGTGGCGGGCAAGATCTTCACCCTCGCTCCAGGACTTCGCACCCTCAACCTCCTGCACGGCGGTGTGGATGATGCGACGCTCATACGGATTCATCGGCTCCAAGGAGGCATTGCGACCGGTCTTCACGGCGCGGGCAGCCATCTTTCTGCCGAGATTTTCAAGCGTTTCCTTGCGTTTTTCGCGGTAATTGCCCACGTCCAGCGTAATGCGATAATAAGACTCGTCCACATGGTTTGCAACGAGAGACGCAAGATACTGGAGGGAATCCAGCGTTTCGCCGCGGTGGCCGATGATGAAGCCGATGTTTTCGCCGGTGAGCACAAGCTCTGCGCCTGCCTCTTCCTCGCGGATCTCAATATTTACGTCGCCGAGGCCCATTCCGGAAAGAACGTTGCGCAGATACTCTGCTGCGGCGTCTGCCGGTGTGGAACGGATGAACGCGCGCACCTTTGCCGGTCTGCCGCCGAAAAGGCCGAAGCGCTTTTTCTCTTCCGTTTCAAGAACTTCAAACTCTGCGTCTGCGGGGTCTACGCCCAGCATTGCGCATGCTTTTTCATACGCTTCTTCTGTAGTTGCGCCTGTTGCGATTGCTTCTTTTACCATGGCTTTCTTCTTCCTTTCTTCTTTTCAATACTCTATCTTTATCCCGTTTCGGAGTGAAAGGAGGTGGGGATAACAGCCTTTATTTATTTCTTGCTTCCGAGATAATCGGTAGAATTGCCTTTGTTTTTCTGCGCGGCTCCGCCCTTTTTACCGGCCGTTTTCTTTTCCTTCTGCGCGGCCTGGCGCTCTGCCTGCGCCTGGTTCTTCGCCTCAATCTTATCGGCGATCTGCTTTTGCAGGTTTGCGGGCAGCGGCTTTACCTTCCGATCCGCCTGTAAAAGCGTCACATAGCGGCTCGCTTCCGACTTTGCGGAGACCTGCTCCGGCGAAAAATACTTGTGCGTGATGAGCGTCTGTGCAAAACCGACCAGCGCGGAAATAATCCAATAGAAACCGACAGCTGCCGGCATGATGTATGCCCAGTATGCGGACAGGAGCGGCATGCCGTACATCATGACCTTCATGCAGCCCTGACCTGCGCCCTGCTGCTGTGTGGGCTGCAGCTTCTGCATGACAAAGGACTGTCCCCAGTAGGTCACAAGTGCCAGCACCGGGATGATCCACAGCATAGAAGCGAACGAGCTCGTGTTCGGGGACGCGAGCAGGTCAAGGCCGAAGCATTTGAAGCCCTTGCCGAAAAACTCAATCTTCTGCACATCGTCCGCGGAGAACATCGTCAGGTGGTCCTTCAGTGCGTCGAAATTCTTAACGATCTCAAGCTCTACATACTGGTTCGTGCTCGCAATGCCCGGAATCTTAGAAACGAATTCCGTAGCCTGCGAAATGGTGTCCTTTGCAATATGCAGGGTGTTCGAGAGCGGATAAATAACGGAGTAATAAATGCCGAGCATGATCGGGAACGGAAGCAGCGTCGTCAGACAGCCGCCGCCGGGATTCACACCCTCTTTTTCGTAGAGCTTCTGCAGCTCTTCGTTATACTTCATCTGGTCCTTGGCGTACTTCTTCTGCAGCTCCTGCTGCTTGCTTGCCAATCTGGACTGCGCCGCCATGCTCTTCTGCGATTTAATCGAGAACGGGAACATCAGCGCCTTTACGATGATCGTGAACAGGATGATCGCGATACCGTAGTTTTTGAAAACGGTGTACAGGAACCACAGCAGATAACCGAGTACGCTGCCGAAGAAATTAAAAATAGACATCATAGTAGTTGACCAAATCCTTCCCGGATCAAAACTTATTCTTTTTTTCGCTTTTCCGGCACGGGGTCATAGCCACCGCGGGAAAACGGATTACACCGCAGAATGCGCCAAAGCGCAAGCATGCCGCCAAGTAAGGCGCCATACCGCTCCACGGCTTCTTCCCCGTACTGTGAGCAGGTGGGGATATACTTGCAGCAGCCGCGCGTTGCACGCGGTCTCAGCTTCCGATAGAGATGGATGAGCCCAATGACGGCGCGGCGCGGCCAATACCGCACACCCTTTTTCGCCGAAATGCGTCCGCCTTTATATTGTATCACAGCAGACACAGGCTCTTTCTTTTTTCTCATACTGCTTTTCTGATCTGTCGTTATGACAATTCTTCTTTCGTTACACTTGCGGTTTCTTCGCCCGTCTCCGACGTCCTTTCGGAGTCATTTTCCGCCGTTTTTGCGGAGTTATTTTTATCTTTGGGTAGGGCAACAAGCACGCCGAGTTCCTCAAGCGCGCTTTTTAACTGCGAAGATACGATTTGATAGTTTGCGAACGGCGTTCTGCCGCGGCTGACGAGGACAAGGTCATACCCCGGCTTCAGCTGCGGATACAGCGCACGGATGCTTTCACGCAGAAGGCGCCGCGCACGGTTCCGCTTGACCGCGTTGCCGATCTTTTTGCTGGCCGTAATGCCCACGCGCGCCTGCTTCACCTTTTTATTGCGCAGGCAATACAGCACAAGCGCCGGGCGCACCGCGCTTTTTCCGCGGGCGTAAACGCGCTTATACTCGTGGTTTTCGGTCAGCGGCACAAGGATGTCCATGGGTAAGCCTCCAAAGCCGTTCGGTAAGGCCAAAGCTGAGTATAGCAGAGCCTTGCCGCCGAAAAAATCAGGCAAAACAAAGAAAGGTCACGCAGCGGTGACCCTCAAAGCATACATTAATAGGTTAAACGTGCTCTGCCCTTTGCTCTGCGACGCGCCAGAACTTTACGTCCGTTGCGTGTAGACATTCTCTTTCTGAAGCCGTGCTCCTTCTTTCTGTGGAGCTTCTTCGGCTGATAGGTTCTCAGCATATCAAAAATCCTCCTTTCACGAGGTTACTTATCAAAATGCGGTCTGCAAATAACAGTCCGTTACAGATAAGCATTATACCTTAAAACCGTAGAAGCTGTCAACCTTTTTTCGGGTTTTTACGGAAAAAAACTTGGAATGAAGCGCTGCAAAGGCAAAAGCAGAGAAAAATAGAATGCCTACATGTTTTTTTCAGCCTGAAAAAACACAAAGCAAAGTGCGCAATGCTAAATGTTTTTAATCGATCTTTTTTCAAGAAAGGTTATAGGAGCTCGGGGCAAAGTTTCCCATTCCTGCGTTAAAAATCCGCCTTCGCGTTCCCTTTTTCCACCCTTTCTGCGTATAAATTGCCGAAAACACGTTTCTTTCCCTCTTTTTGCCTGTGAAGTCCGTCAGATTTTTCAACATTCCACAGGTTTTCTGTGGACAACTTTGCGGTTTTGTGCTACACTATATATTAGTATTTTAGCGTCAAAATGCACTTTCAATGCCGCTTCTTCGGTCATCATGACCGCCGCGGCGCGGCTATGGGCGCATACCGATACCAAAACCTAAAAGAAAGGGAATAAGGAAATGGAATCATTCTTAGAAGCATGGGACCTCATTTGCGACTACTGCAAAAAGCAGGTCACCGACGTGAGCTATGAAACCTGGTTCAGCAAGCTCGTCCCCATCTCGCTCGATTTCGGAGCAGGCGTTGCAATCATTCAAGCGCCGAACGAATTTAACAAATCCACCATCGAACGCGGCTTTCACAAGTGCTTGAACGACGCCGTACAGAGCGTTTTCGGCGAAGCTTTCACCTATAAGCTCATCACCCCGATGGAGAAAAAAGAAAAAGAGCGCGTGCCGGACGATGACGAATACGAGTACACGTTTGAAACGTTCATCGAGGGCAGCTCCAATAAATTTGCCTGCGCAGCCTGCCGCTATGTTGCAAAAGAGCCGGCCAAAAACTACAATCCCCTCTTTATCTACGGCAACTCCGGCCTCGGCAAAACGCACCTGCTCAACGCCATCGGTCACGAGCTCAAAAAGAATTTCCCGGATAAGGATATCATTTACGTCAAGGGCGACCAGTTTGCAAACGAGCTGATCGAGGCCATCCGCGCCGGTACCACCGTGAGTTTCCGCGAAAAGTACCGCAAGGCCGACGCACTCCTCATCGACGATATTCAGTTCATCGCCGGCAAGGAATCCACGCAGGAAGAGTTCTTCCACACATTCAATACATTATACGAATCCAAAAAGCAGATCGTTTTAACAAGCGACCGTCCCCCGCGCGACATCGCTACCTTGGAAGATCGTCTGAAGACCCGCTTTGAATGGGGCCTTACCGCCGATGTGCAGCCGCCGGACTTTGAGACCCGCATGGCAATCATCAAGCGCAAAGCCGAGCTTGTCGGTCTCAGTGTGCCGGACAACGTCTGTGAATTTATCGCACAGAAGCTCAAGAGCAACATCCGCCAGCTGGAAGGCACGGTCAAAAAGCTCAACGCCATCCACCTTGTAGAAGGCGCCACCCCCACTATCAGCACGGCACAGCGCGCCATCAGCGACATCGTAAACAACGAGCAGCCTGCGCCTGTCACCGTCAGCAAAATCATTGAAGAAGTCGGCCGCACCTACGGCGTTTCCCCGGAAGATATCAAGTCCTCCAAGCGCAACGCAAATGTTTCCTTTGCGCGCCAGATCTCCATGTACGTCGTGCGCGAGATTACACAGATGCCTATGGTCGAGATCGGCAAGGAATTCGGCGGCAGAGACCACTCCACTGTCGTTTACGCCATCCAGCAAATCGAAGAAAAATCCGCGCGCGATCCCGTGACAAAGGCCACCGTCAGCGACATCATCAAAAATATTCGCGACCGCTGATCCTCTTCCACCCCTAAAGTGCTCCATTCCCTTATTTTTTCCTATATACTGGAATATCGGCAAAACTGCTGCACTTTTAAAAATATCAAATACAGAGCATTTCCTATAACGCTCTGTATAATTGTCGCAGGGCTCCTTGTGGCCGACTTTGAGGTTCAACCACAAGATATAGAGTATGATCTCCAGTGGCCTTACACGCGAAAGCCAAAATAAAATCAACGAGTTTTCAACATTTCACACAGAGTTTTCAACTGCTCTGTGGACGAAATCAAATTTTCCACACTCTCCACAATTCCTCCACATCAATTTTCGCAAAACTTTCGCGCGATTTTCACCTGTCCAAAGCCACTTTTTGAAGTTTCCAACTTTTTCACACCCTCTACGACTACTGCTATAACTTATACTTAAAATAAATATAAAAAAGGACCGCAAGCTTACTCCTTCCACATCTTCACACCAAAAAACACAAAGAAATGTGAAAAACCAAAATGCGCGGTAAAACTTTCGCGGTCCAAAATGCTAAACAAAAAGCCAAAACCACAAAACCGCGCAGAAAGGAAGAACTTATCCACATGAAATTCACCATAGAAAAAAGATTGTTGAACGAAGCCGTAACCAATCTGCAAAGAGCGGTTTCCTCCAAAACTTCCATTCCGGCGCTCGAAGGCATCCTCATCCGCAGCGAAGAAAACCGCCTCATTTTGACCGCTTACGATCTTGAAATCGGCATGCAGACCGAGCTGCCCGCCATCATTTCCGCACCGGGCGCGATCATCCTCACCGCAAAGCTGTTCGCCGAGATTGTCCGCCGTTCGCCGGACGAGGACATCACCATCGACGTGGACGACCGCAACACCGCCACCATCACCTCCGGCGTGAGCTGCTTTACCATCATCGGTATGGATTCGGCGGAATTCCCGGAGCTGCCGAAAATCACCGACGCCGATACGATCAAAATGCCGCAGGAACTCTTAAAAAGTATGATTCGCCAAACGCTTTTCGCCGTCGCGGACAGCACCGCAAAGCCGATCCATCAGGGCAGTTTGTTCAAAATTGAAAACGGAAATTTAGATGTTGTATCGGTCGACGGCTACCGGTTGGCCCTGCGCCGCGAGGCGATTAACTACGCGAACAACACTGAATTTGTCGTTCCTGGGAAGACACTTTCCGAAGTACTCAAGCTCTTAAAGGACAGCGAGGGCGAAGTGGAGATTTGTCCGAGCCGCCGCCACATTTTGTTCCGCATCGATAATTATACGGTTATTTCCGCTTTGCTCGAGGGCGAATTCCTCGATTATAAATCGGCACTGCCGAAGGATAAAAAAACCGAAGTTACGGTTTCCACTCGCACGATGATCGAAAGTGTCGAGCGCGTTTCGCTTCTCATCACCGACCGCCTGAAAAGCCCGGTGCGCTGCGTGATTGGCGAAGACACCGTCAAGCTTTTCTGCACCACCACCATGGGCCGTGCCACTGACCAGATTTCAGCGGAAATTTCCGGAGACCAGCTTGAAATCGGTTTCAATAACAAATATTTGCTCGATGCACTCCGCGCAGCGGAGACCGACGAAGTTCGACTGCAGCTCGGCGGCCCGATCAGCCCGATGCTCGTTCTGCCGAAGGAGGGCGATGCGTTTTCGTTCCTCGTCCTGCCGGTGCGGCTGCGCAGCGAAATGTGATCAATGTTTCACGCGTTGTTCACCACTCGTAGACAAACGTTGCAACTTTTGTGAAACATCAAATTGTGAAGTTTTGGTACCAAAGCTCAAGGTACAAATTTTATACAATTTTAATGTGCAAACAAACGCGAAGATTTGTATATTAAATTTATCTTTATTTTATAAGGGATCGAATATATTATGAAAAATGAGATCATCACGATCACAACGGAGTTCATCCGTCTGGATGCACTTTTAAAGCTCGGCGGCGCGCTGGATACCGGCGGGCAGGCCAAATTCGTCATTCAAAACGGCGAAGTCGAAGTAAATGGCGAAGTCTGCACCATGCGTGGCAAAAAAATGCGTGACGGCGACTATGCCGAATATAACGGCGGCCGCTATACGGTAAAAGTGGAGGAATGAGCCGGTGAACGTACTGCGCCTCGGCTTTGAAAATTTCCGAAATTTGTGCCCGGGCGAAATTTTTCCGGGCGAGACCATCAATGTCATTCACGGCAGCAATGCCCAGGGCAAAACGAATTTACTTGAGGCCATCTGGCTTTTTACGGGCGGACATTCGTTTCGCGGCACAAAAGACAGCGAACTGCCGGTTTTAAAAGACGGCAAAAATGCGCCTGCAGCCTCACTTTCCATGACGCTGTTTACAGAAGGACGCGAGCAGGAGCTAAGGCTCGAACTGCGCGACGGTCGGCGCTCCAGTGTCATCAACGGCGTGGAGAAAAAGACCGGCTCGGCGCTTGTGGGCAAGTTCTGCGCCGTCATTTTTTCACCGGAGCATCTTTTGCTCGTCAAAGAAGGCCCTTCGCGCCGCCGCGCGTTTTTAGACGGTGCGTTGTGCCAGTCCCGCCCGGCATTTACGCGCGTTTTGGCGCATTATAATAAAGCTCTCATGCAGCGCAATGCGCTTTTAAAAGATATTCCGCGTCACCCGGAGCTTATCGATACGCTTGATGTTTGGGACGAGCGCCTTATTCTGTTCGGCACGGAGGTCGTACAGGAGCGCGCTGCGTTCTGCAAAGATCTGGAGCCGCGTGCGGCGGAAATTTACCGGGGTATCGCGAAAAACAGGGAGGAAATCACGCTTTCTTACGCGCCGTTTGGCGGTGCGGAGACAAAAACGGAGATTGCCGAGCGGTTTTCCGAAGCGCTGAAAAACGCCAGAAATGCCGATGCTCGCGCGGGATTTACGTCCGTCGGCCCGCACAGAGATGATTTGACGCTCACCATAGACGGGCTTTCCGCCAGAACGTTCGGCTCGCAGGGGCAGCAGCGCAGCATCGTGCTGGCGTTAAAGCTTGCGGAAGCCGATATTCTGTACCGAAAAACCGGCGAGCGCCCGGTTATCTTGCTCGATGACGTGATGAGTGAGCTTGATATGAGCCGCCGCGATTATCTTTTGAATCACCTTGACGGGCGGCAGGTGTTCATCACGTGTTGCGACCCGGAAACTGTGCGCCTGATGGAAACGGGACGCGGGTTCTATGTGGAAAAAGGCACGGTGCGGCAGGATACGGACGAAAAAGCAGGGGAAGTGCACGCGGAAAACGAAACGCCGACTTGCGAAAGCGAGTAAACCTGTGGTATGATAAGGAGCATGGTATGTATATTCACCTTGGTATGGGCGTTGTAGTGCGCGAAGAAGACGTCGTGGGCATTTTCGATATGGAAAACACCACGGTCTCCGGCGCAACGCGCGATTTTTTGAAGCGCGCCCAAAAAGAGAACCTTGTGGAAGACGTGTGCTATGACCTGCCGCGTTCCATTGTGGTTTGCAGAGACTATATCGGCGGCGAGCGCGTGTATATCACGCAGATTGCCCCGGCCACGCTTTTAAAACGCTCCCGCGCGGAGATCGGCGGCATTGCGCTGAGACCGCACGCCAAGGGACTGTAACAGAAAGGATCTTCATTTATGCAGTATTTCGGCATTCCTACCTGTCCGTATTGCAAAAAGCATGTCAACCTTGTTCGCACGTGGAGATTGAAGCGTGAGGGCGAGTATAAATGCCCGCGCTGCGGCGGTATTTCCAATATCTATCTTTCTCCGCTCGTGTATGTGTTTGCCGTGTTGGCCATCTGCGCCGGCGTGTGCATCTATTTCTTCCATAAATTCGTTTTGGATGACATCAAGTTGTTCACTTGCCTGCAAATTTTCATCCCGTTTGCGATTTTCTTCTTTTTAAGCCTTTTCACGGTGTATTTAAAGCGCCCTGTCATCCGCAGAGTACAACGCGAAGCCCCGCGACCGGCTCCGCAGCGCAGTGCGGAACCGGAAAGGCGTGCTCCGAGCCGTGACGATACGTTTACGGAGATGAATACGGGCAGATACAGAGAAAATAACGAGCCGGAGCGAAAAGTGAACCGACGCGTCTGAATTCTGACGGCAAGTAAAATGTAAAGGCCTTTGATTAAACTTTCTTCAGAAAGTTTATAGAGTCTCGGGGCAAAGCCCTGAAAAACAGAAAATCCACACGGAAAAGAGCTGCCGAATTGTAATTTACGGGCGGCTCTTTTTGCGTTCTTACCGACCGAAAAACCGCAAAAAAGAGGGGAAAGCGGTGTGCATTTTCAAATATACACACTTTTGTATGTTTATGCACAAAAAACCGCAGAAAATCTAAGCTTTCAGCGGACATTTTTCAAAAATGACCTTGTAAATTTTACCGTTTTGTACTATACTATTATATAAAGATAACCGCCTGCGGAACTGTACAAATGAAACAGGCGGCGTTTCTCTTTGAATAGATAACGAATGAATGTCTTTTATTTCAAAGGCACAAAAACACATTCGGCGTTTTCGTGCCGAAGAAAGGAAAATGAGAGTTAATATGGATATTAACGAAATGACGCATGTGGATACGAATTACGATTCGGATCAAATACAGGTCCTTGAAGGTCTGGAAGCCGTCCGCAAGCGCCCGGGCATGTACATCGGCTCCACCGGTCCGCGCGGCCTGCACCACCTTGTTTACGAAATCGTAGATAACGCCATCGACGAAGCGCTTGCAGGCTATTGCGACCGCATCGATGTGCGCATCCTGCCCGGCGACATCATCTGCGTACAGGATAACGGCCGCGGCGTGCCGGTCGGCGTGCAGCACCAGACGGGTCTGCCGGCCGTGACGGTTGTGTATACCATTTTGCATGCCGGCGGCAAGTTCGGCGGCGGCAGCTATAAAGTTTCCGGCGGTCTGCACGGCGTTGGCGCTTCTGTCGTCAATGCGCTTTCCACGTGGCTGGAGGTCGAGGTGCGCCAGGGCGGTCACCTGTACCGCCAGCGCTTCTCGCGCGGCAACGCGGAATATGACCTGCAGGATCTCGGCCCCATCGAAAACCCGGAGCAGACAGGTACCATGGTTACGTTTAAGGCTGACCCCGAGATATTCAAAGAAACCACCGTTTATGATTTTGCCACGCTCGAAACGCGTCTGCGCGAGCAGGCATTTTTGAACGCCGGCGTCAACATCATCCTCACCGATGAGCGTGACCCGGAGAACATCAAAAGCGACCGTTTCCACTACGAGGGCGGCGTAGCAAGCTTTGTGGAGTACTTGAACCGCAAAAAAGCCGTGGAGGTCATCCACCCGGATGTCATTTATTTCTCCGCGACCGCGCCGGACAACAACTCTACCTGCGAAATCGCCATGCAGTATACGGACAGCTTTAACGAGCTGATTTTGTCCTTTGCAAACAACATTCACACGGTGGACGGCGGTACGCACGAAGACGGCTTCAAGCGCGCCTTAACGCGCGTGATGAACGATTACGCAAGAAAGTACAACATCTTAAAGGAAGCCGATAAAAACCTTTCCGGCGAGGATGTACGCGAGGGCCTCACGTGCGTCATCAGCGTAAAGGTGAAGGAGGCACAGTTCGAGGGCCAGACGAAGGGCAAGCTCGGCAATACGGAAATCAGCGGCCTTGTCAGCAATCTGATGAGCGACAAGCTGATGACGTTCCTTGAAGAGAACCCCGCTGTGGCACGCGCCATTTTCGACAAAGCCATGGCGGCCTCCCGCGCAAGAGAAGCGGCGAGAAAGGCAAGAGACCTTGTGCGCCGCAAATCTGCGCTTGAAAACGCAACACTGCCCGGCAAGCTCGCAGACTGCCAGTCCCGCAACCCGGAAGAGACCGAAATTTACATCGTCGAGGGCGATTCCGCAGGCGGCTCCGCAAAGGGCGGCAGAGACCGCAAATTTCAGGCGATCCTCCCCCTGTGGGGTAAAATGCTGAACGTTGAGAAGGCGCGCTTAGACCGCGTTTACGGCAACGATAAGCTCATGCCGGTCATTACGGCACTCGGTACGGGCATCGGCGAAGAATTCGATTTGAATAAGCTCCGTTACGGTCGCGTCATCATCATGGCCGATGCCGATGTCGACGGTTCGCACATCCGCACTTTGCTTTTGACGTTCTTCTACCGCTATATGCGCCCGCTTGTCGAAGAGGGACACGTGTACATCGCACAGCCGCCGCTGTTCCGCATCACGAAGAATAAGCGCCACTATTACGCGTATTCCGATAACGAGCGCGACGAGATCATGACGCAGTTGCAGAGCGGCTACGATATTCAGCGCTACAAAGGCCTTGGCGAAATGGACTCCGAGCAGCTTTGGGAGACGACCATGAACCCGGAGACCCGCGTCATGCTGCAGGTCACGCCGAGCGATGCCGCACAGGCGGACGAAATCTTCACCATTTTGATGGGTGATAAGGTAGAGCCGCGCCGCGAGTTCATTGAGCGCAACGCAAAGTACGTAAAGAATCTGGACATTTAAGCGCGAAAGGATCAGCAAGCAATGGATAATATGGAAGAAAAGAAGGAAAACCTCATACAGGTGGACCTCAGAGAGATCATGGAGACGTCGTTCCTCGATTACTCCATGTCCGTTATCGTGCAGCGTGCGCTGCCGGACGTGCGCGACGGCTTAAAGCCGGTCCACCGCCGTATTCTCTACACCATGTATGAAAACGCTCTGTGGCCGGAAAAGGCTTACAGAAAGTGCGCGGATACCGTCGGTTCCGTACTGGGCCGCTACCATCCGCACGGCGATGCTTCGGTTTATGACGCGCTGGTGCGTCTTGCGCAGGATTTTTCCATGCGCTATATGCTCATTGACGGCCACGGCAACTTCGGTTCCGTAGACGGCGACCCGCCTGCTGCATACCGTTACACGGAAGCCCGCATGAGTAAGCTTTCTGTGGAAATGCTGAAGGATATTGAGAAGGACACGGTCGATTTCTCCCCGAACTACGACGACCGTCTGAAAGAGCCGAACGTGCTGCCCTCTCATTTCCCGAATATCCTCGTAAACGGCTCCACAGGTATCGCCGTCGGTATGGCGACGAACATTCCGCCGCACAACATGGGCGAAGTGCTTGATGGCGTGTGCGCTATGGTGGATAACCCCGATATCGACCTTGACGGCCTCATGCAGTACATTAAGGGACCGGATTTCCCGACCGGCGGCATCATTATGGGCCGCAGCGGCATTCGCGCCGCATACGGCACCGGCCGCGGCAGAATTTACGTGCGTGCCCGCGCAGAGATCGTGGAAAAGCCGAATGGCCGCTACCAGATCGTCGTCACCGAGCTGCCGTATCAGGTCAACAAAGCAAGACTCATCGAAAACATCGCAGAGCTTGTCAAGGATAAGCGCATCGACGGCATCTCCAATATCGACGATCACTCCGACCGCAACGGTATGCACATTGCCATCGACATCAAGCGTGAGGCTTCCCCGCAGCTCGTTTTGAACCACCTGTATTCGCTCACGCAGATGCAGGTCACGTTCGGTGTCATCATGTTGGCCATTGTAGACGGCCAGCCGAAGCTGCTCACCCTGCGCGATATTCTGCAGGAATACATCAAGTTCCAGAGTGAAGTTGTGCTGCGTCGCACGCAGTTTGACCTTAAAAAGGCGCAGGAGCGCGCCCACATTCTGGAAGGCCTCATGATCGCGCTCGACTTCATTGATGAAGTCATCGCCATCTTGAGAAATTCCAAGTCTATCCCGGAAGGCAAAGTCGCCCTCATGGAGCGTTTCGGCCTTGACGACGTGCAGGCACAGGCCATCGTGCAGATGCGCCTCGGCCAGCTGACCGGCCTTGAGAGAACAAAGCTTGAGGAAGAGCTTGCCGCACTGCGCCTCAAAATCGCCGATTTCCTCGACATCATCGCAAGCGAAGCGCGCCGCTACGGCATCATCAAGGATGAAGCCATGGAGATGAAAAAGCGCTTCAGCGACGAGCGCCGCACGGAGATCGCCGCCATTTCCGGCGAAATGGACGTGGAAGACCTCATCCCGGAGGAAGACTGCGTCTTGACGCTGACGAACTTCGGCTACGTAAAGCGCCAGACGCTCGACACGTACCGCACACAGCGCCGCGGCGGACGCGGCATCTCCGGCATGAGCCGCCGCGAAGAAGACGTTGCGAGCGAGTTGTTCATTGCAAATTCGCATGACTTTGTACTGTTCTTCTCCGACAGAGGGCGCGTGTACCGCTTAAAGTGCTACGAGATTCCGGAGGGCTCCCGCACAAGCCGCGGCATGAACATCACAAATCTGCTGCCGCTTGAGCCCGAGGAGCGCATCACCTCTATGCTGCGCGTCACAAAGTCCGAGGAGGAAGACCACTTCCTCACCATGGTCACAAAGAACGCCGTCATCAAGCGCGTTGCGCTCTCCGCGTTCCGCAATGTGCGCAAAAACGGTCTTATCGCACTGGATCTCGCTGAGGATGACGAGCTCAGCTGGGTGCGCCTGACGAGCGGCAGCGATGATCTGCTCGTTGCAACGCGCTTCGGCAAGGTCATTCGTTTCCACGAGGCCGACGTGCGCGAAATGGGCCGTCAGGCCCGCGGCGTGCGCGCTATCCGTCTTGCAGAGGGCGACGTTGTGGTCGGCATGAGCGTCCTGCGCGAAAACGGTCTCGTGCTTACGGTTTCCGAGACCGGCTACGGCCGCCTCTCGAACCCCGAGGATTACCGCCTGCAGCATCGCGGCGGCATGGGTATCCTCAACTACCACGTTGAAAAATACGGCAATGTCGCGGCCATTAAGGTCGTTGATCTCGATGACGACATCATTCTCATCGCAGATGACGGTGTGATTATCCGTATCGAAGCCGGTTCCATTCGCGTCTGTGCGCGTCCCAGCAAGGGTGTTCGCGTGATGAAGGTCAACGAGGGCAGCAAGGTTATCACCATGGCCCGCGCCCCGCATGACGACGAGGAAGAAATCAGCGCCGTAGAAGACGACGGCACAGCCGAAGAGGGCGAAGATGAGCCCGTAACGGAAGCGGAAGACGTCATCCGTGACGATGAACCCGCAGAAGAAACAGAAGAAAATACGGAAGAGTAATTTTCCGGGCAATAAAAAAGAGCGTTGGTCAGAAGACCGGCGCTCTTTTTGCAATTTTTTAGTTATGCGTTCGGATCCATAATGGCGCCGTGACCGCAGCAGTAGGTGTATACGTCCGTCGGGAACAGGCTCTGTAAATATTTGCGCTCCGCGGCAGCGCGGCGGGAATCAAGGTTCACGGTGGTCATTAAATACGGTGCAAGCAGGTTAAAATCATACTGCTCTTTTGAAAAGCCCTTGATGTTCACCATGATGTCGCCGCTGAAAACAATGCGATGCGCATCGTCCACAAGCACGATCTCGCCCTTAAAGTGCCCGCCGTTGCCGTCGAAAACGCGCAGGGTAAGACCCTCAAACTCCAGCGTGCCGCGCGGGGAGATGGGTGCGTCGCTTGCAGGCTCTGTGTGCTCAATAACGCGCAGCGTGTGCATATCGGGTGGCGTGTAGCCCGTCATCAGCTTGCAGATGCGGTTATACGGCGCACAAATGCGGTTCTGCTCGCGCAGATCGGGCAGACCGTTGTTCTGCAAGGCGAAATTCAGCCGCGTTTCCTCGTTCACATAGAATGTGTCGAACAGGTCGTGCAGGCCGCAATGGTCGATGTCCGCATGCGTGACGATAAGCGTGCGCTCCATATTGTCAAAGTTCGGGAACAGGCTGCGGAAAATCTTCAGCATCTCATCCTTGTAGCACGGGAAGCCGCAGTCGATGAACAGCAACTTGCGGTTTTTCTCCAGAATATACGTGTTGCCCCCGCACGGCGGCTCGATGATGTGCATCGTAAACCCGCCGAACAGACTGCGCTGCGAAATGCGCGCGCGGAAGTTTTCGCCTTTAAAGCTGTGCAGCATTTCGGCGATTTTGCCGATGTACGAAAACGTCTTGTGCGGCGCTTCGCCTTTTTCGTCAAGGTGCTGCATCAAAAGGTTGGAGTCTGCAATGAGCGCGTCCATATCTTCCTGCGGCAAGTGCAGGGTAGAAGCCAGCTGGTGCGCAAACGAAAGGTAAAACACCGTGTTATCGAGCACCTTTTGGCTTTTGTCGTAGTTTAAAACACGCATTTCGCACAGCTTTGCGGCGCGGTCTAAAAACACCTTCGTCTGTGCGGGATCCTGAATGTAAATGCCGACCTTTAAATCCTGATGGTCGGTGTCGTTTTCCTGCCCGCTCATGTACGTGATGTTAAAATTAAAGCTATCGATGAGCTCCAAAACGGGCAGCACGGCGCTCGGTACGTTCGGCAGGTGGAATTCCAGCAAAATCGTTCTGCCGGGGTTATCCTCGTTTAAAATGTAGCCTACGTCGTTTAAACGCACGGCGATGGTATCAAGCTGCGCCTGCGAGCCGCTGACCTCCAAAAACAGCACGTGCAGGTCAACGGCTTTATTGTAGCTGACGCGCGTGATGTTCGCGCCGGACTGCGCCACAATGCGCGTAGCCTTCAAAAACGCACCGGCCTTGTTCGGCAGTCGCGTGATGAATGTTCTTCTCATGCGCGCCTCTTAAAGCTTGCCGGCCTTTATGAGCGCGGCGGTCTTCAAAATGCCCACCTGCGTTTTGGAATCGGGGATTTCATTGTTTAACACCATCTCAACGGCTTTGTCGAGCGGAATGCGCTCCACTTCAAGGAACTCATCCTCGTCTAAGTGCATTTTGCCTTTTTGGGCCACACGGCACGCCCAGATGCGGATGATCTCGCCGCAGTAGCCGGGAGAGGGGTACAGATTGCCGAGCGAAATGTAGTTTTCGCCCGTGGTGCCGGTTTCCTCCATCTGCTCGCGCTTTACGGCCTCAAACGGGTCTTCGCCCTTTTCCAGTTTGCCGGCGGGCAGCTCCAGCAGCACTTCCTTGTACGGATAACGGAATTGGCGCACAAGCAGCACTTCGTTTTGTTCGGTCAGCGCCGCCACGCACACGCCGCCGTTGTGGCACACAACCTCTCTTGCACTCGTTTTGCCGTTTTCCAGCTCCACGGTGTCGCGCAGCACCTTGATGATGCGGCCCTCAAACTTTGTTTCGCTTGTCAGTGTTTTTTCAAAGAGCTTCATAAACTGTCGTTCCTTTCTCTTTATGATAAAAACTGCTTGATTTTCTCGGGAAGATTACCCTACTATTATATAAACATTTTCTTAATTTCGCAAGGCGCGGGCGGGATTCTCTTGCATAAATCCCGCGAATGTGGTACATTTTATCAGAACCAAAAATTTCTCGCGGCGGTGCCGCGTGCCATATCCCATTTTTGAAAGGAACATGAACATGAAAACCTGCATTCGTTTGCTGTGCGCCGTTTGCTGCGCCGCGATGCTGCTCACCATGACCGCCTGCTCGGGCGGCAATAAAAATACGTCTTCCGCCACGGCAGAAGCGACCCCTGCGCCGGAGATCACTCCTGCGCCGGAGGCAACAGCGGCCCCCGAAGAAGAACCCACTCCTGCGCCCGAAGGCAACACGTCCTCCGAAACGGGCGAAAATCGCCACACAAGCACCTTGCCGGTACCGGAAACGGGCAGCGAGGAATTCCGCGCCGCGTTTGAAAACAACCCCATCGATACGCAGTATGCGGACGATATGGAAACGGCGGGCTCTGTTGCGGGCATGATTACTGCGTGCAACACGGCTTCCGACAGCTGGAAAGAGCAGATTGATTCCGTCTACACGCAGATTTTGGAGTATGGCGACGATAAAACGGTCGAAACCGTCAAAGAGGAGCAGTCCCACTGGGTGAACGAGCAAAGCACCGCGTTGCAGGATATCCGCGATTCCGTATCGGAGAATGACCCCCTTGCGGCCATCACCGTGGCAGAGAGCATCATGGTCTATTACCGCACAAGGGCCATTGACCTTTGCGCCGTATTATACGATATTAACGGCACGTTGGCGTTCGGCTAAAATCTAAAAATACAGAGGATTTGTGTATGAAAAAAGCATTCGGCGCAATTTTGATCGCGGTTATTCTCATTGTCTGCGTTGTTACCCTCACGGTGCAGCGCGGCGAAAACGCCATGCTGGAGTTCCCGGAGCGCCCCGCAGAGGGCTGCACGGTGATGTCTCTTGAAATCACCGACGGCAAAGCGCAGACCGAAGTCATCGGCACGTACAACGTAAATGAAAATGTGCTGACGATGAACACCTCGGCACTTGAAAACGCAGAGCCTACCGAAAGCGGAGAAAACTACACATACACGCTGCCGGAAAGCATCCCGAATTTTTATTTCAGCGACACCACGCAGGGCCTTTTGCTCTACAAGGGCTATTTATACGTGGTGACGGCTACGACGAGCGGCCAGACGCTGGAAATCATAAATCTGAAAACCGGCACCCTCGGCGGCAAAATCTACTATTCGCAGTTTGTGAAAGAACAAATCAGCGGGAGCGCAGCGTCGGAATAAGTCTCTTTTATTCGTTTTTTGTATTTCTGACTCTGCAAATTAAGTATTAGACATTTATAGACCTTTTCGTTATACTGGAATTATCCAAATTCAGTACACGGAGGGGTTTTATGTTTTCTGATAAAGATTTAAGAAAGCTCATCGTGCCGCTTGTCATCGAACAGATTCTGGCAGTGCTTGTGGGTACGGCCGATACCGTCATGGTGTCTTATGCGGGCGAATCCGCCATTTCCGGCGTTTCCCTTGTGGATATGTTCGCTTACATGGTCATCACAATCTTAACGGCACTTGCAACGGGCGGCGCGGTCATCGTTTCGCAGTACCTCGGCAACAAGGAGCAGGAAAATGCGAACCGCGCGGCGGGGCAGCTGATGGTCGGTACTTTGCTCGCTTCCGGCGTGGTGTGCGTCATCTGCGCGGCTTTGAACAGTCAAATTCTGCACCTTTTGTACGGTTCGGCAGAAGAAAGCGTCTTGCAGGCGGCGGAAACCTATATGTTCATCACGGCGTTTTCGTTCCCGTTCCTCGGTATTTACAATTCTTCGGCGGCACTTTTTCGCTCCATGAAAAAGACGAACATGACCATGTACGTTTCGCTCCTCATGAACGTCATCAACATTGCCGGCAACGCAATCGGTATTTTCGTGCTGAAAGCGGGCGTTGCAGGCGTTGCGGTGCCGACGCTTTTGTCCCGCGCGGTGGCGGGCATCGTCATGACGGCGCTTGCGTTCAACGCAAAGCACGAGGTCTACCTCAAGGCGAAAAACGTTTTCTGCCGCAACTTTGAGATGCTGCGCCGCATTTTGAAAATCGCAATTCCAAATGCGATTGAAAACGGTCTCTTTGCGCTGGGGCGTGTGCTGGTGACAAGCATCGTTGCCATGTTCGGCACGGCGCAGATTGCCGCAAACGGCGTGGCGGGCAGCGTGGACCTCATCGCCATTATCGTCGTCAGCGCCATGAACCTTGCGGTCGTGACGGTCGTGGGGCAGTGCGTGGGTGCAAACCGCTACGACGAAGCGGAACATTACCTGAAAAAGATGATGAAAGTATCGTGGATTGCAACGGCTGTTCTGACGGTTCTCGTGTGGCTGTGCCTGCCGATGATTTTAAGCTGTTTTGCAGTCTCCGAGGAGACGTATCACTACGCGTATATCCTCGTGATGCTGCATAATATCTTTGCAACGGTGCTGCATCCGACGTCTTTCAACCTGCCAAACGGTCTGCGTGCGGCGGGCGATGCCAAGTTCACCATGTATATCGGCATCGGCTCCATGGCGATGTTCCGCATCGGCTCGGCAGTTTTGTTTGGTATCCTGCTCAACATGGGTGTTGTCGGTGTTTGGATTGCCATGGGCATGGACTGGCTTGCGCGCTCCGTGGCGTTCGTGTGGCGCTTCAAGAGCAAAAAATGGCAGAAATTCCGCGCCATTTAATACATTTAATAAAAAACCAGCCTGCGCGGTTCGTTTGAACACCGCGCAGGCTGGTTTTGCTTTATCTGAAATTACTTATTAAACGGGTTCTCGGACGGATAGGGCAGGGACTTCGGCTGGTTGTAGCCGATGTTCTCGACGCCGAGGTACTTGAAGACCTCAAACAGCGCCTTGCCGTAGTGACCGAACGCCACTGCGCCGTGGTGCGGGAAGTTCTTCTCGATGAGCACATGGCGGTAGAAGCGGCCCATTTCCGGGATGGCGAATACGCCGATGGAACCGAAGGAGTGGGACGGTACGTTCAGCACTTCACCCTCTGCAACGTATGCGCGCAGCTGGGTATCGGCCGTGCTCTGGAGACGGAAGAACGTGATGTCGCCCGGGGCAATGTCGCCTTCGAGCGTGCCCTGCGTAACCTCAATCGGCAGGGAGCGCGCCATGATCTTCTGGTACTTCATGGAGCAGAACGCCAGCTTCTTGGAGCAGGTGTTGCCGCAGTGGAAGCCCATGAAGGTATCCTTCTGCGTGTACGTGGTCTTGTCCTTGATGTCGCTGTTGTAGAGGTCTGCCGGAACGGTGTTGTTGATGTCGAGCAGCGTGACGGCATCGAGGCTGACGCAGGTGCCGATGAACTCGGAAAGCGCGCCGTAGATGTCCACTTCGCAGGAAACCGGGATGCCCATGCCGGTGAGACGGCTGTTGACATAGCACGGAACAAAGCCGAACTGCGTCTGGAATGCCGGCCAGCACTTGCCTGCAATGGCGACATACTCGCGGTAGCCGCGGTGATCCTCTACCCAGTCGAGCAGGGTAATCTCATACTGTGCGAGCTTCGGCAGAATCTCGGGCTTCATGTTGCCCTTGCCGAGCTCTTTTTCCATGTCTTCGACGACCTTCGGGATACGCGGGTCGCCCTCGTGCTTATTGAACGCCTCAAAGAGGTCGAGCTCGGAGTTTTCTTCAATCTCAACACCGAGGTCGTAAAGCGGCTTAATGGGCGCGTTGCAGGCGAGGAAGTTCAGCGGGCGCGGGCCGAAGCTGATGATCTTGAGGCTCTTCAGGCCGATGATCGTTCTTGCAATCGGCATGAACTCGTGAATCATGTCCGCGCACTCGTCAGCAGTGCCGACCGGGTATTCCGGAATGTAAACCTTTACATTGCGCAGCTTCAGGTTGTAGCTGGCGTTCAGCATGCCGCAATATGCGTCGCCGCGGCCGTCCATGAGGTCTTCTGCGGATTCTTCCGCGGCCGCACAGAACATAACGGGGCCGTCAAAGTGCTTTGCAAGCAGCGTCTCGGAAATTTCCGGGCCGAAGTTGCCAAGGTAAACGACAAGCGCGTTGCAGCCTGCGTTCTTTACGTCTTCAAGCGCCTGTACCATGTGGATCTCGCTCTCCACGATACATACGGGGCACTCATAAATTTCGGTAGCACCGAACTTCTTTGTGTAAGCGTCGATCAGTGCCTTTCTGCGGTTGACAGAAAGGGATTCCGGGAAGCAGTCACGGCTGACGGCAACAATGCCGACCTTGACCTGGGGAATGTTGTTCATAAAGTGATTCCTCCTGTAAATAAACGGGTGTGTATGTGTTTTGTGCCGAAAAAGCGGCGCAAACGATTTGTATGTACAACTCATACACGGCTATTGTAGCGCATCGCGCGGAAAAAATCAACAGGAAAAAACGGGGTTATTATTCGTCTTCGTCTGTAATCTCCGGGCGGATGAACTCAAAAATGCACAGGGCGCCGGCGTTTTTGCACACTTTGTATTCCTCCGCTGTGCGCAGCGTCCAATTCACTTCCTGCATCTTCATTTTGTCGCAGGCAATGCGGTGGCTGATGTTGTTTCTGAAATGCACGTCATACGCTTCAAAGTGCGGGCGGGTGAGGACATTCGTCCACAAGTTTCTCCAGAACAGCGCGCGGAAAAAGCCCTTGCACTCCTCGTCCTTGCCTTCAAAGTGACCCATCAGCTGACCGCGCAGCACATACGGGTGGTTCTTCCTGAACCACTGCACAATGTACGGGTCAAATGATTCTACGCAGTACGGGCCTTTATAGTTGCGCAGCAGCTCCCACACGAGCGGGCACAGCAGATCGGCATCGTCGTAGTGCTTCAGTTCAATGATGAGCGGCGTTCTGCCGTCCACAAGCGCCAGCACGTCGCTGAAAAGCGGTACGCGCTCTTCGGTGTTCTGCAAACGGTACTGCTGTAATTCCTTATACGTCAGGTCGCCGATGGAAACATCCGCGCCGCAGACGCGCTTTAAGCTGCGGTCGTGGTGCACAACGACCTTCTTGTCCTTTGTCAGCTGCAGGTCAAACTCTATGCCGTAGCCCGCTTCCACAGCGGCCTTAAAGCCTGCCATGGAGTTTTCCGGCACGGAAAGATCTTTTTCGTGCAGGCCGCGGTGGGCATAGTCATATTTTTTCATCTCGGCAAAATCGCCGCGCGGCGAAGCCGGCGCAATGCAGAAAAGCCACGCCAGAAAGCCCAGACATACAACAATCAGTACGATCAAAATTCCCCAAATCATTTTTACCCTCTACTTTACTTTTTAAGTTTATTTCGGCACCTTGATTTCTTCCAGCTTTTTGCGGTACTGCAAAGGCGTGGCGTCGTATTCGGTGCGGAATACTTCGATGAAATAGCTCATGGAGTTAAAGCCACAGTCCATGGCAATGTCGAGCACGCGCAGATTTGTGGCGGTGAGCAGCTCCAGCGCGTGGCTTAAACGCACGCCGTTGATGAATTGCACCGGCGTTTTCAATGTATACTGTTTGAACACGCGGCAGAAATGTCCCTCGCTCATGCCGGCGGCGTGCGCAAGCTGCTGTACGGAGACGGCAGACCGGTAATTTTCCTGTATAAACGCAATGGCAGCCTTGATGCTGTCCGCTGCGGCGCGCTTAGAAGCGCTGATGCGCGCCGACACGCCGTTTTGCACCAGTGCGCCGAACGCCGAAAGCATGGCGGCTTTTACGGGAAACTCAAAAAACGGCGGGCGGTTTTCCAACATCGTGTACGCGGTCTGGAACGCGGCGGAAACGCTTTCGTGCAAATTTGTTCCGGCTCTGATCAGCCGCGGCACGGTCAGCTCGCCGTCCAAAACGGGCTGTATGTACTTTACGCGAATGATGTCATTTGCGGTGCTGCACAGCAAATCGGGGCTGAACACGATGGCTTCAAAGTAAAGCTCCTCGCCGGCTTCCACCGGCACGGCGGCGTGCAGCTCTCCGCTGTTGAAAAACACAATGTCTCCGGCGTGGGCCTCAAACAGATCGGTGCCGCACTGCACGGTCAGCGTGCCCTGCATCACGCGGAAAAGCTCCATTTCGCTGTGCCAGTGACAATCAAGCGCGTGAAAGCGGTATTCACGTCGAATGCAGTAGTTCATCACGGGCATCAGTGCGTCGCCGTGGCGGCGGGCCTCCCGCATGCGGTCAAATTGATTTTTGTCCGTAAAACGCACCTCCTTTTTTAGGCTCAGTGGTCAGGATTGTTATAAAAGCGGACAAATTAGCGGTAGACTTTCCAAAGCATATCGCTTATACTTATGATAGAGCAGGCGCGCGAAAAGCGCAAGTGCCAATAACGGAATTTTTGATTTTTTTTGAAAGGCAGTGAGCTGAATATGAAATTTACGAAAGGCTACTGGATGAATCTTCCCGGCGTGACAAACACGGACGCCGTGCAGGTTCGCGAAGTCAAGGTAGAAAACGACCGCGTTTACCTCTACACCGTGCCGTACCACGCAGACATGCGCGCCATGGGCGGCCCGCTTCTGGAAATGTACATTTCCTCTCCGCAGCCGGATATCATCCGCACGGAAGCGTACCACTTTATGGGCGGCAACCAGAAAATGCCGGCGTTCGAGCTGAACGACGCACACTGCGCACTGGAGGTCGAGAACACCGAAACGACCGTGACGATCAAGAGCGGCAACACAAAGCTCGTCATCGGCAAGAACCCGTGCAGCTTTGATTACTACTATAAGGACAAGAAGCTGACAAGCATCGGCAACCGCTTCGGCAACGCGATGATCAGCACCATCTCCACCCCGGACGGCAACTACATGCGCGCCCAGATGAACCTTGACATCGGCGAAAAGGTCTACGGCCTCGGCGAGCGCTTCACCCCGTATGTGAAGAACGGCCAGACCGTGGAGACCTGGAACGAAGACGGCGGCACCTGCACCGAAATTTCTTACAAGAGCATTCCGTTCTACATCACGAACCGCAACTACGGCGTGCTCGTGAACGACCCGGGCCCGGTCTCCTATGAGATCTGCTCCGAGCATGTCACGCGCGTACAGTTCTCCGTGCCGGGCGAAAAGCTCGACTTCATGGTCGTTGGCGGCGACAGCATGAAAAACGTGCTTGAAAACTACACCACGCTTTCCGGCAAGCCCGCACTGCCGCCGGCATGGACATTCGGCCTGTGGCTCACCTCCTCCTTCACAACGAAGTACGACGAAGAGACCGTCATGGGCTTCGTAAACGGCATGAAAGAGCGCCACATTCCGCTGCACGTGTTCCACTTCGACTGCTACTGGATGAAGGAAAACGAATGGTGCAACTTCGACTGGGATCGGGCCATGTTCCCGGATATCGAGCACCAGCTGCAGGTGATGAAGCACGAAAACAACCTCAAGATCTGCGTTTGGATCAACACCTATATCGGCCAGAAGTCTCCGCTGTTTAAGGAAGCGAAGGAGCTTGGCTACCTCCTCAAAAAGCCGAACGGCGACGTTTGGCAGTGGGATCTGTGGCAGGCCGGCATGGGTATCGTGGACTTCACGAACCCGGGTGCATGGAAGTGGTATCAGTCCAAGCTGCGCCACCTGCTCGACCAGGGTGTCGATTGCTTCAAGACCGACTTCGGTGAGAGAATCCCGACCGATGTTGTCTACTACGACGGCAGCGATCCGCTCCGTATGCACAACTATTACACCTACCTTTACAATAAGTGCGTTTGGGAAGTACTTGAGGAGTACAAGGGCAAGAACGAGGCATGCCTCTTTGCAAGAAGCGCCACGGTCGGCGGACAGAAGTTCCCGGTACACTGGGGCGGCGACTGCTCGTCGAACTACTCCTCCATGTCCGAATCCCTGCGCGGCGGCCTTTCCCTGTGCCTTTCCGGCTTCGGCTTCTGGAGCCACGACATGAGCGGTTTCGAGGGCAAGGCTCCGGCGGACGTTTACAAGCGCTGGGCGGCGTTCGGCCTGCTCTCCACGCATTCCAGACTGCACGGCTCCGATTCCTACCGTGTGCCGTGGCTGTTCAGCAAGGAGGGTGAAGAGAACGGCGAGGAATCCGTAGCCGTTGTCCGTAAGTTCTCCGAGCTCAAGTGCACCCTGATGCCGTACATGTTCTCCGCTGCGGTCAATACACATAAAACGGGCGTGCCGACCATGCGCGCCATGGTTCTGGAATTCCCGGATGACATCCCGTGCGAAGACCTCGACCGCCAGTATATGCTCGGCGACAGCCTGATGGTCGCACCGGTCTTCACGAAGGAAGGCGACGTCACGTACTACCTGCCGGAGGGCAAGTGGACGCACCTGCTCTCGAACGAAAAGCGCGAGGGCGGTCACTGGCTGCGCGAGAACTACGATTTCTTCTCTCTGCCGCTCTTTGCAAGAGAGAACTCCATCGTCGCCATCGGCGCAAACAACCAGCAGCCGGATTACGATTACGGCAAGGACCTCACCTTGCACGTTTTCGAGCTTTCCGATAAGGCAAGCGCAAAGGTTTGCGACAGCAAAGGCAACGATATGCTCAGCGTTTCCGCAGTGAACGAGAACGGCGTTATCACCTTCAAGTTCGACGGCAAGGCAGAGAACCTCAGCGTGCTGCTGCGCAACGTGGAGAACGTGAAGCACGTCTCCGGCGCAGAAGTCGAGCAAAATGAGCTCGGCACCGTCCTGAAGGTCAACGCAGACCTCAGCGACGTTGTTGTAACGCTCTGATAAAATAAACCCAACACCCGCAGAACGGCATGAAAAACCGCCCTGCGGGTGTTTTTCTGCAACGCTTTATGCGACCAAAAAGAAAGCGCAGAGCACGGGGAAAACCCACGCTCTGCGCTTATCTTTATCTTAGAAAAATTACTTCTTGCTGTTCAGATATTCCTGAATGGCAGAAAAGACCTTGTCAACATCCAGGCCGTGTACGGCACATGCGTCCTCAAGGGACTCGTGGATGGAGGACGGGCAGCCTACGCAGTGCATGCCGGACTGCATCAGCACATAAGCGATGCCGCGGTCATAATCCAGCATTTCGCCCATAGTGGTCTGCTTTGTGATTTCCATCTGAAAACATCCTTTCTTGGTATAGCATCCCATCGGGTCGCCCCGATCTATCCGTATAAATCAAACTCCCGCAAACTTCGCGTGAACTCTAATCTACACGAATTTAGTATACAATAGGATGTGCCAAAAAGCAAGTGTTTTTGCAGATTTTTGGCATATGCCTTAAATTGGAAGAAAAGACAAAACAGGGGGGAGAAATTCAGTCAGCTTGCGCCTTGACGCTGCTGCGCATTTTCCTTTATAATCAAGATAGAAAAATATTACCATTTTCAGAAAGGCGGATGATTTTATGAAAAAACGAATGACCGTAATGCTTTCTTTGTGCCTTAGCTTGCTCCTGCTGTTGTCCGCCTGCGCTTCGGGCGGCAGCACGGCAAAAAATGCGGAAAAAGCCGCGGCCGCATTGGCGGAAAGTATGTTGAACGCCCCGAGTGAGCCCATGCAGCGCTTCGGCAGTATTTTGGAAAGCGGCGAAGAGAGCGCCCTTACGGCGTACAAAGATGCTTGGGAAGACGAAAAAGCCCTGTGCAGCGAAAACGGCTTCACGAGCTTCATTGAAGAAGTACTGACCATGCAGCTTATGGCGGACGAAATGAACGAGACCGTGAAGGTGACCGCCGTCAAGACCGAGCCTTACGAAGAAAAAGACCGCGTGGTGCGCTTTACGGCCGATGTCACCGTGAACGATACGGAAAACATGACGGTTAATGGCAAATGTCAGTTCGATGAAGACGGCAAAGTCTCGTTCATCGAGCTCGATACGAACGAACTTGAGATGATGCTCATCGCAAACGATAACGCCGACCCCACGCAAAAGCCGCCCGCAAACGGCAACGCCATCACGTTAAATGAGTAAGCAAAAGCCCGCAAAAAACTGCGAGCTTCATCTTTTGAATTCGGCATGCGAGGCACATAAAACCGCCTGCAAGCCGAATTTCTGTTTTTAAACATAAAAAAACGAACATCCTATTGGATGTCCGCTTTAAGTGTTGGCGCCAACCTATCGTCCCGGGCCGTTGCCAGCCGAGTATTTTCAGCACAAACGAGCTTAACTTCTGTGTTCGGTATGGGAACAGGTGGACCCTCGTTGTAATCAACACCAACTATTCTGTTTGCCGTCTCATCTGACGGCTTTGTTATAATACCACATCCATTCTGAAATTGCAAGCCTTTTTTCAAAAAAAAATTCAAAAAGTTTTGAGAAACCTATATATAGTTAAAGTTCAACTGATTTCTCTAAATATAGAGACGGAAAACACAAAAATATCCGTATGCACGCGGCGGTACATACGGATATGAAAAACTTTTTTGAAATTTACGTCGTAAAAACAAGGTCACATTGCTTTTCAACGGGGTAGGAAGTGAAGTAGAGGTTCTCGAGCGGGATCCATTTTTCCACGAACATCTTGTGCCGCGCGGGGCCGTTGCGTTTTAAAATGCGTGCGCTCTGTGTCTCCGGCGAGGTCTTGAGAAAAATTTTGAGATCGTAGCGCCCGATGAGCTCCGGGTGCGTAGAGTACGAGCCCTCTAAAATGTTCAGCGCCTTCGGCGTGACCTGCACCGCGTCGCCGAGGTCCATAACGCCGCAATCGAACACGCGGTAGGAAAACGACTCGTTCTTCGGAAGCTGCTCCAGAATATCCGACAAAATACGCTCCCAGTGCACATTGCCGCCCGGGGTGGCGTAGCGCTCCGGCGTGCGCATGGGCATCGGCAGGTAAAAATCATCGGCGTGGAACAGGTTGCAGTCGTAAACGCTCTGCAAAAGTGCCGCAAACGTCGTTTTGCCCGAGCCGCACAGCCCGTCGATTGCAACCGTCACCGGGGTTTTTTCCGCCGTCAACTTATCGATCGCGATGAATGCCGGCAGAAAATCCGCATACGCTTTTTTCACCACGCGGTATGCCGGGTGATACGCACGGCGGTACGCTTCGCTGTGGTGCACGGCAGGGCAGCCCGCCGCGCGGTACGATTTCAAAAACGCCGCGTTTTCGGATTTGTCGAACAAATCGGCATTTTCAAGCTCGTCCAAAAGTGATAAAAACGCCGTTTTGTCCGTGGGCGTGTCTTCGGAAGACGCTTTAAACATAGCAAAAAGTGTTTTCGGTGAAAGCTCCTGTAACGCGCTCAAGTTGATACGCGCGTACTGCTCGCCGAGGGCTTCCATGTACGGTACATCAAGGTTGACAATCTCCGCTTCCTTTAATAAATATAGATACGCGCCGTCGGGGTCGCTCAAAAAGTGGCCGCCGCCAAAGCTCGCCTGGTACAAAAACTTCACCGCATCCTGCACTTCGGCTTCGGAGTGCGTTTTCAAGTGGGCGCACAGCGCTTCAAATACGCGGCTCACAGCGCAGCAAGCTCCTTGTAGCAATCCTTCAACGCCGGGTACAGCTTCGTGTACATGCGGTAGAACGCCTCGTACTTCGGCACGTTTTCCTCAATCGGCTCCTGCGGGGCGTTGAGGCGAATAACGCGGCGGCAGCCCTCCTGCACGGATGGGTACAGCCCTGCGCCCACACCGGCGAGGATGGCAACGCCCAGCGCCGGGCCTTCCTTGGAAACGACTGTGCGCACGGCGCAGTTATACGTATCGGCAAGCATCTGACGCCACAGCTTCGAGGAACCGCCGCCGCCGCAGGCGAGCATGCCGTCAATGGAAACGCCCATGGTTTTCAGCACCTCCACGCTGTCGCGCTGGGAGTATGTTACGCCCTCCATCACGGCGCGGAGCATGTCGTACTTCGTGTGCATGGCGGAAAGGCCGATGAACGCGCCGCGGCAGTCCGGGTCAAGGTGCGGAGTGCGTTCGCCCATGAGATACGGCAGATAAAGCAGACGGTTGCAGCCGATCGGCGAACGCGCCGCCTGCTGATCCATCAGATAATACGGGTCTACGCCCATGCCGGCTGCGGTCTCTTTTTCCGCGCCGCAGAAGTTATCGCGGAACCACTTAAGGGACAGACCCGCGCCCTGCGTCACGCCCATCACGTGCCATGCGCCCGGTACGGCGCAGCAGAACGTGTGCACGCGGCCCTTCGGATCGATGGAAATATTATCCGTGTGCGCAAACACAACGCCGGAGGTGCCGATGGTTGTAAACGCCTTGCCGTCCTCCACAACGCCGGTGCCCACGGCTGCTGCCGCATTATCGCCCGCGCCGCCGACCACGATGGTGCCCGCCGCAAGGCCGGTGCGCTTTGCGGCTTCTTCGGAGATGACACCCGTCACTTCCGGGGATTCGTATACCTTCGGCAAGAGTGCCTTGTCAATATCAAGCTTTTCAAGCACTTCGTCGCTCCAGCAGCGATTCGGCACGTCTAAAAGCTGCATGCCGGAAGCATCGGAGACCTCCGTTGCAAAGTCGCCCGTCAGCATGTAGCGCACGTAGTCCTTCGGCAGCAGAATGTGTGCGCACTTTGCATAAATTTCCGGCTGGTTGTTGCGCACCCAAAGGATTTTAGATGCCGTAAAGCCCGTCAAAGCCGGGTTTGCGGTAATCTCAATCAGGCGCTCTGCGCCGACGCGTGCGGTGATCTCCTCGCACTCCTTTGCCGTGCGCTGGTCGCACCAGATGATGGAGCGGCGCAGCACGTTGCCGTCCTTATCCAGCATGACAAGGCCGTGCATCTGGCCGGAAATGCCGAGTCCCTTGATGTCTTTGTTATCGACGTTGCTTTCGGTGATTACGGCGTGAATGGTATCCGCTGCCGCATTCCACCAATCGAGCGGCTCCTGCTCTGCCCAGCCGTTTTTTTCCTGATACAGCGGGTATTCTATCGTTTTGCTCGCGACTACATTGCCGTCTTCGTCAAAAAGCACGGTTTTTGTGCCGCTGGTGCCAAGATCTACACCTAAAAGGTAATTCATATTAACGTCCTTTCTTTTCGAAAATGGTTTCAAATTCGAAAAATGGTTTCAAATATATAGGGCATTCTGCTTCCATTTTATTTTGAAGCATTTTCCCATTTGTGTCAAGCCTTTTTTGTTGAAATTATGCAGACTATTTTAATTGAAACGCGCGGTTTTGTATGATACAATAAAAAACAAGAGCTTCGTCGGCGATTTATAGGGGAAAAGCCGTTTGAAGCGGTCTTTTGGTGTATTTGAAAGGATTGAAACAAAAATGGAGAAAAAACGATATGACGCCGTCGTGATCGGCGCGGGCGTTACGGGCAGCGCCATCGCCCGTGAGCTTTCGCGGTATCAGGCAGAAATATGCATACTGGAAAAGGGCGAAGACGTCTGCACCGGCACCTCAAAGGCGAACAGCGCCATCGTGCACGGCGGCTTTGATGCCAAAACGGGCTCGCTGAAAGCCAAGATGAACGTCCTCGGCAACCGCATGATGACGCAGGTCGCGGAAGAACTGGATGTTCCGTTCCGCAGAAACGGCGCGTTCGTGCTGTGCTTTGACGAAAACGACATGCCTGCGTTAAAGGAGCTTTATGAGCGCGGTGTGACAAACGGAGTAGAAAACCTCAAAATTCTTACCGGCGATGAAGCGAGAGAAATGGAGCCTGCGCTCAGCGACACGGTCGTCGCGGCGCTGTTCTGTCCGTCCTCCGGCATCGTATGCCCGTTTGAATTGACCTTGGGCTTTGCCGAAAACGCTGAGAAAAACGGTGTTGAGTTCAAATTAGAGTGCGGCGTGCAAAATATCCGCCGCGAAAACGACCTCTATATTCTCGAAACCGAACAGGGCGAGATCGAAACGCGCGCCGTCATCAACGCGGCGGGTGTGCACGCCGATGAAATTCACGATATGCTGCTGCCGCACGCGTTCACCATCACCCCGCGCCGCGGCGAATACTGCCTGTGCGACAAAAACGCGGGCAATTTGGTTGATAAAACCATCTTCCAGCTGCCGACAAAGCTCGGCAAGGGCATTCTTGTCACGCCCACCGTGCACGGCAATCTGCTGCTCGGCCCCACCGCCGAGAATATCGAAGACCGCGAGGACACGGCCACAACGCAGAGCGGCCTTGCATTCGTTTTGGAAAAAGCCGGTATGAGCGTGAAAAACGTGCCGAGCCGACAGATCATCACATCGTTCTCCGGCCTGCGCGCCTGCGCGGACAGAGGCGACTTCATCTTAGAGGAAAGCGCGCCGAACTTCTTTGAAGCCGCGGGCATCGAATCCCCGGGTCTCACAAGCGCACCTGCCATCGGCGTTTATATGGCGGAAATGGCGGCGAAAGCGCTTGGCCTTATGAAAAAAGAAAGCTTCAACCCCGTTCGTCACGGCGTCGTGCACCTCAATTCGCTCAGCGTCGAAGAACGCGCCGAGAAAATCCGTGAAAACCCGCTCTACGGCAGTATTGTCTGCCGCTGCGAGACGATCTCCGAGGGCGAGATTGTGGACGCCATCCGCCGTCCGCTCGGCGCGAAAACGCTGGACGGCGTAAAGCGCAGAACCAGAGCCGGAATGGGCCGGTGCCAGGCAGGCTTCTGCTCCCCGCGCGTCATGGATATTCTCGCAAGAGAACTTAACTTGCCGCTGACAGCCATCCGAAAGAACGAAAAAGGCTCCGAAATCGTGTTCGGGAAGACGAAGTAAATTTGTTTTCTAAAAGGCTCTGCCTTTTAAGGAAACCCTATCAAGGGGTTTCCTACGGCAGAACAGTCCACTGGACTATTCTGCCGACCTTCCTGATCTGCTGTTAGGTAAAAAGTGTTTCGAACTTTGCGGAGCTCGACCAAGGCTTTGCCTTTGGAATCCACGAACTTTTAACCACGCTTTTCGGGAGAAACAAAAAATAGCCTAAGATATAAAAGAGGTTTATTATGGAAAATAAAATCACAAAATCGCTTGTCATCATCGGCGGCGGGCCTGCGGGGCTTGCGGCGGCGGTCTCCGCAGCGGAAAACGGGCTTCCGGCTGAAGACATTTTAATTTTAGAAAGAGACGGGCGTCTCGGCGGCATCTTAAACCAATGCATCCACAACGGCTTCGGTCTGCACACGTTTAAAGAGGAGCTCACGGGTCCGGAGTACGCCGCTCGCTTTGAAGAACGCGCAAAGGCTTTGCATATCCCGTACAAGCTCGGCGCAATGGTGCTGAGTATTTCCCCGGAAAAAGTCGTCACGGCAGTCAGCCGCGAAGACGGGCTGTTCACCGTGGAAGCGGGCGCGGTCATTTTGGCCATGGGCTGCCGTGAGCGTTCCCGCGGCGCGCTGAATATCCCCGGCTTTCGCCCGGCGGGCGTGTTCTCCGCCGGTACGGCGCAGCGCCTTGTCAATATGGAGGGTTATATGCCCGGGCGCGAGGTCGTCATTCTCGGCTCCGGCGATATCGGTCTCATCATGGCGCGCCGCATGACGTTAGAGGGCGCGAAAGTACACGTCGTCGCGGAGCTTCAGCCGTACTCCGGCGGCCTCAAGCGCAATATCGTCCAGTGTCTCGATGACTTCGGCATCCCGCTGAAGCTCAGCCACACCGTGACGGAAATTCACGGCAAAGACCGCGTAACGGGCGTCACCATCAGCGCCGTGGACGACAAATTAAAGCCCATCCCGGGCACGGAAGAGTATTATTCCTGCGATACGCTGCTTCTGTCCGTCGGTCTGATCCCGGAAAACGAGCTTACCCTCGGCGCGGGCGCACCGCTCTCCCGCGTGACGAACGGCCCCGTTGTCAACGAAAGCCTCGAGACCGGCGTGCCGGGCATCTTCGCGTGCGGCAACGTGCTGCATGTGCACGACCTTGTGGACTATGTTTCCGAAGAAGCCGCACAGGCCGGCCGTGCCGCCGCAAAGTACGTGCAGGGCGGCAACAAAGAAACCGCAGAGCCGCTTTCGGGCGGCATCAAGCTGGAAGCCAAGGGCGGTGTGCGCTACACTGTGCCGAGCATCATTCACCCCGAAAATATGCCGGATACGCTCACGGTGCGCTTCCGCGTGGGCGGCATCTATAAAAATTCGTTCATCAGTGTCTATTTCGGCGATCAACGCGTGCAGCACCGCAAAAAGACCGTTATGGCACCGGGCGAAATGGAGCAGGTATTGCTGAAAAAAGCAGACCTTCAAAATATTGATTTTGATACCGTCACCGTCACGGTGGAAGCGGAATAAGGAGGGCATTACTATGGAAACGAAATCGTTTATCTGCATCAACTGCCCCTTGGGCTGCCCGCTGACCGTCACTGTTGAAAACGGCGAGGTGAAAAGCGTTACAGGCAATACGTGTAAGCGCGGCGAGCTCTACGCCGTGAAGGAAGTTACCGCGCCCGCCCGTACCGTCACGTCTACCGTTCGCGTTTTAAACGGTGAACGCCCGGTTGTCGCCGTGCGCACGAAAACGGACATCCCGAAGGGTAAAATTTTCGACTGTATGAAAGCCATCAACGCAGCGGAGATCACCGCCCCCGTCCATATCGGCGACATCGTCATCGAAAATGTTTGCGGCACCGGCGTAAACGTCGTCGCATCCGCGGACGACAAAAAAGCGGAGTGAGTTTTTAATTCAAGAGGGGAAAACGATATGAACTACACCGACATCAACGCCAAAACCGTGGACGGCTGGGTGCAAAACGGCTGGGAGTGGGGCAAGCCCATCAGCCACGAAACGTTTGAAAAAGCAAAAAACGGCGCGTGGGGCGTGTACCTCACGCCGACGAAAACCGTGCCGCACGAATGGTTCGGCGAGATGAAAGGCAAGAAAATTCTGGGTTTAGCCAGCGGCGGCGGGCAGCAGATTCCCGTTTTCACGGCGCTCGGCGCAGACTGCACCGTACTGGATTACTCCGCAGAGCAATTAAAGCGCGAAGAAGAAGTCGGCGCGCGTGAGGGATACACGCCAAAGTGCGTCCGCGCCGATATGACAAAGCCCCTGCCGTTTGCGGACGAGAGCTTCGACCTTATCTTTAACCCTGTCTCCAACTGCTATGTCGAGGAATTAGAGCCTATCTGGCGTGAGTGCGCCCGTGTTCTGAAGCCGGGCGGCGTTTTGCTTGTCGGGTTTGATAACGGCTTCAACTATCTTTTCGACGAGGACGAGACGGTTATCAAATACACGCTGCCGTATAACCCCTTGAAAGACGAGGCGCTGTACCGGGAAGCGATGGATCTGGACTTTGGCGTGCAGTTTTCGCACACACTGGACGAAGAAATCGGCGGCCAGCTGCGCGCGGGTTTTATCCTGACAGACCTCTATGAAGACACAAACGGTGGAGGCTTTCTGCACGAGCACGGCGTGCCCTGCTTTGTCGCAACGCGCTGTGTGAAAAAGTAATAGCTGAATAAAAAACGTAAAAAGCACGGCTTTCCCGAAAAAACGGCGGAAAAGCTGTGCTTTTTAAATTTTGCCGCAAAAATATTTTTTGAAATCACACCTTTGAAAATAAGAGCATAAACGAGAAAAACAAAGAATAAACGAGATTGGAATTCGCAGCTTAAAAAACCGCAAAAAAGCGCTTGACAAGCCGTTTTTCGTGTGGTACTATCATTTAGCGCCCATGGGAAAGCTATGGGCATTTTCAGAGATTTCGTATCGCAGCGCACAAAGCGTTTGCCGGTACCGAGATAATTTAAATCAATTTTGGAGGTAAACGCTATGTCCACTTATATGGCCAAGGCTGGTCAGGTTGACCGCAAATGGTATGTAATTGACGCTGCAGGCAAGCCGCTCGGCCGCGTTGCAGCACAGGCCGCAGTTCTTCTCCGCGGCAAGCACAAGCCCACCTTTACCCCGCACGTTGACTGCGGTGACCACGTCATCATCATCAACTGCGCTGAGGCTGTCCTCACCGGCGGTAAGGCTGAAAAGAAGTATTATTATCATCACACGGGTTATATCGGCCACCTCAAGGCTGTCCGTTATGACACCCTGATGCGCACAAAGCCGGAAAAGGCGATGGAGCTTGCTGTTCACGGCATGATCCCCTCGAACACCATCGGCAGAGCTGCAGAAGCAAGACTTCGTGTCTACGCCGGCAGCGAGCACAAGCACGAGGCGCAGAAGCCGACGGCTTGGGAACTTTAATAGGAGGTAAACGAATATGTACGATAAGGCACCTTATTTCTACGGCACTGGCAGAAGAAAAAGCTCCGTTGCACGTGTAAGAATTTACCAGGGCACCGGTAAGGTTACGATCAACGACCGCGATATCGACGATTATTTTGGCCTTGATACTCTCAAGACGATCGTTCGTCAGCCGCTCGTTCTCACCGGTACCGAAGAGAAGTTCGACATCGTTTGCCGCGTTGCAGGCGGCGGTGTTACCGGTCAGGCCGGTGCTATCCGCCACGGTATCTCCAGAGCTCTGCTCCAGTACGATTCCGAGAACCTCCGCGCTACGCTGAAGAAGGCCGGTTTCCTCACCCGTGACCCGAGAATGAAGGAAAGAAAGAAGTACGGTCTCAAAGCAGCTCGTCGCGCTCCGCAGTTCTCCAAGAGATAATCATCCGCAAGGATTTTTCTCGAGGGACGCAAAAGCGAATCTTTCAAACATTTCCCCGCAGACAAAGCATACGCTCGTATGCCTCGCCTGCGGGGTTTTTGTTTTAAAACAAGCATCACCCCTGCTCCGCAAAAAACGGAACGGGGGTGATGCTATTTGTAATTCTATTTTACTCTGCAATTTCTGCGCTCAGCAGGTCTAAAATCGCGTCTTCCGCGTTCCAGAAGTACGCGGTTTCACCGAGAAGCACCGTGATGCCCGTGCGGTCAAAATAGGTGCGCACGTCGTCTGCCATGCCGCAGCAGGCGACCGTTTTGCCTTGCTTTTGCAGGCTTTCACACAGCTCCAAAACGGCCTGCGTGCCGGAAACGTCAATGTTCGGCATGCCGCGCAGGGAGAAGATCACATGGTCGTAGGCGGGCATTTCCGCCATGCGGCGGTTGAATTCATCCACCGCGCCGAAGAACAGCGAGCCTGTCACGTACACAACGCCGGTCGTCTCCAGCACCGGCGGCTTGCCTTCCACCGTGCGCAGCTTATTCGCGTCAATATCGGAGAAGCTTACACCAATCTGGCTGGATTTTGCAATGTATAAAATCGCAGAGTACGCAACACCGAGCAAAATCGCGACCGTCAGGTCAAAAATCACCGTCGCGAGCATCGTGATGAGGAACTGGCTGATGCCGGATTTTAGCTTGTGGCTGAAAATGTAGCGGATGCCGCCCCAGTCGTTCATGCGCCACGCCGTTACCATCAAAACGCCGGCAAGTGCCGCAAGCGGCAGACGCGCCATCACGCCGCCGAGCAGAAACATGGAGGCGAGCAGGAAAACGGAGTGGAACACGCTCGCAAGGCGCGTTTGCTGACCGGATTTCACCGCTACGCTCGTGCGCGCAATGGCCGCCGTAGCCGGCACACCGCCGAAAAGCGGCAGCAGCATGTTGCCTACGCCCTGCGCAATGAGCTCTTGATCGGCATTGAACGGCTCGTTTTTCATGCGGGAAGCCGAAGCACCGCACAAAAGGCTTTCAATCATGCCGAGCGCTGCAATCGTCACAATGGGCGAGATGAGGTTTTTCAGTATGTCAAGGTTCAGGCTGCCGAGGTCAAGGCGGTCAGCGAGCATCAGCGTGCGCGGAATGTCGCCCACCGTCGCAATGGAATCCATACGGAACAGGGAGGAAACGACCGTTGCCAAAATGATGCCCACAAGCGATCCCGGCACGCGTGCGCCCCACTTTTTCGGCCAGACAATCATCACGACAACGACAAGCAGACCAATCAGCACCGCTTGGAGGTTCGGATGAAAGCCGAGGCGCGCGTAAGACGCGATTTTTGCCAAATTCGAGCTGCCCTCGGACGCAGTGCCGAAGAAATTATCGATTTGCCCCATCGCGATAATAATCGCAATGCCGGACGTAAAGCCCATGATGACGGGCATCGGGATGAAGCTGATGAGCCGCCCAAGCTTAAAAATACCGGCTAAAAGCAGCAGTGCGCCCGCCGCAAAGCACGCGAAAAACACGCCCTGCAAGCCGTAAGACGCCACAATGCCCACCAAAACGGCGTTCATCGCGCCTGTGGGGCCGGAAATCTGGAACGAAGCGCCGCCGAGTACCGCAATGACAACGCCCGCAATGATTGCCGTAACAAGACCCGCAGCTGCCGTAGCGCCGGAAGATACGCCGAACGCCAGCGCAAGGGGCAGCGCCACCGCGCAAACAGTCAGGCCCGCCATGATGTCTTTCATCAGCTTGGCGGTGTTGTAGCCCGAAAACTCCTGCTTCAGGCTCGTTAAATAGTTTTTTATCATGTTTCCCTCCAATAAATTGATTTTTCCGCATCATTTGCCGCTTTTTTACCGCAGCCTATTAACTATACCATTAGGATCCGCTTTAATGCAAGGAAAAAGATACGCCGTTTTCTCGCGCTTTTCTGTGCATACAGCCCGCGTGACACACCTTATAAAAATCTTTACTTTTTATCGAGAATACGCTATACTTTGTACAAAAGAAACACGCAAAAGCTCATTTAAAGGGGGAACCTATGGAAACTTACCGGCATGTCTCGCAGATTATAAACACCAATCTAAACCATACAAAAGGGCTCCTTGCGCCCGAAAACACACCGTATGCGCTGCCGTTTACATTCCTGCGCGGTGCAAAGCCCGGCCCGTCGCTCGTTGTCACGGGCGGCCTGCACAGCGGGGAGTATCCCGGCGTCGCGGCGTGCGCGCGGCTCTCGCAGACGCTTTCGCCCGAAGACCTCGCCGGCAGCGTTTTACTTTTGCACTGCGTGAACGAGACCGGCTTTTTCGCGCACAGCGAAGCGCTCGTCCCGGAGGGCAACGTCAACCTAAACGGCGATTTTCCCGGTGATTTAAGCGGTACGCCCGGCAAGCGTCTTGCAGCGTTCATGGAACAGGAGATCATGCCGTTTGCGGATTATATTCTCGACTTGCACAGCGGCGGCGGAATGGAGCCGCTTTCACCTTGCCTGTTTTTCCCCGTCACGGCGGGTGAAAACGTGCTGCGCACATCGCTTAAAATGGCGGCGGCAACGGGGATTGAACACCTTGTGGCGTCTTCTGCAAAAACGGGCTTTTACAGCTTTGCCGCCCAGCACGGTGTGCCCGGCCTGCTTTTGGAGCGCGGCTACGGCGCCATGTGCCGCGAAGAAGACGTTTCAAATTACTGCACCGATGTGCGCGGTGTCTTAAAAACCGTAAATATGCTCCCCGGTGAGCTGGAAAATACCGACAAAAAGACCGTCTGGCCGAAGGTGGATTATCTCGTCGCTGAGCATAAGGGCCTGTGGTATCCCACTGTAAAAAAAGGCGATATTCTGCCCGCAGGCGCGCTTTTGGGCGAAGTCCGCGACTTCTGGAATAACCCCCTCGGCGAGTATCGCACTTTGTACGCAAGCCGTGTGCTATACCACCACACCGGCCTTCCGCTGCGCCCCGGAGACGGCCTTGCCGCCTGTGCGCACACGGAAGAAGCTTTTATATTGGAAGACTTGGAAGCCACCGTGCAGCGGTTTCTCTCGTAAAAATTAACACAAAGAGGTATGAAAATGAACGTGAAAAAAACGGAAAGAGACGGCATTGTCCGCGCCTATCCCGAAAACGGCAAGCCGCTCGCGTGGTCTGCGTCGTCCGGCGTAGAGCTCATCGAAAAAGACGGCCTGTATTTTAAAGACTTGGAGAAGACCGGCGAGCTCCTCCCGTATGAAGATTGGCGTTTGCCCGTTGAGGAGCGCGCCGCAGACCTTGCTTCCCGCCTGACAACAGAGGAGATTGCGGGTCTCATGCTCTATTCGCCGCACCAAGCGGTGCCGCCCATGGCGTTCGGCCCGTTCGGCGGTACATATAACGGCCAAAAGTACGCGGAAGCAAATATCCCTGCGTATACGCTTACCGACCAGCAGAAGGAATTCATGAACAAAGAGCACATTCGCCACGTCCTCATGATTACGGTAGAAGACGCGAAGACTGCCGCAAAGTGGAACAATGAGCTGCAAAAGCTTGCCGAAAGCATGCCGCACGGCATCCCGGTGAACATTTCCTCCGACCCGCGCAACGGTGCGCGCGGCAGCGGCAGCGTAGAGTTTAAAACCGCCGGCAGTGACGTCAGCAAGTGGCCGGAGGGTGTCGGTTTTGCCGCGTGCTTTGACCCCGAGGTTGTCCGCCGGTTCGCGGAGGATGCGTCAAAAGAATACCGTGCGCTCGGCATCACCACGGCGCTCGGCCCGCAGATTGACCTTTGCACCGAGCCGCGCTGGATGCGCTTTGTCGATACGCTCGGTGAAAATCTTGAAATGACAAAGAAAATGGTCAAGGCGTACTGCGACGGTATGCAGACCACCAAGAATTCCGAAAACGGCTGGGGATATGACAGCGTAAACACCATGGTCAAGCACTGGCCGGGCGGCGGCACGGGTGAGGCCGGCCGCGATGCACACTATGCCTACGGCAAATACGCGGTTTACCCGGGCAATAATTCCGAAGAACACAGGAAACCGTTTACGGAAGCGGCGTTTAAATTAGACGGTCCCACCGAAAGCGCCTCTGCCGTCATGCCGTACTACACGGTTTCTTGGGGCCTCGACACCAAAAACGGCAAAAACGTCGGCAACTCATACAGCGAGTATCTCATCAAAGATCTCCTGCGCGAAAAATACGGATTTAAGGGTGTCGTTTGCACAGACTGGGGCATCACGCAGGATCCCGCACCCATTATGGATACGTTTGCAAGCCGCTGCTTTAATATGGAAAACATGACCGAGGGCGAGCGCTGCTTCGTCGCCATCATGAACGGCGTAGACCAGTTCGGCGGCAACGCAGAGATTGCGCCCATCATGGAAGCGTATCAAATCGGCTGCGAAAAGGTCGGCGAAGAAGCCATGCGCGCCAGAATGGAGCGCTCCGCCGCGCGTCTGCTCAAAAATATTTTCCGGTGCGGCCTGTTCGAGAACCCGTATCTCGATCCCGAAGAGTCTGCCAAGATTGTCGGCAACGCGGAATTCTGCGCCCACGGCTATGACGCACAACGCAAATCTGTCGTCTTATTAAAGAATCGCAATCACTGTCTGCCGCTCCAAAAGGGTATCAAAATCTACGTGCCGCAGCGCAAGCTCCGCACCATGAAGGGCTTCATGCGCAACGAGATTCCCGCCCACACGGAAGACCCCGTGACGGACGAGGTGATTTCGAAATACGGCGTGCGCGTCCATACGCCCGAGGAAGCGGACGTGGCGCTTGTCTTTGTGGAAAGCCCTGCGTGCAACGCGTATTCTACGGAAGACGTCGCAAACGGCGGCAACGGCTACCTGCCCATCACACTCCAGTACCGCCCCTATACGGCGGTGAACGCGCGCGAAGTGAGTATTGCGGGCGGCGATTTCCGCGAGGATTTCACGAACCGCAGCTACCGCGGCAAAACGAACATTGCCTATAATGAATGCGACCTGGATAACATTCTAAACTGTCGCGAGGCTATGGGAGACAAGCCCGTCATTGTCTGCGCAGCGATCAACAACCCAATGGTCATGCACGAGTTTGAGCGTGAAGCGGACGGCATCGTCGTCGAGTTCGGTGTTTCCCGCGCCGCGGTGCTCGACGTCGTCTTCGGCGATTACGATCCCACCGGCCGTCTGCCCGTGCAGATGCCGAAGGACATGGACACCGTGGAAAAGCATTGCGAAGACGTTCCGTTTGACCTTGAAGTGCACGTGGATGAATTCGGCCACGCCTACGACTACGGCTTCGGCATGAATTATGAAGGCGTCATCGAGAAATAAGGAGTGACATCCAATGAATACAGTAGAAAAATGGGGGCTTTTTGAAGTTTCCCTCAAGGGTCCGTCTGCGGGCAACCCGTTTACGGAGCAGTCCGTTTCCGCCACGTTCCGCAGCAAAAACGAGATCGTCACGGTAGACGGCTTCTATGACGGCGACGGCGTTTATAAAGTGCGCTTCATGCCCTCTTTTACGGGCGATTACGTTTATGAAACGGTCGGCAGCTTCCCGGAAGCGGAGTCTGCCGGCGATTTCACCGTAACGGAGCCGACCGGCAATAACCACGGCCCGGTGCGTATTGCGAACACGTACCATTTCGCCTATGAAGACACCACGCCATACTATTCCGTCGGCACCACGTGCTACGCGTGGGCGCACCAGCCGGAAGAAGTGCGCAAGCAAACGCTCGAGGAGCTCGATAAGGGCTACTTCAACAAAATGCGTTTCTGCGTCTTTCCGAAGCACTACATCCACAATTTCCGCGACCCGGAGACCTTTCCGTATGAGGGCACCCCGGTCGATAATTCAAACCTCACCGAAGAAAACTTCTCGTATTTCGTCGATTTTTCCGGCAACAACTGGGATTTTACGCGTTTTAACCCCGAGCATTTTCGCCGCATGGAACGCTGTATCGTAGAATTGCAGGAGCGCGGCATCGAGGCCGACATCATCGTCATGCACCCCTACGACCGCTGGGGCTTCTCCGTCATGAACCGCGAGCAGGACGACCTTTACTGGAACTACGTCATCGCGCGCTTCTCCGCCTACCGCAACGTGTGGTGGAGTCTTGCAAACGAATACGACCTCATGCGCGCCAAGAAGCTTGAGGACTGGGAGCACTACGCAGATCTGCTCTGCAAAAAAGATCCGTACAACCACATGCGTTCCATCCACAACTGCATACCGTTCTACGACCACACCCGTCCGTGGATTACGCATTGCAGCTTGCAGCGCCAGGATCTCTACCGTCACGTGGAATACACCACCGATTACCGCACGCGCTACCAAAAGCCTATCGTGTGGGATGAGATTGCTTACGAAGGCAATATCGATATGGGCTGGGGCAATATCTCCGGGCAGGAGCTCACCCGCCGCTTCTGGGAAGCTTCCATGCGCGGCGGCTACGCAGGCCACGGCGAGACCTTCATGAACCCCGAAGACGTCTTGTGGTGGAGCCACGGCGGCAAGCTGCACGGCGAAAGCCCCGCGCGCATCCGCTTCCTGCATGAAATTCTCACGCAGACGCCCGGTCTCGGCTTAAAGCAAGGCCCCGGCGCGTTCGATGAGACCGTCGCCGTGCCGGACGAGATGATCCCCGTCACCGGCTACGAGATTCACTACTACGGCTTCGGCCGCCCGAGCTTCCGCAATTTCGTAAAGCCCGCGGGCGAAAACTGGCGCGTGGAGGTCATCGATACGTGGAACATGACCATCACCGATGCCGGCGTGCACAGCGGCAAGTTCCGCATTGCGCTGCCGGGCCACGAGTACATGGCCGTGCGCCTCACGCGCGTGTAAACATTCATAAAGCGTATAAATTTAAATAAACCGTAAAAGAGGGCACCCGCAGCGCTGCGCGGTGTCCTCTTTACTTGACAGAATCTTTCCCGCGCCGTACAATAAACCCAAGAGAACAAAGAAATATTCCGAAAGGATGACTATATTTTGGCGAATAAAAGAAAACGCCCCGCTGCTATGCGCGAGGAAGAACGGCAGGCACAGCGCGCAGCCGCCCGTGCGGAGCGACGCACAAGGCGAGCCGCAGAGCAGGCCGCACAGAATGTCCCGCAGAAGGCGGAAGCCCCGAAAGCGCCGCAAAAAGCAGGTGTGCCTCATAAAAAGAAGAAGATCAACAAGTTCCGCGTGGCGGTTGTCTGCACCGCCGCCGTGCTCGTGGCGCTCGTTGCCCTCGGCGTGGCCAGCGCTGCCGGTGTGCGCACACCCATCAGCAGTATCGCCGCAGACGGCGAACCGGAGTTTTTCTCCACCGTAAAACCGCAGGCCAGCGCTGCACCGGCAGAAAACACCGCTTCCGCTGCGCCTACGCCGTCTTCCGCTTTCGACGGCGCGCTTTTCATCGGCGACAGCATGATGACGTGCCTGAAAAACTACGTCACGGACGGTGCAGGCAGCACCACCGCTTTGAGCGATGCGGAATTCATGACCCGCAGCGATTATTCGTGGGGCGAAGCGCAGGACGAACTAAACGGCGGTGAGGGCGGCCTGTGGCTCGACGATGACACCGCTCTCACCGTTACGGAAGCCATCGACCGTTTCTCCGCGACGAAGCTTTACATTCAACTCGGCAAGGAAGACCTCACGTATAACGATGTCTCCGACGTCACGTCCACTGCGCAGGCGGTTATTTCCGCGCTGCAAACGAAGTACCCGAACCTTGAAATTACCGTGCAGGCCGTTACGCCCATGCTGGAGTGGATTGACTATCAGGGGCTCAGCAGCGGCACCATCGCGCAGTATAACGAAGCGATGCAGACCTATTGCACGGGCAAAAAGAATCTGAAGTTCTTAAACATCGCCGCATTCTGTACAGAGGGCTACCTTCCCGCGGAGTATTGCGCTGACCCCGAGGGCTTGTGCATCCACTTAAACGACGAGGGCTGCGCCATTTGGGCAGATTATCTCCTCGGCAACAAAACGCCGGAGCCGTCGTCCACCCCCACGCCGACCCCCGATCCGAACGGCGACAGCACCGATAACACCGATACAACGGACACCGCCGGCGACACCTACACGGATAATTCCGGCGATTATACGGACAACACAGGGGATTATACCGATGATACGGGCGACTATACGGATGACACCGGTGATTACACAGAAGAATAACCTACAAAATATGGTATGCAAAATGTTTGGTATACCATATTTTGCTTTTTTAAAAACTTATTGAAGTTTTTTTAAAAAAAGGCTTGCAATTTAGAAAGAGATGTGGTATTATAACAAAGCCGTCAGATGAGACGGCAAACAGAATAGTTGGTGTTGATTACAACGAGGGTCCACCTGTTCCCATACCGAACACAGAAGTTAAGCTCGTTTGTGCTGAAAATACTCGGCTGGCAACGGCCCGGGACGATAGGTTGGCGCCAACACTTAGAAGAATCACAGAAATGTGGTTCTTTTTTATTTTTCAAAAGCTATAAGCTCCCTCTGTCAGAGGTTTTTTTTCATTTACGCTTGCTTTTAGCTGTCCGCGCAGAAAGCTTGAGCAAAACTTTATTCCTTCAACAGGTTTTACTTCACGACTTACCATATTCAGCAAAACAACGGGAAAAAACGTTTTCCGCGGAAACATAGTGCCAAGGAATATTGACATATTCGTGAATTTATTGTAAAATTTTTTGGAGTTCTGCTTTTTCCCAATCACGGGAAAAACGATAGATAAATGGAGGGGCGGAGACCGGCACTTTCCTGTGTGGCCGCACGCGTACCTCGAAGAAAGGTAAGTGTTCAAAAAGTGGAAAAAACCCTGATTTGTCTGGGCATCGCTCTGGTCGTCGGTCTGCTGATGTCCCGCTTGGCAAAGCTCGTACATCTGCCTGCGGTCACGGCGTACCTCGTCGGCGGTCTGCTCATCGGTCCGTTCTGTCTCGGCGCGCTGAACATTCCGTACATCGGCTTCAATTCTCTGGAGCAGGTGGAGGGCCTCAGCGTCATCACGCAGACGGCGCTCGGCTTCATCGCGTTCGCCATCGGCAACGAGTTCCGCGTCTCGCAGCTCAAAACGATGGGTAAGCAGGCCATCACCGTCGGCATTCTGCAGGCGGTCATCACGACTATTGTGGTCGATATCGCCCTCATTGTCCTGCATCTCATCAATCCCGCCCTCCTTTCGCTGCCCTCTGCCATCACCCTCGGTGCCATCGCCGCGGCTACGGCCCCGGCGGCTACGCTCATGGTCGTGCGCCAGTATAAGGCAGACGGCCCGCTCACAAAGCTCCTGCTCATGGTCGTCGCCATCGATGACGCCGTGGGCCTCGTGCTGTTCTCCGTGTCCTTCGGCATCGCCGGCGCGCTCGAAATGGGCAGCATCAGCGTTGTCAGCGTCATTTTAGAGCCCATCATCGAGATCGTGATTTCCCTCGTGCTCGGCGCACTTTCCGGCCTTGCGCTCAACTGGTTAGAGACCTATTTCCATTCTCGCAGTAAGCGTTTGTCCCTCACGGTCGCCTTCGTGCTTCTCATGGTTGGTATCTCCTCCATGGAATTTGAGCTCGGCGGCGTGAAGATCGGTTTCTCTCTGCTGCTCGTCTGCATGATGACCGGTACGGTCTTCTGCAATGTGTGCAGCGCTTCCGAAGAGCTGATGAGCCGTCTGGATCGCTGGACAGGCCCCATCAACATTTTGTTCTTCGTGCTTTCCGGCGCGGAGCTCGATTTGAATATTTTAAGCAACCCGCTCGTGCTGCTCATCGGCATCATTTACATCGTCTTCCGTTCGCTCGGTAAGATCTCCGGCTCTTACATCAGCTGCGCCATGACAAAGTGCAGTGACCACATCAAAAAGCATCTCGGCATCACGCTTCTGCCGCAGGCCGGCGTGGCGCTCGGCATGGCGCTCACCGCTACGTCCCTTGCAGACGGCAGCATCGTGCGCAACGTCGTGCTGTTCTCCGTGCTGGTGTATGAGCTCATCGGCCCGTCTCTCACAAAGCGTTCCCTGCTTGCCGCAGGCGAAATCAAGCCCGAGGGCAAGACCAGCGCCCGCGAGGAGAACAAACCTGTAAAGCCCATTACCCTCAAGTAATTTCATAGAATACAAAACGCAGGAAGGCAAAGCGCTTTCCTGCGTTTTTTCATGCCCGATTTCATCTTGAAAACAGGGAACAAATGTGCTATTATGATGAAAAGAAATTCTTAGGGGGCGTTTTGAGTGCGCGTTGTGATTGCGATGGATTCGTTTAAAGGCAGTTTGTCTTCCATAGAGGCAGGCAAGGCCGTGGCAGAGGGCGTACGCCGCGCAGACGGCGCAATCGAGTGCGCGGTGTGCCCTGTGGCGGACGGCGGCGAAGGCACGTCTGCAGCGCTCACAGAGGGCCTGCACGGCGAAACGGTGCGCGTGCGGGTCACGGGCCCGCTCAGCGAGAAGGTCACGGCGGAATACGGCGTCAAAGGCGACCTCGCCATATTGGAAATGGCACAGGCAGCGGGCCTGCCGCTCGTGCCCCAAGATAAGCGGAATCCCATGAAAACCACCACCTACGGCGTGGGCGAAATGCTGCGCGATGCAATAAATCGCGGCTGCAAGCGGTTTATCCTCGGCATCGGCGGCAGCGCAACGAATGACGGCGGCGCAGGTATGCTGCAAGCCCTCGGGTTCGATCTTTTGGATAAAGACGGCAACCCCGTCCCGTTCGGCGCAGAGGGGCTGCGCGTGTTCGCGAAAATCGAGAACAAAAATGCTCTGCCTGCGCTCAAAAACTGCGTCATCCGCGCAGCGTGCGATGTCACAAACCCGCTGTGCGGCGAAAACGGGTGCAGTGCCGTCTTTGGACCGCAAAAGGGTGCTACGCCCGAAATGATTCGCGAAATGGATGGCTATATGCGAAATTACGCCGCATTGACGAAAGAACTGTATCCCGAAAGCAATCTTGATACCCCCGGCGCAGGCGCGGCGGGCGGCCTCGGCTTCGCACTCGGCGTGTTCCTGCACGCAGAGCTTATGCCCGGCATTGAGATCGTCATGGAGGAAACGCGCTTAGAGGAAAAAATCAAAAATGCCGATTTCGTCGTGACGGGTGAGGGCAGATTGGACGCCCAAACCGCCATGGGCAAAGCGCCCGTGGGCGTGGCGAAGCTTGCTAAGAAGTATCACAAGCCCGTCATCGCGTTTGCGGGCGGTATTGAAAAGGGCGCGGAAGCGTGCAACAAAGCCGGCATCACGGCGTTTTTCCCCGCCGTGCGCGGCGTGACGACATTAGAAGAAGCCATGCGCCCCGAAACCGCGGCGGAAAACCTCGCCGAAAGCGCAGAGCAGGTCTTTCGGCTTCTTACCCTGCGATAAGGAGGTACGGTATGCACGATATTTGGAACCCGTGGCACGGGTGCGTGAAGTGCAGCGAGGGCTGCGCACACTGCTATATGTATTTTCTCGACAGTCAGCGCGGGCATAACGGCGCGGAAATTTACCGCACAAAAACGGGCTTTCACTATCCTTTGAGCCGCGACCGCGCAGGCAACTACAAAGTAAAAAGCGGCGAGCAGCTGCGCGTGTGCATGACGTCCGATTTCTTTTTGGAGCAGGCCGACCCGTGGCGGCGTGAAGCGTGGGAGATCATGGATCAGCGGCGGGACATCTCGTTTTTCCTGCTCACAAAGCGCCCGGAGCGCGTAGAAAAATGTTTGCCGTATAACTGGGGTGACGGTTGGGAGCACATCTTTTTCAACGTCACATGCGAAAACCAGCGCCGCGCGGACGAGCGCATCCCCATTCTGCACAGCCTGCCGTTTAAGCACAAGGGCATCATGACAGCGCCCTTGATCGGCCCCATAGAGATTGAAAAATACCTCGCGATGGGGCAGATTGAGCAGGTTATCTGCGGCGGCGAAAACTACGACGGCGCGCGCCCGTGCGATTACGACTGGGTGCGCTCGCTGCACAGGCAGTGCGCAAACCAAAACGTCACGTTCTGCTTTATCGAGACGGGCACAAACTTCATCAAGGACGGTCGGCGGTACTTCCTGCCGAATAAGCGCGTACAAAGCGAAATGGCGTATAAATCCGGCATATCGTATCAGGGCAAGCCGATGAAATTCAAGCTCGAAGACGATTACGGCCTGTTCGACGCCGGGCGAAAATACGAAAAATACTTCGGCCCCCAGTGCGAAAAATGCGGCAGCCGCATGATCTGCAACGGCTGCGCAAGGTGCGGGAAATGCACCGTGCTGGAGGGGAAATGAAAATAGACCGCTGTATGTGCGTAGTGCAAATCATACAGCGGTCTTTTAATTTTCTAAAAAGCTATCGCTTTTTCGGGGCCCCCTTAATAGGGTTCCCCGATTTCAAATGTCCACCGGACATTTGAAACTCCTCTCCTGATTTTTGGTAGGCAAAAGAGTTTCGTCGTCTGCGGACGACGACCAAAGGTTTCACTTTTGGAAACGGACAAGCTTTTGAAAAAGTTTGAGCAAAACTTTTAACCCACGTTGACGGTCACTTTGTTCTTTCCGTCTTCTTCCGTCCCGTAAAAATCGAAACGCCAAAGATGACGAAAAGCAGCAGCACCGCAAAGCACATCCAGCTCACAAACACCGCCGTGCTCTTGCCGCTGAACATATCGTAGTAGCCTTTCAGGTAAATGATGACCACAATCAGAGGCAGAATGTACTGCATGTAAAGGCGGATCCAGTGCGGGAACTTAATGCCCTCGCCTTTATTCGCTTCCTTGAGGAAATTCTCAAAGCCCCAACCGTTTTTGCGCACGCAGAACAGTACGAACACAAGGCTGCCCAGCGGCAGCAGATTGGAAGAAACAAGGAAGTCTTCCATATCCATAATGTTGCTGCCCTCACCCAGCGGCTGAATGCCGGAAAGCACATTAAAGCCGAGAATCGCCGGCAGGGAAAGCACCGTGATCAGCACAAAATTCACGCCCACAGCCTTTTTGCGGCTCCAACCGCCGATATCCATGAAGAACGCGAGAATCTCCTCAAACACCGCAATGATGGTCGAAAGCGCCGCAAACGACATGAAGATGAAGAACAGCGTGCCCCAAATTCTGCCGCCCGCCATGTTATTGAAGAGCGTCGGCAGCGTGATGAACAGCAGCGACGGACCCGAGCCCGGCTCTACCCCGTAGGCAAAGCACACCGGGATAATGATGAAACCCGCCATCAGCGCAACAAACGTGTCCAGCAGCACAATGTTCACCGCTTCGCCCGTAATGCGATTTTTGCGGTCCAGATAGCTGCCGAAGATCTCCATGGAGCCGATGCCGATGGAAAGCGTGAAGAACGCCTGCGACATCGCCGCAAACACCGCGTTGCCGAAGCCTTTCTTTGCCACTTCACCGAAGTCCGGCACAAGGTAGAACTTGATGCCTGCCGCGGCGTTCGGCAAAAATGCGGAGTTCACAGCCAGCGCAATCATCAAAAGCAGCAGGGCAATCATCATGACTTTCGTCACTTTCTCAATGCCCTTTTGCAGGCCAAAGCCGCATGCACCGAACGAAATAACAATGGCGACAATCGCCCAGAACGTCAGCGTGCCCGGATTTGTCAGCATATCGCCGAACACGCCCTCTACCGCCTTGCCGTCCAAGCCGACAAACGTACCGGTTGCCTCCATAAATGCGTATTTCAGCATCCAGCCGCCCACCATGGTGTAGAACATCATCAGCAAAAAGCTGCCGAGAATGCTGATCCACTTCATGCGATGCCATTTCGTGCCCTTCGGTTCCAGTGTATCGAGCGCCTTGCCCATGCCCATGCGGCTGCCGCGGCCCACGGTGAATTCGCACACCATAATGGGCAGACCCAGCGCCACAAGGAACACAAGATACATCAGGATGAATGCCGCGCCGCCGTATATGCCGGTAATGTATGGGAATTTCCACACATTGCCGATGCCGATGGCGCACCCGGCCGAAACTAAAATAAATCCCAACCGAGAACCGAATTTTTCTCTTTCTTTCATACGTTTTCCTCCCAAATTTTTTCCCCTGTATATTTTAAAGAACGCATTTTTGCGTTCTAATCGGGCGAGGTTATGTGCGGAAAGCGTTTCTTTGCCGCACAACTTCATAGAACATCACGGTCGCCGCAATATTCCTCACTGCATGTTTTTCAGCATGGCGACCGCATCCCGCACATATTCCGAGAGCGTCTTGTCCTGTACGCCCACTACGCTTACGGAGCAGCGGTTGACGGGAATCAGAATTTTCTTAGCAACGCATTCGGAAACGGCCGCCGCCATTTTCGGCGTGATCTCGCCCCAAAGCGCGTTTGCTAAGATAATGCCGATGGGTCCCACGATGACGTCTGCCCACGTGCAGTTTACCACAACGGGGTTTTCGCCCGTGGCGGCAGCGTCCGCACCGGCGCGCAGCATGGCGCTTGTGGCAAGGCTGTTCGTGCCCACGGCAACGACTTCCGCGTCCGGCATGTTCTTTTTAATCTGGTCGGTCAGTGCTGCGCCCATTTTGCCGCCCTGGCCGTCAATCACGAGTATTTTCATCAAAATCAACCCTCCGTAGGTTCGTTTGTGTCGCCGTCCAAAACGGCGGAAACGGGAAGTTCGCCGTACATCAGCGATGTGCAGTTGATCTGCATATCGCCCACGGTGACGGGCTTGCCGTCCGAATACACCTCAAGCTTAGAAAGCGTCATGCCTGCAGCTTCATAAAATGCACGGAACGTCTTTGCAATGGCTTCCAGAGAAGACGTGGAGCTGGCGGAGTCTAAATATTCCTGCAAAGCGCCGGAAAACTGCAAACGCACCTCCAGCATTTCGCCGCTCTTCATCGTGGAGACAACCTCGCCGTCTTTAACGTAGTCGAGCGCGTCCAGCGTCACATCCTCCGGAAATGCGCCCTTTTCCGCCATTTTCTGCACGAGCACCGCACCGTCTGCGGGCAGGCTCTTGTAGCTGTACTGGTCAAGGCCGCTGTCACTCGGCACAAAAATCGAAAGCGACATGTTCACGGCTTCGCGCGTGTCTTCGGAAGCGGTCGGCTCCGGAGTCAACGTCACGTGGCTCACTTCGCTCTCCGCGGCGGACGAGACCGGCGTGTCGCTTTCTAAAATCACGTCCGGCGTGCGCACGTATTTCGTGCCGAACCACCCCGCGCGTACGGCGACAACGCACAATAAACAGATTACAATGACGCCTACGGCCGCAAACGGCATGGCGCGGTCTACATTGCGCTTCAGACGCTTTGCACGGCTGTTCGCGGTAAAATGCGGGTCTTTCGATTCATTCAAAACAGAATAATATACGCGGTGCAGAAGATCGTCCGGCGTTTCCAGGGCTTCTACCCATTCGCGCAGGTCGTCCTCGCTCATGTTCGCGGCTTTTTTGGCTTTTTCCAGCTGATTTTGCACGGCAGAAGCGGATTTTCCGGTCACGCGGCCGATAAAGCGCGTGTTGTCACCTGCACCGTAGTGCAGCGCCACCGCCGTCAGCAGCGTGTAATGCAGGCGTAAAATGTCGCAGAGCTCTTTCGGCGTTTCAAACGGCATGTCTTTTGAGCGCTGTGCAATCTGCTCGTCCGTCAGCTTTTTTCGAATTTTCTGTGCATAATAGTCCATGCAGGTTTTGTGCGCTGTGCGCAACACCCAAAGACGCTCCTCGCTTTCGCTTTTAAAGGTTTGCGTGTCTAAAAAGTACTGCATAAATACATCGGAAAGCAGCGTAAGCGTCTCTTTGCCGCTTTTTGTGTGCATATAACAGATGCGGAACGCGTCGTCGCCAAAGCGCATCACGGCGCTTTGCAGGGCGTTTTCACTTCTTGTCTGTGGTTTTGCCATTTGCATCGTTTCCTTTCTCTGAGATGAGTTTGCGGCGGCGACGTTCTGTTTTCAGGTCGGAAATATCGCGGTTGATGCCGCTGTGCTGCAGCCACATGGCGATCTCGCCGCCGATGAGCAAAATAAACATGCAGGCGTACAGCCATACCATTAAAATGACCAAAGCGGCAAGGCTGCCGTAGATGGTGGCGTAGTTTGCAAAGTTCTCCACGAAAACGGAGAAGAAAAACGAGAATAAGACCCACCCGGCAGAAGCCAGCGCTGCGCCGAAAAACGCGTTGCGCAGGGATACCTGCTTGCGCGGAATGGCAATGAACATCAACCAGAAGAAGAACAGCAGCAGGACATAAGACATGATGGGTTTAAAGCGGTTGATGAGCGTCGGGAACGCCGGCGGCATCACCGTGATGAGCCATTCATACAGCATGTCGCCGAAGACCATCAGGCCCATGCTGACAAGCAGCGTCATGACGAACACGACCGTGTATAAAATGGCTAAAATACGCATAAAAATATAGTTGTGGTTTTTGGAAACGTCAAAAACGGAGTAAAGCCCCTTGATCAGCGCCACCATAGCCGTGGAAGCGGACCAAACGCAGGTGATAGCCGTCATGGAAATGAGCGTCTGCGGCGCGTGCACCTCTTGAAATAAGTAACTGACAACTTCTTCCACCGGCGGCGGGAGCATTTGAACGAATGCCACGAGAAGCGAGGTGTCTTCAAACCGAATGACCTGCAAAAGGGCCAAAATCAGCATGAGGAACGGAATGAACGAAATGAGGATCCAGAACGAAACCTGCGCCGCGTAGGAGTCGATGGCGTCGTTATTCAGTTTTTCATAAAACCAGCCGAAGTGCTTTTTCAGCAGAATTTTCACGGCGCTTTCTCCCTTCTCACGCTTTCCTTACGTCTTATCGCGCAATTTGAGAACAGTATAACACAGAAATATAGAATTTTCCAGTGAAAAAACGCTTGACAAAAGAAAAAATGTGTATTATAATAAACTACGCTACATTATAGAGCAGATATGGCGGCATAGCTCAGTTGGCTAGAGCATTCGGTTCATACCCGAAGTGTCGATGGTTCGAATCCATTTGCCGCTACCATCTGGCCCGGTGGTCAAGCGGTTAAGACACCGCCCTTTCACGGCGGTAACACGAGTTCGATTCTCGTCCGGGTCACCAGAAAAAAGAGCCTTGTCAAAAAGACAAGGCTCTTTTTTCAACGAAATAAATCCCTTCGGGATTTGTGAAATTGCCCTTCGGGCAGTGAAATGTTGCTGCGCAACGTGAAATACCTGTGAGTGTGAGAGGATTTATTTCATTTCAATTGATGCGTAGCATCAAATTTCACATTTCGCAGCGCGAAATATTTCACTTAAAAATGTCGAATCTTGTCAAATAAAACACGCCGTCTGCGAACCGAAAGCGGTTCGCGGACGGCGCTTTAAAATTTATTTATAAATTACACAAATAATCATTCAAAGTCGTGGGTGTAAATTTCGCTGCCGTCGCCGTTCAAGTAGACGAGGCGGACGTGCACGCCGGAGAGGCTTGACCATCGACCGTTTTGTAAGCTTATTATGCCGTTCGGACATAAAGGCTGTGTTAAGCAAGAGAACTTTGGGACGATTGAAACAGCAAAAGACTGGCTTTTACAACGCGGTTGACAAAATGGATCATTTCCTCTTTGCTGTACTTGTCATAGCCCTCCACAACGACATGCATCAAACCATTTGACAGATGGGTATACATCATCTCAAGCTCTGTTTCGTCGGCATAGGGCAGCTCTTTCCGCCAGTAAGCAATGCTTTCCTCCTTGGCCAAAGCAATCATCCGCATGAGGACCGTTGCGCTTGTATTCCCCAGAATCAAAACCCGGCAGGCGGCCTGATTCTGATCGACCATATCGTAAATGGCTTCGATCAGTGCCGTCACATCAAACAAATTGACATAGCGAAGGGATTTCTCAAAGGCATCGATGAGTTCATTCTCAATGCTCTCCATCAGGGCAAAGCAATCGCTGTAATGGGCATAGAAGGTGGCGCGGTTAAGCTGCGCCAGCGCACAAACCTCCTTCACCGTAATTCTGTTTACGGGTTTTTCCTTCAGCAGCTTCAGAAAAGACTGCTTGAGCACCATTTGCGTATAGCGTTTTCTTGCGTCCATTTTCTCCATATAGAGCCCCTCCCAAAAAAAGTTTACAAAGAAAAGCAACACTTCAACAGACAATGTTGCTTTTCTTTCAGTCGTATGGCAAGTGCTGATTGTTTCCGTCTTTCCTCTCAAGTATACTGTACTTGTGAAAGATAATCAACACTTGTATGCTTATTTGAGAGGAGGCTTTTTGCATGTTTGATCAATATCTTGTTACAGGCGCTACCGGCTTCCTCGGTAGGGCTGTTGCGGAGGAGCTGGTACGCCGCAGAGCGCAAGTGCATGCGCTTGTGCTGCGTGATGACCCCTATATCCATTTGCTCCCCAAAGAAGTCCATACCGTCATCGGTGATGTGTGCGTAGAAAGCTCGTTGACAGACTTCTTTGCGGATGCCGACAGCCGTACCTGTGTGATTCACTGCGCCGGTATCGTCTCTGTCGCGTCCAGACCCGGTTCGAAGCTCTATCAGGTCAATGTAGGCGGGACATGGAGGGTTCTCCGGCAATGTATGGAGCATAATGTGGGCAAAATGGTCTATGTCAGCTCCGTCCATGCCATACCGGAAAAGTCAAAGGATTGCATCATTACGGAAGATTGCGAATTCTCTCCGGGGCTTGTGGACGGAGATTACGCCAAAAGCAAGGCAACTGCAACAGAGCTGGTTTTCGATGCGGCGGAGCGCGGGCTGAATGCCAGCATTGTCTTTCCCTCCGGCATCATCGGGCCGGGCGACATGCAGGGAGGGAGCTTCACCTCAATGGCGAAATCTTTTCTTCGCGGAAAGCTGCCCTTTGCCGTTCGCGGCGGATATGACTTCGTGGATGTACGGGATGTGGCAAAAGGCATTCTCGACTGTTCCGAGAACGGAGAACCCGGTAAGGGATACATTTTGTCCGGCCACTATGTTACCATTCGCAAGATGCTTCAGCTTGTGGGAAAGACCGCAAAGCAGAAGTATCGCCCCATCTGCCTACCACTGGGGCTTGCAAAGCTGGCGGCTCCACACTATGAACATCGAAGCCTGAAGAAGCGAAAGCCGCTGTTTTTCACACCTTATTCCGTTGCCGTCCTTGCCTCAAACGGACAATTCAGCCATGCCGCAGCATCGGAATGCTTTGCATATCATCCGCGCCCGGTGAAGGATACTTTGCGGGACATGACAGCCTGGCTTTTGGAGCAGAGGAGAAAGGACGAAGTGTGACCTCACCTAAAAGCACCTTGGGCAGGCTGCGCATGCTATTGGCATGATCTGCGGTTCCGGTTGCTATCCGTACGTATCCTGTGATATAATTTGACCAAGAGAACGCGGAAAAGCCGTCCGACCCGCGCTTTCAGGAACGGCACCGAAATTCCGGCAGGGCAAGCGCCTGGCGGATACCCCTCTGCATTTGGAGCACCCGCAAAAAGGAAGTGAACGCTATGACCTGCGACGAGACTTTTTACCACCGATATTTGAACGGCGACGATGCGGGGCTGGAGGCCCTGATGAAAAAATACGGCAATCCGCTAACCCTGTATATCGACGGGTATCTGCACGATGTCCACGAAGCAGAGGATTTGATGCTGGATGTTTTCGCCTATCTGTTTACGAAAAAGCCTCGCATCCGGGACGGTGGCTTCAAGGCATATCTGTATAAGACGGCGCGGAATATGGCGCTGCGCCATAAGAGCAAACGGAAGTGTCTGTTCCGTTTGGACGAGCTGACCGATGAATCGGACGGGCAGCTGCTTGTGGAGGAGGTTATCCGAACGGAAGAACGAAACCGCATTCTGCACTTCTGCATGGGTGAAATGAACCCGGATTACCGGGAGGTTCTATATCTGACCTATTTTGAGGGTATGAGTTACGCACAGGCGGCGGAGGTTACGGGAAAAACGGTAAAGCAGATTACCAACATGGTGTATCGCGGAAAGGAAAGCCTGCGAAGGCTTCTGGAACGGGAGGGGATTACAAATGCGGAGTCATGAAGAACGCATCGCGGAGGCAAAGCGGCGCATCGCCAAGATGGAGCGGGAGAAACGGCTGCGGCGCAATACGATTACCGCGGCTTCCGCTGTGGCGGCATGCCTTGCGCTGATTGTGGGTGTGTCTTTCGTCATGCCTGATATTGCCGTAAAAATTCAAACCGGCGGCTATGCGGGCTTTGAAACGGCGGCAAGCATCTTTCACGGCGGCGCGGCCTTGGGATACATCGTTATCGGGCTTCTGGCATTTCTTCTGGGCGTGTGCGTGACTGTTTTGTGCTTCCGGCTGCGGCAAATGAATCGGGACGACACACAGGATAAGGAAAGCGAGGAACGGCATGGAGCTGATTGAGAACCTGCTGCAGCTGCTGGTCACGTTCGTCGGCGCGCAGCTTTCGGGCATATCCTACCGGAAAAGCCGCAGGCAGGCGTATTTTCTGCTGCTGTGCTTCTACGGCTGCTTTGCCCTCGGCGCGCTCTACTGGACGCTGTATCTGCTGCTGTTCGATACCACGCCGAAGGTGTTTTATGTGTCGGAGTTCGGCTGGGTGGCCAGTGTGATTTTTCTGCGGATATTGCAGGCCACGCTGGCAGGCGCAGATGAGCACAGCTTCCGCTGTCGCAGGGCATGGTTTGCGCCTGCGTTCGGCGTGCCGCTGCTGGCGTTCTACTGCACCTTCGGGGACATTCTCTCCAACCTGATCTGGTGCGGCATGATGATATGGCTTTCCTACTGCGCCATTCGAGGACTTGCCTATGCAGAGACCCGGACGGGCGCGGCGCGGAATATGCGGTGTTTCCACGTTGGGGCGCTGTGCTTTACGTTCGCGGAGTATCTGCTCTGGACGGCGGGCTGCTTCTGGACGGATACTTCCCCGGCAAGCCCCGTCTTCTGGTGCGATATGCTGCTGACGCTGACCATATTGGGGCTGCTGCCCGCTGTGAGAAAGGCGGTGGACGCATGACCTATATTGAAAACATATTTCTGTGCATGGTGTCCCCGCTGCTGGTGGCTGCTCTGTGCATGGGCAGGCGGCATCTCCGCTTTTTTCTGTTCTGCATCGTCGGAATGGGTGTGTGCCTGCTTTCGGCCTACATCAATACTTTCCTCGCGTCGGTGTGTCAGGCGGACGCCCTTGCCGCCACGGCGGAGATTGCGCCGGTGGTGGAGGAGATGATGAAGCTGCTGCCGCTGGTGTTCTATCTTCTGGTGTTTGAGCCGGAGGGGGATAAAATCAAGGCTGCCGCAATAACAGTTGCCCTTGCCTTTGCCACCTTTGAAAACGTGTGCTATCTCATTCAGAACGGAGCGGACCGTTTCTCCTTCATCTTCTTCCGTGGCTTCGGCACGGGAGCCATGCACGTTCTCTGCGGTCTGATCGTGGGCGGCGGGCTTGCCTATGCGTGGCAGCGGACATGGCTGAAAATTGCAGGCACCTGGGGGCTGTTGGGCGCGGCCATCACCCTCCACGCCGTTTACAATCTGCTCATCGCCTACGGCGGTGCGGCGCAGTATGTGGCCTACGCCCTGCCGGTGCTGCTGGTAGCGGCGGGAAGGCTGTCTACATTCCGCTTATCGCGGATGAAATAACCGAACATTCACACTTTGAGAGCTGCTTTCTTGGCGGCTCTCAAATTTTTTTGGAAAATTTTGCGTTTTGGGTGAGAGTTTTTCCGATTTTATGTACCTATATAAGTGAAAGGGTTTTTAGGCCACAGTTTCAGACAAACCGGAGAGGAGGGTCAAACTGTATGTACGATACCGCAAGACGGGTCGCACTCGTCCGGCAGCGGGTACGGAAAAACACCCGCCGAAGGCAGCAGCACAGCATATACGGACTGAGTGCCGCGTGTATGCTGCTGTTCGCGGTGCTGATGCAGGCGATAAGCACGGCCGTCAGGCCGGGACAGACCGCCGCATGGGGCGTGTTCGGCGCGATGCTGCTGCGCGAGGATGCGGGCGGCTATGTGCTGGTGGCTGTTGTATCCTTTGCCGCTGCGGCGGCAATCACCGCGCTGTGCATGCGGTTCAGGATCAGAGAAAACCGGAAAAAGGGCGGGACAGGCAAGCCGGACCCGCAGGAACAGGAGGGAAAAACGACATGAAGAAACGAATACTCAGCATTCTGCTTCTATGCTGTATGGTGCTGACCATGATGCCCGCGACGGTCTTCGCGGCGGATGGAGAGGTTGCCGCACGCGCATCGGAAACGGGCGGCCTGTATGAACACCACGAGGCCTGCGGCGCAGACCCGGCAGGGGCATCCGATACTATGATGCCAAAAACGAGGAGCGGGGCAGCCCGTCCCGCTGCCACCCAATACACCTATACGCTGCATTACGATGCCAACGGCGGCAGCGGCGCGCCGCCAAGTCAGAGCGTGACCAGTTCGGAATTTCATGTATGGGTTCCCATATCAGAAATAATTCCAACCCGTGACGGATATACCTTCATGGGTTGGGCGAATTCTCGGACTGGTAAGCCGATATATGGCGGAAGTGGCGGTTATACCAGTTGCCTGGTAGTACATGGGTATGATATGAGCACAACCATCTATGCCATATGGGAGGTGCACAATCATAGCTGGGGCGAATGGACCTCCAACGGCAACGGAACGCACACACGCACCTGTACCGCGGACAGCAGCCATACCGAAACGGGCAACTGCTCCGGCGGCAAGGCTACATCCACGGAGAAGGCTGTTTGCGAAACCTGCCATACGGCTTACGGAGAGCTTTTGCAGCCTGCCAAAACGGTTATCACCACCCCGCCCACGCTGCGCCTTCCGGCCTATGTCGGCAATGAGTACACCGACAAGGCGCTCATGGGCGGCGAAGCGAAGGCCGAGGGGACGGACACCGTTGTTCCCGGCACGTTCGGCTTCAAGTATTATGAAGGCGGCAGAGTACACCCGGGCGAAAACCGTATGGTGATCCTCTTTACCCCCAAAGATACGGAGGCATACACCACGGCGGAATGTATCCTTACCGTGGTGGGGACAAAGCGCACGATCACAAGAGTCCCGGACGACGTGATCATCACGGACAAGCCCATTGGCACGGCGTTTGAGGATCTGGGGCTTCCCCTTTCCCCTTTCGGCGTCAAGGTTGAGACCAACACCGGCGCGAGTTACAGTCCCGTGCCCGTGACATGGGACGGCTCCACCTATGACCCGAACAAATATGGCGAGCAGATCATTACCGGCGAGCTGCATGTTGAAAAGAGCGGCTTCACGGATGGGCTGGAGCCGACAAACACGGTCAAGGCAACCGCCAGAATAACGCTTATTGACGACCGCGTCTTTACGCCCACGCTGGAGCCGCCCACCTATTCCAAGCAGCTCTACGGCGGAGACCTGTGCTTCCTTGTGTTTGCCGATAAATATCTCTCCGGCGGAACGGCCACGGTGAACGGCGAAACAGTCCCCGGCAAATTCACGCTGGACAAAGATCAGAAAATATACGGACATTCATTGACGGCGAGCACGCTATTGCAGGCGGGGCAGCTGCAACTGAAGATCATCTTCACGCCCGACAACCTGAAGCGGTATAACAAGGCGAAATGCACCGTTGATGTGAACGTCGTTCCCCGCACATTCAAGGAGACCAGGGCCGGACACATTACCAATGAAAAATTCGGAACGCCATTTGAGGAGCTGAATCTCTCGGATTCATTCAGCTTTTATGCGGTGGGCGATGAAAAAGATCCCGAGGGAACAGGGATGGACTTCGGTATGAATGTCGTCACCTCATGGGACAGCTCGACCTACGACCCCAATTCGTTTGAGGAGCAGACCATCTACGGCGAAGTCAACCGCGCCGAATTGGAGAAGTATTTCACCATACCCGATGGCACCGACCTCCGAGCCGTGAGAAAGGTTCAGCTGCAGCCTGACCCGGCCGAGACGGAGATCACGCAGCTGCCCGTATTCCGATGGAAGAACGGCGATTTTACGTTGCCCGACAACACCATATTCACATGGCGAAAGCTTCAGGTGGGAACCTACAACGGTGAAGTCGGCACGCTCGTCGGCGGCGTGGCAAAGGTCAAGGGTACGGATACCGTCGCCCCTGGCACGTTCTCCTTCAAGAATACCCCGCCGTTCTACCTCCGGACTCCGGGCGAACACGATGTGACGGTGGTATTCACGCCGGACGACCTGCGTCTCCACAAGCCGACGGAGATTACCATCAAAATCAACGCCATCAAAAACACCATCAGGAATATCGATGAACCGGATCCCATTACCGATAAGCCGTTCGGCACGCCCTTTGCAGAGCTTGGCTTGCCGGAAAATGTGTGCATCAATGCCGTTGACGGCGCATGGCGCTGGATCGACGTGGCATGGGATGAATCGTCCTATGATGCGGAGTCCGTGGATTGGCAGACCATCATCGGCACGCCGGTGCTTAGCGAAGATGACGGAGACATCTTTCAGCAGCCGGAGCCTGCGGTAACAGCCGCGATTCGGGTGAAGCTTATCGATAACCGACCCCCTATGCCGCCGACAATCGTCGCGGCAAGCCTGCCCGACGGCATGGAAGGCGAGGCTTACAGCAACCGCTTGACCGCCAAGGGTACCGCGCCCATCACATGGAGCATTGTGAGCGGCGTCCTGCCCGAGGGACTTAGCCTAAACGAGGACACAGGAGAGATAAGCGGCACGCCTGCCGGGGAAGGGACCGAGGTCTTTACCGTCATGGCGGTAAACGATTTAGGTGAAGATATTAAGGAGTTTTCCATCACGATAGCCAAGGCTCCCGAGACGGAATACGCCGTCACCGTCAGGGACGACGGTCACGGCACGGGCAGCGCGGATCCCGCCTCGGCGACGGCCGGAACGGAAATCACCCTGACCGCTACGCCAAACGCGGGCTACCATTTTAAGGAGTGGCAGGTTATGAGCGGCGACGTGACGGTAAGGGACGACAAGTTCACTATGCCCGGCAGCGATGTGGAGGTCAAGGCCATCTTCGAGGAGGATGCGCCGCCTACGCCCACGGAGTATACCGTCACCTTTGACGGCAACGACGGTACGCCCTCTGTCGGCAGCATGACCACCACCAAGCAGAAGCTGACCTCTCTGCCCGATGCTTCCCGCAGCAAGCACAGCTTCAACGGCTGGTACACCGAAAAGAGCGGCGGCACAAAGATTACGACGGATACCGTGTTCTCTGCAAATACCACCGTCTACGCCCACTGGACGCATACCGGCGACAACAATCCGCCCGTCAACTACTACACGCTGCGCTTTGAAACAGGCGGCGGCAGTGCTATTCCCGGCGTGCGGGAAACGTACAATACCTACATTGATTTGACCAAGTATGTTCCCACTCGGCACGGGTATACCTTTGTCGGCTGGTACGGCGAACAGAGCCTTGTGAACAAGGTCTCAGACATTTATCTGACCGGGGATAGGACTGTGTATGCCGGTTGGCGCGCGGTTACAATCCCGCAGACCGGTGACGGCGGTCAAATGAATTTGTGGAGCACCGCGCTATGTGCATCTTTTGCCGGATGCGTTGCACTGATCGTATGGAAAATCAGGCGTCGGGAGAAAAAGTCACTGTAAATCCTCAAAAGTAAAAGTCTTATCTTCAGGAGCGCGGGCAAATAACCCGCGCTCCATACTATTTTCCAAAAGCAGTAAGGTGGCTGCCCTTTAAAAGGACAGCCACCTTACTTTTCTGAGAGGATAAATCCGTTTGTTAGCCTGCGTCAGCGGCAAGAGCCTGGTCGATGAACTTTTGCAGCTTCTCCGCTTGATTTTTTTCCGTGATGGCGCCTACGATGGGTTCGCCCACGATGTTGCCATTGCGGTCAACCACATAAGTGGTAGGATAGGCAAAGATGTTGGTGGTAAACTTTCCCGCCTCACCATCGGAGTTAAAATACACATTCTGATAGGTAGCGCCCTTCTTGGCCAGTACATCCTTTGCTTCGGAAATTGCCGCTTCGTCGCCGTCCAGCGTGAAGGTGTTGACGCCGATGAGGGAGCCGCCCTTCTCCGCAAGCTCTTTGTTCAGTGCATCCAGCTCGGAAAGCTCGCCCACGCAGGGATTGCAGGTTGTGAACCAGAAATTCACCACGGTGACGGCGTTGGCAGAGAACAGCTCGTCACTTTTCACCGTATTTCCATCCAGGTCCTTGCCCTCAAAGGTGGGGAATTTCTGCATGCTGCCGTCATCGGATTTCTGCATACTGCCGTCATCGGGCGGCGTGGTCGTGTCGTTGCCTGCGGGCACGCTCATAGCGCCATCCGTAGATTCCTGTGCCGCCTCGGGGTACTTTTCCTCAATCATGGTCAGCTGGGTTTCAATGTCACGGATCTTCTCCGCTTCGCCCTGAATCAGTTTCAGCTCATCCGCTGTAAACTGATCCTTGGCGGATTCGATTGTACTGAGCAGGAAATCACCGTAGTTTTTGCCGTCCTCCTGCATGGTCATGCCCTTGTCGGCTGCCATGAATACCTTTTCCCAAAGGGCTGTGTTCTCCGAGAGAATGGTGTTTTCCTGCGCCATCAGATCTTTGTGCATGGCAACCGCTTCCTCGGCATTCTTCGGTTCGCTGCTCATTCCGTCCGCTTTGTCTCCGTTCTTTGTGCCGCAGGCTGTCAAAGACAGCATCATCAGGGCGAGAAGCAGCAGTGCCAGCAATCGGCCGGCCGTATTCGTTCTATTCGTTTTCATCTGTTTTGTTTCTCCTTGTTATTATTGTTTATTGTTTTTCTGCGGCTTTTTTTGCCGCTTTTGTTTTATCTTTACCGTCTCCGAAGCCGTAACGGAAGCGCACGGCGCCCGTCGGACAGGTGCGTATGCACATTCCGCAGCGGATACACTCGGTATGGTTGGGCGCTTTTGTTACATCCACATCCATCTTGCAGGCTTTGGCGCATTTTCCGCAGGATACACACTTGTTTTTGTCCACCTTTATCTGAAAGAGAGATACCCGGTTGAACAGTGCGTAAAACGCCCCCAGCGGACAGAGCCACTTGCAGAAGGGACGGTAGAATATTACGCTCAGCACGATCACGGCAAGCAGGATGCCGAATTTCCATGTAAACAGGCTCCCCAGCGCCGACCGGATACCGGAATTGGCAAGGGACAGCGGGATGGCCCCCTCCAGCACGCCTTGCGGACAGAGGTATTTACAGAAGAACGGGTCGCCCATGCCTACATCGTTTACAAGGAACGCCGGCAGCAGGAAAACCATCACCAGCAGTACGGCGTACTTGAGGTATCGCAGGGGCTTGAGTTTCTTTGTGGAGAACTTCTTCGTGGGAATTTTATGCAGCAGTTCCTGAAACCAGCCGAAGGGGCACAGAAAACCGCAGATAAAGCGTCCAAGCAGGACGCCGAGCAAAATGAGAAAGCCTGTGATATAATAGGAAAAACTGAACTTGGAAGAGCCTACTACCGCCTGAAACGCCCCGATGGGACAAGCGCCGGAGGCTGCCGGGCAGGAGTAGCAATTCAGCCCGGGCACACAGACGGTTTTCCCTGCGCCTTGGTACAGTTTGCCCTTGAGAAAGTTCGGCAGGTGCAGGTTGGTCAATAAAGCTGCCCCCGCCTGTATCCAGCCGCGGAAGCGGGACATAATCTGTGACGCGCCCGAAAATTTCTTACCCAATGCCTACACACTCCAGACATAATTTAATCGCTTTGCTCAGTACCGTCGCGGCCTCGCCGCGCCATGCGCCGAAGCACAGCATGGCGATACCCACAACCAGCAACGTGGCCTGCGCCGCTGCTTTTTTTGCACAGCTCAATTTTATCACCCTTTCACTTTTTCTGCCATCATCATAGCACAGGAAAGATAAAATCCCTGTTAAGAACGAAAATTTAATGCAGATCTTATCTGCTTTTGCTATAATAAAGAAAAAGGAAATGAAAAGGGGAACTCTTATGCACCTTTTGGTAATTGAAGATGAACGCGCCCTATGCGAGACGATTGTCCGCAGTTTGCGGCGCTTGGCATACAGTGTGGACTACTGCTACGACGGGGAAAAGGCGCTGGAACTTCTGGGCGTGGAGCGCTACGACTTGGTACTTCTTGATCTGAACCTGCCGGGAAAGGACGGCATGACCGTGCTGCGCACCTTGCGGCAGACAGACCGCGAGACGCGGGTGCTGATTCTCTCCGCACGCGGCGAGGTGGAGGACAAGGTTGAGGGCTTGGATGCCGGGGCCAACGACTATCTTGCAAAACCCTTTCACTTGGCTGAACTGGAGGCCCGCATCCGTAGCCTGACATTGCGGCAGTTCACCCAGCAAGCCGTGTTGCTGACCTGCGGGGAGCTGACATTCGACACACGCTCCCGCACCGCTGCCGTCAACGGGCAGCCCCTGACACTCACACGTAAGGAGACGGGCATTCTGGAATATCTGATGGTGCATCAGGGACGGCCTGTGAGTCAGGAAGAGCTGATGGAGCACGTCTGGGATAACAGCGTAGACAGCTTCAGCAATTCTATCCGGGTTCATATCTCCGCCCTGCGCAAGAAGCTCCGCGCCGCGTTGGGGTTTGACCCCATCCGTAATCGCATCGGCGAAGGCTATTTGATGGGAGGAGAGGAAACATGAAGCGACTTTCCTTGCAGTGGCGCATCACTCTGATGACTGTCCTGCTCATCGGTGTCACCTGTGTTGCCATGAATCTGCTGCTCTGTTCCTCCGGTGTGTACTATATGGACACAATCGCGGACACCTTACAGGGAGGCGACACGGTTATGATGAACAGTGAAGGCGCAGAGAGCTTTAATCCGCAGCTCGTAACGCCCGATGAGGATCTGACCATCGTTGTCAACGGAGCGCAGGGGCGCTTTCGCATGACCAACTGGTATATTACGGCTGTGGTGACGCTGCTTAGCGGCGTTTTGGCCTATTTTGTCAGCGGACGCGCCCTCAAGCCGCTGCGCAGCTTTGTGTCTCAGGTGGAGAAGGTGCAGCTGAACAACCTGGCGGATATGAGGATTAACGAGAATGTTCTGCCGGAGTTTCGGCAGCTGAGTTACTCTTTCAATCAGATGCTGGAGCGGTTGGACAACGCCTTTGCCGCCCAGCGGCAGTTCACCGGCAACGCTGCCCACGAGCTGCGCACGCCGCTGGCACTGATGCAGGCACAGCTGGAGCTGTTCTCCGCGGAGCATCCCGATATGCTGCCGGAAACGGCGAAGTTTCTCGCGCTTTTGCGGGAACAGACGGAGCGACTGACACAGATGACCAAAACGCTGCTTGAAATGAGCAATTTGCAGCAGGTGGCGCGAAACGAGCAGATTCAGCTTGCCCCGATGGTTGAGGAGGTCTTCACAGATCTCGCGCTTTTGGCAGAAAAGCGCAATATTGCGTTGGAGATGGAGGGAGACGGCTTCCTCATCGGCAGTGATGCACTGATTTACCGACTACTTTTTAACCTGACGGAAAATGCAGTCAAGTACAACCGTTCGGGCGGCTCGGTGAAGGTTTCTGTTACGCAGGAGCCGGAAAAGCTTCTGATCCGCGTTTCCGACACCGGCTGCGGCGTCCCGGAGGAATACCAACAGAGCATCTTTCAGCCCTTCTTCCGGGTGGATAAGTCCCGCAGCCGGGAGTACGGCGGCGTTGGGCTGGGGCTTTCTTTGGTGTGGGAGATCGCCAATCTCCACGGTGGCTGCGTCCGGGTGGAGGAGAGCTCGAAGAAGGGCACCACGATTGCGGTGGAGCTGCCGGTACAGGGATAAGGCACTCGAAATCTCCGGTGAGCCGTTCGCGGAATATGAACAGATTTAGAAAAAGCAGCGGTTTTGCGGTGAACAGAAGGGAAGGCGATGAACACATGAGAATCTTATATGAGCTGTCTTGGTTATGGGAAATGCTGGGCATCGCGCTTGCTGCTGCGGCTGTCTGCGTGACTTGTGCCGCACTGATTTGCAAAGCAACGAAGAGGCGGCCCAACAAAAAAATGCTGGCCGTCGTAGGGGCGGCAGCATTTGCCGGTGCAATTCTGGCAGTCCTTCTGATTGCGCGGACACCGATGCCGCTTTGAAGATATTTAATCCTTCGGCAGCTTGGCCGACAACACGAAGAAGTCTGCCGACACAATTTATGATCGGAGAATATATAGGCTGTCAAAAAAACTCATGCTTTCAAGCGGTGAAAGCATGAGTTTTTTTGTGTGCCGGTATGGACAGCCGCTGATGTGGTCGGCTTTTTACCTGCGATTAAATGTGTCGTTTTTTAAGGAGCAGGGCGAGTGCCGCGAGGCTGCCTGCGCAGAGCGTCAGCCAAAGTGCGGGGGCAAAATCATCGCCCGTTTTGGGGTGGTTCGTCGGGCTTGGGGTTGCGGTCGGCACGGCAGTCGGTACGGCTGTGGGAGCTGCCGTAGGTGTCGCCGTTGGTTCCGCTGTGGGCGTGGCCGTCGGTTCTGCGGTTGGGGTTGCCGTGGGCTCCGCTGTCGGCGTGGCTGTCGGTTCCGCCGTGGGCGTTGCGGTGGGCTCTGCAGTCGGTGTTGCTGTCGGTTCCACGGTGGGGGTTGCCGTCGGCTCCGGGGTCGGGGTCAGCTCGGGCGCGGCGATGGTGAAGGTGGTATTCAGCCCGTCTCCGTCGCGTGCCACAGACAAGTCCTTGACGGATGTACCGGAAGACGAAGGGTACTTTACGGAGCCTGTTACGGCTGTTACTTTATAATTTCCCGGCTCTAACGTGTAGGAAATCAAAATGCTTACCCGTGTAGAAGCTGGTAATATGTCATCATCCTCGTCAAAATTTACATATGTGAATGTCGGATCTGTGTCGATCACCGCACCGGTCAGTACGGTTGTATCGCCGGTATCTGTATTCGTAACGGTGAAGGACGTGTCTGCTGACAGTGACAGATCATTGATGGTAATATCCCGTGACGGTTGAGTACTGCTTCCTTTGGATACGAACAGTGTAAACCCAATGCGCAGCTGCCCTTTTGTAGGCCCCGGCTGTCCCGATGCTGCGCCTACGATCACCACATCATCATATTGACAGCCTGCCACTGAGAGCAGAGCGAACAGCAGAATGAACACGACTCCGATTTTTATACCCTTGTTTTTCACGGCGTTACCTCCTCATAAATTTGAACGGTGTTTGTTGTGTTCATTATACCATGATATGGTGTGAACGTCAATTAGAATATGCTTAGAATTTATTCATTTTTATTTTACAGCGGGCAAAATTTTCCGTTGCAGCAGGCAAAACGGTTTTTCTTGCAAATGGGTGTTGCTATCTGCCGTGGGGTATGGTAAAATCAAGCTGTATGACCCGTTCTATAATAAGAAGAACGAGGAAAAAGAGAGGATTGGTTCAAATCATGAAAAATATAAAAAAGCTGCTGGCTGTTCTGCTGGCCGCGCTGCTGTGCGTATCTGTGACGGCCTGTGCAAACAACAGCTCTTCAAGCACGGCGGTCGCAACGCTGGAGACATCTTCCACGGCGAGCGAGGGCGAGACCGCGGAGAGTACCGACAAAGACCCTGCGGGCTATGACGATGATATTCAGGGCCTTTGCAAGTATCTTGAAGACTGCAAGGTGGCAGCGGGCGAAAAGGTGCAGATGTCTTACGACGTCATCGGCGCCGAAAACGGCTATAAATATGTATACCGCTACGCAGATTCCGCTGTGCAGCTTGAAGTGTATGAGTTCCCGGCGGAGCTTTCCGAGACCGCTAAGGCGCTTCAGGACGCTGTGCGCGCAGACGGCACGTTTAAGGTGCTGGATAACACCGTGCCGGGTTATCTTTCAAACGATGGCCGCTTCCTTTTGATCTACACCGACGCGAAGTCGGAAAAGGAAGACGCGAATAAAACACACAAGGAGCACGTTCTGGAGTGCTTCAATACGTTTGCGGACGCAAAGGCAAAATAAAAATTATAGGGGGCGGAAAGGCATGTGCTTTTCCGTCCTTAGTGCTTTCTTATTTTAAAAAATCGGCGGCGGTTAGGCATAAATGGGCATGAAACGCGCCGAGAAGGGAGTTGTACACCATGAACACACAAGATACCGTGCACCGCAAAAGCGCCGCAGAGCTGCGCATACGGCGCGTGATGGATGCACTGGAGAAAAACAACATGCAGGCGTATTATGCGCCCACGTGTGCGGACGCCGTAAAAATCGCAAAAGAGCTGCTGCAGCCGGGCAATGTGATTTCCTGCGGCGGCAGCGTGACGCTGGATGAGACCGGCGTGATGGATTTAATGCGCTGCGGGGACTATGAATTTTTGGACAGAACAGCCGCGAAAACGCCCGAGGAGCGCGAGAAGCTGTACCGCGAAGTGTTTTCCTCTGATGTGTTTTTGACGGGCACAAACGCCGTTACGGAGCACGGAGAGCTTTATAATGTAGACGGCAACGGCAACCGCGTGGCGGCGATGCTGTTCGGCCCGAAAAAGGTGCTGGTTTTTGCGGGGTGCAACAAGATTGTGCGCGACATAGACGACGCCGCAAAGCGCGTGAAAAGCTGTGCGACGCCCGCAAATGCCATGCGGCTGAATTTGGACACGCCGTGCACGCACGGGGCGTGTCCCGGCACGGACGGCGAGCTGTGCGCGGGCTGCCGCTCGGAAAATCGCATCTGCGCGATGTACACGGTTTTGGCACGCCAGCGCGTGAAGGGCAGAATTCATGTCATTCTCATCGGTGAGGAGGTCGGTTACTGATATGAAAGAAAAGATACAGGCTTTTATGGCGAAACGACAGGCAAAAGGAAAGCGGTCCTACGAGATCGACATGTGCAACGGTCCGCTGCTGGGCAAAATTCTGCGCTTTGCGGTGCCGCTGATGCTTTCCGGCGTTTTGCAGCTGTTCTTTAACGCGGCGGATATTGTGGTGGTCGGCCGCTTTACCGGCCACACGGCACTGGCGGCGGTGGGCTCTACCGGCGCGCTTATCAATTTGCTCATCAACGTGTTCGTCGGCCTTTCCATCGGCACAAACGTGCTTGTGGCGCGCTATTACGGCGCACAGGATGCAAAGCAGCTGAGCGAGACCGTACATACCTCTGTGCTGACAAGTCTTGTGAGCGGTGTTATATTGATTGCCGTGGGCGTTGCGTTTGCGGAGCCACTGCTGACCCTGATGGGCACCCCGGAGGACGTTTTGGGTCAGGCGGCGCTTTACATGCGCATATACTTTGTGGGCATGCCGGCGATGATGCTGTACAACTTCGGCGCGGCGATTTTGCGCTCTGTGGGCGACACAAAGCGCCCGCTGTACTTTTTGACCATTGCGGGCGTTGTAAACGTCATTTTGAATCTGTTCTTCGTCATTGTGTTCCATCTCGGCGTGGCGGGTGTTGCCATTGCGACGGTCATTTCGCAGGTGATTTCTGCGGGACTTGTGACCATCTGCCTGATGAAAACGAACGCTTCTTACCGTTTGGAGCTGCATAAGCTGCATATCTATAAAGATAAGTTTTTCGGCATGATGCGTGTCGGCCTGCCGGCGGGCATGCAGGGCGCGGTGTTCTCCATTTCGAACGTGCTCATTCAGTCCTCTATCAACTCGTTCGGCTCTACCGTTATGGCGGGCAGCACGGCTGCGGCCAACATTGAGGGCTTTGTGTACACTGCGATGAACGCGTTTTACCAGACGGCGCTGTCCTTTACCGGGCAGAACATGGGCGCGAAGAAATACGACCGCGTGGCGAAAATTCTGCGCATCTGCATTTTGTGTGTGACCGTGACGGGCGTTGTGCTCGGCTGCGGCGCGTATTTGCTGGGCACACCTTTACTTTCTATATATACGTCTGACCCGGAGGTTATCCAGTACGGTTTGGAGCGTATGCTCATTGTGTGCGTACCGTACTTCCTTTGCGGCATTATGGACACGCATGTGGGTGTTTTGCGCGGTATGGGGTATTCGATCATGCCGATGATTGTATCGCTTACAGGTGCGTGTGCGCTGCGTGTGGTGTGGATCCTGACGGTCTTCCAGATGAACCGCACGCTGTTTATACTGTTCCTCTCGTACCCGGTGACGTGGGCCGTGACGGCGGCCGCGCATTTTGTGTGCTACCTTATCGTGCACCATAAGATGATGGAAAAGGCGAAAGCGGAGCAGGCCGAGGCGGCAAAAGCATAAAGTATACTTATATATAAGAAGAAACGCGTTGTGGGATGACCGCAGCGCGTTTCTTCTATAGATAAAGAGAAAAGCAGAACCGCAAAACAAAAACGCGTCTTTCTATAACTATATATAAAAAGATATAGGGCTGCATTGTAAAGCTTTACGATAACTTCACGGCGATTTTAAGTGCTTTAAAAACTTTTTTCGGATAAAATCAGAAAGATTATGAGGAGATTCAGAAGTGAAAGGACACTGATGCGCCAGATATATAAGAAGATGTGCTTGAAGCTTTGGGGTACAGAGAGGGGCTTTTGCAACTTTAAGACCACCTTTCCAAAAATTTTTTCTTGATTTTTTCAAAAAAATTTCGTAAAATAGTTTGCGTAAGCCATGTATATGGGCATGTAAATGTAAAAATGCCCATTCGAAGATACGCTATATATTGTGTTTAAATTAAGGCGCAACATATAGATGTAGTTTTTCGAAAAAAACTTAAAAAAACTTTCAAAAAAGTGTTGACAAAAGGGGTTGTACGTGGTATTATAGTCAAGCGCTCGAGAGAGACGGCAAAAAACTGAAAGCGAAAAGCTTAAAAGGAAAGCCGCTTGAAAGAGAGCACAGGACCTTGAAAATTAAACAACGAGAGAAAGAATGGAACCTGTAATTTCTTTGAGAGACTCAAAGAAACTTACGAGAAACAGAACTCAACAAATCTGTGACGAACGTCAGAACGACGTTATGAGCGAATTAAAGCTCTGAAAAAGATTTGAGCGCGAAAGCGTTTAGATACAATTTTTTAGAGAGTTTGATCCTGGCTCAGGACGAACGCTGGCGGCGTGCCTAACACATGCAAGTCGAACGGAGTTGAAAGGAGCTTGCTTTTTTCAACTCAGTGGCGGACGGGTGAGTAACGCGTGAGTAACCTGCCTTTCAGAGGGGGATAACGTTCTGAAAAGAACGCTAATACCGCATAAGATTGTAGTTTCGCATGGGACAGCAATCAAAGGAGCAATCCGCTGAAAGATGGACTCGCGTCCGATTAGATAGTTGGCGGGGTAACGGCCCACCAAGTCGACGATCGGTAGCCGGACTGAGAGGTTGATCGGCCACATTGGGACTGAGACACGGCCCAGACTCCTACGGGAGGCAGCAGTGAGGGATATTGGGCAATGGGGGAAACCCTGACCCAGCAACGCCGCGTGAGGGATGACGGTTTTCGGATTGTAAACCTCTGTCCTCTGTGAAGATAGTGACGGTAGCAGAGGAGGAAGCTCCGGCTAACTACGTGCCAGCAGCCGCGGTAATACGTAGGGAGCAAGCGTTGTCCGGATTTACTGGGTGTAAAGGGTGCGTAGGCGGATTGGCAAGTCAGAAGTGAAATCCATGGGCTTAACCCATGAACTGCTTTTGAAACTGTTAGTCTTGAGTGAAGTAGAGGTAGGCGGAATTCCCGGTGTAGCGGTGAAATGCGTAGAGATCGGGAGGAACACCAGTGGCGAAGGCGGCCTACTGGGCTTTAACTGACGCTGAGGCACGAAAGCATGGGTAGCAAACAGGATTAGATACCCTGGTAGTCCATGCCGTAAACGATGATTACTAGGTGTTGGAGGATTGACCCCTTCAGTGCCGCAGTTAACACAATAAGTAATCCACCTGGGGAGTACGACCGCAAGGTTGAAACTCAAAGGAATTGACGGGGGCC
>OHJE01000022.1_pt1 | contig 129377 bp, 105 predicted proteins | sample 1568491 | NCBI WGS metagenome assembly OHJE01 (sample SAMEA3879609, study PRJEB24766) | human gut metagenome | biome: human-associated habitat; feature: feces | place: USA | collected 1985/1987
TTTGTGCAAGCCTACAAAGTTTCAGAAAATTACGCATATAGACTTGAAATTTCTGAAAAAGGTATTATAATATAATTAGCACTCAAAGATAAGGAGTGCTAACACTTGAAAAGCTTGTCTGCTAAAAAGCTTTATTTAAAGCAGTACAAACAAATAAAAATCAAAAGGGATATATTCCCTGATAAAATCAGAAGGAGAGGATCATTATGACAATCAAACCGCTTCAGGACAGAGTAGTTATTAAAATGGTAGAAGCAGAGGAAACCACTAAGAGCGGAATCATTCTTGCCGGCTCCGCAAAGGAAAAGCCTGAGGTAGCTGAGGTAGTTGCAGTAGGTCCGGGTAAAAAGGACGTTACAATGGGCGTAAAGGAAGGAAACAAGGTTCTTATCAGCAAGTACAGCGGCACAGAGGTAAAGGTTGACGGCGAGGAATATACAATCGTTAAAATGGATGATATTTTAGCTGTTGTAGAATAAACTGACGCATTATTATAATAGTATATGACAATTTATAAGAATTAATCGGAGGTTGATTGAAATGGCAAAAAATATTATTTACGGCGAGCAAGCCAGAAAATCCCTGCAGACCGGTATTGATAAGCTTGCAGATACGGTAAAGATAACAATGGGACCTAAGGGAAGAAACGTTGTTCTTGACAAGAAATTCGGTTCTCCGCTGATCACAAACGACGGAGTTACTATTGCAAAGGAAATTGAACTTGAGGACGCTTTTGAGAATATGGGCGCTCAGCTCGTCAAGGAGGTTGCGACTAAAACCAACGACGCTGCAGGAGACGGTACGACTACCGCTACACTTCTTGCTCAGGCGCTTGTACGCGAGGGTATGAAGAATATTGCCGCAGGCGCAAATCCTATGGTAGTAAAAAAGGGTATGGCAAAGGCTGTAGACGCTACAGTTTCTTCTATCGTTGAGAACTCAAAGAAAATTGAAGGCTCTGCCGATATTGCAAGAGTTGCGACTGTTTCCTCCGGAGATGAGAGCGTAGGCGACTTGATTGCAGAAGCTATGGAAAAGGTAACAGCCGACGGCGTTATTACTATCGAGGAATCCAAAACTGCCGAAACCTACAGCGAGGTAGTAGAGGGAATGCAGTTCGACAGAGGCTATATTGCTCCTTATATGGTAACTGATACCGAAAAAATGGAAGCTGTTCTTGACGACGCTTACATTCTCATTACCGATAAGAAGATCTCAAATATTCAGGAAATACTTCCTCTTCTTGAGCAGATCGTTCAGTCCGGAAAGAAACTGCTTATAATTGCCGAGGACGTTGAGGGCGAAGCTCTTTCAACCCTTATCGTAAACAAGCTGAGAGGAACATTTACCTGCGTTGCAGTAAAGGCTCCGGGCTTCGGCGACAGAAGAAAAGAAATGCTTCAGGATATTGCTATTCTTACAGGAGGTCAGGTAATTTCCGAAGAGCTTGGACTTGAGCTAAAGGAAACTACAATGGATCAGCTTGGAAAGGCAAGACAGGTAGTTATCCAGAAAGAAAACACCATTATCGTAGACGGCGCCGGATCGTCCGACGATATAAAGGCAAGGGTTCATCAGATCAAGGCTCAGATCGAAACAACTACCTCTGATTTCGACCGTGAAAAGCTTCAGGAAAGACTTGCGAAGCTGTCGGGCGGAGTTGCTGTGATCAAGGTTGGTGCCGCTACAGAAGTAGAAATGAAGGAAAAGAAGCTGCGCATTGAGGACGCTCTGGCTGCTACAAAGGCGGCAGTTGAGGAGGGTATCGTTGCCGGCGGCGGAACGGCTCTTATCAATGCTATGCCGGTCGTAAAGAAGCTTTGCGACAAGCTCGAAGGCGATGAGAAAACTGGAGCTAAGATCGTGCTTCGCGCTCTTGAGGAGCCTGTACGTCAGATCGCTGCTAATGCAGGTCTTGAGGGAAGCGTAATTATCGACAAGATCGTACGTTCCAGAAAGGTCGGCTACGGCTTCAACGCTTATACCGAGGAGTACGTTGACATGATCCCTGCCGGAATCGTAGATCCGACAAAGGTTACCCGTTCAGCTCTTCAGAACGCTGCTTCGGTAGCTGCAATGGTTCTTACAACCGAAAGCCTTGTTGCAGATATCAAAGACCCTCAGGCTGATGCCGCAATGGCTGCAGCTGCAGGCGGCGGAATGGGCGGAATGTATTAATCATACCCGCAGGCAGAAATATAAAATTAATCCCGCTGTTCGGAGATTTCGGAACGGCGGGGTTTTTATATTTCAAAACACATACACAAACAATAAAAATCCAATACAGCGGTCAAATATGAATAGAGTGTAAAAAAAGCTGTCAATTAACTGTTCCACTTGACATAATGGTACTATTATGATATAATAGTATAGTTGAAACGAAACATATCATATGCGCTGCTAGCTCAGCTGGATAGAGTGACTGGCTACGAACCAGTAGGTCAGGGGTTCGAGTCCCTTCAAGCGCGCCAAGGAATCCACAAAGATTTCGGTCTTTGTGGATTTTTTCTGTTTTAAGATAGATTTTATCGGTTAAAAGATTTATAAAGCTGAATGTATTTGGTCGATTCAGCAAATTACTTTTGTCTTCCGACCTTGTGCGAAAGAAATACGCATTTTTACTTGCTACATCTTGCATATGTGTGTATAATAAAAAATATTATTCTGCGTTTTTCGACTTTGCCTGAAAGAAAAATGAAAAACGCATCAAATTTGAGAAACGAAAGTTGGAAGATCATGTTAGAGATCATAGCTGCCGTAAACAAAGCGGTGAACGATTTTATCTGGGGTGTTCCGGCCATGGTCTGCATCATCGGCGTAGGCTTGCTTTTAAGCTTCCGCACGCGCTTTTTGCAGGTCCGCAAATTCCCCTATGCCATGCGCACCACGGCAGGGCGCATGTTCCGCAAAAAAGATGCTTCGGACGGTTCCATGACGCCGTTTCAGGCTGTATGCACGGCGCTGGCCGGCACAGTGGGCACGGGCAATATTGCCGGTGTGGCGGGCGCTATTGCGATAGGCGGCCCGGGCGCGGTATTCTGGATGTGGTGTTCCGCACTGCTCGGTATGTGCACAAAGTTTGCGGAAGTTACGTTGGCGGTGCATTTTCGTGAGCGCAGCAAGACCGGCGAGTGGGTCGGCGGGCCGATGTATTACATTAAAAACGGCCTCGGTAGGCACTGGCAATTTTTGGCGGTGCTGTATTCGCTGTTCGGCGCGCTGACGGTGTTTGGTACCGGCAACGCCACGCAGGTGAACACCATTGTAACCGCTATCGATACGGCGCTGACGCAGTACAATGTGATCGGCGCGGACCACATTCCCACGGTGAACCTTGTCATCGGCATTTTATGCGCAATGCTCGTTGCCATGGTGCTGCTGGGCGGCATCAAGCGCATCGGCAGTGTGAGCGAAAAGCTCGTGCCGTTTATGGCGCTTTTGTATGTGCTTTTGGGGCTTGGCGTGGTTGTCCTGAACATTACGCGTCTGCCGGAGGTACTGGCATCGATCGTTGTTGGCGCGTTTAACCCGAAGGCTTTCACGGGCGGTGCCATCGGCAGTCTGTTCATCAGCATGCAGCGCGGCGTTTCCCGCGGCATTTTCTCCAATGAGGCCGGCCTCGGCACGGGTTCTATCGCGCATGCCTGCGCCGATACAAAAAAGCCTGTGAAACAGGGTGTGTTTGGCATTTTTGAGGTGTTTGTCGATACCATCGTCATCTGCACATTGACGGCGCTTGTCATTTTGTGCAGCGGCACGGCGGTGAATTACGGCACCATGGCGGGCGCAGACCTGACGATTTCCGGCTTTACGACGACCTACGGCAGTTGGGCTTCCATTTTCTCTGCGGTCGCGCTGTGCTGCTTCGCGTTCTCGACCATCATCGGCTGGGGCCTTTACGGCTCGCGTTTTGTGGAATTTCTGTTCCGCACCAGTAAGGCCGTGCGCCCGTTCCTCGTCATTTATTCGTTCGTCGCAATCCTCGGCGCAACCGTCAACCTTGACCTGCTGTGGAACATCGCCGATACCTTTAACGGCCTGATGAGTATTCCGAATCTTATCGCGTTGTTATTGCTTTCCGGCACGGTGGTGAAGCTGACAAAGGAATTTTTTGCGAAAGAAGACGGGCGTAAGCTCAACAAATAACAGAAAAATGACAGATAGTATGCGGAAAATCGCCGGGGCAAGTGCGCTCCGGCGATTTTTTGTATGTGAAAATGTCGTAGAATCGCCCGTGCCATTTGGTGAGTTTGTTAGAAAGTTGCAAAATATGGCAGAAATTGCCGAAAAACTATTTAAATATTCAACGGATTACGATATACTCTTGTCAAGAAGTTCGTTCGGCGCTGAGAGGGGACGGAAACATGAAAAAACGGCGATATTTTGCGGGTGCTGCGGCAATTCTCTTTTTACTTTTGCTTTGCGGATTTGCCCCGCAGAGCATCACGGAAGACAAGGATGCGCAGGTTTTACTGTATGAAACTTATGGTGAAAGCGAGATACTGGTCTACACCGGTCGTACGACGGTGCTGTATCGCCCGGACGGTCGTTCCGCCGAAGCACCGTTTAACGGGCAATATGCCGTTTTGCATGGCGATACCGTGACGGTTTTCGCCGAAACGGAGGAGTTCCTTGCCGTGGAGCGTTTCAGTGCGGAAACATTGGAGGAAACAGATCTGTTCGCTTTGCCTGTGACGAGCGGCCTGCGCTTTGCGGAAAGCGACAGCGCGGGCAGGCTTTATGCTGTTACCTACGGCGCGCCGAGCACATTGCAAGTGTTTGACGCGGCGGGTGAGCCCCTAACGGAATTCATATTTGAAGATAAAATATTCGGCATACAGACGGTGGATAGTACGCTTTATGTGCTGCTTTCGGAAAGTGCCGTGCAGATTTCGCTTGCGGGAAATGTGCCGACACTTTCCGGCACGGCGTTTACCTATGCGCCGGCTGCGCGGCCGTATAAGCTGCTTGGCAGCGACGTGTACGTCAACATGCAGGGCGAAGTGCGCCTGTTTTCCGGAGAAGAGTGGGCGGAAGACACGATCGTGACGGAGGCCGTTTTGAGCGGCGACATGCTCTACTGGCTTTCGGACACCTCGGAGGTCTCGCGCGTGTGCCGCGGCGACAAGGCGGAGTTCTTCACGCTTTCCGGCGAAGCGGCTGCACTCACTGCAAATGCAGCGATCATCTGGCAAAACGGCGCATTGTGCAGAGAGCCGTTCGGTACATTTGTGCAGCCTACGCCCACACCTTCGCCCATCCCGACACCTACGCCGGAGCCGACCGCGACCCCAAAGCCCTCTAAAACGCCGAAGCCGACGGCTACACCGAAACCGACCGCCACGCCGAAGCCAACGGCTACACCGAAACCGACCGCCACGCCGGATCCGGATGTCACGGCGAAGTTGCGTGTTTCCGGCCACATTTTGTACGCAGAACCGGGTGTTACGGCAGCAAAGCTACGGGCAGCGTTCCCACAGGCGGAAGTGGAAGTGTACACGTCATCCTCCGCAGCGGCCTCCGGCAGGCTGAAAACCGGCATGAGCGTGCTGATCGACGACAAGCTGTATACGGTCATTGTGCCCGGCGACATCAACGCTTCCGGCACCGTGAATACGGCCGATATGCGTCTTTTGCAGCGTGTGCTCGTCGGGGAGACGGAACTGACCGACACAGCCGCGCTTGCCGCCGACTTAAATGAAAATGGCAGGCCCGATGCCGCAGACCTTGTTCTGCTCGCCGGCAAAATGCGGCAGGACTAAACCGCATAAAATGGAGATGCCATGGACATAAAAGCCGACGCATATATTGCTTTGACGATGTGTATTTCGGCGCGCTGGGGGAGGGAACGTTCAAAAATAGTCATTTGGGTAAAAAGAAAAACCTCAGAAACCGAAGTTCCTGAGGTTTTGGTGGGCGCTAACGGACTTGAACCGCTGACCCCCTGCACGTCAAGCAGGTGCTCTAGCCAGCTGAGCTAAGCGCCCAATTTTCTGTTGCTCGATTATTATATAGCAAGTCCCCGAAAAATGCAAGTCTTTTTTGCGAAAAAGTTAAAATTAATTTTCCTTTCGTGAATATCACGAAAAAGTGCGTAAAATTTGGTGCACTGTTCGCAGAAATTTAAGGTTTCTTACAAAACTCATAAGAATCGCACATTTCTATTGTTTATTCCTTTTCTATGCCGTATAATGAAAATACTGAAAACTGTGAATAGAATGTGAATGAAAGCGGATGGCGGTTGCGCATTGCGCTTTGAATACGGAGATTTAGACAGAATTGGAAATCTGAAAACAGACGATGACGTTGGTCTTGAACCAAGGCCAGAAAAGGAGAAACCATGAAAACACTGTCATATGTGAACTTTATCATTTCTATTTTATTTATGGCTTGCTACGCGTACCAGGCGGTCTACCTTGTGGCGGCGCTTTTAAAAAAGCAGAAAGTTTTCAAAGCGAAGAAGCTGCACCGCTACGGCGTGCTGATTGCCGCGCGCAACGAGGAAGCCGTCATTGCGCAGCTCATCCGCAGTGTGCGCGCACAGAAGTATCCCGAGGAGCTTATCGATATTTTTGTTGTGGCGGATAACTGCACGGACAACACCGCGCAGGCGGCGCGCGAAGCCGGGGCGGTCGTTTACGAGCGCCACAATACGTATGCCGTGGGCAAGGGCTATGCGCTGCGTTTCTTATTAGAAAACATTTTTAAGAATTTAGGCGAATATGCCTACGACGGTTTTTTCGTCTTTGACGCGGACAATATTCTGGATGAGAATTTTATCTCCGAGATGAATAACGTTTTTGACAACGGCTACAAGGTTGTCACGTCCTACCGTAACTCGAAAAACTTTGGCGACAACTGGATCAGCGCGGGCTACTCCATTTTCTTCCTGCGCGAAGCGACGCAGCTTAACCGCGCCCGTATGATGTTCGGTACCAGCAGCTGCGTTTCCGGCACCGGCTTTTTGTTCAGCAGCGAGATTGCACGCGAAAACGGTGGTTGGAAACATTTCCTGCTGACGGAGGACTTTGAGTTCACCGTGGACCGCATTTTAAAGGACGACACGGTCGGTTACTGCGAAAACGCCATTATTTATGACGAGCAGCCCACGCGGCTTGGGCAGTCCTTTACGCAACGTGCCCGCTGGATTAAGGGCTATTTGCAGGTTTTCAGCCGATACGGCTTCAAAATGCTGAAAAAAACCGTTGTGGATGGCAGTTTTGCCTGCTTCGATATGATTATGAACAACATTCCGTGCCTTGTCTTGACCTGCGTTTCAATCGTGTTTAACGCGATTATGGTCGCGGCGGGCGTTGTGACGCGCACGCCGGATATGGGCGTTTGCGTGCTTTCCGTGTGCAGCGGCATTTTCGGTTCTATACTGACGCTGTGGTTCGTCGGCGGCATCACGTGCATCACGCAGAGAAAGCGCATCCGTGCATCGAAAAAAGCGATGTTCTTCGGTTGGCTGTTGTTCCCGCTGTTTATTTTCACCTATGCGATTGCAATGGTTTACGCTGTGTTTACGAACATTGAATGGAAGCCCATTCAGCACAAAGTGGCGCTTAGTGTGGAAGACCTGAACGACACTACCAAAAAATAGCACAAAATTGCACTCAAAAACAGGGCGTGATTTGCTATAATCTATATTTGCTTATAAACGGCACCTGTGATAGAATAGTAAGAGATTACTTTGTCACAAGTGCCGTTTTTTGCGGCAGTACAAATCCTGATTTTTCCCCAGAAGAAAGGAATGGTCACAAACATGGTCACACGCGTATTTGTGGAGAAAAGAAAGGGATTCGATGTTGAAGCACGCCACATGATGGCGGATCTTCGTCAGAATCTCGGCCTCAAGGCTATTGAGGACCTGCGTATTTTGAACCGCTATGATGTTTCCGGTCTTTCCGGCGAGGAGTTCGAGGCGGCAGCCCGCACGATCCTTTCCGAGCCGAATGTGGACAACGTGTACGACGAAAACTACAAGATCAGCAGCGAATATCATGTCTTCGCAACGGAGTTTTTGCCCGGTCAGTACGACCAGCGTGCGGATTCCGCTTCCCAGTGCGTACAGCTCTTGACGCAGGGCGAGCGCCCGCAGGTCGCTTATGCAAAAGTGATCGCCGTTAAGGGCGACCTTTCCGAAGAGGAAATGGACAAGATTAAGAACTACATCGTGAACCCGGTCGAATCCCGTTTGGCATCGATGGAAAAGCCGGAGACGCTTGACATGAAGATCGACGTGCCGGCAGACGTTAAGCGCGTCACGGGCATGATCTCCTGGAGCGACGAGGAGCTTAGAAAATATTACGGCACCATGGGCTTTGCCATGACGTTTGAAGACCTCGCGTTCTGCCGCGATTATTTCCGCGACGAAGAGCACCGTGACCCGAGCGTGACGGAGCTGCGCGTGATTGATACCTACTGGAGCGACCACTGCCGCCACACCACATTCCTTACGCGTCTCAACAACATCGAGATCGAAAAGGGCAAGCTGAGCGGCGCCATCGAAAAGGCACTCGGCGAGTATTTTGCAGCCCGCGAAGAGCTGTATAAGGGCAAGGACAAGCCCGTTTCTCTCATGGACATGGCGGTCATCGGCGCGAAATACCTCAAAAAGCACGGCATGGTAGACGATCTGGACGAAAGCGACGAGATCAACGCCTGTTCCATTGAAGTGCCGGTCACGATCGACGGCAAGACCGAGCAGTGGCTCGTGCAGTTCAAGAATGAGACCCACAACCACCCGACGGAGATTGAGCCGTTCGGCGGCGCGGCAACATGCCTTGGCGGCGCGATTCGCGACCCGCTCTCCGGCAGAGCGTATGTTTATCAGGCGATGCGCGTTACCGGCAGCGGCGACCCGACTGTTCCGTTTAAGGATACGATGAAGGGCAAGCTGCCCACAAGAAAGATTACCACCGGCGCTGCGGCGGGCTATTCCTCCTACGGCAACCAGATCGGCCTTGCGACCGGTCAGGTCACGGAGCTTTATGACCCCGGTTATGTTGCAAAGCGTATGGAGATCGGCGCGGTCATCGGCGCATCTCCGAAGGCGAACGTCAAGCGCTTCGAGCCGAAGCCCGGCGATATCATTGTGCTGCTCGGCGGCGCAACGGGCCGTGACGGCTGCGGCGGCGCAACGGGTTCCTCCAAGGCGCATACGCTCGAATCCATCGAGGTTTGCGGCGCAGAGGTGCAGAAGGGCAACCCGCCGACTGAACGCAAAATTCAGCGTCTGTTCCGTGACCCGGAGGTTTCCACGCTCATCAAGCGCTGCAACGACTTCGGCGCGGGCGGCGTGTGCGTCGCCATCGGCGAGCTTGCACCGGGCCTTGAGATTGATTTGAACAAAGTCCCGAAGAAGTACGAGGGCCTCGACGGCACCGAGCTTGCGATTTCCGAATCGCAGGAGCGTATGGCGGTCGTGCTCGACCCGAAGGATGTGGAGAAATTCCGCGCCAAGGCGCAGGAGGAAAACCTCGACGCGCAGGTCGTGGCCATCGTCACCGAAGAGCCGAGACTCAAGATGGAGTGGCGCGGCGACCGCGTAGTCGACCTGAGCCGTGCATTCCTCGATACGAACGGTGTGACGCAGAACGCAGACGCGTTCATCAGCGCACCGGATGAAACGAAAAACTATCGCAACGCCGTACCGGCTTGCCTTGAAAACAAATCGCTGGACGAGGCGTTCGCAGAGAACCTCTCCCGCCTCGAGGTCTGCGGCCAGAAGGGCCTTTCCGAGCGTTTCGATGCTTCCATCGGTGCCGGCACAGTTTTGATGCCGTTTGCCGGTAAGTATCAGCTGACGCCGGAAGACGCCATGGTTGCGAAGATTCCGCTGCTCACGGGTGAGACCGATGACGCCACCGCTATGGCTTACGGCTATATTCCGGGTATTGCACGCTTCTCGCCGTTCCATGGCGCAGCGTACGCCGTTGTGGAGAGCCTCTCGAAACTCGCAGCTGTCGGCGCAGATCCGATGAAGTCCCGCTTGACGTTCCAGGAGTACTTCGAGCGCCTGCACGATAAGCCGGAGCGCTGGGGCAAGCCTGCCGCAGCTCTGCTCGGCGCACTCACCGCGCAGCTGAACCTTGGTCTGCCGTCCATCGGCGGCAAGGACAGTATGTCCGGCTCCTTTGAAGACCTCGATGTCCCGCCGACGCTTGTCAGCTTTGCGGTGACGATGACGAAGGCCAGCAAGACGATCTCCGGCGCGTTCAAGAACGCCGGCAACTACGCCGTACTGTTGCCGATTCCGGAGGACAAGGAAACCGAGCTCCCGAACTGGGAAGCTTTGAAGGCGTACTACAAGAACGTGCTTGCAAAAATCGCGGACGGCTCTGTTCTTTCCGCACACGTCGTCAAGGAAGGCGGCGCGGCTGCTGCCGTTGCGAAGATGGCGTTCGGCAACAAGCTCGGCTTCAAGTTCGAGAAGACTGCCGAAAACGCAGAGCTGCTTTTTGCCCCGAAGGCTGGCGCACTCGTCGTGGAAGTTCCGGCAGATGCGCTTGAGAGCGTCAAGAATACATTCGACGCTGTTGTGCTCGGCACCGTTACCGATACGGCAAAGATTGAGCTGAACGGCAAAGCGCTCGACTTGGACGACCTCATTGAGACCTGGAATGGCAAGCTTGAAAAAATCTTCGCGAATAAAGCGGAGACCGTCGCCGTAGAATATGATGTGCCGCTCGATAACCACAAGTACACCGGCTCCCCGGTCATCCGCGTCGCAAAGCCGAAGGTATTCATCCCGGTATTCCCGGGCACCAACTGCGAGATCGACACGAAGCGTGCGTTTGAAAAGGCGGGCGCAGAGACCGAGATCCTTGTTGTGCAGAACCTCTGCGCAAAGGACATCGAATACACCATCGACCGCATGGAAAAGGCAATCCGCTCCTCCCAGATCATCATGATCCCGGGCGGATTCTCCGGCGGCGACGAGCCGGAAGGTTCCGGCAAGTTCATCGCGACAACGTTCCGCAATCCGAAGATCGCACAGGCGGTCACGGACTTGCTCGACACGCGCGACGGTCTTGTGCTCGGCATCTGCAACGGCTTCCAGGCGCTCATCAAGCTCGGCCTTGTCACCTACGGCAAGATTGTGGACCTCAAGGACGACGACCCGACCTTGACGTTTAACACGCTCGGCCGCCACGTTTCCCGCATGGTCTACACGCGCGTGACAAACACGAAGTCTCCGTGGCTCTCCGGCGTCAACGCAGGTGATGTCTTCGCCATCCCGGTCTCCCACGGTGAGGGCCGCTTTGTAGCGGATGATGCAGCGCTGAAAAAGCTCATCGAAAACGGCCAGATTGCCACGCAGTACACCACGCCGTGCGGCAAGGTGAGCGGCGACATCACATGGAACCCGAACGGCTCCGTGTGCGGCATTGAGGGCATCACAAGCCCGGACGGCCGCGTCTTCGGCAAGATGGGCCACAGCGAACGCAAGGGCGAAAACCTCTACTTTAACGTGCCGGGCGAAAAGGATCAGCAGATCTTTGAGAGCGGCGTGCGTTACTTCAAGTAATAAAAGGCAGAAACGCCTTATAAAATTCCGGTATGCGCGGGCAAAATGCTGCCCGCGCAGCCGCGTATAAGGACAATTTGGTTATGGACATTTTACAGAAAAGAACATGGGCGCAGATCGACCTCGACGCGGCGGCGCACAATTTTAAGGAAATTCGCCGCTATGTCGGCAACCGGTCGATGGTCTGCTGTGTGATTAAGGCGGATGCCTACGGGCACGGCGCGGTGCGCATGGCAGAGGAATACGAAGCCCTCGGCGCAGACTGGCTGGCGCTTTCCAACATTGAGGAAGCCTTGCAGGTGCGTCGTGCGGGCATCAAGCTGCCGCTGCTCGTGCTGGGCTATACCCCGGCGGAAGCCGCAGACGTGCTTGCCGAAAACGACATTGCGCAGTGCGCGTATTCTGCAGAATACTGCGCGGCGCTCTCCGAAAACGCCGTAAAAAGCGGCGTTAAGGTGAAGATTCACGTCAAGGTCGATACCGGCATGAGCCGCCTCGGGTTCTATTTTCAGGACATTGAGCGCGACAAGGAGGCCGTAAGCGTTGTGGCAGAAGCGTGCCGCCGCCCGGGGCTTATCCCGGAGGGCATCTTCACGCATTTTGCCGTGGCAGATGGTGGCGAGAATGGCAAGGCATTTACCTTGAAGCAGTTCTCGTGCTTTATGGCGCTCATCGCGGAGCTTGAAAAGCAGGGCATCATGTTTAAAATTCACCACTGCGCGAACAGCGGTGCAATCCTCGATTACCCCGAGATGCACCTCGATATGGTGCGTGCGGGCGTGATTTTATACGGCATGGAACCGTCGCTCAGCGTGGAGCATCACGCGGATTTCCGCCCGGTGCTCAGCCTGCACTCCGTCATTTCGCACGTGAAAGAGATTGAGCCCGGATCGGACATCAGTTACGACCGCACATTCACCGCAAAGGAACGCATGCGCGTCGCGACCATTCCGGTCGGCTACGCAGACGGCTACTCCCGCAGGCTTTCGAACCGCGGCAGTGTGCTCATTCACGGTACGCGCTGCCCGATTTTAGGTAAAGTCTGCATGGACCAGTGCATGGTGGATGTTTCCGCCGTGCCGCAGGCGAAGGTAGGGGACACCGTAACGCTCATCGGCCGCGACGGCGAGGATGAGATCACCGCGGCGGAAATTGCCGGTATCATGGAGACAATCCACTATGAAGTGGTGTGCGACATCTCAAAGCGCGTCACACGCGTTTACCTGAAAAACGGCAAAGAAGTCAGTGTTCTGGACTGTATTTTGGACAAATATTGATTGTAAAGCAGCGGCCTTTGGCTTCGTTCAGCCGGGTCGCTGCTTTAAATTTATAGTGATTTGGAAGGGTGAAAGTGATGGAAAAACTTTTAAAGCTGCGCGATGAAATGAAAGAGGATTTGCTGCACGGTTCTATTTTCCCGTTCTGGGAGCAATATACCATCGATCACGAAAACGGCGGCTTTTACGGCGCCGTGACAGTTGATAAGGTTATTCACAAGGACGCGTCCAAGGGCCTCGTGCTGAATGCACGTTTGCTGTGGACATTTGCGGGCGCGTACCGCATTTTCGGCGACGAGAAGTATAAAAAGCTCGCCGACCGCGCGTTTAACTACATCGTTGAGCGCTTCTGGGACCACAAAAACGGCGGCGGTTTCTGGATGCTGCATGCAGACGGCTCTGTGGAAGACGACACGAAAATGACCTACGGCCAGGGCTTTTTGCTGTATGCGTTCTCCGAGTACGTCCGCGCAACGGGCAGCGAGGAAGCACGCAGATATGCCGATATGACGTATGATTACATCGAAAACGAGTGCAAAGAGGGCAACTATTACCTTGAAAACGCACGCGGCACGGGCAGCAGCAACGGCGCCATTACAGAGGCGGGCAACCTTTCCATGAACACGCACATCCACATTCTGGAGCCGATGACGTGCTACTTCCGTATTCGCCACGATGCCTGCGTGGAGGAGAGCCTTGTGAACCTCATCGAGATCACCGCGCGCAGAATTTACGACACCGAGCACCACCATTTTGTCATGTTTTTCAACGATAAAATGGAGCCGCTGCCGGGCGAGGTTTCGTTCGGCCATGACATTGAGGGCTCCTGGCTGTTGACGGAAGCTGCCGAAGTGCTCGAAAAGTACGGCGCAGATAAAGCCCGTGCGGAAAAGCTCCTTGAGGAAGCGAAGGAGGTCGCCATCAATATGGTGAACTTCACGCTGAGCCACGGCATGGATACGGACGGAGGTCTGTTTGACGAGGGTCACGAAGAAGGCGGCATCGCTGTGCCGAATAAGGTCTGGTGGATGCAGGCGGAAGCCGTTGTCGGCAGCGTGAACGCATGGCAGATTACGGGTGACGAGAAGTATCTCGATTCCGCGCTGAAGAGCTGGGCATACATCAAAGCCGAAATCATCAACGGCCCGGCGGGCGAGTGGTTTGCAAGCGGCAAAAATTCCCCGGACGAGGAAAATTCGCACCTGCTGTGCGGCCCGTGGAAGTGCCCGTACCACAACGCCAGAGCCGCGTTTGAAATTTACGAGCGCTGCGAGGCGCTGGAAAAGTAAACAGCAACAGCAAAGCCCTGCCGAGAAAATTCCCGGTAGGGCTTTTGTCATGTTAACGCAAGCTTACAATACAAAACGACCGCTCTCCGAATACTCGAAAAGCGGTCGCTTTCTTATTTATTCAGTAATTCGTCAACCTCGACGGGTTCCAGCTCTTTTAATGCCGGGTGGTCGGTCAGCGTTTTCAGCATACGCCAACCGAAATGATTTTCTTCCAAATTCTCCGGCACGGGACGGAAGCCGAAATCAAGGTACAGCTTTGCGGCGACCCACGTGGTGGTCTGGGTGGGCACGAACAGCTCTTTGTAGCCGAGCGCCTGCAAACGGTGCAGCGTGTGCGCGATGAGCGGGCGGGAAAGTCCCTTGCCTTGCGCGTCGCGGCTTACGGAAACCCAATGCAGCCAGCCACCGGGCAGCTTTTCATCGAAAAACGCCGTTGCGGTCGCAACCTTCTTGCCGTTCGGGTCGACGATGAAGAACATTCTGTCGGGCAGAACGTCTTCGTGCTTGCCGTAGTAGCGCTGCCACGCGTCCACGCCTTCCTCAAAAGTCGAAAACTCTTTCGCCGATTTTTCAATCTCAATCCACGTATCGCGGTCGCCGGGGGTGTAGGTTGTGAACGAATACCCCGCGGGCAGATCGTAATGCGGAATTTCCGTTTCCGCCGGCATGGCCATGAACAGATGGTAGTACTTCAAACGGCTGTCGTGATTATCTAAATGTAAAGAAGCTAAGTCTTTCATAGATTTGATTATGAATTAGGATTCATTTCTGCCGCAGCATTTCTTGTATTTCTTGCCGCTGCCGCACGGGCACGGGTCGTTTCTGCCGGGCTTTTTGCCGTTTTTGCGCACCGGCTGCTTGACGGCCGGCGTATCGGAGGATGTTGTGCCGGTCTCCTTGGCGACGGCTTCACGCTTCGGTGCTTCCGGCGTCTTCAGGCGCACAGTCAGAATCATGCGGGCGGTGTTTTCGCGGATCGTGTCGATCATCGCGTCAAACATGTCAAAGCCCTCTTCGCGGTATGCAATGACCGGGTCTTGCTGGCCGTAGGCGCGCAGACGGATGCCCTTCTGGAGCTCATCCATCGCATCAATGTGATCCATCCACTGCGTATCGACGTTCTTCAGCAGCACCACGCGCTCCACTTCACGCATGATCGGCGGGGTGAACGCCTTCTCACGCAGGTCGTAAAGCTTGTGCGCACGCTCCTTGAGAAAATCGATGACCGTTTGCTGCTCGAGATCCTCAAACGCCTGACCCTCATAGTGCAGCTCATCCGGATTGACCATCCAGCCGAGGTAGTGGTCGCGCAGACCGCGGAGATCCCAGTCGTCGTGCAGGGTGTTCTCCGGCAAGAAGCGCTTGACGTTCGCTTCGATGGCCTGATCGATCATGGACATAATCTGCGGCTTCACGTTGTCGCCGTTCAGCACACGGTCGCGCTGCTCATAGATGATCTCACGCTGGCGGTTCATCACGTCGTCATACTGCAGAACGTTCTTACGAATGGCAAAGTTTCTGCCCTCGACCTTCTTCTGTGCGTTTTCGATGGTGTTGGAGAGGATAGACGCTTCGATCGGCATGTCCTCGTCCACATTCAGGCGGTCCATAATGGTCTGGATGCGGTCGCCGCCGAACAGACGCATGAGGTCGTCTTCAAGAGAGATGTAGAAGCGGCTCTTACCGGGATCGCCCTGACGGCCCGCACGGCCGCGCAGCTGGTTATCGATACGGCGAGATTCGTGGCGCTCCGTGCCGATGATGTACAGGCCGCCGAGCTTGCGAACTTCCTCTGCCTCCGGCGCAATCTCCGCTTTGTATTTTTTGTTGAGCTCCGCAAAGGTCTTGCGGGCATTCAAAATCTCTTCATCGTCCGTGTAGCCGTAGGCGGAAGCCTCGCCGATGAGCTCCTCAGAGAACTGCATGCGGCGCATTTCGGCACGCGCCATGAACTCTGCGTTACCGCCGAGCAGAATATCCGTACCACGGCCGGCCATGTTCGTTGCGATGGTCACGGCGCCCTTACGGCCTGCCTGTGCGACGATTTCGGCTTCTTTTTCATGGTACTTTGCGTTCAGCACTTCGTGCTTGATGCCGCGGCGCTTCAGCATGGCGCTGAGCTGCTCGGATTTTTCAATCGTGATGGTACCGACCAGCACCGGCTGGCCTTTTTCGTGGTGCTCGATGATGTCGTTGATAACGGCATTGAACTTGCCCTTTTCGGTTTTGTAAACAACGTCCGGGCAGTCTTCACGAATCATCGGCTTGTTTGTCGGAATCTCTACAACGTCCAGTTTGTAAATTTCGCTGAACTCGGATTCCTCGGTCATGGCCGTGCCAGTCATGCCGGAGAGCTTATTATAAAGGCGGAAGAAATTCTGGAACGTGATGGTTGCAAGCGTTTTGCTTTCGCGCGCGATTTTCACGCCTTCCTTCGCTTCAATGGCCTGGTGCAGACCTTCGTTGTAGCGTCTGCCGTACATCAGACGGCCGGTGAATTCATCAACGATGATAACTTCGCCGTCGCGCACGACGTAATCGATATCGCGCTGCATGATGCCGTTCGCCTTGATCGCCTGATTGATGTGGTGCTGAATGGTGATGTTGTCCGGGTCCGTGAGGTTTTCCAAGCTGAAGAACTGCTCGGCTTTTTTTACGCCGCGCTTGGTGAGCGTTGCGGTCTTCTGCTTTTCGTTGATGATATAATCGTAATCCTCGTAGATCTCGTCATTGTCTTCCTTTTCGTTCGTCTCCGCCACGCGGATGGGGCGCAGGGTCTTTGCGAAGCGGTCGGCGACGTTGTAAAGCTCCGTGGACTGCTCGCCCTGACCGGAAATGATGAGCGGGGTACGCGCCTCATCGATGAGGATGGAGTCCACCTCGTCCACGATAGCGAAGTTATGGCCGCGCTGCACCTTGCGTTCTTTGTACGTGACCATGTTGTCACGCAGGTAGTCAAAGCCGATCTCATTGTTTGTTGCGTATGTGATGTCGCAGGCGTAGGCTTTTTTCTTTTCGTCCGGCTCCATGCCGGGAATGGCAAGGCCTACGGTGAGACCGAGGTAGTTGAACACACGCGCCATCATTTCGCCCTGATATTTTGCAAGGTAATCGTTGACGGTGACGATGTGCACACCCTTGCCGCTTAAAGCGTTGAGGTACGCCGGGAGGGCAGCGGTGAACGTCTTGCCTTCGCCGGTCTTCATCTCGGCGATGCGACCCTGATGCAAAATGATGCCGCCGATAATCTGTACCGGGAACGGCTTGATGGAGAGCACGCGCCACATGGCTTCGCGGCACGTTGCAAACGCTTCGGGCAGGATGTCGTCAAGGGAAGAGCCGAGGGAGAGGCGCTCTTTCAACACGGTGGTCTGGCCCTTCAGCTCCTCATCTGTCATTTTTGTGTATTTGTCATCGAGCGCGAGCACCGCTTGCTTAAGCGGTTCAATGCGCTTTAATTCTTTCTTGCTGTAGCTGCCGAACAGCTTTGTGAGTAGGTTCATGGTTCGGGAACACTTTCCTTTCTTTCGCGCGGATTCCCCGCGCGCGGCATATAAATCAGTATAGCATGGAACAGCATAAAAAAGCAAGCGATAGGGGCATATTCATGAAAACTTTATAGGTGATCAAAAAGAAGCGCATTTTAAAACGCAAAAACGGCAGTGCAATTCGAGAAAAACAGCAAAATACAGGATAGCCTTAGCCGAAATGCACAAAAAACTCTTTTTTTCCAAATCATAAACAGCTTATGAACAAAATGTGACTTTTTATTCGGTTTTCTCTTGATTTTCGCAAAATTAGAGGCTATACTATAGGTAACAATTCCTGTTTTTCCGATGTGTGCAAACCATAACTGGTCAAAAAGACGAAGAACAGGAAATTCTTTAATTTATAGGAGAGTGAACATCCTTGGACAAATTCTTCAAAATTTCCGAGCGTGGCTCGAACGTCCGCACAGAGATCATTGCCGGTCTCACGACGTTCTTCGCGATGGCTTACATCGTAGTCACGAACCCGAACCAGATTGTTAGCTTCAACCATCTGGCTCCGGATGCCGACCCGGCCTTCCAGCAGATTTGGAACGCTGTGTATGTCGCATCCATTCTGGCAGCAATCATCGGTACGCTGCTGATGGCTCTGTATGCGAAGATGCCGTTTGCACAGGCTTGCGGCATGGGTCTGAACTCCTTCTTCTTCGTATCCTTCATTCTGCCGGAGATCATCTCCGGCGGCGACGTGATCAAGGGCTACCATGCAGGCCTCGTCATCATTCTGGTTTCCGGTATTGTCTTCCTGCTGTTCTCTGTCACGGGTCTCCGCGTCAAGGTCGCAAAGGCTCTTCCGGACTGCCTCAAGAAAGCAATTCCGGCCGGTATCGGTCTGTTCATCGCTTTCCTCGGCTTCCAGAATGTCGGCATCATCCAGACTAACCAGTACACGCTCGTTCAGTTCGTCGATATCCACGGCGCACTGAAGGCAGGCGCATTCTTTGCGGATGTTGAAGGTGCAAAGGCATTTATGCCGGCTATCCTCGCATTCCTCGGTCTGCTCGTCATTGCAATTCTTGAAAAGCACAACGTCAAGGGCGGCGTGCTCATCAGCATCGCAGGCATTTCCGTTCTGTACTATCTCCTTTCCGGCACGACCCCGACCTTCGACATGAGCCAGATCGGCCAGACCTTTAAGGATTTCGGCTCCATCGGCATCACCGGTGTGTTCCAGGCTGACGCTTGGAAGCGTGCGTTCACAGGCTCTGAGCTCGGCGGCATCTTCTCCGCAATCATGCTCATCGTTACGTTCTGCCTCGTCGATATGTTCGACACCATCGGCACCCTGTACGGCACCGCTTCTCAGGCAAACATGCTGGATAAGAACGGCGATCCGATCAACGTTAACCAGTGCATGACCAGCGACTCCGTTGCAACGGTTGCGGGCGCTGTTTGCGGTACTTCCACCTGCACCACGTTCGTTGAGTCCGCTGCTGGCGTTGGCGCCGGCGGCAGAACCGGCCTTACGAGCCTTGTTGTTGCAATTTGCTTCGCGGTTTGCCTGTTCCTCAGCCCGGTCGCTTCTCTTGTTCCGACCTGCGCTACGGCTCCGGCACTCATCTATGTCGGCGTTCTGATGATGAAGGGCTTCGCAAAGGTCGATATGTCCGACCTGCGCAGCGCTGTTCCGGCGTTCCTCGCTCTCATCATGATGCCGCTGACCTACTCTATCTCCAACGGTATCGGTATCGGCGCGATCGCTTATGTGCTCATCACGCTCTTCACCGGTAAGTACAAGAAGAACGACATCGGTATCACCATTATCGCTGCGCTCTTCGTCATTAAGTTTGTCTTTGTTACGATGTAATTCGTACATAAAACGAACTTTAGCTTGAGATAACATAAGAGGCGCTCGCTTGTGATTTTTCACGGCGGGCGCCTTTTTTCGTTTTATTGCGCGGTTTTGTCCTGCTATACTTTGGACATATCGGACGAGTAAAAGGAGCAGGCGATGAAACAGGCGAATAGTTTGCTTTTAAACGCGTTGAAAGCAGCGATACATAACGAAAAAGCGGCGCTCGGTGTGCTGCCGCAGGAAACACAGACGGAGCTTTTGCGCCAGGCGGTACGCCACGGCGTGCTGCCGCTTGTTCTTGATGCGTGCGGCAATGCACTGAAAGCTGCGCGGCGAATGGCGTTTTGCCAAACGGCAGAGCAGATTTTGAAAACGCAGGTATTTTTACAGCTTTACAGCAAGCTGCGCGAAATGAAATTGCATCCGCTCGTGCTGAAAGGCCCGGTGTGCGCTGCGCTGTACCCGAAGCCGGAGCTGCGGCTGTTTTCGGATGTCGATTTACTGGCGGTTTCGGGTGAATTTGACCGCACACGCAATGCTTTATTGCGGCTCGGCTGCCGCACAGCAGGGGAGAGTGTCGATCCGCTTGAACAGACATTTTACCTGCCCGGCAGTCCGCTCGTTTTAGAACTGCACGGCACAGCGTTCCCGGAAAACGATGCGTACGGGCACATGAACGCCTTTTTTGCGCATGAAAAGCTGCGCACGGAAACCGTTTTCGTGCAGGGCGAAGAAATTTATACGTTTGGCGCGAACGAGACGTTTTTGTACCTTTTGTGCCACAGCTTAAAGCACTTCCTGCACGGCGGGTGCGGCATCCGCGCGGTGTGTGATTTGCTGTTGTTTGCCGAAACGCATGAAAAGGAGCTTGACAAACTGTATTTACGCCGCTGCTGCGAAAAGCTTTCGGCACTCGAATTTTTGACGGCGCTCTTTGAAATCGGCGAGAAATATCTCGGCTTTGGGAAAACGGAAAACTTAGCGCTGCTTCGTGTGCACCCTGCGCCGGATGAGACTGCGCTTTTAGAGGATATTTTGGCAGGCGGCGTGCACGGTGCGGCAGAAAAAAGCCGCTTGCACAGTGCGAACATGACGCTGCACGCGGCGGCTGTGCAGAATGCAGGAAAACGCGAGCGTTTTTCCGTACTGCGTGCGGCGTTCCCCTCTGCAAAAGCGCTGCATTGCGCGCCGCATAGCTTGCCTGCCGCATGGGGAAGGCGGCTTATACGCTACGGTAAGGAAAGCATTCAAAACCGTACGAGTCTTAGAAAAAGTGTCGAGATCGGCAAGCGGCGCGTGACGCTTCTCAAAACATATCACCTCATAAAATAAGCCGGCGGCTGCGCCCAGCTCGGGTACAGCCGCCGGTGCTTTATTTTTGATTAACGGATGCGGAACGTCTTGATCTCATACGGCTTGATGGTGAATTTGAATGTACCGCCTTCGACCGGGACATCCGTGAGCGCATTCTCCTGCAAGTCACACTCCGTAACGGAAGCGATGGGGCGGTTCCAATGCAGTTTTGTCGTTGTGCGGGCGTTTTCACATTCGTACAGACGCACGATCACGCCGTCGCCGTCTTCCGCCTGCTTGACGGTTTCCAAAATGACGTTTTTGGCGTCCACACTCGCGAGAGAGTACGCTTCGCCTGCTATGCCGCCTGCGGTGGCGCGCACAGGCTGATTCAGGAAGTACGCCTGCGCTACGGTCTCCGCGCTGCGCCATGTTTCGGCGTGTGGGTAGAGCGCGTAGGTGAATACGTGCATCTCCTGATCGGCGACAGGGTTCGGCTCTGTGCCGGATTTGATGAGCGTCAGCGCCATTTCGCCGTTGTGCACGGAGTGACCGTATTTGCAGTCGTTTAACAGGCTGATGCCGTAGTGACCCTCGGAAACATCGATCCACTTTTGGCCGCAGCTCTCAAAGCGTGCCTGATCCCAGCTCGTGTTCTGATGTGTTTTGCGCGTCACGTTGCCGAACTGAATCTCAAATGTTGCTTCGTCCGTGTGTACGTCCATCGGGAAATGGGCTTTCAGGAGGTGCTGGTGCTCTTTCCAGTCGACCGTCGTCTCAAAGTCGATGCGCGGGCACGCGGCGTAGAAGTGAATTTTCTGGCAGATGACCGAACGGCTGACCTTGCGCTCAGTCTCGAGAGTTGCGCGCACGGGGCCGCGTTCCGTCCATTCCATGCGCTGCACGTCGGTGACGTCCCAGAATTTCTCCGTATAGTAGCAGTCGATGTCCCAGTTGTCGTAGTGCATCGGCTTGTCCTCGTACATGCGCATCAGGTTCGCATATTTGCCGGGCTGCACGGTCTCGCGGTCGTTTTTGCGGTCATAAAGGCGCGTGATGAGCCCGCTTTCATCAAATTCAACCGTGTAGAACGGCGTCGTGATCGTGCTGCCGTCAATGTGCAGCGTGTTTTCAAAGCTGCCTGCTTCGACCGGCGCAAAGCACTTGTAGCCCTTCGGCGGCAAGTCGGGCAGGAACGCCACAGCACCGTTTTCGGTCTGCTGCACGGGATAAGTATTTTTGCCGTCGGAAAGTGCATTTGCGGTGCAATTTTCAAGTACAACGATATCGCTGCGCGTTTTACCCGTCGTATTGAACACCGTGATGCCTTCTCCCTGCGGCGCAAGCACCTGCATGCGGTCGGCAGAAAGCGCAGAGATCGTCTCCGCCATCGCATCGTATTCCTTTTTCGTCTGCTCGTAGACCTCGTGAATGGCGGTGCCGGGCAGAATATCATGGAATTGATTCAAAAGCGTATTTTTCCACAAGCTGTCGAGCGCTTCCACGGGGTAGGGGAGCTGCGGTGCTGCCAGTACGCTCAAAAGCTCCAAGTCCATGAGTCCCAGCTCTGTTTTGCGGTTGCCGCGCTTGTTGCGCGCCATGGAGGTGTACGTGCCGCGGTGATACTCGAAGTAGAGCTCGCCCTCCCACGTGGGCAGACGGTTGCTGTCTTTTACGCGCTCGTTCAGCTCGTCAAAATATTGCCGCGCGAAGACCTGCCGCACCTTCGGGATGCCCAAAACGCCTTTTTCCATGCGTTTGCTCGTCTCCAGCATATCGCGGGTCGGGCCGCCGCCGCCGTCACCGTAGCCGTAAGCGATGAGAATATCGTTGTTGATGTCTTTGTTTTGGTAGCGTTCCCAGCCGCCCATAATGGCATCCGGGTGCAGCATGCCGTTGTAGGTGGTGAAGAAGTTCTGCACGTTTTGGCCGATGCTGAGCGTGGTGATGAAATGCGTCAGCACTTCGCTGCCGTCAATGCCGCGCCACTCAAATGTATCGAACGGCACTTCGTTGAACTGGTTCCACGAAAGCTTCGTCGTCATAAAGTAATCGATGCCGCTCTTTTTCATGATCTGCGGCAGCGCGCCGGAGTAGCCGAACACATCCGGCAGCCACAAAATGCGGTTATCCACGCCGAATTCCTCGCGGAAGAAGCGCTTGCCGTGAATGAACTGGCGCACAAGGCTTTCGCCGCTCGTCAGGTTGCAGTCGGCTTCCAGCCACATGCCGCCCTCCGGCTCCCAACGCTTTTCCTTCACGCGCTCTTTCAGGCGCGCATACAGCTCCGGATAACGCTCTTTTAAGAAATAATAAAGCTGCGGCTGACTGGACATGAAGTGATAATTCGGGTATTCATCCATAAGCTTCAAAACCGTCGCAAAGCTGCGCGCGGTCTTTTCACGCGTCTGGGCGACCGTCCACAGCCATGCCACGTCGATGTGCGTGTGGCCGATGCAGCTCGCAATCACGTCGTCGTGTCCCGCAAGGTCGGTGTAGACCGCTTTTTTTAGATATGCGGAAGCCGCGCGCACGGAAGCGTAAAATTCCTCGCTGTATGGCGTGCGCAGGTCGAGCAGGTTTATGCCTTCGTTCAGCGCGTTTTCCAGCAGCATGCGGTTTCGGTCTTCCTTTTCCATGCGCGAAAACGCCTCGACCGGCACTTTCAAGTCATAATACAGCGCTTCAATCTCCGGGTCAATCTCCTGAATTTCCATAAAGAGATTGAATTCGTTGTGGATGGTGCCGGTGTACGCTTGCAAGTCGAACACAAGCTTTTCGCCGGAAATCGCTTTCGGGGAAAGCAGCACGTCACGGTGATTCATGTCCATGCCCTGCACGGGCACGTTGTTCACAAACAGCAAAAACTGCGGGTTTTTGCCGTCGTCCCCTTCGATCTGCGTGCGCACATTCAGCCACATTGCCTTGCCGTTAAGCGCTTTCGGCACGGTGAATTCCGTGCGGAACCAATAGTGCTCGTCCGGGCCGTACCAGTGCATGGTGCGGCTGTCAAACGACGTCCACGGCGGCGTAGCGGCATCTGCTGCTTCGGGGCGGATATACGTGCCCTTTTTGCAGATAAGGTCGGTCAGCGGAATGCGCTGCACGATGCGCAGACGGTAAAGCTCATCACAAATGCGCTCCACACGTTTAGCGAGATACCTCATAGTTGCAACTCCTTTTCTATAGCGGTTTGGGGTTTCGTAAAGACTGGTGCTTTTGACTTGATTTTAGCATAATAAGGTACAGAAAACAAGATAAAATGCACAAATTTTTCCGGCTTTTCACACATTAGAATTGTCTTTACGCATACGTCGCGTCGAAAATGCAGAAAAACAAGTTATTTATGCGCAGAACACAAAAAATAATTGAAAATCAGCGGAAAGTACGCTATACTAAATCTATAAATCAGAGCGTATTTTGAGAAAAACAACGGTGGCTCAGCCCCGAAAAACACCCGGAAAAACAGCGGTTTTGGAGTGCCGCATTCAAATCATATCATATAGAAAACAGAGGAAAAAATATGCGAAAAAAGGCTTGGATCCTTTTGCTTTTTGCCGCGCTTATGGTGCTGCTTTGCGCATGCAGCGATACGGCACAGCAACCGGAGACGGAAAAACCGAAAATACGTATCGGCGGCACAACGTATGCGCCGTATTTTTACCGCAATATCGGCGGCCACTATACCGGCATCGACGTGGAGATTGCCGAGGAAGCCTGTGCGCGTATCGGGTATGAGCCGATCTTCGTGGAGCTCGATATCGACAAGGGCTTTGAGCTTTTGGATGAAGACTATGTGGATTGCCTTTGGTGCTGCCTGACGATGGAAGGCAAAGAAGATAAGTTTATTTGGGCAGGGCCGTATATGTACACGCAGCGCGTGGTCGTGGTGCCGGCGGACAGCGAGATTGAAACACTTGAAGACCTTGCCGGAAAGTGCGTGGCGGTGCAGGCCGGCTCTATAAGCGAGGAGATCATTTTAAAAGGGCTGAACCCGAATTTGCCGGAGATTACGGACCTTTCCACATTCAGCACGGTGGGCGAGGTGTTTACTTCGCTGCGCAAGGGCTATGCGGATGCGGCCATCGGGCATGAAAGCTCGCTGAGATTATATACGGACGAATACCCGGACGGCTACCGCTACCTCAACATGAACATGTACAGCGACGCCGTGGGCGTGGCATTTAAACCGGACGGCGATGCAGTACTGGCGGAAAAGCTGACGCAGACGCTGCTTGAAATGCGCGAAGACGGCACAATGGCCGCTATTGTGAAAAAATATGGGTTGGATGCCGAAAAAAGCGTGAACGGAGGTACCGAATGATGCCGAAGTTCAAGGGAAAAACAAAACCGAATCTCCATAAGCCGAGCATGGAAACGGTCATGCGGTGGATGGTCACGTTTCTTCTCGGCTTTGTTGTGCTGCTGCCGGTATTTGCAGGCGTAACACAGTATGAACAGAACAAGGCGAAAGCGGATGTTGAGGACGTACTCGCTTTTATGCAGACAAGCTGCCGCAAGTACGACAACTACCGCTTGGCCAATGCCACCGAAGCGCTGCAGGATATTTTGACCAAAGTCAAAACACTGACGGCGTACCGTTACGAAGAGGAAGATGCGCTTTTAAACGAAAATCGCTTACAGCACTATGCGAAATTTCAGTATTTGACCGGCATTTTTGTTTTGGATGAAAATTTCTCCGTGCTGGCTCATTACGACAAAGCGGGCAAGGATGAAAGTCTGCTGCTCAGCCAGATAATAGGGGACAAAAATGCGGCGGATATTTTGAACTATCCGCAGAAAACCTATGCCGACCAGATCTGTATAAACGACAATACGTATAACTACGCCATTTCCGCACGGCAGGATAAACCGGGCCTCGTTATTTGCTATACGGATGTCACGCGCTTTCAAAACGATAAAAATGAGCTTTCTCTCTCCACTATGCTGGATGCTGAAATGTTCCGGCAGGATGTGACCGTCGTCATCACGGACGGCATGCGCGTTATCAGCACGAATTGCGAGCAGCTGGAGAACATGCTTGTGCGGCATTATCCTATTGCTGACGTGCTCGTTGGAGGGGAGCAACTTACACCGGACACATTGCTGCAATTAAAAAACGACAGCGACACATGGTACGGTATGTTCACCCAGTACAGAGATTATTATTTGTATGCCTTTTTCCCGAGTCGCGTAGTCTACGCAAGTCGCCGCGGTTGGATGCTGCTGTTTACGGCAATCTACCTGTTTTGCGGCATGGGGTACCTTATTTGGCGGCAGTACAGTAAAAAGCGCCATCTGCTGCGTATGGAAAAAGAATACCACCTTGTCAGCGCCATTTCGAGCATTTACCTGTCAAACCTGCTCATTCACCCGCAGGACGATACATGGGAGCCCGTTGTGCAGAGTGAGCGCATGAAAGCAATCACAAACGGTGTTTTAAGCGCAAAAGCCATGCTGGAAAAGTTTAACACCGAGTGCGTAGCCGAGGCGTACCGGGAGGAATTCCGTGCGTTTACGGACCTCGATACCGCTCAGCAGCGCTTAGAGGGCAAGGCTTTTGACGGCTTCACAATGGAAAATGTGGAGGGCAAGTGGTACCAGCTGCTTCTTGTGCCGCAGCGCCGCTTTACGCGCCGGGAAAAGCCGAGCTCACTCATGCTTTTGTTCCGCGATGTTTCGAAGCAAAAGGAGCGCGATATGGAATATCAGGAAAACCTGCGCCGCGCAGCAGAGGAAGCTACCCTTGCAAACGCCGCCAAAACGGATTTCCTGCGCCGCATGAGCCATGACATCCGCACGCCGATCAACGGCATCCGCGGCATGGTACAGATTGCCGACCGTTTCCCGAATGACGCGAAAAAGCAGGCGGAATGCCGCGAAAAGATTATGCGGTCTTCGGATTTTCTTTTAGAGCTTGTAAATGATGTGCTCGATATGAGCAAGCTGGAATCCGGCGAAATGCAGCTTGAGGAAGTGCCGTTCGATTTGAACGAGCTGCTGCACGATGTGGGCATGCTGCTCTCCACGCAAGCGCAGGCGCGCGGTATTACGTATACCATCACAATGGAAGATAAGCGCGAAAAGCATGTTATCGGTAGCCCGCTGCATTTAAGACAGATCCTTCAAAATATCGGCGGCAACGCCATCAAGTATGGCAGAGCCGGCGGCTATGTACATGCTACGTGCAGCATCGTTTCACAAACAGAGAACACCGTTCGCTACCGCTTTATCTGTGAAGATAACGGCTGCGGCATGAGCGAAGAATACCAAAAGCATATGTTTGAGCCGTTCTCGCAGGAAAATTCCGGTGCACGCACGACGTATCAGGGTACGGGGCTCGGCCTTTCCATCGTGAAAAAACTCGTGGATGCCATGGGCGGCACCGTCACCGTGGTCAGCGAAAAGGGCGTGGGCACCACATTCATCACGGAGATTCCGCTGAAGCTCGACCCCGCGGCGTTTGATGCCGAAAAGCCGGAGGAAGAGATCGATACCACCGTGTTCCGCGGGCTGCATGTGCTGCTTGTGGAGGATAACGAAGTGAACATGGAGATTGCGGCGTTCCTGCTTGAGGACAGCGGCGCCGAGGTCACAAAAGCATGGAACGGCGCAGAGGGGCTGGAGAAATTCAAAGCCTCGGCCCCGGGTACGTATGATCTCATCTTAATGGACATCATGATGCCCGTGATGAACGGTTTGGAGGCGGCAGAGAAGATCCGCGCGCTCGACCGCCCGGATTCGGAGACCGTGCCGATCTTTGCCATGACGGCAAACGCGTTTTCCGACGACGCCGCCCGCAGCCGCAAAGCCGGTATGAACGAGCACCTCACAAAGCCGCTCGACCTTGAAAAGATCACAAAAGCGGTGCGCAAATATTGCAAGAAAAATAGCCGATAAAAGCCATAAAACGGCGGCGTGCCTTTAAAAGCGGTTGCGCCGCCGTCTTTTTATGGGCTGCAGTGTGCCTGTTTCTACCAAAACACCAATGTGCAGAAATTTCATAAATTGATTCTGAAAATAAGATGAATTCCTGTGGGAATTTTCTCCGCATGAAGGTTGAAATCATAGTGTTGATATGATAAAACAATAGCGCGAATTTTGCAATTCTGGTGCTTTATGCAGAAAATGAGAATTTTGGGCGCGGTTTTCGCATTTTAAGCCTATAGAACTGCTCGATTATGCGAAAAGCAGCATAAATATACGAAATACGAAGCTCGGTTTAGAAAGGGAGGACGTTCCATGGCTTATATGCGACTTGGCGATCTGCTGATTGCGGCAGGCGCCATTACGCAGGAGCAGCTTGAAGAAGCGCTGACCATTCAAAAGCAGAAGAAAGAACGTCTCGGCGACGTTTTGATTGAAAGTAATATCATCACGGAACGGCAGCTCATTGAAGCACTGCAAATGCAGCTCGGCGTCGATTTCATCGATTTAACGGCGATCTCTATTCCATTAGAGCTCGCCAAATTTGTGCCGCGCGCCATCGCGAAAAAATACAACGTGGTGCCGGTAAAGCTTGTAAAAGACGAGCTCTTTGTTGCCATGAGCGACCCGTTGAACTTTGTTGCGCAGGAAGAGATTAAGGCCGCTTCGCATAAGCGCGTTGTGCCGATGATCTCCACGCGCCGTGCGACCGAGCAGGCCATCGGCACATTGTACGGCAGCGAAGGCACGGTCCGCGCCATTGAAGAAATGAAGCGAGAGGTCGGCACATCCACACCGGATATCGTGCCGGTGCAGATGAACCAGACGGATGTCGGCAACGCGTCTGCCGCGCCGACGATCCGCTTTGTAAACTCCGTCATTGAGCGCGCCTTTTTGGAGCGCGCGAGCGACATCCACCTTGAGCCGCAGGAGGGTGAAATGGTGGTGCGCATGCGTATCGACGGCATTTTGAGAAAGATTTTGACCGTGCCCGCGAATTTGCAGAGCAACGTTATTTCCCGCCTGAAAATCATGGGTGGCATGAATATTTCCGAGCGTAAGATCCCGCAGGACGGCCGTGCCATGGTGCAGGTGCGTCACCACGAGATCGACCTGCGTATCTCGTCCATGCCGACGATCTACGGCGAAAAGATTGTTTTGCGTTTGCTCGATAAATCCGGGCATACGATCACGAAGCAGTCCATCGGCCTTGAGGGCACAGACCTGCAAAAGTATGATGCGCTGCTCAAAAACAGCAGCGGCGTGATTTTGATTGTGGGCCCGACCGGTTCCGGTAAATCCACGACGATGTGCGCCATGCTGCAGGAGCTTGCAAATGAGGAAACGAACCTCATGACGCTGGAGGACCCGGTGGAATACAACATTCCGGGCGTTAACCAGTGCCAGATCAACGAAAAGACCGGCATGACGTTTGCGGCAGGACTGCGCGCTATCTTGCGTCAGGACCCGGATGTCATTTCCGTCGGTGAGATTCGCGACGGAGAGACGGGCGCCATTGCCATTCGTGCTGCTATTACAGGGCATTTGGTGCTTTCCACCTTGCATACGAACGACGCTGTTTCCGCCATCGACCGCCTGGTCGATATCGGCGTGGAGCCGTACCTCATTTCCAGCGCGCTGCGCGGCGTTATCTCCCAGCGCCTTGTGCGCAAGGTCTGTCCGCACTGCAAGAAGGCGTATAGGCCGGAGGCGGAGGAGCTTGCCATGCTCGGCCTGCCGGAGGACGCCAACGTGCAGTTCTACCGCGGCGAGGGCTGTCATGAGTGCTACCACACCGGCTACAAGGGTCGCCGTGCCGTCTTTGAAATCTTCATGCTCAACGGGCGCATTCGCCGCATGATTACAGAAGGCGCAAAGTACGATGCGCTTTTAAGGGCAGCGGTGGAGACCAACTTTGTCACGATGCGCGAAAATTGCCGTAACCTTGTTTTGCGCGGCGAGATCAGCGCAGCGGAAGCCGCGCGCGCCATCAATTCCACAGCGGATTGACATTCTGCTGAAAACCTGTTGAAAACTTGCTCATAACTTTCGGAAAGGACGCAGTCGCCGCGTTTCGGCGATGGTTTTAATATGCTTGAAATCAGCGAAATCATCGCGCAGGCGCAGCAAAAAGGCGCTTCCGATATTCATATTGTCACCGGCCTGCCGGTGAAATGCCGCATAGACGGCAAGGTGCAGAACCTCACGGAGAAAGTCCTCACGTGGGAAGACTGCGAATACTACGCAAAATGCCTTGCGGGCGACCTTTTCCACGAGATCGAATGCATCGGCGAGCTAGATTTGGCGCGGACGTTTCCGTGCGGAGCGCGAACCAGAATTAACCTGTTCCGCCAGCAGGGGGCGGTTTCGGCGGCGATCCGTATTTTGGCGGATACCATCCCGGAGATCGAGGCGCTGAATTTGCCGCCGGTCGTTTCCGAATTCCCGGAGTACCGCAGCGGCATCATTTTAGTCACGGGTGAAACGGGTTCCGGCAAATCCACGACGTTGGCGGCGATTTTAAACCGCATCAACCATACGCGGCGCAGCCACATCATCACGCTGGAAGACCCGATTGAGTACATCTACGAGCCGGATCAGTGCATCATTAACCAGCGCGAGATCGGCAAAGACACCAGAAGTTACGCAGACGGCCTGCGGTCTATCCTGCGTGAGGACCCGGACGTTATCCTCATCGGCGAGATGCGTGACCTCAATACCATTGAGACCGCATTGACGGCGGCGGAAACGGGCCACTTGGTCTTCGCCACCCTGCACACAAACTCCGCAGCGGATTCCGTTGACCGCATGGTGAACGTGTTCCCGGAGGGGCAGCAGCGTCAGATTCGATTGCAGCTTTCCACTACGTTGCGTGCGGTGCTTTCGCAGCAGCTGTTGCCGAAGCGCGCAGGCGGCCGGGCGGCGGCGTGCGAAGTCATGATGGTGAACAGCGCCATCAAAAATTTAATCCGCGAGGGCAAGACCCCGCAGATTGACAGCTTCATTACCATGAACGCGCAGGACGGCAGCATTACGATGGATAATGCCCTGCTGAAAATGGTGCGCGAGGGCACCGTAACGTATGAAACGGCGCTCGGCTACGCCAGAGACCGAGAAGCGTTTTCCAAGGGAAGACGCGGCTAAATTTAGGAAGAAAGCGAGGGAGCGGGCTTGACGGCCTATAAATACAAAGGGCTTTCCCCGGACGGCGCAAAGCTTTCCGGCGTCATCAAAGCGTATAACGAGTTTGAAGCGGTCGCGCAGCTGCGCGAGACCTGCTCCGTCATTACCAAAATAGAAGAAGTCAAAGAGACGCAGAGCTGGAACAAACAGATCGGCACGAAGAAAATCAAAGACAAGGAGCTTGCCATCATTTGCTCGCAGTTCGCCATCATTTTGACCTCCGGTCTGCCCATTGTGCGCTGCGTGGAGATGGTTGCGGCACAGGCGCGCACCAAAGAACTGCAAAAAATGCTGAAAAAGGTCGCGGAGGACGTCTCCGGCGGTTACAGCCTTGCGCAAAGCTTTGAAAACAACGCTACGGGCTTTCCGACCACGTTTATTGAGACCGTACGCGCGGGCGAACAGTCCGGCACACTGGAAGAATGCTTTGAAAAACTACATAAATACTACGATAAAACCGCTAAAATGAAAGCGAAGATCATCAGCACGCTCACGTATCCGGCAATTGTCATTTGCGTCGCCGTCATCGTGTTCATCATCATTATGGTGGTAGCCGTGCCGGCGTTTACAAGCGTGTTTCTGGAGCTCGGTACCGAGCTGCCGGGCATCACAAAGGCGCTCATCGCAACGTCGGATTTTCTCACGAACTACTGATGGTCGCTTATTTTGATTGTGCTCGCGTTCTTCATCGGCAGGCTTCTGCTGAAAAAGAACGAAAAGGGGCGTGCGTTTCTTGCGGAAAACAAGCTAAAGCGCTCACTGCTCAAAAAAATGCACAGTCTGAACGCCGCTTCGCAGTTTGCAAGCACCATGAGCACCATGCTCACGGCGGGCTTGCCGATTACAAAGGCGCTAGAGGTCACGGCAAATGTGGCAGATAACTACATGTTTGCGGTGTCCATCCGCAAAGTGCGGCAGGGCGTGGAGCAGGGCCGCAGCCTGGTGGACTGCATGAACGAGATTCCGTATTTTCCAAAGCTGCTCACCGAAATGGTGGGCGTGGGCGAACGCTCCGGCAACATGGAAGAAACGCTCACCGTTATCGGCGATTACTTCGATAACGAGGTCTCGGTGTTCACGCAGCGGCTGTTCTCTATGTTAGAGCCGGCCATCACCATTGTTTTGGCGGTCGTCACCGTCATTTTGCTGCTGGCCGTTTACCTGCCGATGTTTACCATGTATGGCAGCATCGTTTGATTTATTTCGCTGTACCCCGTCGGCGATCCAACCCGAACCGGCGGAATACATAAATTTCGATGGTGAACCCCGAAAAGCATGTTTTTGGGGCGAGCAAAATTTCAATGAATTGGAGAATGGTTCTTATGATGAACAAAATGCGTAAGATGAAGAATAAGAAGGGCTTTACGCTCATGGAAATGCTGATTGTTGTTGCAATCATCGCGATCCTCATTGCTATTGCTATCCCGACCTTTGCTTCTTCTCTGAATAAGGCAAGAGTTGCAACCGACGAAGCGAATATCCGTTCCGGTTATGCTTCCGTTATGGCTCAGGTTTTGACTGATGACAAAATCGATGTCGAAGGTAACGGCAAAGATGAAAATGTTATTTATAAGCTGAACAAAGATGGTTCTGTTACTAAGGATACTGCAACCAACGAGTACAAGATGCAGGGTACACCGTCTGATAATGTTGAAATTGCAGGTCAGACTGTTAATAAGTGGGCAAAGGGCAATACAGTCACGTATACCTATAACTACAAGACTAATAAGGTTACAATCGCTGTTGGTGCCGGCAAGTAATTTCTTTATCTAACTGCAAATTAACACAACTCATTTTAAATGAACCAGATCTATTGAGGGGCCGGGGGTTGCGGCTCCCCTATGATCTGTTCTTTTGATTTTTCATTTTAGGTTTTCATAAAAAAGGGGACGTAGTATGCTTTGGGTTTCACCCGCTCTCACGGTTTATATTTGTGTGCTTACGGGGATTCTCGGCGCGTGCATGGGAAGCTTTCTCAACTGCATGGCGTGGCGTATCGTCCACGGCGAATCTGTTTTACACGGGCGCTCGCATTGCGACGTCTGCGGCCACGTGCTCGGCGCGGGAGATTTAATTCCCGTTTTAAGCTACATCATGCACAAAGGCCGCTGCAAATACTGCGGCGCAAAGCTCTCTGCGGGACATGTCTTTGCGGAAGTGTTAACGGCGCTTACGTTTTTGCTGCTCGTGCTAAAATATGATATTTCGCTCCAAGCCCTTGAATACATTTTGCTGGCGTGCCTGCTGCTCGCTGCTGCATTCACGGATTTGGAGGGGTATATGATCCCGGACCGTTTCATCGTGACGGGGATCGTCGTGCGTGTTGTTTTCCTGTTTTTGCAGGGGAGTGTGCTCGAAAACCTCATGGATGCGCTGCTCGGCGGCTTCGCCGTTGGCGGCGGTTTACTGCTCATCGTGCTCTTATACGAAAAAGTGCGCCAAAAGGAAGCCATGGGCGGCGGCGATATTAAACTGCTGTTCCTCACCGGCCTGTTTCTCGGCTGGCAGCGGAATATTCTGTGCCTGCTCATCGCGTGCGTGCTCGGCATCGTCTTCGCGTTTATCTTCCCGGAAAAACGTACCACAGAAGACGGGGCAGAGGAAGAAGACGGAAAGCTTTTTCCGTGGGGGCCGTCCATCTCGACGGCAGCGATTCTCACGCTCCTTTGCGGCAGCGAGATTATCGGCGTGTATTTGAGCTTATTTTAACATAAAGAACAAAAGCTTTACAGCTTGACGGATAGGGATAAATGAAGAAAGCGAGGTGTCTGTACCATGCCCGGACAAATCACGGCATTCGACATTGGTGAGTGCATGGTAAAAGCCGCATGCTTTACAGGCGGCAAACTGAAAAAGGTTATGGCGAAAGAATTGCCGGATAATATGGTCTCCGGCGGCGAAATCGTCTCTATGGACGCCATGGCGGATTTTATCAAGGAAATGGCAAAAGAAAACGGCATCTCCCGCGGTGCGGCGGCGGTCATTCTGCCCGGCACACTGGTGTTCACCCGCAACGTGACCGTGCCCGCCATGACGGACGGCCAACTGTTGTATAACCTGCCGTTTGAGTTTAAAGATTACCTGACGCAGGAAAAGAATAAGTATTATTTCGACTACGCCGTGCAGGATACGGTGAAAGACGAAGAGGGCAATGTGAAAGAATTGCAGCTTTTCGTTTGCGCCACCTTAAAAAGCACCGTGGAAGAATACCGCGCCATGCTGCGCCGTGCGGGCTTCAATTTGAAGGTCGCCATGCCGGAGGAATGCGCCTACGCTGCGCTGACGGAGGATTACATGCAGCGCACAAATGCGCCCGCGGGCAGCGATTACTGCTTTGTAGACCTCGGCCACAACGGCATCCGTATGCACATTTTGCAGGACGGCAATTTCACCACGAAGCGCTCCGGCGACCTCGGCCTGCGCGACCTTGAGCAGACGATTTCCGATGTGCGCGGCGTGGATATTCACATGGCACACGCACACATTTTGTCCGATTACAACGACGTGCTTTCCGAAGACGTGAGCGCCGAGCTTTTCAACCGCATGGCGATCGAGATCATGAAGGCCGTCAACTTCTATAATTACAATAACCGCGAGCGCTCGCTCCGGAGAATTTATCTTTGCGGCGGCGGTGTGGCGGTAGATCAGATCCGCGCGGCCATCTGCCGTGTGACGGATCTGGACGTACATAACGCCGAGGAGCTGCTTCCTCAGCACGACGCATTGGAAGCGGCGTGGCTTTACATCAAAGCGATCGGCTGCGCGCTGCAAAAGTAAGGAGGCGTTGGAATGAAGCTTGAACTCGGCATGGGGAACGGCGCCAAAAAGCCCGTAAAATACCCCACCAAAAGGACCGTCAACCTCGCAAAGCGCGAGTCGCACTCCCAAAGCGTCATGACGCTTTCTATCGGCACGGCGGTTATTGTCGTGCTTGTGGTGCTCGTCGTGAAATTCGGCGTACTTGACCAGCTTGCGCGCCAAAGTGCCGCAGAAAGTGCTTACAACACCGTGCATGCCCAGTATACCGAAATGCAGAGCGCCGTGGAGAAATACCCCGAGGTCGAAGAGGAGTACCGCACCTATTCCAGAAAATGGATGCAGCAGGAGGATTCCGGCGCGTTCGTTTCTGTGGACAGACAGGAAGTGCTCGACCTCATGGAGAACTATCTGCAGCCCTACGGCACGATAAAGGCCGTCACCATTTCGGACGACGTGATGATTGTTTCCATGTCCGGCATGAATCTGCAGGAGATTTCCGCTATGTTTGAGATTTTACAGCAGCAGCCCATTGTAAAGGCTGCTGACCTTACAATCGCTTCCACCGAAAAAACGGCAGGCGAAGACCTCGATTTCTCCGTAACGATCACATTACAGCCGGCTGACACGGCGGAAGGGGAGGCCACAGCATGAAAAGAGCCTTTACAACGCGCGAAAAAGTGATGCTGCTCCTCCTCACCGTGCTGCTCATCGTCATCGCATATTTTAAGCTCATCTTGGAGCCCATCAACAATTCCATCGACGAGTATCAGTCCGAAACGGCCGCGGAGCAGGACGAGATTTTGCAGAACACCGAGCTTTTGACGCGTATGAACCAGATGCAGAAGGAGCTCGAGGAAATCTATGCCGCGGGCGACCCCACGCCCATCCCGAATTATGACAATTCCGGCAAGCTGCTCGTTGAGTTGAACAGCATTCTTTCGGCTTCCGTCGATTATTCGCTGGATTTCGGTCAGGTCTCGGCACTGAACGATGGCTACATCATGTGCCGCCCCATCAACATGACCTTTACAACGAACACCTACGCCGAAACGCGCGCCATCATTGATGCGCTGCACAACAGCGATTTTACAAACCAAATATCGGACATCAGCGTGCAGTTTGAAAATTCCGGCAGCTCCGGCAATGTGCAGGTAAACCTGTATATTACGTATTTTGAACTTCAAAAATAGCTGGTGCAACACAGGCCGGAAGCTGTTTTTTGCTTGCCGGTTTTCTGTGTTTAAAAAGACTTATACCGTTTTACGGTTTCCATATTTTTCTCAGGAGCAAAACGCATGAATTTTTCACGGGATATGAAGAGTTTGAAAAATAGAAGAAAGGGAAAGCCGGCTTTACCATGTCCGAGCTTTTGATCGTCGTGGCCATCGTCATCGTGCTGTTTGCCGTGGCGGTTCTCTCGCTTGTTACGATTCAAAAGAACCTGCGCCAAAAGGAACTCGACAGTAAAGCGGAAATCCTTTACGTTGCCGCGCAGAACCGCATGTCCGAGCTGCGCGCCGGCGGCTACGAAAGCCTTTATCAGTACGATGAAAACAAGAAGAACGGCGTTGCAAAGGTTGGTCTCATTCCGCTGGATGCTCCCGAAGAAGATGCGGAAGACGCCATCACAAAAGACACGCTCTGCTATGTCGTTTCCGCAGACCGCGTGGCGACCGGCAAGGCGGCAGCTTCCGTTCTGCCGGAATCTTCCGTAGATGCCGAGCTTTGGAACAACCACTGGGTTATCGAGTACGACCCCGAAAGCGGCAGTGTGTACGGCGCGTTTTACAGCGAAGAGGAGATCACAAGCGGTGATGCCTCCACCACGCTGCCCACATACTTAAACCGTATGCGTGTGCGCCAGGCCCGCCTGCGCAACGGTGCGAAGATCGGCTACTACGGCGGTGCGCGTGTGATCTCCGGCACAACCGACACTCTAAAGCCGGACATCTCCATCGATAACCGCGAGAAGCTGACGGCAACGTTCTACTGCAACAACCCCTATGCCGATGAGCTGACGTTCAATATCAAGGTTTCGGACGGCCGGAACGAATATGTAAAGGTCGTAAAATACAGCGAGCTTCGCCAGCTGAACAGCAAAACTTGGTACTACACGTGGGTTATGGATAGCTTGGAAAGCGAAAAGACGCGCTTCTATAATCAGACCGACCATAAGCTTGCGTGCGGCACAGACATCACCGTCACGCTTTCCGTAGAAAGCCAAAACGCCAATGTGGACGGCAAAAGCTACACCCGCAAAACGAACAGCCTGTTCCGCTATGCCGAGGACACCCCGGCCGGCACGGCGCTCATCGCCTACGGCCGCCATTTACAGAATTTGGACGAGGCCTCCCATGTTTCCAAGACGATTACCAGCGCCGTGCAGGTCAGCGACCTTTCCTTTGCGGATGATACCGCCGAAAACGAAGACTGGTATTCCTTTTACGGTGACACCTTTACGCCCATCACCAATAAGAATCTCAAAAGCTATGACGGCTATTCCGAGGTCGATAACGTAAAGCTGTATTCTTCCATTTCAAACTTGCATATCACAAAAGCTGCGCAAAACGGAGATGCAGGTCTGTTCAGTACATTTAACGGTGAGATCAAAAACGTGACGCTCACCGGTATGAGGATTGATAATGGAGGCCAGAACGTCGGTGCGCTCATCGGTTCTGTTTCCGATACCGTGAAAATCACAAATACCCGTGTATACCTCAGCTCCAAAAAAGGCGACCTCGCAGATATCGAAACGGTCGATTCCCCGGAAAAAGTGAAGCCGTGGCTCGAGGGTAAAGTCGTTGGCGGACTTATCGGCATGGTGACGGAAACGGGCAGCGTATCCGTTACGGACAGCTCCGCGTCTACGGTCATTCGTGCAGACGGCGGCGCAGCAGGCGGCCTCATCGGTGCCGTGTATAAAGCGGCAACGATAACCGATTCCTATGCGGATTGCTATTTGACGGCAGACAGAACGGGCGGCCTTATCGCAAAAGCAGAGGGCGGGTCTGAAGTAGCCGCAACGGGAACCTCTATCACCTTAAAGGATTTCTATGCAGCGGGTTACCAAACGGCGACCGTCGATGCTTTCGGCTTAGTAGGCGGCTCCAATGTGAACGCTACAGGCGGTTATTCTGCGTGTGTTTACAATGTTGAAGAAAACGCAAAGGTTCATTCCACGGTCAATGCAATGGGCAGTGCCTCAAAGGTATATTATCTGACAGACGGCGGTCTTTCCGAAGGCGGCACAAGCAAGTGGGAAAACGACAATCAAACCAAGCCGAAAACCTATAAAGAACTCAGTGAATCGGGCTTTGCAAAAAAAGAAATCTCCGAGGCGTTCACGTCGTCCTCCGGCGCGGCTACGTTTCCGTATAACTTGATGGATCAGGGCCTTACGTATTACACGTATCCGCGCCTTGAAAAGCTGAACCACTACGGCGACTGGCAGGCGGAGTTTGAATCCGGCGCACTGGTTTATTACGAGCGCTACGAAGACGAAACTTACGGCTTCTACGGCGCGAACCTTTCCACGCTCAAAACGAGTAAGTTTGTCGTCGGCGACGGCTATGCGCTGGCGTATATCGAAAAGAAAGATGCGACCGATAACGTTACCGTGACGTATGCAAACGACCAAACGGCACGGGTATCGTTTGGTAGCGCAATTGAAACGACTGACGACGCGACAAATACGAAGTATTATCTCTATCCGCTCTCAAAAGAGGTCGTCAACACCAAGTATATCGACACCGCAGAGCCGGATACATTCTACCAGAAGATCACGATAGAAGACACCGCAAACAACACGAATACGGAGTATTACTACAATCCGCATTTCGCAAAAACGGTGACGGTCAACGAAAATAAGCCGCAAGCGCCGGAAACGGTCTGCATCCGCTCCGCCCGCCAGCTGTATGCGTTGAGCCTTTACTACCCGCAGTATGCGGATGCCGTAAAGGACAGTGTGTTCCGTCAGGAACTCAACATCGATTACAGCAGGTATGAGTGGACAAAATATGATGACGTTGTGCCTGCAAAGATTAGCACACAGGCGCCGATCGGCACAGGGGATAAACCGTTTACGGCTGTGTATAACGGCGGCTGCAATACGATAGAGGAAATTTCCTTTAAAGCAAAATCCCTTTACATCGGCATGTTCGGTTATACGTCGTCCGCTGCCGCGGTGCGCAATGTGTTCCTTGTCGGCGACGGCAGTAACACGGTGGCCTATGTCAATGCGCAGGGCGGTAATTCGGCTTCCGGCAGTGCGTCGCGCGTCAGCATGGGCGTGCTCGTCGGTTATAACCGCGGCACGGTTTCAAACTGCTCGGTTTCCGGCTATACCATGGAGTATTACGGTTACAGCGCCAGCACGGCTTCGCTCGGCGGCTTTGTCGGCAGCAACTACGGCACCATCCGCAACAGCGCTTCGGACTGCCCGTCCATTCGCTTTGCAAATACGAACTCTAACACCTATGCGGGCGGCTTTGCGGGCGTGAACCACGCCTCTGTTTCGGATTCCTACGCGCTTGGCAGCATTCAGGTGCGCGGCGCGCGAAACAGCACCGTGTGGGTCGCGGGCTTTGCGGCGAACAACGCCAGCGGCATGATTCGCCGCAGCTACAGCGCTACGGCGCTGACAGCTTCCGGCGATGCGGAGTCCTACGGCTTTGCGCATACCGGCGGTTCGGCATACCAGTGCTATTATCTGGACGGCGGCACGTATTCGTATAGAGGCACGCTTTATGCTTACAACACCTCCACGAACGAATTCAAAGATAACGCGGCGGGTGAGCCCCTTACGGGCAGCGAGCTGCAAAACAAAACAATCAGCAATTTCAAAAAGGCAGATTGCACCTATAATGCCAAAGAAACGACCGGCGATTATTATATCTACCCGGCAGTCGTGCGCAATGCAGCAGGGAAGACCGTGCATTACGGCGATTGGCCCGTGCAGAAGGACATCGGTACGCTCGGTGTGTTCTACTGGGAATATGAAGACAGCGGCAGCAACAGCGGCTACCACTTCAGCTACGTGGGCACAAGCCAGGGCAATGAAATTTCCAGCGCAAACAACGACATCTTAAAGGGCGATTCTCTCTGTGAAGAGCACGACGACGGCGGCGTTGTAACGCATTACGGCTACGGCTATTTCTATGCGAACAGCAATAATTTGAAGACTTTATTAAGTGCTGTATACTTCAATGAAAACTTCATGAGCGTTGCAGAAAATGCAAAAGCCGGCGAAGCGCTCGGTAAGCAGATGCCCGGCTATACGTTTGTCGCATATGAAACCGGCGAAGACAAAATGTATTTGACCGGCAGCAAAGCAAACGGCACATGGTGGCTGGATTACGGCAGCGGAACAGATGCTACCGTATACATCTACACCGTCAACCCGTTCTTTGCAAACTCTATGAGCCTCGATAGCTCCGAAGTACAGAACAAAATGACAAAAACAGGTGACGTCGAACCCGGCGCCAACGGCAACGCTTACGAGATTCGCTCCGTCTCGCAGTTACAGTTTATCAACTGGAACTATGGCGCATTAGACGCAACCACGTCCATTTTGTCACCTGATTGGGAAAAAGCAACGATTGAACAGGCAAGAAATGCTAATCCAAACAGAAGTTACTATACATATCTGGTTTATGGTGAAAAGGATTGGACTGTAAGAAGCTTGAAATATTGCTGGGTACAGAGCCATGATGTGAACGCAAGCACAGAGTATGCTGTACTCAAAAAAGTGAATAACTTTACGCCAATCGGCAGCATGTTCGATGTTGGCGGTAATGACAGATATGCGAAACCCCTCATGGCGTATTTCACTTCAAGCTTTGACGGACAGGCTTATGCCATTAAGAATATCACGATCCGCAGTAAGGCGGAGTGCGTCGGCATCTTCGGTATCACAAGCGGTGCTGTGCTGAAAAATATTATTGTTTATTCCGATAACGGCAGCGAGATCGAAGCTACAAAAGAGGGCAGAAGCTGGTATTGCGTCGGCGGTCTGGTCGGTTTTGCAGGAAGTCGTGATAAAAAGGAAAGTGCCTTTACAAACTGCACAGTTTCCGGCTATACGATTCGGGATAATCATGAAAACAACCCGGGTTGGGGCGGCGGCAACGTCGGCGGCCTTGTCGGCATGACAAACATGAATATTACAAATTGCTCCGCTGTAACAGACATTATTATCAACATCGGCTATAATGGCGGTTATCAAAATCTGCGCGTCGGCGGTATTGCCGGTGTTTCCCGCGGAACAGTGAATTATTGCTATGCCGGTGGTTCCATGAGCAGCATATCTTCTATGGGGTACAAAAATTGGAATGCAGGTGCAAATATTTGGATGGGCGGCTTAGTCGGCGGTATCGTTTTGCGCAATGACGGTCTTGATAGCTTGATAGGCACAGTCAAAAATGTCATGAGAGTTTATAATTCTTATAGCTATGTTGACATGCCAAGACGCAGTGGTGGTCAGTGGGGAGAAAAAAACATTATTAAGAGTACGCAAGCAATCGCTTCTAATGGTGAAATGCAGCAGGCATTTACTGCTGTTAATAATGACTATATTGAGATTTATAATTGCTATGCGCTTGAGTCTGCCGTATTAGAGACAGACGATTATCGTGCATATGGCAAAAATCCTCAAAGTTGGAGTGACCTAAATCTCAACCGGACTTTGGATTGGTATGACCGTAGGATTATGTTGTACAACGATTCCACCCCGTACTTAACGTATGCCGAAATGCAGAGCAGCGAATTCTTAACGAAACTGAACAAGAACTACCAGTCCGGCTCAAGCTATAAGAGCTTCTCCACCGTCACCATCACCGAGCAGGGGCAGAATATCGACGGCAAGTATAGCTTCCCGGGCAACGATACGGCGCTGCAGGGGCTTAACTATCCGTTCCCGACGGTTCTGACACAGACCGATATCTTCGGCAGCACAGTCAATTTGCATTACGGCCGCTGGCCGCGCATCGGTCTCTTATGGGAAGAAAATTCCCGGAAGCTCGACCTGATTGCGGATATCAAAACGAAAGCGGAAGACAGCACTTTGAACGACAACGAAAACGGCAAGGCGCTTTTGCAGACACATTTGCTTATCGCCAGCAGCGACGTAGATACGAGCGCAGTGCCGGAAATCAAGCTGTACGACGAAAACAGAAACGAACTCACAAACGATAAGGCCGCAGCAACAGTCAGCCGCATTGTGTATAATGATGCGAATAAATGTTACGATGTCACATTCATCGGGCAGAATGTCGGCACGGTCGTCGCAGAGGCGAAGCTCGGCAATTACATCGCGCGCCTTACAATCGAAGTTACGGCATCGCTCAAGCTGGAGGCTTCTTCTACGAACATTTCGGTTTATTCCGGCGACACCGATACGATCACGCTGACCGTAAAGGACGCAAACGATAAGCAGCTGCTTGCCGAGACCGAAAAGACGCTCAGATGGGAGATTGCTGTCGATAACAACGGCGTGCAGCAGGAGGTCATCGAGTGCAGTAAGGACGATATCAAGCTGAACGCAGACGGCACGTTCTCCTTGCCGCTTACCGGCTTTGCCGCGGGCGAAGCCACGGTGAGCATCACGTGCACATATCCGTACGGCGCGGCAACTGCCGCGGAGCCCGCAAAAGAGGTCACGGCTACGCTGTATATCAGCGCTACAACAAAGCCAAGTGATGTGCTTGGCCTGACAAACGGCAGCGTCTATAACCAGATTTCTCTGCCGCACACGCCGAAAAAATCCACGACCTCCTACACCGGTACGACCGTTGAATACCCGGAAAACCGCCCCGCCATGCAGGGAAGTGCGCTGTTCCTCTACGCAACGAATGCGTATACCGATTTGAACGGCTCCAGCTTTACGGTCGATCAAATCGAGATCACCGCAGGGGAAACAACCTACACCGTGGTCACAGACGGCATCACGACCGATGAAAATCACACCTACACCGATGAAAATCACACCTACAAAGTGACGGTAAGCGATAAGTGGACGACAGAAACGAACGACACGAAGTTCCGATATCGCGCCGTAAAGGTGGAATCCGCCGCGGCAGGCGAAATCACCCTAAAGATTGTCCTCAAAAACGGCGACGTGACCTACAACCTCACCACCCCGTACACCATCGCATCGAACACGTATACAGTGAAGTTCCTTGACACAAAGGGCAATATTCTTCTCACAAAAACAGTCGATTACGGCAAAAAGCCGGAGCTGACCGAGGAGGATAAGGCTAAATTGAAAGCCGATGCCGAGTTGGGCTACACCTGCACATGGGCGCTTTCTGAAATCTACGCAGATACAGAAATTCCCCCGACATTAACGCCGAACACCTATACCATCCAGTTTGATGCCAACGGCGGCTCGGGTACGATGCCTGCTGTTTCGTATGCTTATGATAAGATTCAAACGACGGACAGCCTTCCGCCGAATAAATTTACAAAGGGAACATCCGCCTTTAAGGGTTGGGCGTTGACGGCTGCGGATGCAGAGAAGTATACAGACATGAGTTCCATCAAGAACATCATAGATTCTATGGCGATGGAGAATAAGACCGAACTCACTCTTTACGCCGTTTGGGAAGATACCGCAGCAGGCGGCGAGACCGTTGAACCGTAAATCAACAAAAAGGCAGGTGCCGAAAATGCAGGCGATCCGCAGAAAACTGAATAGCCAAAGGGGCGCTTCCATGCTGATGGCGCTGCTGCTTATGCTGGTCGGCATCATGGTGAGCGCGGTCATCATCTCCGCCGCCACCAGCGCCGCCGTAAATAAACGCTCGGAAAAAGAACAGCAGCAGGCCTACCTCGCGGTCAGCTCTGCCGCCGAGCTCGTGCGCGACGATTTCCAAAGCCTTACGGGCCGGTATAAAGATGTTACGACCACGGTGACGCATACGGATGGAACGACCACTACGACGAATGATACGATAAAGGCCACATGTGCGGTGGGAGATATGATCAATGACATCGGCGCACGGTTTATAGGTATGAACACGACGTCCACTTACGCAAAGACCTACACGTTCTCCGTAGACGGTTATGAAGATGTATCGGCAGAAATCCTTGTATCAGTCGGCACCGGCAGTGACGAAAGCAGCAAGGTGTATAACCTCACTGCAACATTCACAAACGGTGTGGATTCCGAACACCCCTGCCGCATGGTGTTGACTATGGAGGGCAAACTGGCGGAGGAAAGAACCTCCGGCGATACGGGCTCCACACAGGTCGTCACCCAAACACTCGAATGGAATAAGGCAAAGCTGCAAAAGGAGGTAACGGGTTGAAAAAGCTGCGTTCACAAAAAGCGGAAACACTGGTGGAAACGCTCATGGCCATCTTGGTCGTGGTGCTCGTTATGCTTTTTCTCTCCACCGCAGTTTCCACGGCCTCCAAGGTAAATGCCAAGGTGCGTAAAACCGATGTGGCTTTAACGTATAAGAATGCCGTCAAGGGCAGCGAAACCAAAACGCTGATCATTAAGGATAAAAACAGTGCCACAAAAATCATCCATGTTCAAGTCGATGAATACACAAGCAAAAACGGCTACACGTATTACAGGGAAAGCAAAGAGCAGGGGGCGGGAACTTGAAGCTGAAAGATAAAAAAGGCCTAACGCTCGTGGAAATGCTCTGCACAGTCGCCATTTTGGTGCTTGTCAGCATGGTGATGGTGTTGGGTGTGCAGCTCGGCGTGCGCTCCTACGCAAAATCCGTTTCATATTCGGAAGCGCAGGTGCTGTGCTCCACGCTTACGACCACCATCAGCGATGAGCTGCGCTATTCCGGCACACTGAAAGTAGACGGCAGCGGCAGCGTTACGGGCTTTTTCAGCCAGCAGTTCGGCAGCGGCGATTACACCGCGTTTACCACTACGCCGGAAGGGCATGTGCAGCTTGGCGGCAAGGACATTCTACCCGCAAAGGCGTACCCCTACGGTATTAAAGCTGAGGTAGGAAGCTTAACGTATGACGGTGTTACCGCCCTTTTCACAGTGCAGCTGAGCGTAAAAGACAGCGAAAATAAAAACACGCTGGCCGAAACCACCTTTGAAGTGGAAAAGCTCAATGTGACGACCGAAGACACCGCAGAGGGCCGCGCCCGCGCCGAAGACATCCGCAATACAGAAAACTGAGAAACACCGCGCCAGACGGAATGCTCCGCAGGCGCGGTGTTTTTGCAATAAAGAATTTGTATACGCTTTGTTTTTAAAAAGTATGATTTCATGCGATTTTTCTTGCACGTAAAAAGCAAATATGATAAAATGGAAATACAGTGTATTTAAATAGTGTTCTTTATTGTGCAGAATAGATAGAATTGCTGCTTTTTATTCACTTTTTGACGAATTTGCAGAGAATATAGCGAATTCTGTCTTTAGCAAGTCATTCTATCGGTAAAAATGAAAGCGCTTTCCGATAAAGAATAAATTGTGAGACGAAACAGAAAGCGCTGCAAGGAGAAATCTATGAGTTTAAAGGAAAAAATACTCATCGCGGACGATTCGGAAATGAACCAAATGCTCCTTGAGGAAATACTCAGCGATAAATACGAATATGTCATGGCAAAAGACGGCACAGAAGCCGTCGATATCCTCGAAAAAAACGAGGATATCGACCTCGTGATGCTCGATATCAACATGCCGAAAATGGACGGTTTCGGCGTGCTGGAGATTATGAATCTGCGGCATTGGATCAGCGAGGTGCCGGTTATCATCATCTCGTCCGAAAGCGATGTGGATTTCATCCGCCGCGGCTATGACCTCGGCGCTTCGGATTACATCAGCAGACCGTTCGATTTGACGGTCGTCCGCCGCCGTGTCGAAAATACGCTCATGTTGTATGCCCGCCAAAAGCGCCTTGTGCGCCTTGTGGAGGAGCAGGTCTACGAGCGTGAAAAGACGAACAACACGATGATCAATATTTTGAGCCATGTTATCGAATACCGCAACAACGAAAGCGGCCAGCATATTCTGCATGTGCGCATGATGACGGACATTCTCCTGCGCCGCTTGATTGAGATCACGGATAAATACCCGCTGACGGAAACGGATATCTCTATGATCGCTTCGGTTTCCGCACTGCACGACATCGGTAAGATCAGCGTTCCGAAAGCGATTTTAAATAAACCCGGCAAGCTCGACCCCGAAGAGTGGGAGATTATGAAGAGTCACGCCGCCATCGGTGACTCGATGCTGTCCGACATCGGTATGCAGCAATCCGAAACGCTGATGAATCTGGCGCATGAGATCTGCCGCTGGCACCACGAGCGTTGGGACGGCCGCGGCTACCCGGATGGTCTCAAGGGCGATGAGATTCCGATTTCCGCGCAGGTCGTCGCCATGGCAGACGTGTACGACGCGCTTACAAGCGAACGCTGCTACAAAAAGTCGTTCGACCACGCGACCGCTATTAAAATGATTACAAACGGCGAATGCGGCGCCTTCAATCCGCTTTTGATACAGTGCCTGCTGGACGTGCAGGATCAGCTTTTCGAGAACATGCACACAGACCCCAGACGGTTCGATTACCGTCAGGAAGCAAAGCGCCTTTCCGATGAAATGCTCGAGCAAAAAGAACTTATGCCTAATAACCGTGCGCACAGCCTGCTCACCTTCGAGCAGAAAAAGGCGGAATTCTTCGCAGAGCAGTGCGGCGGTATCCAGTTTGAATTTGACCACTGGACAAATACCGTACATCTCAAAGATTGGAATGCGCCGGTCGATCAACGAGAAAAATCCATGTATCTGACGGAATGGAACGACGTTTCGCTGCTCTCTGAAAAGGATTGGCTCGCTTTGCGTGAAAAGCTGAAAGCAACAACGCCGGAAAGACCGGAAGTGAAAATGATTGTGCAGATCTCCGTTAACGGGGAATATCGCTGGCAGCGCCTTACGGTAAAATCGCTTTGGACAACTAAACACAAAGAATATGCCGGCGTGCTCGGACACTTTAAAGATATTCAGGATGAAATGGTGCGGCGCGGAGAAGAAGCGCTCGAAAAATGCTCTGAATATAGTGTGTCTCATCTTTTGAAAGATTTGAGCCGCGTGTTTGAGGTTGTGCGCCTTGTAGATCCGAAAACGAATGAGAACCTTGAGCTGGATAAAGACGGCAAAGTAATCACTACGCCGATACACTGCTATGAAATTTGGGGCAGAAACGAGCCGTGCGAAAACTGTATTTCTTCCCGCTCTCTGGAAGGAAAAGAGTGGGTCACCAAGCTTGAAATGCGTGACAGGCAAATGTACTTCGTGCTTTCTAAACATATCAACGTCAACGGACGTACCTGCACACTGGAGATTGCTTCGCATGAAGACGAAGCGGAGTGCACACGCTGCGGCGGCGACAACGATGCGCCAACGCGTTCTTCGTTTATGAACTTCTACCGCGATGCCCTGACCGGAACGTACACGAGACTGTATCTTGAGAGTTTCCAGTCCAATTTGGAAAGCGCAGATGCCGTGGCAATCGTGGATGTTGACCTTTTTAAGCAGATTAACGATACATACGGCCACCCTGTGGGCGATGAAGCGCTGAAAACCATCGCGAATACAATCCGTTCCGGCATCCGCGGCAGCGATACGCTCATCCGCTACGGCGGGGACGAATTCCTCCTCATCTTCTCCAAGATCGGCGAAGAGGTTTTCTATGAGCGTTTAAAGCAACTCAGACGCGCCGTGCAGGAGACAAAATTGCCGGATTACCCCGAGGTGAAGCTTGATGTCAGCCTTGGCGGCGTATACCGCGTGCACCCGCTCTCCGAAGCCATTCGGCAGGCAGACCTGCGCATGTACGAAAATAAAGCGAAACACGCGAATGGAAATCATGCGGCATGCAGATAGGAATTGCAGAAAGGTGACAGATTATGAAGCTTGAAGAATTATATCAGAAAATCGGCGGCGACCTCAAAAACGTGATGAAACGCATCCCGAATGAGGCAATGATCGGCAAGTTCGTGCGCAAATACGCAAACGACCCGACCTATAACCGGCTTACAGCAGCTGTGGAAGCCAAAAACTGGAAAGATGCTTTCATTGCGGCGCACACCTTAAAGGGTGTGGCACAGAACCTCGGCTTCGACCGCCTGCAAAAATCGGCATCCGCTTTGACGGAGGCCGTGCGCGGCGCCGTTCCGCTGACGGACGAATCGCTTTTTGAAGAGGTCTGCAAAGATCAGAAGGAGATCGTGGAGGCCATCGAAAAGCTCGATTGATATGGCTTAACAACTATGCCGGTTCTATGGACCGGCTTTATTTGTGTTCAGTTTCCTGTGTAATGCGGCGGAACGGTTTGGGGGAGAATAGGTCGCGCGCTGCGGCGGCAGCTTACAATAGAGGAAAAAGGAGAATGCCGCATGAATATGTTCACAAAACTTTTGGAGACGCTCGGAAATAATTTCTGGCTTATCATCATTCTTTGCCTTGAGGTTATTCTGGCGGTTTGGCTGCCGTGCTTTGCACGCGGTAAAAAGAAAAATCGTGCCGCAGAGCCGGATGGCCACAGCGTGCAGGACGTGCTCATGCGCGACTTATCTAAGCAGGATGACGAAGTATGTCTCCTGATGCGCCGTTCAGACAAAATGCCGGTCTGCGAGATGGGCGATATCGAAAGTCTGCTTGGCATTTCTCTCGCACGTTTGCAGGAGGACATTGCGAGCCTTGAGCCGCGCCTGCACGACCGAAAAAGCAGTCGCAACATTTGGCGGGACTATCTCGCGTGGGACGGAAAAGAACCGATGACCGCAGAATTCCGCATGCAGAACGGCGAGTGGATCACTGTGCATAAGCAGTGTGGCGGCGTATCAGCGGCTTGGAAATACTTATGTGCCGTCCGGTCAGAAGAGAGACTTGCAAACGAATCAGGTGTTGTTTCCGGAAGATAAGGATATGACGTAGATTTTATGTATAACACACTCGTCTATCTTCAAACCATGAAATCCTACACGCCGCAGTATACGCGTATGGTCGATTGGTGGAAGAACGAAACAAGCGAGAACATGGCGGTGCATCGCCTCTCTGTACCGCAGTATGTGCAGGCCATTGATCTCGATTGGAGCGAGAAGCTTGAGGTAGATTACCTCGAAGTGCCGGATACCGTCCTTGCCGGAATCGCAGCTCGACCGTTTCATGATCTGCCTTTTCATCGGCTACCCGAGCCTTGAAAACCAGATGCGAATCATTAACGCACAGCGTTATTCCAACCCGCTTTCCGATGTGCACCCCGTCACGAACGCGCATGAAACATCCGCAGACCGTTACGGTCTACCCGGAAAAAACGAAAGCAAAGCAGTGTATCTGCTGTGGCGCTCCCTGCGTGCGGCCCTGCTTACGGCGGGCGCGCTCATAGCGCTCATGGTTATCTGGAGTGTTGATTTAAAGGGCCTTTTCGTCTTGCCGCTCGGCGGTGCTGTCACGGTGCTTCTGGGCTGCATCGCAGGGGATTATCTCGGTGCGAAAAAGCCCCTGCCGTCAGCTTTCGTCATTTTGCGGAAATTTCGACGAATTGATTGTGAAAATAGATGGTTTTGCAAAAAAAGTAGACAAATTTTTGATGATGTAGTATACTGGTGTTAAACGGGAGAGCAAGTCGATCTTTTGCACAATAACAAATAAACGGCTGAATTTTCATGTTGTCACATGATGAGTTCAGACAACAAAAAGGAGATTTTGAAATGAAGAAAGAGCAAAACCGGCATTCCCTTCACCTCATCCGTCAAAACGTTCCGCAGTTTATTTTGCTCGTTATTTTTTCCGTGCTGCTGGGCGGTTCCGTCATCGCGGTGTCTGTTTTGATGAAAATGTTCCTGGACATCGCCACAAACGCAAGCGCCATGCCGCTCACCACATGTCTTATCATCGCGGTCGGCGTTTTGCTCGTGCTCGGCATCTCACAGGTCGTCACGTCCGTTTTGCAGGGCAAGCTTTCCTGCCGCATGGAGCTTTCTCTGCGCAGCGCCATGGTGGAGCACCTCTACCGCACAGACCTAAGGACGTTCGACAGCGGCGCGGCAGATAACTACTTCACGCGCATGACAAAAGACGCGGAGACCCTCTCGAATTTCTACTCCAAAACGCTCATCCCGAGCATCTTTTTCGAGAGCTTCACGTTCGTCGTCAGCTTTATTTTGATGTTCCTCCTCGAGTGGAAACTCGCGGTCGTCATGATCGTCGTCGTGCCGATTTTGATTTTCACCATGATCCGCATTTCCCCGAAGCTTGAGATGAACAGCATTCAGATCATGCAGAACGAAGACAAAAACCGCAATATCTTACAGGAGTTTTTGAGCCAGTACATGCTGTTTAAGTCCTACGGCGTGCTCGGCTGGGTGCAGAAGCGCGTGGGGGATACATACGCGCAAAAGCAGAAGTATGTCGGCAAACTCAGCGTTTTGCAGGGCGCCATCGGCTTTCTCAATAACTTCCTCGGCGTCGGCATGTTCATCATCGCGCTCGGCATGGGCTCATTTCTCGTCGTGCGCGGCGAAACCACCGTCGGCACGCTCATCGCCGTTGTGAACCTCGTCAGCTTCTTCTACGGCCCGTTCCTGCACATTTCGGGCTGGATGGCCGAGGTCAACGAAGTGAAGGTCTCCACAAACCGCATCGGGGAAATCCTCTCCATGCCGACCGAAGACACCACGCAAACGGCAAAGCCCTCTGTTCAGAATGCAGGTGATGCAGCGCTCACCGCCAAAGACCTCTCCTTTGCGTATGACGAAGAAAAAGTCATCCTGTCCCACGCCGAAACGCAGGTGCACACGGGCGAGATCGTCGCGCTTACCGGCGAAAACGGCAGCGGCAAAAGCACGCTCACAAAGCTGCTCATCGGCTTTTATACGCCCACAGGCGGCGAAGTCGAGCTCAAAATCGGCAATAAAACCGTGCACGGCGCGGAGATTCGGAATTATTTAAGCTACGATTCCGGCTTCGTCTCCGTTTTCGCGGGCACGCTCAAAGAAAACATCTGCATGGATTAGCCGTTTGACGAGAAAAAGTTCCGCAAAGCTGTTGACCTTGCTAACCTTACGGAGTTTGTAAACGAAAAAACAGCGGAGTACGAGATCGAGCCGGAGGGCAAGAATCTCTCCAGCGGTCAGCGCCGCAAGGTCGCTTTGGCGCGCATTTTCTACGACGACCGCCCGGTCTTCGTGCTCGACGAGCCCACCGCAAACCTCGATAAAGCCTCCGCGGAGGGGATGTTTGAGGCTCTAAAGCAGGTCTGTAAGGACAAGATTTGCATCATCGTCACGCACGACGCGTTCATCTCCGAAAAGTGCGGCCGCGTGCTGCATTTGAATAACAAAAAGGTCACAGGATGACCGCAATACGATTTGCATAATAAGGCGATATGAACTCTGCCACTTGCAACGAGCGGTGGGTGTGGCTTAGCTCCGGGCAATTCCGCCCTTGCGGCAAGGCTCGTCGCAGAGAACGCCTGCGCCGAGTGGCTTATAAATCTTGAGCATTGCTGATGGGCTATTTTTAACAAAATTTATCTTTTTTACAAAAAATCAAAATTTTTTCAAAAAACTAATTGACAACCGAAAAAATGTGTGCTACAATGCACTAAACCGTTGAGGAAGAGTGAGTACGCTTTAGGCAACTTTTCTCACAGAGAGTCGTGGATGGTGGGATCACGGCGGAAAGATAAAGCGGAATGGACTTCTGAGGGCGAACAGAAAAGGATTTCCCGAGTATGTGAGACGGAGTGTGGCTCTCCGTAAACAAAGGTCTGCGTATGATGGTACGCGTAAGAGGGTGTGTGTTTCACATACCAAGCCGGGTGGCACCGCAGGAATTTTGATCCTGTCCCAGCAAGTGATTGCAGGGACAGGATTTTTTGTTTTTCAGGGAGGTTATTTCATGTTTGTTTACACAAAACGATGGCGCAGCCGCGCTGCATCCGAAATTTTGAACCCGCATTTGAACGCATTAAAACAAACCAGAAAGGATCGATAAATTTATGAAACTCAGAAACGTATTTGCCATGATCACCGCTGCCGCTATGACCCTCAGCCTCGCCGCTTGCAGCGGTCAGAGCACAGCTTCTTCCACGTCCTCCGCGTCAAGCGACTCTTCTTCGTCCGCCGCTTCCGAAAGCAGTGTGTCGAGTGAAAAGAGCACCGCAAGCGAAGAATCTTCCGGCGCATCGTACACCATCGGCATCTGCAATTACGTCGATGACGCTTCCTTAAACCAGATCGTTGAGAACATCAATGCACGTCTCGCCGAGATTGAAAGCGAGCAGGGCATCACAATCAACGTGAAGTACGACAACTGTAACGCCGACGCGAACGTCATGAATCAGATCATCGCAAACTTTACAGCCGATAACGTAGATCTCATGGTCGGTGTCGCGACCCCGGTCGCCATGGCGATGCAGTCTGCAACCGAAGACAGCAAAACGCCTGTCGTGTTCGCCGCCGTGTCCGACCCGGTCGGCGCGGGTCTTGTCGCTTCCCTTGAAGAGCCGGGCAGCAACGTGACGGGCTCCTCCGATAACCTCGATACCAACTCCGTCATGAACCTTATCTTCGCCCAGAACCCCGATGCCAAGAAGATCGGCCTTTTGTACGACGTAGGACAGGATTCCTCCACCGCCGCCATCGAGCACGCAAAGGCGTACCTCGACGACAAAGGTGTTGAATATGTAGAGCGCACCGCAACGACCGCCGAAGAAGTCGCGCTCGCCGCACAGGCTCTCGTTTCCGACGGTGTAGACGCCGTGTTCACTCCGACCGATAACACCATCATGAAGGCAGAGCTCGCTATTTACGAGACCTTTGCTGACGCAGGCATCCCGCACTACACCGGCGCCGATTCCTTCGCCCTCAACGGCGCGTTTCTCGGCTACGGCGTCGATTACGCAAACCTCGGCCGTGAGACCGCAGATATGATCGCTTCCATCCTCACCGAAGGCAAAGACCCGGCGACCACACCGGTCATCACATTCGACAACGGCACCGCAACGGTCAACACCGAAATCTGCGAAAAGCTCGGCCTTGACTTCGATACCGTCTCCGAAGCTTTTGCCCCGTACTGCACGAGAGTGGAAGAAATCACGACCGCAGAGAGCTTCAGCGATCTCGAGTCTTAATTTAAATCTCTCAAAAGCTTATCCTACCCCATAAGCTTTCAAACACTTCATACTACCATACTTCATCAATACCTTACTTACCCATAAGAATGCAATCGCCGCTGCCATGCACCCGGTTTTCGGGCGCGTGGCTTCGGCATATCACCACAAATCTTCAAAACGAGGAGTTTTTGTATGTCTTTCGATTCAATCCTGACCCTTGGGCAGACAGCGCTGGAGCTCGGTCTCATCAGCTCGCTGACTGTTTTGGCACTGTTTTTGAGCTATTCCATGCTGAACGTATGCGACCTTTCCACAGACGGTTGCTTCACGCTCGGCGCGGTCGTCGGCGCGTCCGTCGCGCTTTCCGGGCATCCGTTTCTGGCAATCCCCGCCGCTATGGCGATCGGCATGGTCTCCGGCTTCGTCACGGCTCTTTTGCAGACGAAAATGGGTATTGATAGTCTGCTTGCCGGCATCATCGTCAATACCGCGCTTTATTCCGTCAACATCGGCATCATGAACGGCGCGTCGCTTCTGAACCTCAATAATTCCGATACGGTCTTCACCAAAATGCGTTCGGTGCTCGAAAACACACCGCTTGCGGGGCAATATAAGCTTATCGTCATCACCATCACGGTTGTACTCGTGGCGGTCGTTTTGGGGCTTTTCCTCCGCACACGCCTCGGCCTCGCCATTCGTGCGACGGGCAATAACCCGGACATGGTTCGCTCCTCGTCCATCAACCCGGTTAAAACGACCATCATCGGCCTGTGCATTTCCAATGCGTTTACGGCGCTTTCAGGCTGCTTGCTCGCGCAGTCGCAAAAGTCTGTCAGCATCGATATCGGCACCGGCATGGTTACGGTTGCGCTGGCGTCGCTCCTCATCGGCGGCGCGTTCTTCGGCAAGGGTAAAATTCCGCTGCGTATCTTCGGCATGGTCGTCGGTGCGTTCGTGTTCCGCCTTGTATATACCATCGCGCTGCGATTCAACCTGCCCGCGTTCATGCTCAAGTTCGTCTCGTCCGTTATTGTCATTCTGGCAATCTCCGGGCCGTACCTCAAAAAACAGCTTCCGTATTTGAAGCGCCGTTTTGGAAAGGAGCGCACCCATGCTTAAACTCACGCATATCTCGAAGACCTTCAACCCCGGCACGGTCAACGCCAAAAAGGCGATCGAAGACCTCAGCTTCCACGCCGCAAAGGGCGATTTCATCACCGTCATCGGCGCAAACGGCGCGGGCAAATCCACGCTCTTCAACGCCATTTCCGGCAGCTTTTTCACGGACAGCGGCAAGATCGAGCTTGACGGCAAGGACATCACGTTCATGCCGGAGTATAAGCGTGCCCGCAGCATCGGCCGCCTGTTTCAGGACCCCATGCGCGGCAGCGCACCGGGCATGACCATCGAAGAAAACCTCGCGCTCGCAGCGGGGCACGGCGGTTGGCTCAGCTCCATCTCCCGCAAGGACAGGCAGGCGTTTCGCGAACGCCTATCCCTGCTCGGTATGGGGCTCGAAGATCGCATGACCCAGCCCGTGGGTTTGCTTTCCGGTGGCCAACGACAGGCGCTCACGCTTATGATGGCCACATATAACCCGCCGAAGCTCCTTCTGCTCGACGAGCATACTGCCGCGCTTGACCCCGCCACCGCCGAAAAGGTGCTCGAGATCACGAAAAACACTGTGGAGGAAAACCACCTCACGTGCATGATGATTACGCACAATATGCAGTCCGCACTGGAGCTCGGCAACCGCACCATCATGATGAACGCCGGTAAAATCATTCTGGACGTCACCGGCGAAGAGCGTACCCACATGACTGTTGCCGACCTCCTCGACCGCTTCAAGCAAGCCGCCGGCAAAGCCCTCGATAATGACCGTATGCTTTTGAGCGAAGCAGAGTAAAATTTGAAATCGAAAGACAGCAAAAAGCAGATGCCCCGAATCCACATCGGGTGCATCTGCTTTTTCTGTTCCAAAACGGCGGGGATATCCGCCGTCGTTCCTTTACGGATGGTGATGCTTTTTTAATACGATTTCCCAGATCTTTATATGTAAAGCGCTATTTTTCCTCGCTTTCCGGCGCAATCTCCGCTTCAATCTTATCCAAGCGGCGGTTGATCTTCTTTTGGTTTTCCAGAACAAGGTCGAGCTTTTTGTGCAGATCATCGATGATGAGCTCGCTTTTTAAGTTGATCTTATAGTCATTCTCTGCACGCTGACGGTCTTTTGCTTCTTGGCGGTTCTGGCTCATCATGATGAGCGGCGCTTGCACGGCAGCGATGCACGAAAGCACGAGGTTTAACAGAATAAACGGGTATTCGTCAAATGCTCTCGAACCAAAACGAGGTTTATGACCATCCAAATGACCATGACGGCGATAAAACTGAAAATAAACGCCCAACTGCCCGCAAAGCGCGCCACTGCGTCCGCGGCACGCTGCCCAAACGTCATGTGCTCGTCCTTGTCTGCGTTTTTTGTGACTTCCATTGCAATCAGCTGATGAATCAGTTCCTCATCTGTGAATTCCTCGTCCGTCACATGTAAAAGCTCGCTGATAATTTGGTTGCGTTTCGCGCCTTTTTTCATAGTAAACTTACCTCTTATCCCAAGATTCTTCGCCGCATTTCGGCGTTATCTCCAGTCTATTACAAAACCGCGTGCGTTGTCAACCGCAAGGTGTAAAAATAGTGAAAAAACGCATATTCGCGGTTTTGCCTTGCGAATATGCGTTTTGAAATTCAATAAGCTTTAGTGCTTCAGCGCTTGCCGCACGGCCTTTTGCCAACCATTGTAGCGTGCTTCGCGCTCGGTATTATCCATCTCCGGTGTGAAGTAGCTGCGGTGCATGTTCGCAAAGATCGTCTCCGGGCCATATAATCCGCAGGAAAACCCTGCCACGCAAGCTGCACCGAAGCCGGAAAGCTCTGCCACATCCGACACAGAGACTGTCACTTGCGCTATGTCGCTCTGAAACTGCATCGGGTACTTGTTCGCAGTAGGGCCGCCGTCCGCGCGCAGCTCGGAAAGCGGCAGACCTGCGTCCTGTGCCATGCGTAGCGTAAGGTCAGTGATCTGGTACGCGATGCACTCAAGCCCCGCCTTTACATCTTCTTCAATCGGGTCATAGAGGTCGGGCTTCACGCCGATATATTTGCACGCTTCATTCTGTATGACTCGTGCTTTCGTCGTTTTCAGCGAAAAATGGGACTAAAACGTCCGATAGGAATATTGCAAAACCAAACAAGCGGACTTTTGCAGCTCATTTTTTATAAGCGTCACGGCAAGGTGGTAGGGGATACCCTGTTTTTCGAGCGGCTTACGCAAGGTGTCACCGAAGAAGCCCATGCGCACAGGTCTCATTTCTAAAAAAGCGCCTGCTTTTACACATGGCTCTTGACAAGCGAAAGAAGCAGGCGTACAATAAGCTTGCGAGTTTGCATTGGCTAACTCAAAACAAAGTCGTTAGGGTGCAAAAACGCTGAAACAAAAGGAGTACGTAGAACCGAAACGGTAATGAGCAGCCTTTATGGGTGCTTCCCGTGCCGCACGCTTTGCTGTCTGTCCTTGTGTACCGTACAGAGTGGGAAATAGAGAATACCTGTGACGCGTCTAATTGTTCCTATAAGCGCAATGTAAACCGCTGTATTCCAATGCTGCGGAAAGAGAAAGTTATATCGAAAGTCTAAATGGAGCAATTTTGTCTTTTTGGTTCGAAAATTGCCAAAATGTTTCTTTTAAGCTGTATGTACATCGTATGCGCGTCTGCACTGAAACCGCAAAATCCGGCATGAAACCTGTGATTGTTTAAACTAACTGATTCTGTTTTAACAAATTGTCTAAAATGGTACTGCTAACTTGCAGGTTGTTTTTTACAAATAATAGAAAATTGTGTTTTTTGTGTGAAAACTGTTGAAGTTAGGTAAAAATCGTGCTATTCTTTTGCCAGAACAAACAAGGTGGTGAATGAATATGAAAATGCATAAGCATTTTGCAAGGCTTACCGTTTTGTTCTTTGTGCTGACTCTCATCAGTGGACACATGAAAAAATAATTTTATGAGCCGCATGGTTAAAATGCGGCCCGCAATACAGGAGGTATTTTTATGAATTGGGCAAAAATCGGTCTTTTCGCAGCAGGTGTTCTGTTTGGTACCGCCGGCATCAAGGTGCTCGGCAGCAAGGACGCTAAGAAGGTCTACACCGAGACCACTGCAGCTGCTCTGCGTGCCAAGGAGTGCGTCATGACAACGGTCACGACCATCAAGGAGAACGCAAACGACATTCTGACCGACGCTAAGGAGATCAACGAGCAGCGCGCTGCCGATGCTGCCGCAGAGGTCATCGAAGATGCAGCTTGCGCATGCACGGAAGAAACTGCTTCCGCGGAAGAATCCACCGAAGCCTGATCGCGGGTCTATCCCGGGTCTGAATTACCGGAGAGCCGCCGAAAGCGGCTCTCTTTTTTCGTTCATCTGCTCTGTTTTTCGGAGCTTCCAATATAATTGTTGCATAGAAGGATAAAGTTATGAAGTGTAAAATTCTGCATGAGGCGCGCGGGCACATGCGTGTACATCTCGTCTGCGGCCGCATGACGCTGAAAGAAGCCGACGTTTTAGAGTATTACCTGCGCGCTGTGGACGGCGTAAAGGAAGTTAAGGTCTACGACCGCACACAGGACGCCGTCATCGTCTATCAAAACGACCGCACATCCCTTATTCGTGCGCTCGCGACATTCTCGTTCGCAAAAGCCGAAAGTATGGAGCTTGTGCCGGATCACACTGCCCGCGCATTGAACCGCGAGTTTGAAGACAAGCTCGTCTTCACGGTGCTGCGCCGCGCCATGGCCAAAATGTTCTTCCCGGCGCCCATTCGCATGATGCTTGCCATCATCCGCTCCGCAAAGTACATCAAAGAGGGCGTTAAGGCGCTGCTGCACGGTCATCTCTCCGTTGCTGTGCTTGATGCCACGGCTGTCACCGTTTCTCTTGTGCGCGGCGATTTCGATACGGCAGGCTCCGTCATGTTCATGCTGCGCCTCGGCGAGATTCTCGAGGAGTGGACGCACAAAAAGTCTGTTGCCGACCTCGCGGGCGCCATGTCCCTCAATGTCGATAAGGTCTGGCTCAAGACGAACGGCACCGAGGTGCTCATGCCAATCGGCGACATTCAGGCGGGCGACCGCATCGTTGTGCGCACGGGCAATATGATTCCGCTCGACGGTAAGGTCGTCGAGGGTGAAGCCTTGGTCAATCAAGCCTCTATGACCGGCGAATCTCTGCCGGTGCAGAAGTCCGTCGGCAGCTACGTGTATGCCGGCACCGTCGCCGAAGAGGGCGAGTGCGTCATCTGCGTCGAAAAAGCCATGGGCGGCGGTCGTTATGACCGTATCGTCCGCATGATCGAAGAATCCGAAAAATTGAAATCCACCGCAGAAGACAAGGCTTCCCGCCTTGCCGATAAGCTTGTGCCGTACACGCTTGGCGGCACGGCGCTGACCTATCTGCTCACGCGCAACGTCACAAAGATGCTCGCCGTGCTGATGGTCGATTTCTCCTGCGCGTTAAAGCTCTCCATGCCGATCGCGGTGCTGTCTGCGATGCGCGAGAGCAGCGCACACCATATTTCCGTCAAGGGCGGCCGCTTCATGGAGGCCGTTGCAAACGCCGATACCATTGTGTTCGATAAAACCGGCACGCTGACGTACGCAACACCGCGTGTCGCCATGATCGAAACGTTCGGCGACCGTGAGGAAAGCGAGATGCTGCGCCTTGCCGCCTGCCTTGAGGAGCATTACCCGCACTCCATGGCAAACGCTGTCGTGGCCGAAGCCAAGGACCGCGGCCTCTCCCACGAAGAGTACCATTCTCGCGTGGAATACGTCGTCGCGCACGGCATTTCCAGCACTGTGGAGGGCAAAAAGGTCATCATCGGCAGCGCGCACTTCGTTTTTGAAGACGAGGGCTGCGTGATCCCGGAGGGCGAAGAAGCGAAGTTCAACGCACTTCCGGCCGAGTATTCGCACCTTTATCTGTGCATTTCCGGTGTGCTCGCAGCCGTCATCTGTATCTCCGACCCGCTGCGTAAGGAAGCAAAGGACGCCATCCGCGCTCTGCACGCTTGCGGCATCAAGAAGGTTGTCATGATGACCGGCGATAACCGCAAGACCGCCGAAGCCGTTGCGGCAGAGGTCGGCGTGGACGAGTTCTACGCCGAAGTGCTGCCGGAGGATAAGGCGAACTTTATCCTCCGCGAAAAAGAAATGGGCCACACCGTTATCATGGTCGGCGACGGCGTGAACGATTCTCCGGCGCTGTCCGAAGCAAGTGTCGGCGTTGCCATCAATACCGGCGCCGCCATTGCCAGAGAGATCGCGGACATCACCGTTGCAGCAGGCGATCTCTATGAGCTCGTCACCCTGCGTCAGCTCAGCACTGCGCTCATGGCGCGCATCCACCGCAACTACCGTTTCATCGTCGGTTTCAACCTCATGCTTATCCTACTCGGCGTAGGCGGAATCATCCAGCCGACTACCTCCGCACTCCTGCACAATATGTCCACACTCGGCATCAGCCTCAAAAGCATGACAGATCTTCTGCCGGAAAAAGCAGAGGAAGAGTAAGAAAAGAAGCTTCCCGTAACGGTGATCAAAAATTTTCGCCAGCCTTTTTCAAAAGACTGCGGGTACTTAGGGCAGCGCCCTAAGTTGCTTTCATCAGAAAGCGAAATCTCTTTGCCTACATAAAATTAGGAAGGTTGATTTGAATGTCCGGGGGACATTCAAATCGTAGGGAACCCAGTTGCGTGGGTTCCTGCAAGGGCGGTCATTGACCGCCCTTTTTTACATCCAAACCCGCGCTTTGCCGCGCCGCTCTGCAGTGCCCTTTCACGCTTTATTGCGCAATGGGTAAAAGGGTACAAAAAGAAATTTAAAATAAAGCGCATTTACTACTCGACAAGACGCCAACTTCGGTGTATACTGGTAGGGTGCTTGCGGCAGGAACCGCAAAAACAAACACAATATCTTGTGGTTACGCATAAATATTCAATATAAAGAAAATTATGGAAACTGATTATGAAAACCAAAGGGGCTGGAAACATGCAGCTCCCGCGGGCGGTATGAAGGAGCGGTAAGAAACATGAAGATCATTAAGAGAAACGGCTCGGAAGCAGCGTTCGATATCACTAAGATTATCGTCGCTGTCTCCAAGGCAAATAAAGAGATCGACGAGCGTCAGAGACTTACGAACGAACAAATTCGCACAATCGCTGCAAATGTCGAAGGAGCGTGCGTCGCCATGGGGCGTGCAGCGTCCGTGGAAGAAGTACAGGACCTCGTAGAAAAGCAGATCATGGGGCAAGGTGCGTTCGATGTCGCTAAGGAGTATATCTGTTACCGGTATACGCGTTCGCTTGCGCGCCGCGCCAATACCACCGATAACCAGATTCTCAGCCTTATCGAGTGCAACAACGAGGAAGTTAAGCAGGAAAACGCGAATAAAAATCCAACCGTAAACAGCGTCCAGCGCGATTACATGGCCGGCGAGGTCTCCAAAGACATCGCGCGCCGCATTTTGCTTCCGCGCGAAATCGTCGAAGCACACGAGCAGGGCATCATCCATTTCCATGATATGGACTATTTCGCGCAGCACATGCACAACTGCGACCTCGTAAACCTCGAAGACATGCTGCAAAACGGCACGGTCATCACCGGCACGCTCATTGAAAAGCCGCACAGCTTCTCCACCGCCTGCAACATCGCCACGCAAATCGTCGCGCAGGTTGCAAGTAACCAGTACGGCGGCCAGAGCATCAGCCTCGCACACCTCGCGCCGTTCGTGCAGATCTCCCGCGAGAAAATCCGCCGTGAGGTCGAAGTCGAGATCGGCGAGCTTGGCGTTTCCCCGGATGAGGCCCAAATCTCCAAAATGGTGGAGCGCCGTCTGCGTGAGGAGATCAAGCGCGGCGTGCAGACCATCCAGTATCAGGTCGTGACTTTGATGACGACGAACGGTCAGGCGCCGTTCATCACCGTGTTTATGTATCTGAACGAGGCGAAAAACGAGCGCGAAAAGCGCGACCTCGCCATGATTATCGAGGAAGTGCTGCTCCAGCGCTATGAGGGCGTCAAAAACGAAAAGGGCGTGTGGGTTACCCCGGCATTCCCGAAGCTCATTTATGTTTTGCAGGAGGATAACATTACCCCCGGCAGCGAATACTATTATCTCACCGAGCTTGCCGCAAAGTGCACCGCAAAGCGCATGGTGCCGGACTATATCTCCGAAAAGAAGATGAAAGAGCTCAAAGAAGGCAACTGCTTCCCGGTCATGGGTTGCCGCAGCGCGTTAAGCCCGTGGAAGGATGAAAACGGCAACTATAAGTTCTACGGCCGCTTCAATCAGGGCGTCGTTACACTGAATCTTGTCGATGTCGCGCTCAGCTCCGGCGGCGATATGGAAAAATTCTGGAAGGTCTTCGATGAGCGCCTCGACCTGTGCTACCGCGCACTCATGTGCCGCCACAACCGCTTGAAGGGCACATTGTCCGACGCCGCGCCAATCCTCTGGCAGTACGGCGCAATCTCCCGCCTCAAAAAAGGCGAGCCCATCGATGCGCTTCTCTACGGCGGCTATTCCACCATTTCGCTCGGCTATGCCGGTCTGTGCGAGTGCGTGCGCTACATGACGGGCAAATCCCACACGGACCCCAGCGCAACGCCGTTTGCGCTCGCTGTCATGAAGTACATGAACGCTGCGTGCGAAAAATGGAAGGCAGAGACCACCATCGGCTTCGGTCTGTACGGCACGCCGCTCGAGAGCACCACGTACAAGTTCGCAAAGTGTCTCCAGCGCCGCTTCGGCATCATCCCGGGCGTCACGGATAAGCCGTATATCACAAACAGCTACCACGTCCACGTCACCGAGCATATCGATGCGTTTGAAAAGCTCCGCTTCGAGTCGCAGTTCCAGGCGCTTTCCACCGGCGGTGCAATCAGCTATGTCGAGGTCCCGAATATGCAGAATAACCTCGAGGCCGTCCTGCAGATCATCCGCTATATCTACGATAACATCATGTACGCCGAGCTTAACACCAAGAGCGATTATTGCCAGAAGTGCGGCTACGACGGTGAGATTCAGATCGTCGAGGATGACGGCAAGCTCGTCTGGGAGTGCCCGAACTGCGGCAACCGCGACCAGGATACCATGAACGTCGCCCGCCGCACCTGCGGTTACATCGGCACCCAGTTCTGGAATCAGGGCCGTACCGCCGAAATCAAAGAGCGTGTGCTGCACTTGTAATTGAATCAAAATCAAGAATAAACAGTACCGCACAGGGCAGGCGCTTTGTGCGGTATTTCATGAATAGAGGAAACCATCATGAATTACGGTGAGATCAAAAAAACCGACATCGCAAACGGCATCGGCGTGCGCGTCACGCTGTTCGTCTCCGGCTGCACGCGCCACTGCAAAAACTGCTTCAACGCCGAAACGTGGGATTTCAACTACGGCAAGCCGTTTACAAAAGAAACGGAAGACGAGGTGCTCGCAGCCCTTGCACCCGGTTTCATCAACGGTTTAACTTTGCTCGGCGGCGAGCCCATGGAGCCGCAGAATCAACGCGCTTTGGTGCCGTTTCTGCACCGCGTTCGCAAGCTATACCCCGAAAAGGACATCTGGTGCTATTCCGGTTCCACCTTGGAGACCGATATGCTGAAAGACGGCGGCCGCAACCGCTGCGAGGTCACGGACGAATTCCTGTCCCTGCTCGACGTGCTCGTCGACGGCGCATTCGTCGATGAACTCAAAGACATTTCCCTGCGCTTTCGCGGCTCGTCGAACCAGCGCATCATCGATATGAACGAGACCCGCGAAACAGGGAAAGTTACCCTCTGGAACGCGAAACCGTAAAAAGTAAACGAAAACGCCGCTCGACTGCTGTGTTTCAAACAGTGCCGAGCGGCATTTTTTATTTTTCTACACGCGCAGCAACGCAGGAATTCAAAATAAGTTAGAAATCGCTAACTTTTTCTCTTGACATTTTATATTGCCAAGGTATATAATCAAGATACCCCCAAAGGGTATATAAGAGTCTTCTCTTACAAGAACTATTTTCACAAAAGGAAGCGGTTTCAATGCGTACATATATTTTGAATGCGATCGGCACGGACATCAGCCCTGCTACGATCATCATCTGTGTGGTGATTGCGGCTATTTGTATTTTTGCGGTCATCAGCTATCGCAAAAAATTGAAGAACGGCTGCTGCGGCGGTGGCGGCGATGAAGTGAAGCACGTCAAGCCGCAGGATACGAACGTGAACGACTACGACCACGTTTACCGCATGGACATCGAGGGCATGCACTGCAAAAACTGCGCCATGCGCATTGAAAACGCGTTCAACGAGCAGCCGGACTGCATGGCAAAGGTCGACCTTGCCGGAAAATTCGCTCGTATCTACACAAAGAAGCCCGTCGAAGAAGTCGTTTTGAAGCAGACCGTCTGGCGCGCCGGCTACGAGCCGAAAACCGTCACCGTCGAAAAATAAGACGGAATTGAAATTCAAAGAAAAGCGTGGTATACTCTAAGAAATCCGTGAATTTATAAAGAAAGTGATGATAGAGTATGAAAAAAATCGCCAGCTTTTCCATCAATCATGATAAGCTCAAAAAAGGCATGTACGTTTCCCGCATCGACGGCGACGTTGTAACCTACGACCTGCGCATGAAGGTGCCGAACGCCGGAGATTACCTCTCAAACGGCGCGCTTCACACGTTCGAGCATCTTTTCGCCACGTATGCGCGCAACTCCGCGTTGTCCAACTCCGTCATCTACGTCGGCCCCATGGGCTGCCGCACGGGCTTCTATTTCCTCCTGCGCGACAACGTGAGCCGCCTAGATGCCCTGCATCTCGTGCAGGAATCCTTCGCGTTCATCCGCGATTTTGAGGGCGAGATTCCCGGCAGCCGCCGCGAAGAGTGCGGCAACTACAAAGAGCACGATCTCAAGGGCGCCAAAGAAACTGCCGTCGATATGCTCGAGGTCCTCAAGGACTGGACGCCGGAGAAAATGGAATACGAAGCGTAAGTCAAGCTAAGATTAACACCCAAAGCACCGTTTTGAGCCAAAAGCCAAGCGGTGCTTTTTACTTTAAATGCAGGTCAAAAATCCGGGCAGAATATTTTTGAAAAAAGCTAAAATAAGAGTTGACAATATACCCTATATGGGTATATAATCAAGATACCCCAAGAGGGTATATAAAGCGAAATCGGAAAGGAGAATTCCGTTGGAACATACAGAAGAAAAAGAGCTGCACGCTTGCTGCAAAAGCAATGCAACCGATACGGAAGCGTGCACAGACTGCACCGAAGAAAAAACCGAAGAGAAGTGCTGCGGCTGTCATAAAACAAAGCACCGCTCCGATGAGGAGTACAAAAAACTCATCCACAGATTAAACCGCATCGAAGGGCAGATCCGCGGCATTCGCGGTATGGTGGAGAAAAGCGCCTACTGCCCGGACATCCTCGTACAGGTCGCGGCAGCCAACGCGGCGCTCAACGCATTTACGAAAGAGCTGCTCGCAAACCACATCAAGACTTGTGTTGCAAACGACATCCGCGCAGGAAACGACGAAGTCATCGATGAGCTTGTCACTACGCTGCAAAAGCTGATGCGATAATTTTCGGCGTATTTTTATGAAAGGAAGGGAAGAAAATGGAACAGTATAACGTCACGGGTATGAGCTGCGCGGCGTGCAGCACCCGTGTGGAAAAAGCGGTCAGCAAGGTGCCGGGCGTTACGTCCTGCTCGGTCAGCCTGCTCACGAACTCCATGGGCATTGAGGGCACGGCTTCGCCGGAAAGCATCATCAAGGCCGTGGAAGATGCCGGTTACGGCGCGTCCAAAAAAGGCGCGGCGCAGAATAGCACAAGCCCCAACGCTGCTGCAGAAGATGCCCTGAAAGACCGCGAAACTCCAAAGCTCAAAAAGCGCCTCATCGCGTCCGTCGGCTTTTTGGCTGTCCTCATGTACATCTCCATGGGGCATATGATGTGGGGCTGGCCGCTGCCGAATTTTCTCAAAGACAACCACATCGCGATGGGCCTCATCCAGTTGCTCCTCACCGTCATCATCATGGTCATCAACCAGAAGTTCTTCATCAGCGGCTTTAAAGGGCTCATCCACCGCGCACCGAATATGGATACCCTTGTGGCGCTCGGCTCGGGCGCGTCGTTCCTGTACAGCACCTACGCGCTGTTCGCCATGACAGATGCCCAGATGCGCGGCGATATGGCCGCCGTCATGGGCTACATGCACGAGTTCTACTTCGAGTCTGCCGCCATGATCTTAACGCTCATCACGGTCGGTAAAATGCTGGAAGCGCGCTCCAAAGGCCGCACGACCGATGCCTTAAAGGGTCTCATGAACCTCGCGCCGAAAACCGCCGTGCTCGTGCGGAGCGGTCAAGAGGTCACCGTGCCCGTTTCCGAGGTTCGCCGCGGCGATGTGTTTGTCGTGCGCCCCGGTGAGAATATCCCCGTAGACGGCATCGTCCTGGAAGGCGCCAGCGCCGTCAATGAATCCGCCCTCACCGGCGAGAGCATTCCGGTCGATAAGGCCGTGGGCGATGCTGTTTCCGCCGCAACCGTGAACCAGTCCGGCTTCCTGCGCTGCGAAGCAACGCGCGTCGGAGAAGATACCACGCTTTCCCAGATTATCCGCATGGTCAGTGATGCCGCTGCCACGAAAGCGCCGATTGCGAAGATCGCCGATAAGGTTTCCGGCGTGTTCGTCCCGACCGTCATCTGCATCGCTGTTGTTACGTTCATCGTCTGGATGCTCGTTGGGCAGACGTTCGGCTACGCGCTCGCGCGCGGCATTTCCGTGCTCGTCATCAGCTGCCCGTGTGCACTTGGCCTCGCGACGCCGGTCGCCATCATGGTCGGCAGCGGCATGGGCGCGAAAAACGGCATCCTGTTCAAAACCGCCGTTTCGCTCGAAAAAGCCGGCAAGGTGCAGATCGTCGCGCTCGATAAAACCGGCACCATCACAAGCGGCGAGCCCCGCGCCACGGATATTTTACCCGCCCCGGGCATCACCGAAAAAAATCTTCTCGAAGCCGCAAGTGCGCTCGAGAAAAAGAGCGAGCACCCGCTCGCCAAAGCCATCATGGCGCGCGCTGAGGAGATCGGCGTGCAGGCAAAAGAAGTCACAGACTTCATGGCAAAGCCCGGCAATGGCCTCACCGCTGCCCTGAACGGCGAAGTTCTCGCAGGCGGCAACCTGAAGTTCATCTCCACGCAGGCAGATGTCCCCGCAGATTTTAAAGAAAAGGCCGAAGCCCTCGCGCAGTCCGGCAAAACCCCGCTGTATTTCAGCAGGGGCGGTAAGCTTATTGGCGTTATCGCCGTAGCGGATGTCATCAAGGAAGACAGCCCGCAGGCCATCCGCGAATTGCAGAACATGGGCATTCACGTCGTCATGCTCACCGGTGATAACGCCCGCACCGCAGAGGCCATCGGCCGACAGGCAGGCGTTAATGAAGTCATCGCAGGCGTCCTGCCGGACGGCAAGGAAAACGTCATCCGCAAGCTCAGAGAGCAGGGCGAAGTCATGATGGTCGGCGACGGCATCAACGATGCGCCCGCGCTTACCAGAGCCGATATCGGTGTCGCCATCGGCGCCGGTACGGATATCGCCATCGACGCCGCAGATGTCGTGCTCATGAAGAGCCGCCTGTCCGATGTTCCTGCAGGCATCCGTTTAAGCCGCGCCACACTGCGCAATATCCACGAAAACCTGTTCTGGGCGTTCATTTATAACATCATCGGCATCCCGCTCGCGGCAGGCGTGTTCATTAACCTGCTCGGCTGGCAGCTGAACCCCATGTTCGGCGCGGCAGCCATGAGCCTTTCAAGCTTTTGCGTCGTCACAAACGCGCTTCGTCTGAATTTATTTAATATCCGCAGCACGAAGCACGATAAAAAAATAAAATCGGCAAAACCCGCCGAAATGAAAACCATCGAGGTAAAGGAGACTAAAACCATGGAAAAAACAATTAAGATTAACGGCATGATGTGCCCGCATTGCGAAGCCACTGTTAAAAAGTGTCTGGAGGCGTTCCCGCAGGTCACATCTGCAGAAGTCAGCCACGAAAAGGGCACGGCGGTCATTCAGCTCAATGCTGAAATTTCCGATGCCGAGCTCAAGAAAGCCATCGAAGATAAGGGCTACGAGGTCGTAGGCTGAGTTCGATAAAGCTTGACACAAATTTAATCTGTGTTACAATAAAAGCACTGCCTGTGTTGAGGGCAGTGCTTTTGCATTTTACAATTTGTTCACAGCAAATTGGCTTTTTAGAAAGAATAACGGCGTAAAATTAACATAAAGTTGTCGAATCTCACAGAGAAGCGACGCAAAAGTTATGCTCAAGCTTTTTCAAAAACCACACAGCCAAAGAATACTAAAGAAGAGATGAGGAAATCACATGGCACGAGAGCGGTATCTGCTGGACGATACGGAAGACACCATTCATGAAAACGAAATCAAGCCGCAGACCGCGGCGGATAAACGCAAAAACTGGTGGGATTATCACAAGGTGCACGTCCTGCTCGTCGCGCTCGCCATAGCCGTCGTCGGCTATTTCATATATTCGGTCACATCCAAAACGGAACCCGATTATACCATCACTGTCTTGACGCAGTATACCGTGCCGAGCGACCTGCAAACCGATATTCAGGAGCTTTTCGAGAAATATGCAGACGACCGCAACGGTGACGGCGAAACATACGTCGCCATGAATTTCTGCCGCTTTAATACAAGCGGCACCTCGGAGTTTGAAACATCAGAGCTGCAGGCCTCGTTCGTCAAGTTCGCGACCGATGCCTCCGCCGGTGACAGCATGATTTTCGCTTACGACGACGCAAGCTATAAATACCTCGATCAGGACGATTTAGAAGGCTTCTTTGGCCCCGTAGACGGCACCGATAACGACTATTACCTCTGGAAGGATATTCCGGCGCTGAACAACTTAGAGCTCAACCACTATAACGAGGAGGGCGCAACGAAAGAAAGCGTGCTTTCCGTCCTCGGTGAGCTCAAGGTCGCCGTCCGTACAGAAGACGGCGCCGCGTTCAAAAAGCAGGAAAAGATCGATTACCGCAATGACAGCGTCAAGCTGTACGAGCGTCTTTTGAACGACACACCCGCAAATACCGAAAATTAAGTGAGAGAGCTGCACATTTTTACGCGCAGCTCTCTTTTTTCTTTGACAGAACCACACAGACGGACTATAATAAGCACATAGTATACCATGTCGGTATACATCATCCGAATTCACGAAAAAGGATGGGATAAAAATGAAACTGAAACAACTTTTAACCGCCATCAAGTATCGCGCGGAGCAGGTGCCGGACGTCGACATCACCGACCTTGTGTACGATTCCCGCAAGGCTGTACCGGGCTGCGCGTTCGTCTGCCTGCGCGGTGCGAATGCAGATGGCCATAAGTACGCGAAAACGGCAGCGGAAAAAGGTGCCGCCGTCATCATCGCAGAGGAGCCCGTGGAAGCGCCCGTGCCGGTCATTTTAACGGATAACACCCGCCTTGCCCTCGCATATTTGAGCGCCGAGTTCTTCGGCCACCCCGCAGAGCAGATGCACGTCATCGGCATCACGGGTACCAAGGGCAAAACGACCACCGCGTTCATGATGCGCTCCATTCTGGAGGCCGCAGGCCATAAAACCGGCGTCATCGGCACCATCGGCGTACTGTACGGCGATACCCTCGTTCAAACCGATAACACCACACCCGAAAACTACGAGGTGCAGAAGTTCATGCGCCAAATGGTCGACGCCGGCTGCGAATACTGCGTTATGGAGGTCTCGTCCATCGGTCTTAAAGATCACCGCGTTGCAGGCTTCACGTTTGAGCTCGGCCTCTTCACGAATTTCTCCGAGGATCACATCGGCGGCGCAGAGCATAAAGATATGGCAGAGTACATGGCGTGCAAAAGCATGCTGTTCCGCATGTGCCGCACCGGCATCATCAATATCGATGACCCGAATTATACCGACATCATCAAAAATCATACGTGCAATATTGTTACCTATGGCTACGATAAATCGGCCGATTTTGTTGCGCATGGGGAAGAACTCGTTACAACACCGGGTTTTCTCGGCGTGCGCTTCTCCGTCACAGGCAAGCTGAATTTTACCGCGGATGTCGCCATCCCCGGCAAGTTCAACGTCTATAACGCCCTGTGCGCTATCACGGCGTGCAGCGTTTTGAATATCCCCGTCACTGCCATGCAGCAGGGGCTTAAAACCGTCAAGGTCAAGGGTCGCGTGGAGCCCGTGCCGATGCCCGGCGATTTCACCCTGCTCATCGATTATGCGCACAACGCCGTCAGCATGCAGAGCATTTTGACAACGCTGCGCGCCTATCACCCGAAGCGCCTCATCTGCATGTTCGGCGCAGGCGGCAATCGGCCCAAGGTGCGCCGTTTCGAGATGGGCGAGGTCAGCGGCAATTTAGCCGATCTCTCCGTCATCACGGCAGATAACTCCCGTTACGAAAATGTGCTCGATATTTTAGCGGACATCAAGGTCGGCCTTGCAAAGACCGACGGAAAATACATTGAAATTCCCGACCGCCGCGAAGCCATCCGCTGGTGCATTGAAAACGCACAACCCGGCGACATTATTGTCCTCGCAGGCAAGGGTCACGAAGATTATCAGGAGATCGAGGGTAAAAAATACCCGTTTGACGAGCGTGTCGTCATTCGGGAAATCCTTGATTCCATGAAATAAAGCTCATAAATTACTTTCGGGAAAGGACTTGTGCAGAAATGAATAAGGAAATCACACTGGAACAGCTCGCTTCTTATGAGACCGCGTTCGACGGTGACCGCGCGAACCGTATCGCCATGGATGCTGTCACGAAGAATGGGGTCAACAACGCCGCCATGCGCTTTGAGAACGCCCGCGAAATGCGCCATACGTTCAACATTTCTTTGGAGCAGGGCGACATCACGAATCAGAAGCAGAGCGGCCGCTGCTGGATGTTCGCGGCGCTCAACACCATGCGCTTTCGCATCATCAAAAAGCTCGGCGTCAAAACGTTTGAGCTCTCTCAGAATTACGCGCTGTTCTTCGATAAGCTTGAAAAGAGCAACTATTTCCTCGAGAGCATCTTAGAGACGCTCAACGAGCCCACCGCAGGCCGCCTTGTTACATATTTGCTTTCCGGTCCGCTCGGCGACGGCGGTCAGTGGGATATGTTCGCAAACCTCGTAGAGAAGTACGGCGTCGTGCCGAAGGAAGTCATGCCGGAAACCGCCGCATCTTCCTCCACGCGTGAGATCATCGGCTACCTCACCGAAAAGCTGCGTGAGTTTGCCTACACGCTGCGTACCGCGTATCAGAACGGCGCTTCCATGGAAGAGCTCCGTGCAAAGAAGGACGACATGATGCAGACCATCTATAACATGCTGTGCATCAGCCTCGGCAAGCCGCCTGTGAAGTTCGATTTCGAGGTCAAGACCCCGAACGGCTTCGTGCGCGACCTCGGCATCACTCCGCAGTCGTTCTTCAAAAAGTACGTCGATATGGATCTTTCCCAGTACATCAGCCTCATCAATGCGCCGACGTCCGATAAGCCCTACGGCAAGACCTACACCGTCGCGTTCCTCGGTAACGTCGCAGAGGGCCGACCCGTCAAGTACCTCAACCTGCCCATTGAAGACCTGAAAGCGGCAGCCATCGCCCAGATGAAGGACGGCCTGCCGGTTTGGTTCGGCTGCGATGTCGGCAAGCGCAGCGTTCGCGACGGCGGCGTTATGGATTTGAACGCTCTTGACCTCGAAACGCTTTTTAATACCGAGTTCACCATGGATAAAGCTCAGCGCCTCGATTACGGCCAGAGCCTCATGACGCACGCCATGGTCTTCCAGGGCGTCAATATCGACGATAACGGTAAGCCGAACCGCTGGAGAGTCGAAAACAGCTGGGGCAAGGATGCCGGTGTAGACGGCTACTACATCATGAGCGACGCTTGGTTCGACGAGTATATGTATCAGGTCGTCGTCGATAAAAAGTACCTCACAGAAGAACAGCGCAAAGCGCTTGAGCAAGAGCCGATCACGCTCCAGCCGTGGGATCCGATGGGCTCCCTCGCTTCGGTGCGCTAAACGAAAGGAAACTACTGCATTTATGAATTTAAAGGTATCTGAGATCGCCGAAATGTGCGGCGGCAGGCTCGTCGGCAGCGGCGAAAATACCGTCACGTCGTTTTATACCGACAGCCGCGAGACGACGCCCGGCAAAATGTTCGTGCCCATCCGCGGCGAAAACACCGATGCACACCGCTTTATCCCGCAGGTCTTCGCATCGGGCGCGGCAGCGACTTTTTCCGAAGAGCCGCTCAATGCCCCCGCAGGCGATGTTGTCTACGTTGAAAACACCCGCGCGGCACTGCAAAAGGTCGCGGAACGCTATCGCGAGCGCTTCAATATCCCGGTTATCGGCATCACGGGCAGCGTAGGCAAGACCACTACAAAGGAAATGGTCGCTTTAGCTGTTTCCGCCGGCCTCAAAACGATGAAAACCGCCGGCAACGCGAACAGCCAGATCGGCCTGCCCATGACCGTTCTGCGCATCACGCCGGAGGACGAAGCCGCCATTGTCGAAATGGGCGTCAGCATGCCCGGCGAGATGGCGCGCATCGCAAAAGTCGCAAAGCCGAACATCGCCGTCATGACGAATATCGGCGTGTCGCACATCGAGTTCATGAAAACACGCGAGAACATCATGAAAGAGAAGTTCGGCATCACGGATTACCTGCCAAACGGCGGCAAGGTGTTCGTAAACGGCGATGACGACCTGCTTTCCACATTAAAAAGCACCCCGGAAAAGCAGATCGTGCGCTTCGGTCTCGGTGAAAATTGCGACTGGCGCGCCGTAGAGCTTGAGGCCGATACGGAGGGAACAAGGTTTATCTGTGTGCACGACGGTAAACGCGTAGAAATGTACGTCCCCGCTGCCGGCGAGCACAACGTGCGCAACGCCCTTGCCGCCGTCGCGGTCGCTGTGGAAGTCGGCGTTCCGGAGGAAAAAGCCGTCGCGGCCATCCGCACTTATGCACCGCCCGCCATGCGCCAGCAGATTAAAGAAGCGCATGGCATCACGCTGATCGACGATACCTATAACGCCAGCCCCGATTCCATGCGTGCCGCTTTGAAAATTCTCGGCGGCCTGAAAGCGACCGGCAAAAAGTACGCCGTACTTGCCGATATGCTGGAGCTCGGCGATTACGCAGAGCGCGGCCACTATGAAACCGGCGCGTTTGCGGCGGAAAACGGCACCGATGTCCTTATCGGCGTCGGCCCGCTCGCAAAGCACATCGTCGAGGGCTTTAAAAATCATGAGAACAGCGTGTGGTTCGCCTCGAATGCGGAAGCCATCGCATATCTGAAAGACTGTCTGCATCCCGGTGATGCCGTGCTGTGCAAAGGTTCCCGCGGCATGCACATGGATGAAATCATCCATGCCCTTTCGGAATAAGCCCGTATACTAGAATATATTTAATATATATCACAATATAAAGACAAAAACCGGCAAGTTCCTTTTCACTTGCCGGTTTTTTGTAAAACGGAGGAAGGTTGTATGAAAACAAGATTACTGCGCCCGGAAGAAAACTGGAAATCAAATCTCACCATGGCTGTCGCCTTTGAGGGAGATTACGACCTCGAAAAAGCCAAAGAAAGCGCCGCTCGTGAGCGCACCGAAGAAGAAAAGAGGGAAGACGCCCGCAACCGCTGCTTCGGCACATTTTTAGACGACGATGAGACCATCTGCGGTGTTGTGAACAGCCGCGAGTACCTCTGCCGCTTCGACGGCGGCACGTATAAGCTCGGCGGTGTAGGCGGTGTTTCTACATTGCCGCAGTACCGCCGCGGCGGCGTTATCCGCGCTTGCATGACGGCCTCTCTCAAAGACATGTACGCAAACGATTTCACGTTCGCTTTTTTGTATCCGTTCAGCATGCAGTATTACCGCAAGTTCGGCTTTGAAGCCGGTGCGCCGGAATACCGCTGGTCGGTGCCGTTCACAGCGATGAAGCCGCAGGATGTCGGCGGGCACGTCGAGCAGATCTTCCCCGGCGGCGATTTCACCCCGCTTCTCACCGTCTATAACGCGTTCTATGCAGACCATAACCTCTCCGCCGTCCGCGAAACGTATGATAAAGGTCTCAAAAAAGCGAACCTCTGGAACGATAAGCGCTACATATTTGTCTGGTACAATAACGAAAATCAGCCGCGCGGCCTGATGATTACCCATAAAATCGAAGAAGACGGCGTCACATATCTTGACTGCACCCACACGTTCCAAAGCCCCGGCGGTTTCCTCGCGTGCGATGCCGAAGCGTTCAATGGCTTGCTGTTCTTCGCAAAATCCGCTTTCTCGTCGGATTACGAGAAGCTCCGTTTCACCGTCCCGTCCGATATGCACTTAGAGCAGTTCATCGGCGAAAACACGCGCACGTTCTGCTCCGTGTTCCCAAACGGCATGCTGCGCGTTGTCAACGTCGAGCGTGTTTTAGAAAACTGTGCTTGCCGCGGCACAGGGGAGATCACCCTCCGTATCGAAGACGATATCATCACGGAAAATAACGGCACATGGCGCCTGCACTTTGCTCCCGGCGAGCAAAATAAAGTCGAAAAAACCGACGCCGTACCAGACCTCATCCTCAACATCCGCGCCTTTTCTGCCCTCATCACCGGCGCCCGCGCCGCCGCCGATATCCCCTGGATGCCTGACGTCCGCCTCCTCCGCCAAGCTCCTGCCATCCCCAACGTTTTCTACCCCAAAAAGTGCTCCCTGATGGATCTGTTCTAAATTTTTTGCACCTCGCTGAGAACTAAAGGACTATGAAATATGCTGTTTAAACAAAAAATGTCGGAATTTTTAAATTTATTGACGGAGAGGTCGGAAATTCCCGATTCGATTGACAAGCAAAAAGCGAGATGCTATTATTACAATACTATACCTATATACATTACAAAATGAGGTGTGTGAAACATAAATGAACAATAGAAAATTCGCTCTTTCTATGGTCATGAAATTCGCAATCTTTGCGTTGATATTCGGCTTTTTTGCCATGGTTTTGTTCCAATATTACGGTCCAAGACTTTTCCGTAGAGCAGACAGCATCGGATATGCGGTCACATTGATTCTCTATGCCATCGTATATGTAGCGCTCGGCAATCTTTTCCGTGCGTTTAAAATTACAGATTATTCCATTGCAGAAACTATTTTTTCGCAGTTTCTGTCCTTTGGTATGGCGGATCTGCTTCTCTATGGCGAATTCTGCATGATTCGCCATAATTATGTGAATATCGTGCCGGGCATAATGACGGTCGGCTGTCAGCTTTTGGCAGCCGTTTGCTGGGCTCTGATTGGCAAGCGTTTTACCATTGCTTTCGGCAAACCGGAAAAGACCCTCGTCATCTCCGGCGCGGACGATGCTGATGAGTTCCTGCAAAAGTTCGGTAAGATCAAGCACATTTTTTCAATAGAAAAGGTAGTCTCCGCGGATATTCTCAAAAGCGATTGGAAAAAAGAAGTGGATCCGTACCGCGCTATCATTTTCTACGAAGTCTCGTCCAGAAAGCGCGCGGAGGTCATTTGGTACTGCATGCAGAGCCGCAAGAGCCTCTATGTCACGCCGCAGCTTGGTGAAATCACCATGGAAGGCTTTGGAGCGCGCCATCTGATCGATACGCCCATGATGAAATATGAATACCGCAGCGAGCGCTTCTGGTATAACCTTGCTAAGCGTATAGGGGATATCCTGCTTTCTCTGATCGCGTTGATTATACTGTCGCCGTTGCTTCTTTTAACGGCACTGCTGATCAAAATCGAAGACCGAGGTCCTGTTTTCTTCCGGCAAAAGCGCTGCACCAAAAACGGAAAAGTGTTTGAAATTCTCAAGTTCCGCAGTATGATCGTAGATGCGGAAAAAGGCGGCGAGACCATTCCCTGCCGTACGGGCGATCCCCGCATCACACATGTCGGCCGCGTCATCCGTAAATTACGTATCGATGAATTCCCGCAGATCATCAACGTCTTAAAAGGCGATATGTCTATTGTCGGCCCACGTCCCGAAAGAGTCGAGCATGTAGAGGCCTATACAAAAGAAATACCGGAATTTTCTTACCGACTGCGCGTCAAAGGCGGCTTGACCGGCTATGCTCAAATTTACGGAAAATACAACACGAGCCCCTACGATAAACTGCGGCTAGACCTTCAGTATATCGAAAAACAGTCGCTTCTTATGGATTTAAAGCTAATTCTTCTGACCGTAAAAATCATGTTCGTCCCCGAATCCACAGAAGGCTTCACGCAAAAACGATCTGAGCAGATCACGGAAGAAGCGAAGTCTAAACGATAATCATGGATTTAGTGTGTTCCGAAAAATTCTAATTCGTTTCTCACAATGGTATATGCGGACTATTGTGTATTTCACCAGTTGACAAACCACCGCGCATAAAATATAATATAAAAGCTATTACCCATATGCTTCTAATATTTTAGATATATACTTTGTTTTCGGCTCAAAAATCAAATACGCATAGCAGTCGAGAGGCGAAATCTGTCGTGTATAGCATAATAATTGCTTTTTAGGAGGATTATGAATGGTTTCAGAAACCAAACAGTCTAAGCGAAAACTTGAGCACTGGATGGGTGTTTCGGTACTTTTGGCGGTGTATGATGTAGTGGCCGCGAACATTTCCTATCTTTTTGCTCTGTTGCTTAGATTTGATTTTGTTTATTCCAATATTCCGCAGCGCTATATCGAAGCCTATCTGCATTTTGCGCCGATTTATTCGGTTGTTGTAGTTGGTGTGTTCATTGCTTGTCGGCTGTATAACAGCATCTGGCGTTTTGCCGGTGTTCGCGAGTTGACTAAAACTTTTATTGCGAATGTAATTGTTGTATTTTTCCATGTTATCGTGATAACACTGTTTTATACCCGCATGCCGATTTCATACTACGTCGTTGGCTCGGGCGTACAGCTTATTTTGACATTGGCGATCCGCTTTGCGTATCGATACCTTTTGCAACTGATCGCACAGAATAACCGTGAAAAAGCAAAACACAATGTTATGATCATCGGCGCCGGTGCTGCCGGTCAAATGGTCACAAAGGAATTATTGCTTTCCAACCGTATCAACGCAAAACCGGTCTGCATTATTGATGATAATTCAAATAAATGGAATCGTTATATTGATGGCGTACCGGTCGTCGGCGGCAGGGAGTATATCCTGACGGCGATTCATGAATATGATGTTGACCAGATATTTTTTGCTATCCCAACGGCGAAACCTGAAGAAAAACGAGATATTTTGAATATTTGTCAGGAAAGCAAATGTGAGATCAAAAGCCTGCCAGGCGTTTATCAGCTGGCAAACGGCGAAGTGCTGATGAGCAAAATGCACCCGGTCGAGCTGGAAGATCTTCTGGGCCGCGAACCGATCAAGGTCGATATGGAAGACGTTTTTCAGCAGATCAGGGGTCGCAGAATCTTAGTTACAGGCGGTGGCGGCTCTATTGGCAGCGAACTTTGCCGTCAAATCGCAGCACATAAGCCGGAGATGCTTATCATCTTTGATGTCTATGAGAATAACGCCTATTCGATTGAGCAGGAGCTCAAACGTAAATACGGCGATAGATTGAATTTACACACTTTGATCGGTTCCGTGCGCGATACACGCAGGATTGAGCAGGTGTTTGAAACATATCGTCCTGATATCGTTTACCATGCTGCAGCGCATAAGCATGTGCCGCTGATGGAAACAAGCCCGAATGAAGCGATTAAAAATAATGTGATCGGTACATACAAAACAGCTTGCGCTGCGTTAAAATACGGAGCGAAGAAGTTTGTTTTGATCAGTACCGATAAAGCCGTAAACCCCACCAATATCATGGGTGCAAGTAAGCGCCTGTGCGAAATGGTTATCCAGAGCATGGATGTTATCAGCCGCTGTGGCAGGCAGGATCTGCTGCCTGTGCTGTTTGCGCATGGGGAAGACGGCATCGAGCAACAGCTTGAGCATCTCAGAAGATCTGCAGAAAAGGCAGACCGTGAGCAGCTTAAAGTCGAATCGGTCAAAAGCAAAAACAGAACGGATACACAGTTTGTCGCTGTACGTTTTGGCAATGTGCTCGGCAGTAACGGTTCCGTTATCCCGCTCTTTAAAAAGCAGATTGAAGCCGGCGGTCCGGTTACAGTCACGCACCCGGATATCATCCGTTACTTTATGACGATCCCGGAAGCTGTAAGTCTTGTGCTGCTTGCAGGCACATATGCATGGGGCGGCGAGATATTCGTTCTGGATATGGGCGACCCGGTCAAAATCGATACTTTAGCCCGCAACCTGATCCGCCTTTCCGGCTATAAACCAGATGTGGACATCAAAATCGAATATACAGGTTTGCGTCCGGGCGAGAAGCTGTTTGAAGAAAAGCTCATGGCAGAAGAGGGCTTGCTGAAGACCGATAACAAGATGATCCATATCGGCAAACCTATTCCGTTTGATCTTCTCACATTCTTAGATCAGCTCGCAGAGCTGGCACAGGCCAGCTACCATAATGACCCGCATATCGTGGAAATGGTCGAGCAGATGGTGCCTACTTTCCACCCGGTCGGTGATAAACCGCAGGGCAATACAGAACAGAAATAAGAAAACACAGTGTTGGTTGGTACAAGCCATTTCCAACGCTGTGTTTTTATATTTAAGCGCTAATTTATCCCCTCCCCACATGCACCAAATGCGCGATGCCCGGTATGCTCTCGCCCTGCTGCGAAGAGGTTGTGGACATCAGTGCGCCGGTCGCCATAAAGAGAATATTTTTCAGCTCTCCGCGATCCATGCGGTTCAAAATATGCCCGCATAATACACCGGCTGAGCATCCGCAGCCGGAGCCGCCCGCGTGCACGTCCTGTGCCTCGCGGTCAAATAAAATCAGCCCGCAGTCCTCGTGGTTGCGCAGAACGATCCCGTTTTCGCGCAGCAGTTCGTATAATAATTTTGTGCCAACCGCCCCGAGGTCGCCTGTGTAAATGCGGTCGTAGTCCTCAGGCTTTGTCGCCGTATCGTTAAAAAAATCCAGCAAAGTCTGCGCCGCAGCGGGGGCCATCGCCGCGCCCATGTTCGTCATGTCGGTCACACCAAGGTCGGTGATGCGTCCCACGGTCGCGTGCCGCACTTGAATGGCGCCGCTCATACCGAGCACCGCGCTGCCCGAAGCTGTCGCCGTCCACTGCGCAGTCGGCGCGCGCTGGCTGCCGTATTCCAGCGGCGTGCGGAATTGCCGCTCCGCCGTGCAGAAGTGGGAAGAGGTCACTGCGCAGGCGTAGTTCGCCGCGCCGCATTCCACCATGATGGAGGCCATGATGAGCGTTTGCGCCATCGTGGAGCACGCCCCGTATTGCCCAAGGAACGGAATGTCCATTCCGCGCAGACCAAACGTGCTCGAAATACACTGGTTCAGAAGATCTCCCGCAAATACCATGTTAATGTCCTGCTTTTGAAGCCCCGCCTTGCGTATCGCAAGGTTCGCGGCTTCCGTTTGCAGCATGCTTTCCGCTTTTTCCCAGCTTTCCTGATTCAAATAAGAATCGAGAAACGTCTGGTCAAAGTCGCGCGCCAGCGGGCCCGCGGCTTCTTTTTTTCCGCACACCGCCGCGTGGCCCAAAATCGCCGGGCGGCGCTCAAATAGAAGCGTGTAACGTCCGAGTCTTTTCATAAGCCCTCCTTAAAACAGCCCGATGATATACAGCACGATCCCGTACAAAACCGAAGCCGAAATGCCGAACACCAGTACCGGCCCCGCCACCGTGAACAGCTTCGCGCCGAGGCCCGTCACAAAGCCCTCGCTTTTAAATTCCAACGCAGGGGAGACCATTGAGTTCGCAAACCCCGTAATCGGAACCAACGTGCCTGCCCCGGCGTATTTCGCTATGTTGTCGTATACGCCGCAGGCTGTCAGCGCGGCGGAAATGAAAATGAGCGAGATCGAAACGCACGTCCGCGCGTCTTTTAAATCGAGCCCCAGCAGCATGAACGTGTTCGCAAGCGCCTGCCCCAGTGTGCAGATGGCCCCGCCGGATAAAAACGCAAACAGGCAGTTTTTCAGTACGGGGGAGTGCGGTGAAGCCTTCTGCACCATCGCGTCATATTGCTGCGGTGTTTTCTTTTTCATACGACCACCCTTTCTGTTTAACCGGGTTTATTGTGCGTATCGAGGTAAAAGATATTCCACATTTTTAAGATTTTAGTTGATTATCTCAAACAGAGCGTGTATAATCAGTTGCAGGTGATATTATTATGTCTAAACTCAGCATCCTGAAGCAGAAAAATAAGCGCGATGTGGATATGACGCAGGGCAGCATCTTTCGCCACCTCATCACATTCGCGTTTCCGCTTCTCATCGGCAACATTTTCCAGCAGCTCTACAACACGGTCGATACGTGGGTTGTCGGCAACTATGTCAGCAACGAGGCTTTCTCGGCGGTCGGCACGGTCGGTCCCGTTATCAACATGCTCATCGGCATATTCTTAGGGCTTTCCAGCGGCGCCGGCGTCGTCATTTCACAGTATTATGGCGCAAAGCGGTATGATAAGGTGCGCGATACTGTCCACACCTCCATCGTCATGACGCTCATTTTGGCTGTGCTCTTTACAGTCATCGGCATCGCTATGATCCCCTTCGTGCTTAATTTCATGAAGACCCCGGCAGAGGTCATGCCGGAGTCCTCCGCGTACCTCACCATCTACTTCGCGGGCGTCATCGGCCTTATGCTCTACAACATGGGCGCGGGCATTCTGCGTGCCGTGGGTGATTCCAAGCGCCCGTTCTATTTCCTCGTCGTCTCCGCCGTGCTCAACATCATTCTCGATCTCGTCTTCGTGCTGTCGCTCGGCATGGGCGTTAAGGGTGTTGCGTATGCGACTATCATCTCGCAGGGCGTCTCCGCCATGCTTACGATGATTACGCTGTTCCGCACGGATTCCTGCATCAAGGTCGAGCTCAAATACTTGAAGCTCGATAAAGAAATGCTCGCGAAGATTGTGCGCGTCGGCATCCCGGCCGCCATCCAAATGGCGATCACCGCGTTCTCGAACGTATTTGTACAGTCTTATGTTAACTACTTCGGCGCAGACTGTATGTCCGGCTGGACAGCGTACAGTAAGATTGACCAGCTTCTCTTCTTGCCGATGCAGTCTCTCGCGCTCGCGTCTACCACATTCGTCGGCCAGAACCTCGGCATCGATCAGGTCGGCCGCGCCAAGAAGGGCGCACGCACGGCGTTCATCATGTCCGTCGTCGCAACCGTCATTCTGACAATCCCGTTGCTCATCTTCGCGCCGCAGCTCGTCTCGTTCTTCAACGGCAAAGCAGAGGTCGTCGCATACGGTTCCATGCTGCTGCGTTATTGCTCGCCGTTCTACGTGTTCTGCTGCGTCAACCAGGTCTACTCCGGCGTGCTGCGCGGTGCAGGCAATTCCCGCGCACCGATGATTATCATGTTGAGCTCGTTCGTCGTCTTCCGCCAGATTTACCTCTTTATCATGGCGAACTTCATCTCCAACACCATCATTCCCATCGCCTTAGGCTACCCTGCCGGCTGGCTCGTGTGCAGCACCCTCACACTGCTCTATTATCGCCACGCCGACCTCTCCAAGAGCCGTCTCGTCGAAGACGCAGAGAAAAAAGCAGAAGCTTCAGGAAAAAGCCGCATAAAAGCTGTATAAAATACAGTTGTACAAAATACAACAAAATTGCCTCTCGAACACCGCATGCACGTGCCGGTGTCCGAGAGGCTTTTTTCAGTTTCTCAAAATCGTACTACCTTTCCACCTTTTCTCCTCGACAAAACCAAATTTTTTTCAAAAATCCATCTTTAGATGGATTACATTTCGCGCGAAATATGATATATTGTGGTTATAAACCATAAAAGGGGAGTAGAGCACATGAATGAAGTCGTCATCAAGCCATCGCTGCGCGAGCAATTCTTACAGGGTTGGACTCAGTGCCGCGTCATTTTCTTCAGCGCGCCGTGCGGCTTCGGCAAGTCTACAGCCGCCACCGCCTTGCTCAGCAATCACAAAACCTGCGTGTTTTCGGCAGAAGACCCGGAATTCCTGCGCGAGCCCGTGCCGAAAAATGTAGATGCGATTGTGATCGATTCCCTGCCCGCGCTCAAAGACCCGGAAGACCAGCAAACGCTCTGCGCATGGATCCGCGAAAATCCGGAGCTGCACTTCGTCATTTTAAGCCGCGGCGTGCTGCCCGGCTGGCTTATGCCGTTCCGCTTTACGGGGCTTTTGCAGCTCATCGAGGCCAGAGATCTGCTGTTTGACCGCGATACCGTGCGTGTTTTTCTGGAAAAGAATGGCTGCACACCAACGGAAGCAGAGCTCAACGTCATCATCCACGATTCTCTCGGCTACCCGCTGGCCCTAACGGCGCTTTCGCGCCTGATGCAAAACGGTCAGCCCTATACGCCGGAGATCGTCGGCATTGTGCAGCAGGAAATCTATCACTATTTTGAGGATAACATCTTCAACCGCTTTTCAATGCCGCTGCGCCGTATGCTGCTCGACATCGCCCCGTTCGATACATTCGACGCCGAGCTTGCCCAGATGATTTCCGGCGACAGCCACATCAACGAGCTTATTTCCATCGTTCGGCACGATACCACCATGCTTTTAAATGCCGATGCACAGAAATACCGCTTCTGGAGCTTTTTCCAACAGTTCCTCATGTGGGAACTCCGCCAAGTCTATACGCCGCAGGAGCAGGCCGCAGTGTACAGCCGCGCCGGGCTTTACTATGAGCTGCACGAAGATTACGAGCATGCGCTCGAGTGCTATTCGCGCTGCAAGGACCACCGCCGCGTCTCGGAAATGCTCATCCGCAACGCAGAGCAGCACCCCGGTGTGGGACATTACTATGAGATGGAAAAATATTACTATGCTATCCCGAAAGAGGAGATCCTCCGCTCGCCATCGCTCATGTGCGGTATGAGCATGCTCACGTCCCTCTGCATGGATTACGAAGCCTCCGAAATGTGGTATTCCGCCCTGCAGGAGTATGCAGCCCCGCTCAAAAAGACCGATACCGCCTACAAAGAGGTGCGCGGCAAGCTTGCATATCTCGATATCGCCCTCCCGCAGCGCAGCAGCAAAGGCATCGCAGAGAACATCGGCAGCTATTTCAAAATTCTAACGGATAAAAGCTTGCAAACACCCACGTTTTCTGTCACCAGCATGCTGCCAAGTCTTATGAACGGCGGCAAAGATTTCTGTTCGTGGTCCAAGCACGATGAACTGCTCTACAAAACCATCCGCAAGCCGATGGAGGCCATTCTCGGCAAAGACGGCATCGGTTTTGCCGATTGCGCCCTTTGTGAAAGCAAATTTGAAAAAGGGGAGGATAACCTTCCGTGGCTCATGACGCTTGTGGCCCAGTTGCCTGAGATCGAGCGTCACGGTACGCCGGATATGACGTTCGCCATCATCGGTCTCATGGCGCGCGCCCAAACGAAGCAGGGCAACGCCATCATGGCGCTTTCTTCTTTAGACAGTCTGCGAACAGAGTTTGAGGAGGACAACAAGCGTTTCCTGCCGAATATTGATGCCATGCGCTGCCGTATATGGCTGCGCACCGGTGAAATGGAAAAGGCAGAGCAGTGGTACCGTACATCTGCCCCGCAGATCACGCCGCGCATCCGTACCATGTGGCGCTACCAGTATATAACGCGTGCCATGGTTGAGATCGCGCTCGGAGAAGAAAATACCGCGCTGCTCACATTGGCCTCACTCATCCCGTTCTGCGAACGCTGCGGCCGCGTGATGGACCGCATATATATCCGTATCCTAACGGCCGTTTGCTATCAGCGGCAAAATAACGCCCGGTGGCAGGAGGAGTGGATGCAGGCGCTTGATGCCGCCCATGAGTACCGCTTCGTTATGCCTATTGCGCAGTTTGGCGCCGCCGTAATGCCCATGCTGACGTTTACCGGTTACAAAAAGGACGAGTCCTTCTTTTCACTCCTTTTACAGGAAACGCGCCGTCAGGCTGTTTTGTACCCGAATTTCTTGCGTCCCATGCCGCGGCTCTCAGAACCGCTTTCGCCCGCAGAAACGCAGGTGCTCCGGCTCCTGTGCGGCAACCGCAGCAACCAGGAGATCGCCGACATCCTCGGTGTCAAGGTCGCCACCGTCAAAACGCATGTCATCCACATCCTCCAAAAGCTCGGCGTCAAACGCCGCGGCGAAGCCAAAGAAGTTGCCCAAAAACTCCATATCATCGAGTTTTGACAAAAACTCCCGACCGCCGCAAACCGTGAACTGCAGCAGTCGGGAGTTCTTTTTATTCAAATATTTAATTTCAGCTTACTTTTCCAAAAATCCCTTCAGCGCCGCATAGTCCACATTTTCCGGCTTCACTTCGTCAAAGAACTTGAGCAGCTTTTCGGCCAGCACGCGTACGCCGCCGACGGAATTGCTTTCGATATTCAGCGGTAGAATGGGGTCGTGTACACTCATGCGCAGCAGGAACCAGCCATCGCCGTCGTTTTCCGGGAACGAAATGCGGATGCCTTCGCGGTTGTCCGGCGCAATGTCCCAGTTGTGCGCTTTCGCGTAGCTTTCAAGCGCCGCAATGGTGCTCTCACCATAGGGGCGGAAATCCTCCGCGGTAATGGGGAAGCGCAACTCTTTTTCTTCCTTGGCTTCCTTCAGATCGGCGATGAGACTATCGAGCGATTTGCCCTCGCGGCGCAGCTGTGCCGCCTTAATGATGATCTTCGTCACCAGATAGGCACCGTCGTCAAGGAAGTAGTTCTCGCGCAGCGCCGCATGGCCGCTCGTCTCAATCGCCAGCGGGCAGTTCACGCCCTCGTTATTCAGGCGTACCGCTTCGTTGATGACATTCTTGTAACCGCGCTTAAAGCGGTGATGCTTGCCGCCGAGCGTCTGCTCAATGTAGGTCTTGAGTCCGTCGGACGTAATGGAGTCCGTCACAATGGTGCCGCCCGGGTTGCCCTCCAGCGCAATGGCGGAAGCAATCGCCACAAGACGGTTGCGGTTGATCTCTTCGCCGCGGCTGTCCACAGCGCCGCCGCGGTCTACGTCTGTGTCAAAAATTACGCCAAGGTCCGCACCGGCCTTCACGGTCGCCGCGCAAACGCTCGCCATGGCCTCCTCGTTCTCCGGGTTTGGAATGTGGTTCGGGAAGCGGCCGTCCGGCTCCAAAAACTGGCTGCCTGTAATGTCCGCACCAAGCGGCTTCAGCACGTCGTTTGCGTAAAAACCGCCCGCGCCGTTGCCGGCGTCCACAACGATCTTAAAGCCCGCAAGCGGGTGCGCATAATCTTCCGCGTTCACGCCCTTGCGAATCATCTCGCGCAGATTATCTGCATATTTTGACATATAGTCCACCGGCACCAGCGTGCCGTTGTCGGTCTCCTTCGGCGCAGCGCCGTTCTGTGCATATTCCAAAATCTCGGAAATATCCGGGCTGTCAAGGCCGCCCGCAGGCGTGAAGAACTTCAGTCCGTTGCGGAAGAACGGGTGGTGGCTCGCCGTAATCTGCACCGAGCAGTCGCACGGCAGCTCCAAAACCGCCATGAACATCGACGGGGTAGAGGCAAGGCCGCAGTCGTAAACCGAAGCACCGTACGTCGTAAACGCGCGGAACAGCGCCGCCGCAATACGGTCTGCGGAAATGCGGGAGTCATGGCCGACGGCAATTTTCAGCCCCTCGGCGCACTTATCCAGGTGCTTTTCGCACCAAACGAGAAAACCGGCCGCAATGCGCTCCACGACCTCATCGGTCAGGTTAATCGGCGCGCCGCCGCCTTCACTTGCAACACCGCGAATGTCAGTGCCGCTTTTCAAAGTTTTATAGGCAAACATGGAAAAGACCTCCTGTTTCATTTTGCATTTTATCCAAGCTTATTATAATACAACTCCCGTAAAATGAAAAGAGCTTTTTGATTTTTGACAAATACGTTTTAGTTTGGCTAAAAACCGCTCACAAACTGCAAGTTGTAAACTTGGAAATTGCAAATTTCATGTAAAATCAAAAATTTTTTCAAAAAAGTGTTGACAAAATGAAATTTTGGTGGTATAAACTTAGCATAATAATTCAAGGGCACAGATGAAGAGAAGTACCCGGCAGACCGCTTTGCACAGTGAGCGGGGGAGAGTGTGAACCCCGCGTAAGCACACCGGCGAATAACACTTCGGAGCCTCAAGCCGAAAAGATGCGCATATCTCAGTAGGTGCGACGTGTGGCGGCGCGTTAAGCCGTGCCTGTCTTGTTAGAGACAGTAAAGGTGATCTTCTTTATAAGATAATTTAGGTGGCACCGCGGATACAACAGCTATTCGTCCTAAGAAATTGGGACAAACGGCTGTTTTTTTATTTGCGTTTGGACTGAAATTATTTTATTTGGAGGGAACCGATATGTGTTCGATTATGGGTTACACAGCAAAAGACATTCGTTTGGAAGATTTACGAAAGGGCTTTGATAAAACCGTTTCCCGCGGGCCGGATATGTCCCGCACACTGGAAACGCCCGCAGGTTGGCTCTTTTTCCACCGCCTCGCCATCATGGGCCTCACAGAAGAAGGCATGCAGCCGTTTGAGCTGGATGGTTCCGCCGTCGTCTGCAACGGCGAGCTCTACGGCTTCCGTTCCGTTAAAGAGGAGCTCCGGAGAAAAGGCTACACCTTCAAAAGTGATTCCGACTGCGAAATTTTACTCCCTCTCTACAAAGAAGAGGGCACCGAGATGTTCAAAAAGCTTGACGCCGAGTTCGCCCTGATTATTTACGATGCCGAGACCGATAGCTTCATCGCTGCGCGCGACCCCATCGGCATCCGCCCGCTCTACTACGGGTACAGCGAAAGCGGCCACATTATGTTCGCCAGCGAGCCGAAAAACCTCGTCGGCCTGTGCCATCGCGTTATGCCGTTCCCGCCGGGCCACTACTATAAGGACGGCAAATTCACCTGCTACTGCGACATTGCCGAAGTCGAAGAAGTTTGCTACGATGACCTCGAGACTGTCTGTAAAAACATCCATGATAAGCTCGTTGCCGGCATCGAAAAGCGGCTCGATGCCGATGCCCCGCTCGGTTTTCTTCTCAGCGGTGGGCTTGATAGCTCCCTCGTTTGCTCCGTCGCGGCAAAGCTTTTAAAGAAGCCCATTCGCACGTTCGCCATCGGCATGAGTGAAGATGCCATCGATTTAAAATACGCCCGCGAAGTTGCCGATTACATTCACAGCGACCACACCGAGGTCATCATCACAAAGGACGATGTTATCGAAAATCTCGAAACCGTCATTGCGCTGCTTGGCACGTATGACATCACCACCATCCGCGCCAGCATGGGCATGTACCTCGTCTGCAAAGCCATTCACGAGCAGACCGATGTCCGCGTGCTGCTCACCGGTGAAATTTCCGATGAGCTCTTCGGCTACAAATATACAGATTTCGCCCCCAGCGCCGCTGCGTTCCAAACGGAAGCCCAAAAGCGCGTGCGGGAGCTTCATATGTACGATGTGCTCCGTGCCGACCGCTGCATCTCCGCCAACTCGCTCGAAGCCCGCGTTCCGTTCGGCGACCTCGATTTCGTCAAATACGTCATGTCCGTCGATCCCGAGATGAAGCTCAACAAGTACAAAAAAGGCAAATACCTCCTGCGCCACGCGTTCGAGGGCGATTACCTCCCGCTGCCGATTTTATACCGCGAAAAAGCCGCGTTCTCCGATGCCGTCGGTCACTCTATGGTCGATTACCTCAAGGCCTACGCCGAAACAAAGTATACCGATGACGAAATGAAGCTCCGCGCCGCAAAATATCCGTTCGCAACGCCGTTTACGAAAGAATCCCTTCTCTACCGTGAAATTTTTGAAAAATACTATCCCGGTCAGGCGGAAATGGTCAAGGACTTCTGGATGCCGAACAAAGCGTGGGAGGGCTGCGACGTCAACGATCCCAGCGCCCGCGTGCTCGCGAACTACGGTGCCTCCGGCGAATGATTGGAAAGATTCATAAACTTTCTCAAAGTTTAACAAATTCACTGAAAATTTAACCTGAATGCAACACACCTTTTTTCCGTTTAGCCCTTGTGTATTCTCTGCTGTTGTGATAGAATAAAGCCATCATAGGATATTATGGTTTTCCACATAGAACCCTATCGGCAAACCATAATGAGACTAAATCTCATATTGAAGGAGAGATGACTGATGTCCAAGATGATCGAACTTCACGACATCGATGTTCCGGGCTTCCTGTCTGTACTGGATAGCTGCGAAGGCAATGTGTATCTGATGACGCGCGACGGTGATAAGCTGAACCTGAAAAGCAAGCTGTGTCAGCTCATCGGCCTTACGTCTCTGATCGAAGGCGGAAAGATCGCAGAAGCCTTTGTGGTTTGCGATAATGAAGCGGATGAATCCAAGCTGTTCCGCTTTAACCTTTACAAGGACGAAACGCAAGGTAAGTAAAGAGTAGGATTTGCAAAGTAAGCTGCTGCAAGTAAAAACTGCGGCAGCTTTTTTGTATCACGTAAAACAAATTATGTAAACAAAAAGGAGAGACTCATGCCACAAAAAAGAACCGGCGCAGTCCGTCGCCGCCAACCCCGGAACAAAAAAACGCTTTCCGCCGTCATCAGCGCCGTCCTTGTGCTCGCGGCGGTGCTTGTCTGTTATTTCCCGGAGCTTGAAACGTACCTCACCGGTGCACCGAACACAGACTCAAGCGCCCCCGCACAGCCCACTCAAAGCACCGGCAACGGCACAGCCGACTGCGCCGTCTACTTTTTAGATGTCGGGCAGGGGGATAGCATTTTAATTCAAATCGGCACCGATTACAACATGCTCATTGATGCCGGCACCCGCGAAGCGGGAGAGACCATCGAAAGCGACCTTCAGGCGCTCGGCGTCACATCGCTCGATGCCGTTGTCGCCACGCACCCGCACGCGGACCACATCGGCTCCATGAAGCAGATTATCGAGGATTACACCATCGGCACGTTCTACATGCCCCTTTTGCCCGACGACCAAACGCCCACCACCGCTACATACGAAAATATGCTCGATGCCCTGCTCGACAAAAATGTCCAAACCGAGCAGATCTCCACCGATACAAAAATCTCCGCGCCCGAAAACGCCAATTTTGCCGTCCTATCCCCGGAAAAGGACGAGATATTCGATAACCTCAACAACTATTCCGCTGTTCTGCGCTTCACCTACGGCAATATCTCCTTTATGCTCACCGGCGACGCCGAAACCGAGGTTGAAGAGAATATCTTAGCACGCGAAACGGACATCACTTCAAACGTTTTAAAGTGCGGTCACCACGGCTCGTCCACATCGTCCTCCATGGATTTTCTCCGCGCCGTGAACCCCGCCGTCGCCGTTATATCCTGCGGGCAGGATAATAAATACGGTCACCCGCACCACGAAACGCTCGAAAGTCTTTCTGAACGCAACTGCAAGATCCTGCGCACCGATACAGACGGCACCGTCGCCGTTACAACGGACGGCAATACGTATTCTGTCTATACGTGGTCGGCGGAAAACGGACTTTCTCCGGCGGCGTAAGTTCGCGTAAAAAATTTTGACGAAAACATAAATCTATGCTATACTGATAAAAATAAATTCCGACCCATGACGGAAATAAAGGATGGTTTTTATGCTGACAGAAAGCAAAAAGGCGTTTATCGAGTTCATGATGTCCGCAGACGTGCTGCGTTTCGGCTCCTTCGTCACGAAGAGCGGCCGCAATACGCCGTACTTCGTCAATACCGGCAACTATAAGACCGGCGAGCAGATCGCAAAGCTCGGCAAGTTCTACGCATCGCTCATCAAGGAGACCGTCGGCGAAGATTTCTCCGCCATGTTCGGCCCGGCGTACAAGGGTATTCCGCTTGCCACAGCCGCCGCCGCGTCCCTCTATAACGAGTATGGCATCTCGAAGCCCTACTTCTTCAACCGCAAGGAAGAGAAAGACCACGGCGAAGGCGGCAGCCTCGTCGGCTACAAGCCGAAGGACGGCGATAAAATTATTATCATCGAAGACGTCATCACCGCCGGCACCGCCGTGCGCGAGACCATGCCGATCCTCTATGGCTGCGGCAATGTGAAAGTCAACGATATGTTCATCTCCGTCAACCGCTGCGAGGTAGGCAAGGTTCCCGGCAAAACAGCCATCATGGAGGTCAACGAGGAGTTCGGCATCAAGGTCCACGCCATCGTCACCGTCGAGGATATCCACGAGTACTTAAAGCAGTCCGAAAAATACAACGATATCCTCCCCGCCATGGAAGACTACATGGCAAAATATTGCATCCTGTAAAATTAACAAGCGCATAAGAACACCCCGGCAAGCTATCCAAACCGCCTGCCGGGGTGCTTTCATATTATCTCGACTAAATTAAGCTCTTTTACTGTCTCGCATCCTGCTTGGCTGCTCTGTGCGGCGGCGCGTTCTGCGGGCGGCGTGGCGGCCTTTGTGCGCCGCCTCACGCCGCTTTCTGCGGTGATTCTGGAAGAACCTACTTTGCAGCAAACGCCGCGTGTGGCGCTCTGCAAAATGCTCCATAAAATGGTTCGTCTGCACCATAAAGACGACCGACACAATGAGCAGCGGGATCAAAATAAACAGCATCGGGGCGGTCAGCGGCACCATGGAAACCAGGTCCATGCAGCCGATATATCCCACAAAGAATGCCGCCACCATCGTGCCGAACAGCGCCCCGCGCAGCGCGTTGAACGGCAGGCAAAGCTTGAACATCAGCATAAACCCAACGGCAAACGCCACAATGACCGAAAGCGTCGAGACCTGCGGGTTCGTCAAATTCAGCGGCTCCTTAAACAGCGTCAAAAACAAAACGCCAAGAATCATCGTCAGGGCAGAGGGAAACGATTTCTTCAAAACGTTCGCTAAAAAGCTGCCGCTTATGCGCTCGTTGTTCGGCTCCAGCGCCAGTATAAACGACGGAATACCGATCGTAATCGAACTGATAAACGTCAGCTGAATCGGCTCAAACGGGTAGGAAGCAGAAAGAAAAATGAATAGCACACCCAGTACCGTCGAATAGATCGTCTTCTGCAAAAACAGCGATGCAGAGCGTTGCAAATTGTTGATGGAGCGCCTGCCTTCCTTCACCACCTGCGGCATGGAAGCAAAGTTGGAGTCGAGCAAAACGAGGTTCGAGACCGTGCGCGCCGCATCGCTTCCGGAAGCCATCGCAATGCTGCAATCGGCCTCTTTCAGCGCCAGAACGTCGTTCACACCGTCGCCCGTCATCGCCACCGTGTGGCCGTGGCCTTTTAACGCCTGCACAAATTTCAGTTTCTGCTGCGGCGTCACGCGGCCAAACACACTGTATTGCTCAATTGCCCCCGCAATCTCCTCGTCGGTGTGCAGCGTCGTCGCATCGCAGTAGTTTTCCGCGTGGGGCAGACCGGCCTTCTGTGCAATGTTAGAGACCGTCACGGCGTTGTCACCGGAGATGACCTTCAGCGTCACGCCCTGCTCTGCAAAATAGCGTAGCGTTTGCGGTGCTTCCGTGCGGATCTTATCACTGATTAAAATGAAGCCCACCGACTCAATGTCGTCCGGCAGCACCTTGTTTTCAAGGAAAGGCTTTGCGGAGTGGGCCAGCAGCAAAACGCGTTCGCCGCGCGCCGCATATTCCTCCGTGTGTTCACGCAGCGCACCGAAGCGTTCGCCCAAAATGAATTCGCCCGCGCCCATCACATACGTGCCGCGCTCGCCGAAATACGCGCCGCTCCACTTTCTCGCAGAGGAGAACGGCACCGTCGCCGCAGCTTTCCAGTCCGATCCGCCGGGAAAGTATGCTTTCACCGCGTTGTACGTCGGGTTGTCGTCCGTCAAAACCTGCACAAGCGCCTTCAGCGGAGCCGTCATGTCCTCTTCGGTGTAGCCCGTCAGCGGGTGTAGCTCGTCCACCTGCATCGTGCCTTCGGTGATTGTACCTGTTTTGTCTAAGCATAGCACATCTACGCGTGCCAACGATTCGGTGCAGTACAGGTCCTGCACCAACGTCTTGTAGCGTGAAAGCCGCAGTACGCTTACGGCAAACACCACGCTTGTCAACAAAATGAGCCCCTCCGGGATCATGCCGAGGATCGCGGCGACCGTGCTCACAACAGCTTCGCGGATCGTGTCATGCAGCAAAAAAAACTGCTTGCAGAAAAGCAGAATGCCAATCGGCACCAGCGTAAAGCCGAGCGTCTTTACAATGAAATCAAGGGAATGGAGAATTTCGGAGTTCGTGCGCTTCACATACTTCGCGCCGTTTGCGATGCGGTTTGCGTAGTTTTCGCGGCCTACGTGCTCCACTTCGGCGTAACAGCTGCCGGAAACGATGAAGCTGCCGGAAAGCAGTTCGTCACCTGCGCGCTTCAAGACCGGATCGCTTTCGCCCGTGATGAGCGATTCATTCACTTCCGCTTCGCCCTCCAAAACGATGGCGTCGGCGCAGATCTGCTGCCCGGTCGAAAGGTGCAGCACATCGTTCATCACAATCCCGCTCACGGGTATCGTCTGCAGCTTTCCGTCGCGCAGCACAGAAGCCTTCGGTGCGGAAATGAGGGAGAGCTTGTCAATCGTCCGTTTCGCTCTTATGCCCTGAAACGAACCGATAATAATATTAGAAAAGATAACGCCCAAAAATAAAAGGTTCTTAAACGAGCCCACCAGCAAAACGAACAGCGCCAGTACAAAGTTCAAAATGTTAAAAAACGTGAACGTATTCTCTAAAATGATCTGCTTTTCGGTTTTGGTCTTAATGCCCTCATCGGCGTTTGAAAGCCCGTCGCGCACGCGCTGCGCTACCTGCTCCGAAGAAAGCCCCTGTCTACGGTCTAAGCTATCCATCCCGTTACGATCTCCTTTTTCTTATCTAAATATAAGAATACACGATACACCACCCGAATGCAAGGATATAAAACGTAAATTTCTCTTACGATTTTGTGAATTCTTTCCTTTTGCTTGTAGAATATCCGCAAAAAACAAATTAACATTTTATGAAAAAAGTCAATTCAATTTTCAAATCTATCCTGAAATCTATCCGGATTTTTGACACTTTTCACGATAGAGAGATAAAAACCCGTCAAAATCTGCCGTAAACAGCAAAATTCTCATTGTAAAACCCGCAGATAAAAGTCCTTGCGGCCGATTTGACTTTGCAGGAATTTATGATTATACTTAATTATCGTACATAGAAAATCAGAAAATGATATACGAAAAGCATAGGTTTATTCATAAAGGAGAGATCATTCATGGCAGAAAAGACAGAAAAGAAATACGTTATCACAAACCATAGAAGCGGTAAGGTTCTCGCTTCCTGCGGCGGCTCTGCCGTGCAGATGACCGCAAACGACGGCGAAACGCAGGTCTGGTGCGCCGTCCCGGCAGAAGGCACGTCCGTGCAGCTCGTCCATAAGGTCAGCGGTCTCGCGCTCACCGTTCCGGGTGAGGCAGAAAACGGCACCGCACTCGTTCTCGCAGAGGCACAGGGCAACGCTTCCCAGCTCTGGAAGCTGACCACTACCGTCAAGGGCTGCCGCCGCATCACGCATGTCGCGTCCGGCAAGGTCGTCGACATCAAGGACATCAGCGATGCAGACGGCGCACCGGCACAGCTTTGGGAGTTCGTGAAGGGCGATAACCAGAACTGGGTGCTCACCGAGGTCGAAAAGGAAAAGAAAGCCCCGGCAAAGTGCGCCGCAAAAACCGCAAAGCCGGCTGCAAAAGAGAAAGCTAAGGCAGAGGTGAAAGCCGAAGCCAAGCCGGAAGTCAAGGCAGAAGTTAAAGCCGAAGCCAAGCCCGCCGCCAAAACCACGAAGGCAGCCGCAAAAACCACCAAAACCGCAAAGAAAACGAAGTAAGTTCGTTTAGCTGAGAGCCGCACCCAAACCGGGCAGCGGCTTTCTTTTTTACCCGACATTATTCTAAAAAGCGTGATAATACCCAAATTTTCACAAAATCGCCTTGCACTGCCCGTCAACAGCTGATATACTAAAGACAGTATGGTTTATCCTGCAATTTTGCGGCCAAAGGAGTTGTCTTTATGATACATGAAAAAATCGAACTGCACGTGCCGGGCTCTGCAGATTACGCAGCCATGTATACGTATTTTCTGGATCTTTCAAAAGAGGTTCCCATCGAAAAGCGTCCCACCGTCATCGTTTGCCCGGGCGGCGCGTACGCCTTTACGTCCGACCGTGAAGCCGAGCCCATCGCCATGCGCTTCAATGCCATAGGCATGAACGCCGTTGTCGTGCGCTATTCCGTTGCCCCGGCGCGCTTTCCGACTGCCCTTCTGGAAGTCGCCACCGCCGTGAAATACGTCCGCGAAGAAGGCGTAAAGTACGGCTGTGACCCCGAAAAGGTTTTCACCATCGGTTTTTCCGCCGGCGGCCATTTAGCCGCAAGCTACGGCAATTTCTGGAGCCGCCCGTTCGTTGCGGAGGCTATGAACTGCCCGTCCGAGCTTCTGCGCCCGAACGGCCAGATCCTCTCCTATCCGGTCATCACGTCCGGCCCGTTCGCTCACCACGATTCCATCAAGAACCTTCTCGGTGAGCAGTACGAACTCGAAAAAGCGAATCAGTCGCTCGAAAACTTCGTCACGAAAGATACCCCGCCCACGTTCGTCTGGCACACCCAGCCGGATGACTGCGTCCCGGTCGAAAACGCCCTGATGCTCGTCAGCGCCTTGCAGAAAAACGGCATCAAAACGGAGTTCCACATGTTCCCGGAGGGCGGCCACGGCCTGTCGCTTTGCAACGAAGTCACCTCGAACAGCGATGCCCAGCTCCTGCCGCACGTCGGCAAGTGGTTCGACCTCGCAGCGGAGTTTTTGCAGAGCCTTTAATCACCGATTTTCCGTAATCGCGAACGAATAAAGTTTTTGATCGACCTTTTCTAAAAGGCTTCGCCTTTTCAGGGGACCCCTTGATAGGGTCCCCTACACCGAAACAGTCCACTGGACTGTTTCGGCTACCCTCCTGATCTTGGAGCAGGCAAAAGGATTTCGCTTTCTGCGGAAAGCGACTTAGGGCGCTGCCCCAAGACCCCACCGCCTTTGAAAAGGCGGGCGAAACGTTTACGTTCTGCTTACCGATACCTCATTTATAAAATACCCGAAAGGAATCATCCCATGAAAGCCATTGATTTGGAAGTCAAGCGCATCTGCAAGGAAAAGCTCGCAAATGACGCGAAGCTCTCGGAGCTCTTTAAGAATTGCTACCCCAACACCATGAATACCACCGTCAAAACCATCGGCGAAAAAGATACCTTCGTCATCACCGGCGATATCCCCGCCATGTGGCTGCGTGATTCCACCGCGCAGGTTCGCCACTATCTGCCCGTCGCAAAGCACGACGCAGAGGTTGCCGATTGCATTGAGGGCCTCGTGAACCGCCAGTTCAAGTGCATTGATATCGACCCCTACGCAAACGCGTTCAATCAGGAAGCGAACGGCATGTGCTGGCCGAAGTACGCTGCGGAAACGCTCGGTCAGACCGCCGGCGGCGAGTCCGACGATACCGATTTCGAGACCCCGTGGGTCTGGGAGCGCAAGTATGAGATCGATTCGCTCTGCTACCCGGTGCAGCTCGCGTACCTTCTCTGGAAAGAGACCGGCCGCACGGGCCAGTTCAACGACCAGTACAAAAAGAGCACCCTGCGCATCCTCGACCTTTTCACTGTCGAGCAGGATCACAGCAAGTCCCCGTACTATTTCCGCCGCACCAACTGCCCGCCCACCGATACCCTTACGCACGACGGCCACGGTGCGCCGGTCGCCGTTACGGGCATGACTTGGTCCGGCTTCCGTCCCAGCGACGACGCCTGCGTCTACGGCTATCTCATCCCGTCCAACATGTTCGCCGTCGTAACCCTCGGCTACACTGCGGAGATCATGCGTGAGATCTATAAGGACGGGGAAGTCGCCGCCCGTGCCGAAAAGCTCGCGTCCGAGATCCGAGACGGCATCGAAAAATACGGCGTCGTCGAGCACCCGAAGTTCGGCAAAATGTACGCCTATGAGACCGACGGCCTTGGCAACTACGTCTTCATGGATGACGCCAACGTCCCGAGCCTCATGTCCATCCCGTACCTGGGCTACTGCAGCGCCGACGACGAAATTTATAAAAACACCCGTGCCTTTGTTTTGAGCAAAGAAAACCCGTATTATTACGAGGGCACCGCGGCCAAGGGTGTCGGCAGCCCGCACACCCCGCCGGAGCACATCTGGCACATCGCGCTTTCCATGCAGGGGCTCACAAGCCGTGACCCGGAGGAATGCAAAGCGCTTCTCCACATGTTAAAAACGACCGATGACGGCAAGGGCTTCATGCACGAGGGTTTCCATAAGGACGACCCCTCTAAGTTCACGCGCCCGTGGTTCGCATGGTCAAACTCCCTGTTCAGCGAATTTGTCTTAAAGTGCATTGATGAAAATATTCTGTAATTAAGGAGCTGTTTTTCATGGCAGATTTTTACGCACTCGGTGAACTTCTGATCGATTTTACCCCCGCAGGCAAAACGCCGGCCGGCATCCCGATTTTTGAGCAGAACCCCGGCGGCGCACCGGCAAACGTCGCCGTGCAGGCGGCGCGCCTCGGTGTATCCGCAGGCTTCATCGGCAAGGTGGGACAGGACATGTTCGGCACGTTCCTGCGTGATACGCTCGTTAAGCAAAATGTCGATGTCGAAAACCTCCATTTCTCAAACGATACCGCAACGTCACTCGCGTTCGTGCAGCTGTCCGAATCCGGTGATCGCGATTTCAGCTTTTACCGCAACCCCGGCGCCGATACGCAAATCACGTTCGATGAGGTCAATAAGGATGCGCTCGCAAACACCAAGGTGCTGTGCTTCGGCTCGCTTCTGCTTACTGCAGAGCCGGGCCGCACGGCTGTGCCGCAGATTGTTTCCTACGCCCGCGAGCACGGTGCTATCACCGCCTACGACCCGAACTGGCGCGCACCGCTGTGGCCAAATGCCGAAGTCGGCATCCACGCCATGAAGAGTCTGCTGCCGCTTGCCGATGTCGTCAAAGCGTCCGATGAGGAGCTTGAAATGCTTACCGGCTGCACCGAGATCGAAGCGGGCGCAAAGGAGTTCTTTAAGCTCGGCGTGCAGGCGGCGGTCATCACGCGCGGTGCAAAGGGCTGCGTCGTCTGCACCCCGAAAACAACCTTAACGCTCAACACCTACGATACAAAAGTCGTCGATACCACCGGCTCCGGCGACAGCTTCTTCGGCGCGTTCCTCACAAAGCTCATGGAGACCGGCAAGCCCGTTTCCGAGATCAACGAAGCCGAGCTGCGCGACGCGGCCGATTTTGCAAACGCCGCAGGCTCCGTCTGTGCGACGAAAAAAGGCGCGATTCCTGCGCTCGCCGACCGCGAATTGATCGAAACGTGCAGAGCGTCTATCCCGCTTTTAAAGCTGTAAGCCATTTCCCGCAAAATCCGCTTTGCACGGCTGCGGCAAGGTCGTATTAGAGGGGCACATCAAGCACGGCGATGCAGATAAAACCATCGAAAACTTCACAAAAGCTGTGGAACGCTTCTCCAATATGGGCTGATCCCGGCTGAAAATCAAACAAAACAGCGAAGTGCATGGGGATACCCACAGCACCTCGCTGTTTTTAGTTTCTCTCGTATTTCGTCTTTTTCAGTTTCCTTTTTCGGGTTTAGGCAAAGCTTAATAGTCAAAAACTATCGTGCGGCAGTCTTCGCAGATATTCGCCTGTATCCGCACGCGGTGGCTTGGCTTTAACGGCGTGATCTCCACAAAGCCGTCGGTGTTTTTGGCGTTTTCAAATACGCCGGGCACGGTGTTCGCAAAGCTGAACGCGCCGTCCTTGCTTGTAAACAAGTATCCCTCGCGCATCGCTTTTCCGCATTTTGGGCAATTCATAGAATTCTTCTCCTCTCTGAATGTATAACAATTTTGCGGAAGCAAACCTTACGGCTCGGCAGGGTGCTGGCTCCTCTCGAGCGCTTTCTGCATTTTTCGCTCAAAGTCTTCTGCTTTCACAAGGGCAATGCCTTCACTCTCGTCACCGAGCACGATCAGTCGGTCGCCCTCCTTTAAGTCAAACATTTCCCGCGCCGCCTTCGGTATGACGATCTGCCCGCGCGCGCCGAGTGTCACTGCGCCCCAAAGGTGCTTGCCCGCAGGGGCAGGGGCGAGGGCCGTGTGGCCCACTCGGTTTTGGTCGTGCAAAAGCGCGTCCAGCGTCACGCCGTAGTGCCTTGCAAGGCGGTCGCATTTTTCAATGTCCGGCACGGTTTCGCCCTGCTCCCATTTGGAGTAGGACTGCCGCGTCACCCCGGCGATTTCCGCCGCCTGCTCTTGCGTCAGCCCCTTAAGGCCGCGCAGCAAAATGAGGTTATCGGCGAGCATAAGCTCCACTTCCTTTCTGCATTCAGTATATCGCTGCGCAGTGAAATTTTCCACCAAACAAACGATACATATTTTTCAATTTCATGTTAAGTTAAACTGCCTTGAGGGCATAAATTGTGCCCGAAGCTTTGGCTTCCTGACGCCAAAGCACGGGTCACCTGCTTGTATAAGACCCCATGATGCACATTCAGAGATCCAGACGCACCGTCGCTGAAACAGGCCGATATCGGCATTGCGATAGGCGGTGTGGGCATGGTCGTTATAATCGTGAAGCTTGTTTTGGATATAATGAACGGCTAATCGCATCTCTTTCCGAATAAAACCACAAGATAACTTGCAGAAAACGCGGGTTGTTTTGTTTATATGTACCTAAAATTAAACAACATATCTTGATTTTGTGGCGAAAACACGCTATACTGGAAGCGATATAAAGAAAAGAGGGCGTGGAAAATGAAACGGAAATTGGAGAGCATGGAAGACCTTTTGCAGGCAGTGGAATACTACGGTTTTCTGCCGTTTTTTCCGAATGACATTCTGGGCTTTTCGGTGGAGGAGATGTGCGCGCCGGCGTATTGGTTCGCTGAAGACCGCGACGGCCCGTGGGAGTGGAAAAGCCCGGCGGCGCAGACGAAGCGCTGCGTGTACGGCAAGCTTTTCCGGAAAAAAGCGGGGTTTGTCAGCCGGGAATGGCTGCCGGAGCTTGTAAATTTCCGCCGTGACGGCTATGATTTTGACGCGCGCTGCGATGACGGACTGGTGTTCCACAAGGACGAGGAGCTGTATAACACAGTCAATGCGGAGGGCGAAATTCTTTCAAAATTCCTCAAAAAGAAGCTCGATTACCGCAAAGGCGGCAACACGGGCTTTGAAACGTGCATCACGCGGCTGCAAATGCAGACATATTTGTGCGTTTCGGATTTTATCCGCCTGAAGGATAAAAATGGCAGGCCCTACGGCTGGGCGGTGGCGCAGTACACGACGCCGGAGCATTTATTCGGGTACGATTATGTGACGTCTGCGTATAAGAGCGAACCGAAGGACTCCGAAGAAAAAATGATTGCACACCTTAAAAACCTGCTTCCGGCGACGGAAGTGCAGATACGAAAATTACTAAAGTAATTGGGAGGAAAGCGTATGCTTCAGCAAGTTATGACAGAGCCGGGCAAGATCATTTTCCGGGAAATTCCCGTGCCGGAAATCGGGGACGGGCAGGTGCTGGTGAAAATTATGGACATCGGCGTTTGCGGATCGGACATCCACGTGTACCACGGCAAGCATCCTTTCACGAAATACCCCGTGACGCAGGGGCATGAGGTCTCGGGCGAAATTGTAAAGTGCGGTGCGAATGTCGAAGGGCTTACCGTCGGGCAGAAAGTGACGATTGAGCCGCAGGTGTACTGCGGCAAGTGCTATCCGTGCCGACACGGCAAGTACAATCTGTGCGAGGAGCTGAAAGTCATGGGCTTCCAGACGACGGGCACGGCATCCGAATTTTTTGCGGTGGACGCAAAGAAAGTGACACCAATCCCTAAAAGCATGAGCTTTGAAGAGGGTGCGATGCTGGAGCCGCTTGCGGTGGCGGTGCACGCCGTGCGGCAGATGAGCGACGTGACCGGCATGAACATTGCGGTGCTCGGTGCGGGGCCGATCGGCAACCTTGTGGCGCAGGCGGCAAAAGGCCTTGGCGCGGCGAAGGTGATGATCACAGACGTGAGCGACTACCGTTTGGAGAAAGCCAAGGAATGCGGCGTGGATGTTTGCGTGAACACGAAGGAGAAGAGCTTCGGCGAGGCGCTCATTGAAGCGTTTGGCCCGGACAAGGCGGACGTCATTTATGACTGCGCGGGCAACAACATGACGATGGGGCAGGCCATTCAGTATGCGCGCAAGGGTAGCGTGATTGTGCTTGTGGCAGTGTTTGCCGACATGGCGACCGTTGATCTGGCCGTGGCGAACGACCACGAGCTTGACATTAAGAGCACGATGATGTACCGCCACGAGGACTACGTGGGCGCAATAGAGCTGGTGGAAGCGGGCAAAGTGCAGTTAAAGCCGCTTATCTCGAAAATTTTCCCGTTTGCGCAGTACCTTGACGCGTATAAATACATTGACGCGAACCGTGAGACGACGATGAAGGTCATCATTGCCGTGCAGGAAAAATAAACGGAAAAAGACCGGGAAACACGCGCTGTGCTTCCCGGTCGATTTTATGTCGTGGATTCTACTCAGCCTTCAAACCGCTTTGCGGCATCTTCGAGCTCTTCGATGATGTGGATGTGCTGCGGGCAGTGCGCTTCGCAGGAACCGCAATGGAGACATTCGCTTGCCTTGCCGCCTTCGCGTGTTGCAGATTCGTAGCCGCTGCGATCGACATTATCCTCGGAGCCGAACTGCTTCTGGTGGTTTACGGCGCGGAAAATGTCCGGGATGTGGATCTGCATGGGACAGTCGTCTACGCAGTACCGGCAGCCGGTACATGGAATGGTGGGAATGGCGTTGAGTTTTTCGACGACGGTTTTCAGCACCTCGTGCTCCTTGTCACTGAGCGGCTCAAAGTGCTCCATGTAGGAGACGTTATCGTCAAGCTGCGCTTTGGTGCTCATACCGGAGAGCACGGTGAGGATGTTATCGAGACCTGCGCAGAAGCGGACAGCCCAAGACGGGATGGAAAGATCAGGATTCTGTGCCTTCATGATGCCCTGAATTTCGTTGTTCATGCCCGCGAGGGAACCGCCCTTGACCGGCTCCATAACGATGATGGGTTTATTGTGCTTGACGGCGACCTCGTAGCACTTTCTGGACTGCACGTTATCGTTTTCCCAGTCGATGTAGTTGAGCTGGAGCTGTACGAATTCGGCTTCCGGGTGCTTGGTGAGCGCTTCGTCGAGCACTTCCGCGCTGTCGTGGAACGAGAATCCGCAGTGCTTGATTTTGCCCTGTGCTTTCATCTTGAAAAGGAAGTCCCACGCGCCGATGCGGTCGGCTTTCTCGAACTTCGCTTTGTCCATGGCGTGCAGCAGGTAGTAATCGAAATACTCGACACCTGCGCGTTCCATAGATTCATCGAAAATGCGCTGCATGTCGGCTTCCGTCTCTATGTTGTCCCAAAGGGGCAGCTTTGTAGCGAGCGTGAAGCTGTCACGCGGGTAGCGCTTTACAATGGCTTCGCGCGCTGCGACCTCACTTTTGCCGTTGATGTATACGTATGCGGTGTCAAAATACGTAAAGCCCTTTGCCATGAAAGTATCGACCATGGCTTTCACTTGCTCCATATCGATCTCGTCGCCGATCATCGGCAGACGCATGAGACCGAAACCGAGCTTCGGGGTCGTATCGCCAAGATAACCAGTGTTCATTTTGAATTCCTCCCGAGAATAGTTGTGCCGTTTCGTACAACACATTAAAGTTTACTGCAAGTTTGATTATATCACAAAACACAGAAATTGCAAGAAGTTTTTTCGAAAATGCAAACACTTTTTACATAAAGTGTGCAAAAGATAAACAAACTTGCAGCGCTTGACGGTATTCTGCTTTTGCAGTACAATAGAAATGTTAAGTTTAAAAGGAGAGCGAGATATGAGCGGGGAGAGACAAAAACGGATTAAGCGGGCCTTGGCAGCGGTTTTCGGTGCTGCGGCTGTGCTTGTTGTTTTGTATATTCTTCGTCCGCCGTGCCTCGTCCGCAAGGTTTTCGGCGTGCTGTGTCCTTCCTGCGGAACGACACGGATGATCGCAGCGCTTTTGCAATTGGACTTTGCCGGTGCGTGGGCGCTGAACCCCTTTATGCTGTTCTTTTTGCCGTTTGCGCTCCTTTGGGGCGTTTTGGAAGCGGTGCGGTATGCAAAGAGCAAACCGCCGCTGCTTTTTAAGCGCTTTTCCGTTGCGCTGTGGGCGGCGTGGTTCCTCTCGGCGCTCATTTTCGGCGTATGGCGCAACTTCGCTTAATTTCCTTGACAAAGCGACGCTTCGTGTGTAAAATCAAAGCATAGTAAAACCGTATGCTTTTAGTTCTTTTGCGGAGGGATGCAAAGCGAACGCCTTATCCACGCAACGGCGAGCCACGGCTATTTGCTGACGGTGGACATTGCGCCCGAGCACGAGATGGAAAAGGTGCTGTACGCCGTGGACGAACTGACGGGGCTCATCGGCGCGGTGGCACGGATGCGTCCGTCGAAAAGCACGCTCAACTTGGAACTTAAATCCGTAAAGAAAAAATACAAGGCGCTCAACTTTGCCGCGGGCTGCTCCCGTGAGGTCATTCAGCGCGGTGCAGATATGCTGGGCTGGACGCTCGACGACCTCATTTCCGACACGATCCTTGCGATGCGCACGCTGGAAAAGCCGCAGGCGGAGTGAGCGACACCGAATAAAGAAAGGCGGAATTTCATGACCGCAAATGAAATTAACGCTTTGGTCGACCGTCTGCGCGAGCAGCGTAACCTCAGCGATGCGGAATTTAAGACGATTTTGGAGACGGACGCCTATGACGCGGCGCTGCAAAAGGCCGCGGACGAGGTGCGCCGCGCGCACTACGGCACGGACGTGTACGTGCGCGGACTCATTGAGTTTACGAATTACTGCAAAAATAACTGTTACTATTGTGGCATCCGTCGGGATAACCGAAACGCGACGCGCTACCGTTTGACGAAAGAGGAGATTCTCTCCTGCTGCGCGGAGGGGTACGACCTCGGCTTTCGCACGTTCGTTTTGCAGGGCGGCGAGGACCCGTTTTACACGGATGACCTCATCTGCGAGATCGTCGCGGCCATCCATGCGCAGCACCCGGACTGCGCCATCACGCTTTCCATCGGCGAAAAGAGCCGCGAAAGCTACCAGAAGTATTTTGATGCGGGCGCAAACCGCTATCTTTTGCGTCACGAGACGGCCGATCCCGAGCATTACGGCAAGCTGCACCCGAATGAATTGAGCGCTTTACACCGGCAAGCATGTCTTTTTGATCTAAAGGACATCGGGTACCAGGTAGGTTCCGGCTTTATGGTGGGTTCGCCGTATCAAACGACGGAGAATCTTATTTCTGACCTGCGCTTTTTGCAGAAGCTGCAGCCGGACATGATCGGCATCGGGCCGTATATCACGCACGCGCAGACGCCGTTTGCAAACGAAAAGAGCGGCTCGCTCGAGCTGACACTGCGGCTTCTCTCAATATTGCGTTTGTTGTTTCCGTATGCGCTTTTGCCGTCTACGACGGCACTTGGCACCATCCACCCACAGGGGCGCGAGCTGGGGCTGAAGGCAGGTGGAAACGTTGTGATGCCGAACCTTTCGCCGGTGCGTGTGCGAAAGCTTTATGAGCTGTACGAGAACAAGATCTGTACAGGGGAAGAGGCCGCGCAGTGCCGCGGGTGTCTGGAGCAGCGCGTGAAGTCGGCGGGCTATGAGATCGTCACCGCGCGCGGCGATGTGAAACGATAACGAAAGGGTTTTACCGAAACTATGTGTAAAAAAGCGATCATAGCCATGAGCGGCGGCGTGGATTCCAGTGTGGCGGCGCTGCTTATGAAAGAAAAGGGCTACACCTGCATGGGCGCGACCATGAAGCTGTACCAGAATGAGGACGTCGGTCTGCGCCGCGAGCATACCTGCTGTTCGCTTGATGATGTAGAGGACGCGCGCAGTGTAGCGTATGCGCTTGACATGCCGTACTATGTGTTTAATTTTGCCGACCGCTTCAAAACGGATGTTATCGACAAGTTTGTGCACTCTTATGAAACGGGTGTAACGCCGAACCCGTGCATCGATTGCAACCGCTATTTGAAGTTTGATAAGCTGTTTCAGCGCATGGTTGAACTGAATTATGATTATGTTGTCACGGGGCATTACGCGCAAATCGATTTTGACGAAAATACGGGGCGGTATCTCCTGAAAAAGGCCGTTGACCACAATAAAGACCAGAGCTATGTGCTGTGGTCGCTGACGCAGGAGCAGCTAAAGCACGTGCAGTTCCCGCTCGGCGGCATGGAGAAGTGTGAAGTGCGCGCGCTTGCGGAGGCGCACAATTTCATCAATGCGAGAAAGCACGACAGTCAGGACATCTGCTTTGTGCAGAACGGCTCGTATGCCGATTTCATCGAGCAGTATACGGGCAAAACGTACCCGCCCGGGGATTTTGTGGACACAGATGGCAACGTGCTGGGGAAACACCGCGGCGTGATCCGCTACACGATCGGCCAGCGCAAGGGTCTGGGGCTCGCGCTGCCGGCACCGCTGTATGTGAAATCGGTGGATATTGAGAAGAACACCGTGACACTAAGCCCGGAAAGCGAGCTTTTCAAAAAGGAGCTCACAGCGAGCGGCATTAATTTGATTTCCGTCGCGGAAATCAAGGAGCCGATGCACATTAAGGCGAAGGTGCGCTACCGCCAGCCCGAGCAGTGGGCGACCGTGACGCAGACAGGACCGGACAGCCTGAAGGTCGTCTTTGACGAGCCGCAACGCGCCATCACCTGCGGGCAGTCCGTCGTGCTGTACGACGGCGACCGCGTTTTGGGCGGCGGGACGATTGATTCGGTGAAATAAAAAGCCTGAACAAGCGCTGCTTGGGTATTGTTTTGTGGGGAGGAAAACTCAAATGAATGATGCGAAGAAGCTTTTGGCGGATATGAAAGCGCTGGGAATCAAAGAGGGTGAGACGATTTTGGTGCACGCATCGATGAAGGCGTTGGGGACAAAGGAGACGCCGGAGACGGTGCTCGACACGTTGCAGGCGGCGCTTGGCGACGACGGCACGCTTTTGATGCCTGCGCTGACGTATGAGAACGTCACGCCGGAGCACCCGGTGTTTGACGCGGACAAAACCGTGCCGTGCATCGGGCTTTTGCCTCGCACGTTTTGGAAAATGCCGGGCGTGGTGCGCAGCGTGCACCCGACGCACTCCGTTTGTGCGCGCGGCAAGCGTGCTGCGGAGCTGACAGCATTGCATGGGGAGGACATCACCCCGGTGGGGAAAAACTCGCCGTTTATGAAGCTGCCGGAGATCGGCGGACGGCTGCTGTTCATCGGCGAGGTGCTTGACTGCTGCACGTTTATGCACGGCGTGGAGGAGCGCTTCGGCACGGACTACGTCTTGACGAAGGAGAAGATCCGCTACGTTGTGAACGGCGAGGAAAAGTACATGTACGGCCACGATTTTAAGGGCTGGGAGACGACGTACCGCCGCGTGAAGGAGATTCTGGACTCTTTGAGGAATGAGATCGTCACGGGGAAGATCGGCGACGCGACGTGCTACCTTATCGACGCGAAAGCGCTTTTGAAGCGCGCAGAGGAAAAGCTGCAGGAAAACCAGCACTGGTTTGTGGTGCCGCGGGAGTAAAACCAAACAGGCATAAAGAAACGACCCGGGACGGAGAAAATTCCGTTTGCGGGTCGTTTTTTGGCGTTGTGAAATTTGAAAACTCAGCCTAAGTCGATGGAGCGCTGGGCGCAGGCGTTCAGCTCCATGCCGGCGGTATGGCCGGCGAGATATTCGTAGTAGGCCTGTGCGCCGACCATGGCGGCGTTGTCGCCGGTGAGAGAGAGGTCGGGCATATAGAGCGTGCGGCCGGTACGCTTGCATTCTTCCGTGAGGCGGCGGCGCAGGAGCGCGTTTGCGGAGACGCCGCCCGCGATGACGAGCTTTTTGTGGCCGGTCTCGTCTGCGGCGTGCAGGAAGTTGCGCACGAGGCAATCGACAACGGCCTTGCGGTAAGAGGCGGAAAGATCGGCGATGTTGACGGTCTGGCCCTTTTGCTCGGCATTATGCAGAATGTTGATGACGGCGGTCTTGAGGCCGGAGAAGCTGAAATCGAGCGGGGCACCGTCTACGGTCGGGCGCGGGAGCTTGAACGCTTTGTCGTTGCCGGTCTCAGCGAGTTTATCCATGGCGATGCCGCCGGGATAGGGCATGCCCATGGCGCGCGCAGCCTTATCGAACGCTTCGCCCGCGGCATCGTCACGCGTTTTTCCGAGGATGCGGAGCTTTGTGTAGTCCGTCACTTCGATGATGTGCGTGTGGCCGCCGGAGACGACAAGGCACAGGAACGGGGGCTCGAGTTCCGGGTTCGTGATGTAGTTTGACGCGATGTGGCTGCGCAGGTGGTGCACCGGGATGAGCGGTAAATTTGCAGAAAGAGAGAGGCCTTTCGCGAAATTTACGCCGACGAGCAGCGCACCGATGAGCCCCGGCGCGTAGGTAACGCCGATGGCATCGAGGTCGTTTACGGTGAGCTCTGCGCGCTCGAGTGCTTCACGCACGACGCCTACAATGGCTTCGCTGTGGCGGCGCGAGGCGATCTCCGGCACGACACCGCCGTATAACTTGTGTTCTTCTACCTGCGTTGCGACGACGCTGGAAAGCACGCGGCGGCCGTTTTCTACAACGGCTGCGGCGGTCTCATCGCAGGAGCTTTCAATGGCTAAAATTTTCATTTTTCTATCCTTTGGTCTTTGATTTGCGGGGTGAACCGCGGAAATATTCGGCTCAGTCGAGACCGATGAGCAGCTCTTTGAGCGCATCGGAAACAGGCGCGCCGTATTCGCTCACCTGCCAGCTTTCGGCAAAGCGAACGTTTTTTGCGAATTCTGCGCCATACTGGCGGGTGAGGCACGCGAGCACGTCCTCGTCCACGTCGCCGCGGTCCCAGTTGAACGTACTGCGCAGGTACTCTACGCGCTCCTCGTGCGTTTTACCGGCGAGATCCACGTGGTCATCTGCCCACGGAAGCCAATCGAGAAACTGGGAGGCGTGGCAGCACTCGACGTGAAACAGCGTTTCGCGGTCGTCATCCGCCGGGCGGGCGAAATCGGAGCGGAACGGTTTGGGGTCGGTGAAGCTGTCTGCCCAGTAAAGAATGGTCGGCGTTTTGCGCAGCACGGGGGTATCCGGGCAAATGGCGGGTACGCCCATGAGGTATGAGCAGTCCTGCACGAGCTGGCCCGTAGCGCGGTGGTCGGGGTGATAATCGCACGCGCGGTTCGTGAAGATGACGTCCGGCTTAAAATTGCGGATGGTGCGCATGAGCGTTTCGCGCGCTTCGAGCGATGGGGTCAGGAGGCCGTCGTCGAACGGCAGAATTTCATAGGTGGCGCCGAGGTAGGCGGCGCTTTTTTGCGCTTCTGCCGCGCGCGTTTTGATGAGCTCTTCGCCGCGCATGGTCTGGTGGCCTGCGTTGCCGGTCGTCATGGAGACAAAGCGGACAATGCAGCCCTTTGAAACCAAGCGCTTTGTGATGCCGCAGGTGCAGATATCGACATCGTCCGGGTGTGCGCCGATCATCATGGCGCGTAAAGGTTCTGACATAATAAAGCCCTCCCAAGAGAAAAAGAGATCAATACAACCGCCGCGGCTGTTCCGCGACTTTTTCTCATTTATTTTAGCACAAGGCAGGCGCGAAAACAAGCCCGCACAACGTGCAAAGCGAGGAAAATGCGCGAAAACGGGTATTCTGGCGCTCCTCTGTATTTGGGGCATGGGCATTGACCGCGTTTTGCAGGTTTTGCTCGGCACGAGGAATATCCGCGACACGGTGATGTTCCCGCTGATGCGGCCGGAACCGTAAGCGGAAAAAACAGCGAAATTCTGCATTTTCAAATTGCGTTTCCTGCATTTTTATGCTATACTTTAACGGTATATCAATGAAAATATAAAATGGATAAAGAAAGTGATAAAAAATGAGAATTTCCGATATTTTGAAGACCAACAAGGTGACGGTCTCTTGCGAGATGTTCCCGCCGAAGCCGGGTAAACCGTTGGAAAACACACAGCAGGTGGTGCATGAGATCGCGGCATATAAGCCCTCTTTTATGAGCGTGACCTACGGCGCGGGCGGCTCCAACTCCAAAAACACACTGTCCATTGCAGAAGAGGTGCAGAAAAGCGGCGTTACGGCGCTGGCACATTTGACGTGTGTGGGGCAGGACGAAGAGAATCTCAGAGCGTCCATCAATGCGTTTAAGGCGAGCGGCATTGAGAATATTCTGGCGCTGCGCGGCGATATTCCGGAGGGGGACACGGCGCCGCAGACGTTCCCGCACGCGAGCGACCTCATCAATGCCATTCGCCGCGAGGGTGCGGATTTCTGCATCGGCGGCGCATGTTACCCGGAGGGACACCCGGAATCGTACAACAGCGACGCGGACATTGACGGCGTGCGCCGCAAGGTGGAAAGCGGCTGCGAGTTTTTAACGACGCAGATGTTCTTTGACAACAACATTCTTTATAATTATATGTTCAAGCTCCTGCGCCACGACATTCGCGTGCCGGTCATTGCGGGCATTATGCCGGTGACGAACGCGAAGCAGATCAAGCGCATTATGAGCCTTTCGAGTTCTTCTATGCCGACGCGCTTTAAGGCAATCGTCGACCGTTTTGCGGACAACCCGGAGGCGATGAAGCAGGCGGGCATTGCGTACGCGACCGAGCAGATCATTGACCTCATCGCGAATGACGTGACGCATATTCATATCTACACGATGAACCGCCCGGATATTGCGGGCAGCATCATGACGAACCTTTCAAAGATCATTGACGGCTATGAAGCTGAATGAGAAAGAGGCGCTGCGCTACCTTGGCTTTCGCGGGAAGCCGGCCGATGCGGACACCGATGAGATGATTCGCGAGATCGGCGGCGAGATGCTGCGCACGCTCACGCCGAAATGCGTATATAAAAGATACGACATAAAAGTACTTGAGAACGCGGTGAAGCTGGACGGCTGGCGCATCGAGAGCATAAAGCTTTCACGCCATTTACGCGGCTGCAAGGCAGCGTATCTGTTTGCGGCGACGCTGGGGTTGCAGGCCGATATGATGATACGGCGGTTATCCGCGCTCAATATGGCGCGCGGCACGGTGGCGCATTCCGTTGCGAATGCGCTCATTGAAGACTACTGTGACGAAATGCAGGCGCAGATCGCGGAAAAGGAAGCCGCAACGGGCTTGTTTTTGAAGCCGCGCTATTCGCCGGGGTACGGCGACTTTGCGCTCGAAAGCCAAAAAGAGATCTTTGCGCGGCTGGAATGTGCAAAGCGCATTGGGCTGACGCTGACGGACACCATGCTGATGGTGCCGTTTAAATCCGTGACGGCGGTCATCGGCGTGACGGACGCGCCGACATGCACATACGTAAAGTGCCGCGGCTGTGCGAACACCGACTGCGAGTTCCGCGAAATCTGACGCGCAGAGAAAGGGAGAAAATTTATGCATCCTGTTATAGAACGATTCGGAAAATCTGTTGTCATTGTGGACGGCGGCATGGGCACACTTTTGCAGGCGAACGGCCTTATGGGCGGCGAGCTGCCGGAGCTTTGGAACCTGACACACCCCGAGGTGCTTTTGAAAATTCAGTCCGACTACGTGAACGCGGGCTGCGATATTTTGACGGCGAACATGTTCGGCGCGAACCGTTTAAAACTGGAAAAGACGGGCCACACCGTGCAGGAGGTCGTCTCACAGGCGTTGAAGCTTGCACACACGGCGAGCGGCGGCAAGGCGGCGGTGGCGCTCGACATCGGCCCCTCCGGCAAGCTTTTGAAGCCGTTCGGTGATTTGGCGTTTGATGACGCGTACGAGCTTTTTAAAGAGGAAATTATCGCGGGCAGGGACAACGCCGACCTCGTGATCATCGAGACGATGAGCGACGCCTACGAAGCGAAGGCGGCGCTGCTGGCGGCAAAGGAAAACTGTGACCTGCCGGTCATTGTAACGTTTACGTTTGACAGCACGGGAAAGCTCTTGACGGGCAGCAACATCCCGGCGGCACTGCTGCTGGCGGAGAGCCTCGGTGCGGACGCGGTGGGCATCAACTGCAGCCTCGGTCCGGAGCAGATGGAAAGCTTTGTCGATGAAATGCTGACGCTGACGAATTTGCCCATTGTCATCAACCCGAACGCCGGTCTGCCGGTTTCCGTGAACGGCGAGACCTCGTACCCCGTGGGGCCGGAGGAATTTTACGCGTACATGGAGCGCTTTGCGGAGAAAGGCGCGGCGATTCTCGGCGGCTGCTGCGGCACGACGCCGGAGCATATCCGACTGCTGGCAGAACGCCTGAAAAACAAGCCGGTGAAGGAGCGTCACATTGAAAAGAAGACGGTGGTGTCCTCGTACACGCATACGGTGACGTTCGGTGCGCGACCGATTTTGATTGGCGAGCGCATCAACCCGACGGGCAAGCCGCGCTTAAAGCAGGCTTTGCGCGAAGGCGATTTGGAATATCTGTGCCGTGAGGGCATTGCGCAGACGGAACACGGCGCGGACATTCTGGACGTGAACGTGGGTCTGCCGGAGCTTGACGAGCCCGCGGTGATGGAAAGGGCCATCATCAACTTGCAGAGCGTGACGAACACGCCTTTGCAGATCGATACCTCGAACGTGGAGGCCATGGAGCGCGCGCTGCGTATTTATAACGGCAAGCCGCTTGTGAACTCCGTGAACGGCAAAGAGGAATCGCTGCACACGGTACTGCCGCTTGTAAAAAAGTACGGTGCTGCGGTGGTTGCCTTGACGCTCGACGAAAAGGGCATCCCGGCTTCTGCTGCGGAGCGTGTGGCGATTGCGGAGAAGATTTTGAAAACGGCGGAGAGCTACGGCATCGACCGCAGCGACGTGATTATGGACACGCTTGCAATGACGGTGAGCACGGGCGCGGATAACGCGATTATCACGCTCGATGCACTTGACACCATCCGCCACAAGCTCGGCGTGCACACGGTGCTGGGCGTCTCCAATATTTCGTTCGGTCTGCCGCGCCGCGAGCTGGTGACCTCCACGTTCTTCGCGATGGCGATGCAGCGCGGATTAAGCTCCGGTATCATCAACCCGCTGAGCGACGAGCTGATGAAGGCGTACCGCTCGTTCTGCGCGCTGATGGGCATAGACGTGGGCTGCAAGGCGTATATCGAAGCGTATGCGAACACCACGGCGGCGCCGGACGTGCGCACGGGCGCCGCGCAGCAGAGCGCAGGCGGCGGGTCTGCCGAAAGCGTTTCGCTGCACCGCGCCATTGTGAAAGGCCTGCGCGAGCAGGCGGGACAGTTGACGGACGAGATGCTGAAAACGACGCCGCCGCTGGAAATCATCAACGGTGAGCTTATCCCGGCGCTCGACGAAGTGGGGCAGGGCTTTGAGAAAAATACGGTGTTCCTGCCGCAGCTTCTCATGAGCGCAGACGCAGCGAAGGAAGCGTTTGAGCGCATCAAGCAGAATCTTGCGCAAAAGGGCATTCAGGAGGAAAAGAAGGGTACCATTATCCTTGCGACCGTGAAGGGCGACATTCACGATATCGGCAAGAACATTGTGAAGGTGCTGCTTGAAAACTACGGCTTTGACGTACTCGACCTCGGTAAGGACGTGCCGCCGGAGATCATTGTGCAGACGGCGATCGAGAAAAACGTGCGCCTTGTGGGGCTTTCTGCCCTGATGACGACGACGGTGGAGAGCATGGCGGAGACGATCCGCCAGCTGCGCAAAGCGCATGACTGCAAGGTCATGGTGGGCGGCGCGGTGCTGAATCCCGAGTACGCTAAGGAGATTGGCGCGGATTTCTACTCCAAAGATGCGATGGGCAGTGTGCGCTACGCGGAAAAGCTGTTTAACGGCGAAGTGTAAAAACAATCAGAGCATAGAAAAAGGACGGCAGTTGCGCTTAACTGTCGTCCTTTTGTACTGTGCAAAATTATCTGCGGTTTGTAAACCACACGTCGATCTCATCGGGTATGGGAGTCTCAAAAAGCGTGAGAACTTTTTGCAGCAGGCCGCTGTCTACGGCGTAGTCGGTCGTTTCACCGGCGGCAACGGCAGCGTTGCGCGCTTCCATGTTTTTCGCCCAGTCTGCATCGGAAATGTCGATGTAGTGCCACTCGAAGTCGATGTCGGCATTTTTGTAGTAGGCGGAAACATCTGTGCGCTCTTTGCGGCTCCAGAAGCCCCAATCTAAAATGACATTGCAGCCCGCGCGGGCGATGTCCACGGCTTTTTTGTGGAGATACGCTTTGATGTCCGCGCTAATCGCATCGCGGCGGTCGCCGAGGTCATGGTGGAAGAGGTCGTTTTCAATCTCATCGCAGGAGAGCACCACAGCGTGTTCTTTTTCCTTGAGCTGCCGGGTGTAAAAGCCTTTGCCGCTGCAGATTTTGCCGCAGATCAAAAATACTTTTGCCATGCTTTTTTTACATTACTCTTTGCCGTTCCAGCAGTAGGTGCAAAGGCAGTCTGCGTCGATGCCGACGGACTCCATCATATCGTCGAGGCGGTGGTAGTGAAGGGAGGTGAAGTGCAGCTTTTCGCCGATCTTCTCCACCATCTTCCGGTACTTCTCGCTGTCCGGGTCGGCGTATTCTTCAAGCGTGGCGCGGTCGGGGTCGCAGCCCTCAAGCTCTTTAATGACGCGGCGGGTGATGAGCTCCATTTCGGACGTGGAGCGGGAGAAGTTTAAGTATTTGCAGCCGAAGAGCAGCGGCGGGCAGGCGGGGCGAATGTGCACTTCTTTTGCGCCGCTTGCGTAGAGGAACTCGGTCGTTTCGCGCAGCTGTGTGCCGCGCACGATGGAGTCATCGATGAGCAGGAGGCTCTTGCCCTCGATGAGGTCATGCACCGGGATGAGTTTCATTTTGGCGATGAGGTCGCGCTTGCTCTGGTGCGTCGGCATGAAGGAGCGCGGCCATGTGGGCGTGTATTTGATGAACGGGCGGGAGAACGGCACACCGGACTCGTTGGCATAGCCGATGGCGTGCGCGATGCCGGAATCCGGTACGCCGGCGACAATATCGGGGTGGACGTTATCGCGGCGGGCGAGCGCGCGACCGCAGTTATAGCGCATGCTCTCGACGGAGATGCCCTCGTAGCTGGAGGACGGGTAGCCGTAGTAGACCCACAGGAACGTGCAGATCTTCATTTTTTTGCCGGGGGCGACGAGCGTCTGCACATGGTCGGCGTCGAACACGACAACTTCGCCCGGGCCGAGTTCGCGCAGGTCGTGGTAGCCGAGGTTTAAATACGCGAAGCTTTCAAAGCTTGCGCAGTAGCCGTCTTCCTTTTGGCCGAGCACGACGGGGGTGCGGCCGAGTTTATCGCGTGCCGCGTAAATGCCGCGCGGCGTCAGGACGAGCATACTCAAAGAACCGTCGACGACCTCCTGCGCGTAGCGAATACCGTCGATGAAATTCTCTTTTTGGTCGATGATGGCGGCGACGAGCTCTGTGGGGTTCACTTCGCCGTTTTGCATCTCAAAGAAATGCGTGCCGCGCCCGATGATGTCCTCTACGATCTCATTGGCGTTATTGATCTTGCCGATGGTCGTAATGGCGAAGGTGCCGTGATGCGAACGCACCAAAATCGGCTGTGCTTCATAATCGGAGATGCAGCCGATGCCGAGCGTGCCGTGCATAGATTGCGATTCCGTTGTAAACTTCGTGCGGAACGGAGCGTTTTCAATGTTGTGAATGGCCTTGTCAAAGCCGGTCTCCGGGCTGTAAACCGCCATGCCCGCGCGGCGTGTGCCGAGGTGGGAGTGGTAATCAATGCCGAAAAAAAGGTCGAAAACGCAGTCAGTCTGCGATGCTGCGCCGAAAAAACCGCCCATAAAATAGATCTTCCTTTGCTGAAAAATTGAGGGGGCAGTACCGCGGAGGAGTTATGCGGTATTGTCCAAAACTCTTTTATTATAACAAAAATCGCGTTATCCGAAAAGAGACACAAAAGAAAAAGACCACCGAAATTTCGGCAGCCTTTTTGTAAAGGATAACAGAATTTTTTACAAGATGGGTTCTTTTGCCTGAATGGATCTTGCGTGCAGCGCAAAAATCTCATGGCGGCGGTCTGTGCCGAAGATGTGCTGCTTGTCGTACTCGGTGCTGAAGCCGACGATGTAAATGACGAGCAGACCGGTTTGCGGCCACAGCATGGAGATATCCAAAAGCCCGTGCAGCAGAACGCAAACGATGACGGAGACCGTAAGGGCGTAGCGCTGGTGGCACTTGTGGCTGCGGTGCAGGCGGATAATCTTGCCGACATTGATGGCAAAGTAACCGAGTAAGACCGCCGTACCCACAAATCCGAAGTCCATGAGGAGCTCCAAAAGCAGGTTGTGCGAATGCTTTGCGATGCTGTATGAGCCGTAGAGGTCATGGATGCGTGCGTATGTATTGTAGCCGCGGCCGAACCACGGGGCGTCCATAATACTGCCGATGGCGCCCGACCAGATGCTCATGCGTTTTGCAAAATCGTGCCGGATGAGATCGATGCGCGGGAGGAAATCGAGCGATTCACCGAACAGAACGAGTGTGAGCAAAATGCCAAGCATGGTGAAAAGGTACACGGAAAGCCACTTCTTCTTGCCACAGAACCACAGCATGACAGGGCAGACGATGAGCAGCACCATGAAAGTGGTGCGGCACTCGGTGAGCTCAAGCGCGATAAGATTCAACGGAATCAGGGCAGCGTATACACCGCGCAGCGGCGTGTCTTCGCTTTTTACGATGTTGTAAATGCAGAAGAGCACGACGAGCGAAATGTAAAACGCATAGTAATTGGGGTTTGTAAAGATGGAGTTATACCGCGCACCGTAAACCCACTCCATGCCGAGCGCGCGCTGAACGAGCGCGACAAGGAGGCAATAGGGGCTCATGAGGCAGACGAAAGATAAAATGAGGCGGAACGCGCGCTGGGTCATCGTATAGGAGACGAAAATGACGGCGATGAATGCGAACACCATAAAAACGCCGAGCAGAATATCCGTTGCGGTGCCGCCTGAGAAAATCGTGACGAGCAGGGAGAGCACCCAGAAAGCCGAAAGAAAAAATAAATCCTGTTTACGGCGGAAGAAAACGAAGCTCTGCTTCGTGGCGGCAATGTAAAACGGCAATAAAAGCAGCGCCAACATCTCGGCATAGACGGTGAGGAAAATAGAAGCCGTTAAAACAAGCAGGACCTTTTCGTTTGGGGTAAGCTCTAAAAATCCCTTTTTCAGTGCTCTGAATACTTGCAGAAAAATGCACCTCCTGTGGACCGCGGCCGCATACCGTGATCCGGTAAAACCGTTTCAAGAAATTACGAAATCATAAAAATCCAAATCATGTGCGTACCTGCGTACATGAGTACGCTCATATAAATAAGAAATACCTCGGCGCAGATTACTATTTTAGCGCAACTTTTCTGGATTTACAAGGGCTTTTGCAGCTTTTTTGCATTTATAAAGAGATTTGTAAGATTTGATTTTAAAACTGAACAGAAGATTTACATAAGGCACAAAACTTTATTGAAGTTGCACAAGGTTTGTCTGCACAACTTGAACAATGCGCTGTATTGAAATGGGCATGACAGGCGTGCTATAATACGAAATATAAAGGGTGCGCGTTTGCCGCCCGAGGTTTAGGAGGCTGCTTTCAAATCTATGGATATACGAGTCTTGCAGTATTTTCTGGCTGTTGTGCGTGAGGAGAACATCACGAAAGCGGCACAGCTTTTACATATCACACAGCCCACACTTTCCCGCCAGCTGATGGGGCTGGAGCAGGAGCTTGGCGTGAAGCTGTTCAGCCGCAACAATCACAGCGTCACGTTGACGGAGGAAGGGATGTTATTCCGCCGCCGCGCAGAGGAAATCGTGACGCTTTCCGAAATGACGAAGCGGGAATTAAAGCAGGAGGCAATGCTGACCGGCGAAATTTCCATCGGCAGCGGCGAGTACCACGGCTCCTGCCATCTTTCCGGCATTCTGGCGGCGTTTCGCGCCGAGCACCCGAACGTGACGTACAGCATTTATAGCGGCAACTCCGATAACATCAAGGAGCGCATTGAACGCGGCACGTTGGACATCGGCTTGCTGTTGGAGCCGGTGGAAATCAGCAAGTATGATTTTCTGCACTTCCCGGTGCCGGAAACGTGGAACGCGCTGGTGCGGTCGGATTCGCCGCTGGCGCAGAAGCCGTATTTGACGCCACAGGACATTGTGCCGTACCCGGCGGTGTTTTCGCGCCGGGACCAGATCCGCAGTGAGATTGTGAACTGGTTCGGCGACAGCGCGGACCGGCTCAACATTATCGCGCACGGCGATTTGCAATACAACATGGCCTCGGTCATTCGCCGCGAAAACGGCGTGCTGTTCACGCTGAAGCTCGACCTGCAGCATAACGGCCTGAAATTCGTGCCGCTGCAGCCGCCGATCCGCGCCGCGACGGTGCTCGTTTGGAAAAAGAACCGTGTGCTCTCACCGCTGACGAACGCGTTCCTCGATTTTGCGAAGAAATACATTTCCGGCATGGAGAAGGATAAAAAATAGGTATTGGACATTATTTTGATGGTTTAGTATACTGAAAGCAAGAAATCACGAATTTTTATAGAAAAGGGGAAGACACATGGAATACGTAAAACTCGGCAACTCTGACCTGAATGTTTCGCGCATTTGCCTTGGCTGCATGGGCTTTGGCGAAGCGGCCGCGGGGCAGCACCGCTGGACGCTGGATGAGGAAAGCTCCAACGAGATTATCAAAGCGGCGCTCGAGAACGGCATCAACTTTTTTGACACGGCGATGAGCTACCAAGGCGGCACGAGCGAGATGTTTGTCGGCCGTGTGCTGCGCGATTTTGCCCGCCGCGAGGATGTGGTGCTGGCGACGAAATTTGAGCCGCGCACCGACGAGGAGATTGCAAACGGCATGACGGGGCAGCAACACGTGAAAAACTGCCTCGATGCAAGCCTGAAGCGTCTCGGTATGGACTACGTTGATCTGTACATCTGCCACATGTGGGACTATCGCACGCCCATTGAGGAGATTATGGAAGGGCTGAACGACGCGGTGAAGGCCGGCAAGGTCCGCGCCATCGGCATCTCGAACTGCTATGCGTGGCAGCTGGCGCAGGCGAATTACTACGCCCGTATGCACGGCATGGCGGAGTTTGTGTCCGTTCAAGGGCATTATAATCTCATTTTCCGCGAGGAGGAGCGCGAAATGGCGCCGTTCTGCAAGGCGGAGAACATTGCGATGACGCCATACAGTGCACTCGCCGCAGGGCGGCTCTCGAGGCATCCCGGTGAGAGCTCCAAGCGCCTTGAGGAAGACAATTACGCGAAATTTAAGTACGACAAGACCGTTGAGACCGACGGTGTGATCATTGACCGTGTGGCGGAGCTGGCCGAGAAGCGCGGCTGTACCATGACGGAGATCGCCCTCGCGTGGCTGCTGACGAAGGTTGCGTCGCCCATCTGCGGCGCAACGAATCTTTCGCACATCACGGGGCTTGTGAACGCCGTTGAATTGAGGCTCACCGCTGATGAGATTGCATACCTTGAAGAGCCCTACGTGCCGCACGCGTTGGTCGGCGTGATGGCGCAGAACCATGGGTGATTTGGAGACGCCGTGTATTTCACTGCCCGCAGGGCAATTTCACATACCGAAGGGATTTATTTCGTTGAAAAAAGGACTTTGCAAAATGCAAAGTCCTTTTTTCTGGTGGACATATACCAGTTAAATCCGAACTTAAGGTAGCGTTAATTTCTTGCAAGGTCAGCGTCTGACTGCCGTCTTTGTAGTTGTAGGTAAGTATCAGCTTGTCATCGTAGACATAGACGGAGTTCACGAAAGTATCAATGATTTCTTTTCTGTAATCCGGGTCATTGGTGTTGCCGTTCTTGTATTTGCTGATCCATTCTACAATCTCCTCCTTGGAAAAACTGCGCCGCTCCAGCTGCAGCTGCGCAATGCTTTCTTTCAGCGATTCTCTTTGAGTCTCCAGATCCTCCAGACACTCCTTGGTTGTATCCGTAATAATGCCTAGCCGAATGGCCTTCATTACATTCCGAATCTCGGTTTCGCACTGCTGAAGCTGCTGCTTCAGCACCGGCGTGACGGTGTCATCCTGCTCCTGCATGACAACAATAGCATCTGCAATCCGTTCAATGGCAGTGTCAGTCAATACCTGAGAAACGGTCAGCTTTACGACTGCATCCTCGATCCAGTGCTTTTTGATGGCTTTTCTTTTGCAGCCCAGTTTCCGTTTTGCGCCGCTGCACTTGTAGTAGTGATACACAACGCCTCTGCCGCCCCATCCACTTTCGCCGGCCATCAGCCGCCCGCAATCACCACAAAACAGCTTTGTAGTAAGCAAGTATTCTTCCTCCGCTTTCGTTCGTGCCGGAGCTTTTTTGTTTGCTGCCATACGCATTTGCACCCTTTCAAATAATTCTTTATCGATGATTGCAGGAATACCGCCCGGCGTGATAACACTCCCGTATTTGTATTCACCGATATACTTGCGATTCCTCAGAAGCGCACTCAGGACACTGACCGAGTAAGTATTGCCCCGTTTGGAACGAATGCCCCGCTTTTTCATTTCTGCCTGCAATACAGTCAGCCGCTCACCATCAGCATACCGTAAAAACAATTCCTGTACATATGGAGCGGTTTCGGGATCAACAGCCAATTTCCCGGTGGCTTTGTCTACATAGTAACCAAGGGGGACATTACCGCCGTTATTCATACACTTGATTGCGTTCTCCTTTTGACCTCGCCGAATCTTTTGAGCAAGCTCGGCAGAATAGTATTCGGCATATCCCTCCAGCATAGACTCCAGAATAATGCCCTCCGGCCCATCGGAAATGTTTTCTTTGATAGAGATCACTCGAACGCCGTTTTTCTTCAGGATGTGCTTATAGTGGGCGCTATCGTAGCGGTCACGGGAAAAACGGTCCAGTTTCCAAACAAGTACAATATCAAAGAGGCCTTTGGCACTATCTGCAATCATCCTTTGGAAGTCGGGACGGTCCGCAGTTCTGGCAGACAACGCACGGTCAACATAGGTGTCCAGCAATGTTATGTTGTTCTTTTTTGCATACTCTGCGCATTCCCGAAGCTGGCCTTCAATGGATTCTTCACGCTGCCGATCTGACGAGTAGCGGGCATAGATCACTGCGTTCATACAATTCCTCCTTTGCATCAGTCATATCGATTTTTGTCTTTATCTTCAAATGTGCGGATGGCAGCAGGGCTACCTTGCTGCCATCCGCACGGTTTTTATTCATTCCGCTGCAACTCCTCCTGTATTTTGGGGAGAAAGAAACGGGCAAGCCGGCGAACAACATACTCCGGAAGCTGCATGCCGTAGTCCTCGACAACTGGTGTGGTGACCTCAACGGTCTGTTCTTGGGTAATCTGCTCAGGCATAGGCCGCACCTCCTTATCGCTCCCGGTCGGTTCGTCGGCGGTAGTTCCGCTCGCAGAGCTTCACCACGGCGTCCTTGATCTGAGCGGCGGTGTAGCTTTGCGGGAAGTACTTTCGGATGCGCTCCATCGGAATCTTGAGGCAGGCCTTCTGGTTAGCTTTTTCCTCTGACATAATGGTTTGAATGGCTGCCTTGGTCAGCGATTCTTCCCGGTCAGCCTTGTGCATCCGCCATGCCTGTGAATAGGACGGGGTGCAGTCGTTGATAGCGCACTGCTCCAGCACCTCCCGCTGGCTGGATTCGTCAAGAAACGAAAGCTCCGCACCTACGGACAGGGCGATTTCGCCTTGATCCATCTTTTCAAGCAACTCTGGGATGAGATAGGTCAGGCGGATATAGCGCCGTACCTGAGATTTGCTGTCATCGGACTGTTGTGCAATAATCTCAGCGGTCTCTAACTTCCGACCAGGTTGGTCGGAAGTTAGGTCAGAGCGGTGTCCTTGTCTGCTCATTGCTTCCAGCTTCATTCTGTACGCAAACGCCTTTTCGGAGGGCGAAATATGCTCCCGGTGCAGGTTGCTGTCTACCACCGCAATGGCGGCAGCATCCCGGTCAAGGGCATAAATCAAGGCAGGAATTTCGGTGATCCCTGCCTTTTGTGCGGCGTGTAAACGGCGGTGACCGCTTACGACTTCATATTCATCTGTATCCTCTATTGGTCGGACGATCAGCGGCGAGAGAACGCCTTGCGTTTGTATGCTTTCAATCAGCGTATGCATTTCGTCATCATCCTTGACCTTGAACGGGTGTCCGGCAAAGGGGTGCAATTTTTCAACCGGAATTGCCACCGGTTTTTTCATTGTATTTTTCATTTTATCTACCTCTTTCCTTGTATCTTGCACGGGCTTTTTTCTCCAGCTCGTGCTCTTGTTTTAGCAATTCATACAGGTGCGGAGATTTCTCTAAAATCCGCTCCGCACGGCGCAGATGCTCCCTTACGGGCTTCATCTGCCCGGATACCGCCTTGCGGCGTTCCTTGTCTTGCGCCTGTTCCTCCGGCGACTTGGGGCGGCGTATGCGGTTACTGATGTCGCTGCGCTCACGCTCCAAGGCAGAAAGTTCTGCTTTGGATTGCTCAATATTTGCTTGGAGGTCGGCTGTCGTATGGATGCCGTGCTCCTGCAAGAAGTGATAGTCACCAATCAACTCTTTCAAATCCTTTTCCGCCGCCCGCAGATCCGGCGACAGCAGCATTACATCGGCAAGCTCGGCTACGATTTGAATCACCGTTATGACAAGATAAAACACCGTATCCACCAAAACGGCGGCGGTGTCATGGCTGTGTTCAATGGAGAAACCCAGCTTTCGCAGCTCGTCCTCCAGTGGGAATTTCTTCGGCTTGTACGGCGGTCGGTATCCCAAGGTGAATAGCCGATACCGATTTTCGGCGTTCTGCCGCAGCTGTCCATTGACACGATCTTTGGAAAAGCCGATGCTGCTCAGCCGCACGGCTCGCTCTCAAAGCCATAGTCCACGCCGGCATAGGCTTCATAGGCCTGCCCGATCTTGCGGATGCGCTTGAGCACGCCGCTGTGATTTTTGTAGCCCAGCTTTTCGGCAATCTCCTCCAGCGTGTCGCCGCTCATACGCAGTTCAAGGATCTGCATGTTCATTACACCATCTCTTGAATGCCTCCCTGACTGTAATGTGCAGACCAGACGATGGCCCCTTTTTATCCCACTCAATTTACTATACTCGTTTTGCAAGGATAAAGAGACATGGGAGGTACAGAGATGCAGTTTTTTAAGCTGGTAGGGGCATTCGCAGCCGGGAGCGGCGGACAGGACAGAAAACGGACGGCGGATGAAAATGTGGATTTACTGGCCGCCAAGAGCGAGGCCTTCAACAAAGGGCTTCGGGGCCGGGCATTTTTCTATGTGGTCAACGCCTCCGGCGGCACTTTTACGGCAATGGCCGTGCAGAAGGACCCTCGCATGAATATGGATCCTCAGTTTCCTGCGTATGCGGAGGCATTGGGCGTAAAGCTGACGGATATCCATGCGGAGGAGATTTCTCTCCATACTGCTTGTAATTTGCTGCACCGAGCCAGCCGAAATGATTATATTGAAGATGATGACGATGTTTTGAAGACACTGGATTTGGACTACATGGTAAATCAGCGCTTCAGTGACTTCCGCTTCTGGGAGGATCTCATGGACGAGGCTTGCAAGGACGAGATCTACGCCAAAGCCGAACGACTCTTTACGAAGGACTGCCTTCTCCCGGAGCTGGACCGCATTTACGCCGGGGGCGCTTCCGCAAAAATCGTTGGTCATCCCGTCCACTACTTGATACAGACCGATGACGCAGGCATCCGCCGGGAGATGATCCAGTCTTTGCTGCCATCGCTCTATGCTAACGGTCGACTGCAAAACAGGCGGTACAGCTCTGTCTACTTTCGCGGAGAGGCGTTGTATGGGAAGTCCTCGGATTACGACCAGTTTTACAAAAGTAACGCCGGCGGCACAGTGATCGTCCAATACAGCGCCGACTACGGTGACACAGACGAGGATACGGCTAACGGGATCCGTGATACCATTGAAAAGCTATGCAACTACATCAAAAAATACCGTCATCAGGTGCTGACCATCCTTTGTCTGCCCCGGGAATGCATGAAGCTGAAAGAGCTTTTTTACGAAAATCTCGGCACGGTCAGTTTTGTGGAGCTGAAGGAAGAATTTGCCGTGGGAGAGCGGGCCGGAGACTACCTGAAGCTGCTGGCCCGGGAAAACCATGTCCGCACAGACAAAAAGTTATTTGCTAAGCTGGAGGGAAACCGGGGGTATCTGGCGCCGGAGCTGAGGGCAATCTTCGATGGTTGGTATAACAACAAGCTGAAAACCACCGTGTATCCCCAGTACAAAGAGATTAGCACCGTAAAAACCGAGGTGGAGAAAGCCAAACCGAAGGGCGACGCCTACAAGGAGTTGATGGAAATGATTGGCCTGACCGAGGCTAAAAATGTCATTTTGCAGGCGCTGAACTACCACAAGGCGCAGAAGCTTTTTGCGGACAAAGGTATGAAAGTCGACCGCCCTGCCATGCACATGGTGTTTACCGGCAATCCCGGCACGGCCAAAACCACCGTGGCCCGGCTCTTTGCCCGGATCATGCGGGAAAACGGGTTGCTGTCCCGGGGACATTTGGTGGAAGTGGGGCGGGGCGACCTGGTGGGCAAATATGTGGGCTGGACGGCGCAGACCGTGCAGAAAAAGTTTGAGCAGGCGGAGGGCGGTGTGCTGTTTATCGATGAGGCCTACGCTCTGGTGGATGACCGCAGCGGCTCTTATGGGGATGAGGCCATCAACACCATCGTGCAGGAGATGGAGAATTACCGGGACGACATGGTGGTGATCTTCGCCGGGTACCCGGATAGGATGGAGGAATTTTTGCAGAAGAATCCCGGCCTGCGCTCTCGCATTGCCTATCATGTGCCCTTTGCGGATTACAGCGTGGAGGAGCTGTGCAGCATTGCGGCGCTGACGGCCCGAAAGAAGGGCTTGCACTTGGACGATCGGGCACAGGAAAAACTGGCCTCTGTTTTTGAGACAGCACGGAGACAGGCGGACTTTGGCAATGGCCGCTATGTCCGCAATATCATTGAGAAGGCCAAAATGGCACAGGCCACCCGGCTGCTGGCTAAGGACTATGAAAGCCTCACGCAAAAGGAGATCACGACCCTGAGCGCCGAGGATATTGAAATGCCGGAGATTGCAGCCCCGGCAAGGCCGAGGATAGGCTTTTCAGCGTGACTACCCATGCCCTTTTTCTGCGCTGATTCTTGATTCGGATCAATTGGCGGTGTGCGAAAAAGAGGCCAGCCGGCTTCGTGAGCAAATCGCCGTGCGTGCGGAGTGCGGAGCCTTCACGGATTAGCGCCATGTGTGCCTACTTCGGTATTCTGTGGCCTGTTTTTGCCCCACGCCATCTTGTATTATAAGATATACCGTGATAGAATATGGTAAAAGAGGAAGTGATCCCATGCCTGTGAAACAGCCGAAAAAACTGCTGATTCTGAACATTTTGGATATACTGCGGAAGTATTCCGACGAGGAACATCGCCTGAGTCAGAAGGGTATCACCGAGATTCTGAAAACCGAATACGATATGACCGCCGACCGCAAAGCCATCCGGCGGAACATTCTGAACCTCATGGACTGCGGCTACAACATCGAGTACAGCGAATCCATTCGCATGGTGCCGAACCCCAAGACCGGCGTGCCGGAGGAGAGCTACCTGTGGTCGGACTTCTATCTGGAGCGGGACTTCACCGACGGCGAGCTGCGGCTGCTTATTGACAGCCTGCTTTTTTCCAAGCACATTCCTTACAGCCAGTGCAAGGAGCTGGTGGACAAGCTGGAGGGTCTGTCCAATGTGTATTTCCGCAGCCGGGTGAAGCACATTGCCCGCCTGCCGGAGGACAAGACCGACAACAAGCAGCTCTTTCTCACCATCGAGCTGCTGGACGAGGCCATCAGCCGGGGGCGGAAGGTCAGCTTCAAGTATCTGGAGTATGGAACGGACAAGCGACAGCACAGCAAGACCCGCCCCGACGGCACAGAGCGGGTGTACATTATCTCCCCCTACCAGATGGCGGCCAAGGAGGGGAAATATTACCTGATTTGCAACTATGACAAGTACGACGACATTTCCAACTACCGGCTGGACCGCATCACGGAGCTGAAAATTCTGGACGAGCCCGCCAAGCCCTTTGAGCACCTGAAATGGGCCAACGGCCGGACGCTGGATCTGGCCACTTATATGAAGGAGCACCCCTATATGTATGCCAGCGACAATGTCCGGGCGGTGTTCCGGGTGGCCAAGGCCATGGTCAGCGATGTCATCGACCTGTTCGGCACGGAGGTGACCTTCTCCGACGAGGACGACGCCGGTGTTACCGTGACGGCCTACACCACTGAGATGGCCATGGAGCAGTTTGCCCTGAATTTCGCCCCGGATGTGACGGTGCTGGAGCCCCAGCGCCTGCGGGAAAAGGTTAAAAGCGCTTTGAAAAAAGCGTTGGAGAAATATAATTGATGGAGGGATTGGTATGACAGAAAAGAAATTTGTGCAGTTTTCTGATGAGCAAAGAAAAGCATTTGTGGAAAGTATCAAAACAGGGAAGAAGAAACGCGAAGCAATTCTTAAAAACGGAATGTCTCTTGAGAAGGCATTTGTGTATGCTTACCTGGATGTTTCACGGGCGCCGCTGCGGGGAATTGGGAAGTGTGTTGGTGACCCCATAAAGGTGCGGAAGCAGTGTATTTCAGATGAAATTCTCCCATTTTGTGAAAAGGAACTTGCGTCTGTGCAAGACGAGTACGAATTTGATTGTGCACATGAAAAGCTATCTGAAATCATCCGGGAATTCTATCGGCGGCATCATTATGATGGGTTTACGGTAGGAAAAACACAAAAATGGATCAACATGGCACTCAAATATGCCTGTATCTACGACAAGAAAGATGCAGAAATGCTGGGTCATATTTTCGGCTATTGCCATGTTCCTATTGACCGGTATGTTGCCAATCCGATCGTCCTTGAACTTGGCGTGGTATTGCCGCAATACGATGGTTTCAAAATGCCAAAACGCGTTACTTTTGATGCAGCCAAATGCAACTATTCCTGGAGCAAAATTGACAATTATGACGCTTACTTAACCTGTCAGAAGTCGATTCGGGAAAAATTACATCAGAAGCATCTTGCAAAATGTGCACTTGAATGGGAATTTGCGTGCTGGCTCCGAGAAAAAGAGAAGCACATCTGAGTGGAGGGCACAGGGAACTCATTTCCCTGTGCCCCATTTTTGTCCCACTCACCATGCTACACTATTCCACGAAAGGAGCGGATGCGTATGGATAAGACTACTGCGTGGATGCTGCGGCAGGACGGGATTGCATTTCCCTGTCAATGGCACTACTATGGAAACGCCGACCCGGCGGAGGTGGAGGAGACCCTCTATGCCGCCGAATGGCTGTATGATGTTACCCGGAGTGAGGAGACCCGGCGGCGGTGCCTTGACCTGATTGCCGCCTACGGTGTGGCGCTGCGGTCCAACCGCAATCTGGTGCGGAACCTGCTGCTGGCCATCCGGGAGCGGCCCTATGTTTTCCTCAGCCGTGCTTTTGTGGAGCGGCACGCCGGGGAGCTTTTCTATGTGGACCCGGCCCGGCTGCCGGAGCTGAACGCCGCCGTAAACCGGGCGCTGAACAGCGAATTTCTCCGGGTGCGTCTGGGCGGACTGTATGACACCGTACCCGGAAACCGGGATCTTTATTTTCGAGTGTCCGGGGCTGATTTTAACTGGCTGCCGCCGATCCGGGCGTTTGCCGAAGCCCGTGCCGCCGACGCCGACACCGTTACCGTGTTGTGGGATCAGGAGAGCACCGGACACAATGAATATCTGGCGGACGAGGCCGGACGCACACTAGATCATATCCCCCTGCAAGAAATCGTGCAGTGATCGCATTTTCTTCCAGCCCCAATAAAACGCATACGGCGGCAGGTGATATGCCTGCCGCCGTATGCTTATTTCTCCATCCATTTTTTGATTGTCTTGTTGGTATTGTGTCGCTGCACGGCGCCCACCGCCGCCGCAATGTTGGCGTCCCGCCGGGCTTTCTCCGCAATGGAGTTCTGCCGATCCAGCAGGTCATTCTGCTCCATGGCCAGGGCGTTGGCCTGCTGCTGTTCCTGCAGGCGCATTTCCTCCAGCGCCCGCTGCTGGCTCTTGTCGAAGCATTCAATCGCCTGCCGCACATCGTAGTCCGAGGTGGAGATCATGTCATAGATGTACTGCAGGGCGTCCACCCGCCGGTACTGTGCCGGAACAATGCGGGTCTCCCCGTAGAGCGCCGCCAGTTCCTTCTTTGCTTGGGCCAACTCCTGCTCCTCTTTTCTGATTTGTGCTTGATGCTCCGCTTCCTATGCGCTGCGGGCCGCTTGATACCGGGGCAGGAGCACGGAGTCATATTCCTCCTTCGCCTTGGCATATGCCTCGTCAAACTCCTGCTGCTGCCGGTTTGTGGCCATACGGGCGGCCGTGCACTGCTGTTGGTATTCGGCGGAATTGCGGATTCTCTCGATGGTTGCCGCCTTTTGCTTGCGGTAAAGAGCAAAGTAATACACAGGCACCCAGACAAACAGCGTCAGTGCAAACATCCAGACGAGAAAAGCACTGTTGCTGAAGGTGGAGAGGGCCAGCGTGATCCCGGCAGGCCCCAGCATCAGCAGCCAGTTGACCTTGCAGCCGTGCCGGATAGGCGGCTCGGTGTAATGGGCCTCCTGCCGCACCGGCGGCCGGGGCTCCGGTTCGGCGTAGGTCTCCGCCCGCTCCTCTGGCAGAAACTGCTCCAGCACCTGGATCTGCGTTTCCAGCTCCAGCGCCTGCTTGACGACTTCCACTTGCTTTTCGTGTTCCATAGCGTTTTCTCCTTTTCTTTTGGTATGGATAAGATAGCGCACTTCATGCGCCTTTTTCGCCCTACGGCCAGTACCGCCGAAGCAAACGCTCCATATTTTCTCGCCCCACCGGGTTCATTGTGTGAATACGGACAGGCAGAAATTGCCTGGTTTCTGCCAGCCAGTCCAAAAGTTTGATCCCATCGCCGCCATCGCAGGCGTAGTCGCCCAGATCGTGGTCGCAATCCACCAACGTGATGGGTTCGATCGCATGGTGGATCAGGCGTTTTGCCTCGTTGACACTCCGGCACCATACAAAGCCCTCCGGCGCCGGGCGCATGTCATCCAGCCAGATTTTCATGGTTCCTCCCGGGACGATTCATTTTCGGGAAGGATAACAATATCTGCGAGTGCTTCCTTGCTATAACAGTTCCGAAACCATGCGATGCTGTTCTCCAACATTGCTTGCTGCTGCGCCAGACAGTAGATGTTCAGCAGATATTCAATGCTGCGGTCGCCCTTGAGAAATCTGCTGATGGGTTTCAGCAGTTTGTGGATGCCCTTCAGCGGCCCTCGGTAGTATTCCAGATCCAAATAATTGTCGAGAGGATGATCGTGAAACACAAACGGTATGGCCTCTCCCGGATCGCCTGACACGGTGTATCCACTGCAGGTCATGTCGCTGGCATCGCCTTTGGCACGCATTCTTGCCAGTGTGCGGTCCAGGTTGCTGAGCCATTTGTCTGAGTATTCCGAAACGGGCATCTCCCGCCGAAGGGTTTCAGCGTCCCAGGTGCAGAGGTCGGTCAGCACAAAGGGCTCGTCGGGCCTTCTGTGGGAACACACGATGTCCCCGGCGTGAAATGGGGTAGGAAAGTCGAACCACATCCCCTCAAAGGCAATGGACAGATCCAAGTCACGGTCGTTAAATTCTCTGCACTCCAGCTGGCACACCTCTCCCTGCAGGGTCAGGATGCAATAATCATCCCACGTCAAATCTTCACCCGGATCCATAGGGCGCTTGAAAATGCGGAGACCGACTGTTTCTTCCTCTGCCGCTCTCCGGATCGCTGCGGACAGGCAGCGGTCAAAATCACTGAACGGGCCGAACTCCATATCTCCGCATAATTCACCCTGCCGGGACAGCTCACAGACATAGACGCAGCCCTCCGGCTCCTTGAAGCGCCGCAGATCCCGCTCCTGCAGGTCAATATAGTCCCGCAGAAACTGGTGAAAATCCGGAATGGCCTCCAAATTCAGCCGCCCCGCCATAGCGCAGTTCGGCATGGTGTCGATGATCTCCCGCCGTGCGGCGATTTTTTCATTCAGTGTGGCAGACTTGCACCAATACACCAGAAAAGCCGCCTCCGGCGTGGTAAATGAATAGTTCAGCTTTTGCAGGTGCTCCCGCATATCACGGGAATCAATAAAACGATAAATGTCCAACTTCTTTTCCTCCTGTTCATTCTGCCTGCCCAGGCAGTGTCGACTGCCGAAGCAGGCAATTAATTTGCATGATCTCACCGTCCTGATTGAAGAGACAGGTGCCTATCCGACGGCTGTGCTCTGCCGCATTGAGCGGTTCCTTGCGGATCTCCAGTTTGCAGCAGCCCGCAGCATGTGCCACATGTATCGCAGCGGCAAGACAATCCTTGTAACTGCGATACACGCTGCCCGAATCAGTTTCTCCCGTCAAACTGTCTGCCGACTGAAACTGTCCCAACATTTCTTCCTGCAGGTCGATGTACGCAGCTACCCGCTCTCGGATATCCCAAGCGTCGTCCCAAGGACAACTCGGCACATACCCGACTATTTCCTGCCATGCGGCGATTTTTTCCTCCAGCGTGGCAGTCTTGCAGTACCAGCTCAAGAACATTTTTTCCTCTGTACTGAATCGGTAGCGAATTTCTGCCAGGTATCGCCGGATGTCGGCGGAGTCTATAAATCTGAAAATGTCCATATGTATTCACCTTTTACAGGTACTCCATCCAGCGAATTTGCCGGATGTCCAGTTTCTTTTCCCTTGCGTAGCACAGCGCCCGCCAGGTGCCGCTATGGATCCGGGAGCGCTCATCATAGACGGCGATCAGGCGGCTGCTGAGATTGACCATATACCGGTCTCGGGCCGCCAGAGCGGACATTCGCCGCGTAGCTTCCACATAGAGAATACGGTCAGATTCCGCTATGATCTGTCGATAGGAATTCTCTGTTACATCGGCGTTATAGCCCGGAAAGGGCAGAATCGCTATCAGCGTCAGCGGCAGATTCTTACGCAGCCGCAGCACAATCTCCGCCGCCCAAGCGTCCACTCCCAGCGCACCGCCGTAGAGAAATGTCGTATAGCTGTCGGCAATGGCCTGCAAAATTTCGCTCTCTAACGCACGAAGCATTTTGGCAGCGGCGGAATCACCGGTGTTGCTGCCCCAGGGAAAAAATTGGGGGCGATGCCCCGTAAAGCAGCAGGTTTTTTCTGGCTGTATGTCCAATGCTCATCCCTCCTGTTCCTTCTGAATACTGCGATAGTGCCGGCTTCCGTCCGCCTTGAGCGACAGTTGCATCTCATCGGGCAGCGAAAAGGCATGGCGAATCCGGATATCAATTCCCGGTGTACAGAGCGAGGGATGCAAGTAGACGACGGCTTTTCCGTGCCGCAGCTCTACGCGCCCACGGGGAAAGTAGTTGTAGGACATCCCGCCGGTAAGGGAATGCGGAAGCGTTTTCCAGAACCGCCGATGATTGTTGCTGACCGTATCGGCTTCGTCACCGGAAACGGGAAAGCACAGCAATTCCCTGTCCACATACCAGAACAGCCCTCGTTTCGCAGTCACCTCCATCACCTCCGCTTATTAGGATAGAACGGCCTATGGGCCTTTTTCGGTTCACCCAGGCAAAAAGAAAGCCGGCATCCACCGGCTTTTCTGCAAACACACTTGTACTCTTTTTTGATGGTCGTCATTCCTAACGGTAGATAAGCTCGTTTGAAACGATTTCCATTGCAGTGTTTCGAAGATTGTTCATTTTCTGCACCCAAAGCATCTGGTTTTCTGCTTTGAGGACTTCCGTTACGCCTTCCATTTCGGCAAGCAGCTTTACAAGTTGAGAAAACATTGCTTCTGCCTGCTCGTTGAGGTCTGCAAGGTAATCGTTCAGCTTGCCGATGGTCAGCAGGTTGGCATATCGTACACGGCGATGCTCCTTGAGATAGCGGAGGTGCCGCTGTCCCCATGTCCCGATTGGCTGCCCTTCCTCCGGCTCATCGTCTCCGGCGATCAGGTAGTAGTCCCCGACAAGCTCATAGTGCAATCCTGTCCTTTCGTCTGTGATGAATTTTTTCATTGTTCCGTCCTCCTAATGATTTTCTGCAATCATTGTAGCAGGAGAGCGGTCAGGAATCAAATGTGCAAATAAAAGAAAAACCCGGAGGATAAAAAATCCTCCGGGGATAAACATCAGTAGGAAATATCCTTGATAAAAATGAAAAATCCGAACGCATTCCCGATAGGGAAGAAGTTCGGATTTTTCATGTTTGGTGG